>Ga0326728_10003362_pt1 | contig 50007 bp, 37 predicted proteins | sample MB3enrmetagenome_FD_207602 | JGI IMG/M metagenome (GOLD analysis project Ga0326728, IMG submission 207602) | Lab enriched peat soil microbial communities from McLean, Ithaca, NY, United States - MB31MN | ecosystem: Environmental > Terrestrial > Soil > Wetlands > Peat | place: USA: New York... | reverse complement strand
GCCCGTGAGGGGGCACGGCCAAGATGGCCGTGGCACATTTTGGCTGGCGCAGCGCGAGCCTGCCCTGGGTAGGGCCGAACAGCGTTCGGCCGCTGATGTGCCACGCGCGTCCCGCCCGTGAAGGAGCACGGCCAAGATGGCCGTGGCACATTTTGGTTGGCGCAGAGCTGGGCTCGCCCTGGGTAGGGCCGAACAGCGTTCGACCGCCGATGTGCCACGCGCGTCCCGCCCGTGAAGGGGCACGGCCAAGATGGCCGTGGCACATTTTGGCTGGCGCAGAGCGAGCCTGCCCTGGGTAGGGCCGAACAGCGTTCGGCCGCCGATGTGCCACGCGCGTCCCGCCCGTGAAGGGGCACGGCCAAGATGGCCGTGGCACATTTTGGTTGCGGCTCCGCCGCGCTGCGCTACTTGCCGACGCTTGCTATCTCCAATGAAATCAGTGGTTTGTGCAAGGTTGAAGGCTCAAATCCCTGGGCGTCCGGCCGGTCGACCCTGTCTTCGCAGGCGCCAGAAAGGACCGCCAGTCCCCTTTATGCATGGCCTTTCAACATTTCACATCCCCGTAACATATCCGATGCTATAATCCTGACGTGCGACAACGTGTAATCATCATCGAAGATGAGCGTGACATTGTTGAACTCGTCCGGTACAATTTTCGCAAAGAAGGCTTTGAAGTTGAAAGCTTTTCGCGTGGCCGCGACGGCTTGGAGTACCTGCGACGAAATCCCGCCGACCTGGTTCTGCTCGACATTCTCCTTCCCGACGAAGATGGGTTTGAAATCTGCAAGCGTCTGCGTGCCGACGACCGGCTGAAGGGGCTGCCGGTCATTTTCCTCACCGCCCGGACGGAGGAGATGGACCGCGTCCTGGGGCTCGAAATCGGCGCCGACGACTACGTGGTCAAACCCTTCAGCCCCCGCGAACTGGTGGCGCGCGTCAAAGCGGTGTTACGCCGCCAGGAACGCGCGGCGGAAAAGCGCGAAGTGGTGGAGACGGGCGCGCTGCGGCTCGACATCCGCACGCAGGAAGTGACCGTACGAGGGCGGCCCGTGGAGTTGAGCGCCCTCGAGTTCAAGCTGTTGTATTTCCTCGCTTCGCATCCACGGCACGTTTTCGACCGCGACCGGCTGCTGGATGAGGTGTGGGGCCGCGACCGCTTTGTGACGCCGCGCACCGTGGACGTGCACATTCGCCGTCTGCGCGAGAAGATCGAGGAAGCGCCGAACCGTCCACAATTCTTGCAGACGGTACGCGGCAGCGGCTATCGCTTTTCACCGGAAGTTTTGGAAGGCGTGGAGGCGTAGCTCCAGGACAGCATCCCGGCGACAAAGGCATTGCTCCCTAACAGTCAATATGGTGTAATTCCGGCGGGCGGACGCCGCTGGCCGTAGCCCCTGCTCCTCCGGCATGGGGATGGCGGTTTCGGAAGGGGAATTACCGGACGCGCCTCGACGATCCCGGTCCTCAATCCAAAATCGCAAATCCCCCATGCCTCGTGGTTCTGCCACCATGATCTTCCGCAGTCCGATCTTCCGCAAGCTCCTGGCCAGTGCCTTCCTCCTCATCGCCGTCACCGTAGGAGTATTGGATTTTTCTCTGACCCGCTACGCCGCGCGGCGCGAAGTGCAGAGCCTGCAAATGCGCCTGGAGGCGGAGGCGCGCATTCTGGCCACGGAAGTCGCGGATAATCCGCCCCCCCAAATGGAGGATTGGGCCCGCCGGGTGGCGCAGCAGACGGGGGCACGCGTCACCCTGATCGATCCGGCGGGGACGGTTCTGGCAGATTCATCCCTCGATCCCGAAGCCATGGAAAACCATGCGCAGCGCCCTGAGATCCAGGCCGCCTATCGGGAGGGGGTGGGCAGTTCCATCCGCCGCAGCGACACCCTCAATCGCGACCTTTGCTATGTGGCGCTGCGCGTGACCTACCATGGGGACCCGAAGTACGTGCTGCGCCTGGCCATGCCGCTAGAGGCCGTGGATTCCTCCATCGCCGCGGTGCGCAAGCGCATCCTGTGGGCATCGCTCGACGCGGCGCTCGTGGCCCTGGTCATTGCCTATTTCTTCTCGCAGTCGTTCACCCAGCGGATCGCCCGGCTTCGCGGTTTTGCCGCAGGCCTGGTGAGCGAGCACTTCGCACAGGCTCCCTTGCCCGACGCCGACGACGAACTGGGGGGGCTGGGGAACTCGCTGAATTCCACCGCTTCGCAACTTCGCGCCCTGGTAGACCGCTTAAGCGTGGAGTCGGCGCAGCGTGAGGCCATCCTCTCCAGCATGGTCGAGGGCGTGCTGGCGGTGGACAGCCATCTGCGCATTACTTTCGCCAATGAGTCGTTTGCGCGTGCCGTGGGGGCGCCCAATCCCATCCCCGCCAAGCTGCCGCTCGTCGACCTGGTACGTGATCCGGAAATGCGTGAAATCCTGGCCCGCGTGCTGGCGGAAGGCAAATTCGTCAAGCGCCGCCTGCAACTGCCGGCCGCGGATGACCGCATCTTCGAGGTTCAGGCTGCACCCTTGACCTCCGGTGCGGCGCGGGGCGCCATCGCCATCCTGCACGACATCACGGATCTCGAGCGCCTGGAGCGTATCCGCAAGGATTTTGTCGCCAACGTGTCGCACGAGCTGCGCACGCCCCTTACCGCCATCCGCGGCTACGCGGAAACCCTTCTGGAAGGGGCGCTCGAAGATCGGGAAAACAATCGCCGATTCCTCGAGATCATCAAGGCGCACTCCATCCGGCTGAACAACATCGCCTCAGACCTGCTGACGCTTTCCGAACTCCAATCCGGAAAGGTGCGGCACGGCCCGGAGCCCGTTTCCGTGCGCGGGGCCCTGGAATCCGCCCTGCGTACGGTTGAGGCGGAAGCGCGCGTGCGCGGCGTAAGCCTGGCCTGGGGACCTATAGAGGACGCCCAGGTGCTCGGTGACCGCGTGCAGTTTGAGCAAGCGCTGGTGAATCTCCTGGATAACGCGGTGAAGTTTAACAAGCCTTCCGGCGAGGTAAGGGTGGAGGTGAAGCGCCCGTGCGACGGCACAATCAGCATTTCTATTGCCGACACCGGCATCGGCATCCCCCGCGACGACCTGCCGCGGATCTTCGAGCGGTTCTATCGTGTTGATAAGGCCCGCTCGCGCGAGGTGGGTGGGACGGGCCTGGGCCTCTCCATTGTCAAGCACATCATTGAACGCTTGAATGGCACGGTGGCCGTCGAAAGCCAGTTGGGCAAGGGCTCAACCTTCACGCTGCTGCTTCCCGTGGCCTCCTGAGATCTAAATCACTGCGGAACGAGGTTATAAAGGAAGATGAACTGCAAATCCAGGTGATCTCCTGTAAATTCATCGGGCAGGGGTGGAAAGGGAATGGAGGAGTGGATGCCCGCCAACGCCGCGCGGTCGAGTGGGTCCGAACCCGAGGAAGCCACCAAGCGCAGTTGCGGCACGGAACCATCCTTAAGGATTCTGAAGACTATCCCCACACGTCCCTTTTCGCCCAGGCGAGCAGCTTCCGGAAGGACAGAATACCAGTTGCGTCGCACGACATAGACGATGCGGGCGAGGTAAGGGCCAAAATCCACCCCCCGCGTGTCAGACAGGATGATGGGGGCCTCGGTGGAGAAGTTGGGGTGCAGATTGTTGAATTGCAGATCCGAATCACCCCCGCCGCCCGGTCCGACTTGGCCGGGATGATAGCTTCCCCGTGCGGCGGCTTGCAATGATTGCTGAATGGCCTGGCCGGGGGTCATGGAAGGCAGAGTGAATTTGCCCGCGCCGCCCGCGTTCTCGGGCTTAACGTCATCCAAGCGCAGGCCGTCGTCGGTCTTGGGCTGGGGAGGGGCCTGCGGCTGCGGAGAAGGAGGCCCACCGGGCGGGGGCGTCGGCGCCGCGGCTGGGGGCGGAGGCGGCGTGCCGCCACGAGCCATCTCCGGTAACTGCGTGTTGCCGCGCGAGTAGGGCATGTGCAGACCGTTGGGATCAATCACGGGCGAGCGTCCCTGGGCACGACGGTTTTTGTCAGAGGGGTTGCGCGCCTCGGGGGGCGGCTCGCGCAGCGACTTCAATAGGTCCGGCGGAAGAAACAAAGTCGTTACCTGCTGGTTCGGCTTAGCAATCGGGATGCCCATCAGGAGCCTGCCGCGTCGGAAGATATCCGGCGCAAAGACGATGAGCAGGACCAGAAAGATGTGCAGCATCACCGACGTCAGGAACAGCGCGCGTCGACGCCAACGGGCGATCTCCGGGTCGAGTTCCAACAGCAAGTGTATGGGGACTTCTACACTCGTCGAATGCTCTCGACGCCAGAGATCGATGGGGGTCTGCGTACTCATCAAATACTACCTATGCCCGACATTATCTTTTGCCGGCGGATGTCTCTAAGGCTCTATGACTCACCACTTTGGCCGACGGAGCGCCCCATCGGGACGTTGACTAGGGCCGCATGTTGTTCGATGCATATCATAACCTGTTCGGCCAGTGCCAGGGCGAGTTTTCCTTCCCGGCCGCCCACCAGAGGTGGACATCGTGTCCGGACCGACTCCACAAAGGCTTCCAACTCCGCCCGCAGGGGTTCCTGTGGGGTGGTCGGGAGTTTCTCGAAGGCGATGCGGGGGGTCGGCCCGTTGTGTTCCACTCGGATCAAGGTGGCGTCACGCCGGGTGAAATCGATCGAAAGATACTCGTCGGGCTGGAAGTAGCGGAATTTGCGGACTTTTTCCGTACTCACACGGCTGGCAGTAAGGTTGGCCACGGCCCCGTTGGCAAATTCCACGCGCGCGTTGGCAATATCCACCTTGTCAGAGAGCACAGGCAACCCCACGGCGCGGACGTCAGACCAAGGCGCATCCACCATCCACAAGACGAGATCGAGATCGTGAATCATCAAATCAAATACTACATCCACGTCAAGACTGCGAGGGCTGAAAACACCCAGGCGATGAACCTCAAAGAACATGGGATGGGTGGTTACCCTCATGGCCGCCACCACGCCGGGGTTGAAACGCTCCAGGTGCCCGATCTGGAGAATACGCCCTGCACGCTCGGCCAGTCCCATCAGCTCGTCTGCTTCCTCCACCGTGCGGGTCAGAGGCTTTTCCAGCAGCACGTCCACACCGCGGGCGAAGGCTAGGCGCGCCACGGCGGCGTGCTCGCTGGTAGGGATCACGACGCTGACCGCGCGCACTGCGGAAAGCGCCTCATCCATGCTCGCAAAGGCGCGGACGCCCAGTTCCGTGGCCATTTCCCGCGTGCGCTCCGGGCGCAGGTCATAGACCCCGAGCAGCTCCGCCCCGGCGACCTGCTTGAACTCCCGTGCGTGCTTCTTGCCGTGTTCGCCGACCCCCAGCACCGCGACCGGAATTCTTTGGCTCATGCAATTCGAAACCCGAAATTCGAAATTCGATCCAACTCCCGCGAGTTTCGAATTCCGATTTTCGAGTTTCGCCCCCTACATTCCCACGATCGCGATTCCCGCCTGATTCGCCTCCTCGATCAACTTTTCCCGATCGAAGAGCAGCGTCTGGCCCGCATCCACTGCGAGCACCGTAGCATTCGACTCATGCATGACCTGGATAGTTTTCCTTCCCACCACCGGAACATCGAAGCGCATGTCCTGATGGGGCTTACTAACTTTGACGACTACCAGGCGGCGTCCGTTACTCAGGCCGGCGGCGCGCTCGATGGTGGCGTCGGTGCCTTCCATGGCTTCCACCGCAAGGCAGGCGCGGTCTGCCACCACCAGGGTTTGGCCGAGGTCGAGCCCGGCAATTTTTTTGGCGATCTCACGCCCGTAGGCGATGTCCGCTTGCTCATCATCGTCAGGCACGCGGGCGGTGAGGGGGCCGGGTTCCGCCAGCAAGGGTTTCAGGAAGAGGGTCGAGTCCACCACCTCGATGCCGCGGCCTTCGATCATGCGCACGAAGGCGCCGATCAGGGCATCGGTATTCTTCCGGGAGAGCCCTTGCAGCATGCGGTTCACTAGGCCATCCGGCTTGATGGCGCTGAAAAGTTGCGCGTGCTTCACCTGCCCGGCCAGCACGACCTTGCTAACCTTCTCGGCCGAGAGCAGGTCAAGGCCCTTCGCAACTTCCCCCAAGCTCAGCCAACGAATGTCCGGGGCCTTCTCTGCCAGCTCCGGGTCAGCTTCTTCCTTGATGGCCACCACCAAGGGCTCCAGGCCCTGATCACGGGCCGCGTCCAAAACCAGAAAGGGAAAATGCCCGTTGCCAGCAATGATGGCGTAGCGATCGTGGGAATTGGAAGACTGAGTCATAGAATTATCGGGTCATTGGTGATCGAGACATCGGGTCATTTAAAGGCTGTCCGTGGTCCGTTGTCCGTCGTCAGTGGCTTAAGTCTCTCGGTCTCCGAGTATCACTTGCAACGGACAAAGGACCACGGACAACGGACAGCTTTTCAATGGTCCAATGACCCGATGATCCGATGGATCGATAGCCTCACTTCGCCACTCCTCGCTCGCTCGTCTTGATGAACTCCACCAGGGCCTTGACGTGGGGAGACTGGAATCCCTTGGCCGCGATGGCTTCCAGGGCCTGGGTGGTGTTCAGCTTGGAGCGTGTGAGCAAGCGAAACGCCGCCTCCAGGTCCTTCAAGTCTTCCTTGGAGATTCCCCGGCGCTCCAGCCCCAGCCGGTTGGCGCCTAAGACTTCCAGAGGGCGCGGCGCGGTGGTCTTGGAGTAAGGAAGGATGTCCTGATTCACGACGCTGAAAGCGCCCAGGAAGCTGTAAGCGCCGATGCGGCAGTACTGATGGATGCCGCAGAAAGGGCCCACCGTGGCGTAATCCTGAATTTCGATGTGGCCCGCCAGGGAGGCGCCGTTGGCCATGATGATGTGGCTCCCCAGCTTGCAGTCGTGGGCGACGTGCACATAGGCCATGAAGAGGTTGTGACTGCCGATGGTGGTAACGCCCCCGCCCTCCGCCGTGCCGCGGTGGAAGGTCACAAACTCACGGAAGGTGTTCCCGTCGCCGATCTCGAGACGTGTCGGTTCGCCGTGATACTTCAAATCCTGCGGACCGAGGCCGATGGAGGCGTAAGGGAAAATGCGGTTGCCCTTGCCGAGCTTCGACGGGCCCTCGATCACGCAGTGAGACATCACTTCCGTGTCTTCGCCGAGTTCGACGTTTTCGCCAATCAACGAGTATGGGCCGATCGTCACGCTACAGGCGACTTGCGCACGGGGATGAACGATGGCGGTGGGATGTGCTTTCATGGGGTTGATGGGCCTGGCCGATCGGCGATCGCGAACATCACCGTGGCTTCCGCGGCGAGTTTGCCGTCCACCAGCGCGCGCCCCGCTGCTTTGCCGAAAGAATTGCGGCGATGCACCAGTTCCATTTCGATGCGCAACTGGTCGCCCGGCACGACGGGGCGGCGAAACTTGGCGTTGTCAATGCCGGTAAAGTAGATGAGCTTCCGGTTTTTCTCCTCGTCGGGAACGTCACGGTAGAGCATCACGCCGGCTACCTGCGCCATCGCTTCCAGGATCAGAACCCCCGGCATGACCGGCGCGCCGGGAAAATGCCCTTGAAAGAAGTGCTCGTTGATGGTGACGTTCTTCAGCCCCACAATGCGTTGGGGCGGCTCCATCTCCACGATCCGGTCCACCAGCAGGAACGGATAGCGGTGGGGAAGAAATTTCATGATCTCCGTCACACTATAAATGACACGGTTTTCCGTGCCGGAGGCTGCTGTGGTGTCAGCCATACGTCACCATCCAAGTCACACGTTGCGCGGCTGAATCGCGTGCGTTCCGTAGCTCGAAAGTCTGCAGCACGTCGCAGGGGACGACACTGTGACCGGCAGCCATTATAATCGAAAGACCCTGTGCTTCCAATCCGTGCAGCCGCTCGTGCAAGGATGGCAGGTTGCGGCAACACTTTTCCGCCCATCCCCGCTGTATGGACGGACCTTCAACCGTGGGGGTTACGGTAGCTGGGGGACGGGATTCCGAGAGTGTACGATTGTGCTAAACTCGCTGCGATTCATTAAACCCCGGGAGATTTACGGTGACGGCTCACATTCTTGATGGCAACAAAATTCGCGATGAAATTCAGGCGGAACTCGTTGAGCAGATCGCGGATCTGAAGCGCTGCGGCATCACGCCGGGCCTTGCGGCCATGCTGGTGGGTGAGAATCCTGCCTCGCAGATCTATGTCCGAAGCAAAGTGAAGGCCTGTGAATCGCTGGGGCTGTTCAGCGAGAGAATCGTGCGCCCCAAAGAGGCCACGACTGAAGAACTCCTGGAAATCGTCAACCATCTCAACCGGCGCGAAGATATTGACGGCATCCTGGTACAACTCCCTTTGCCGCCGCAGGTCGACACCAGGCGAGTGCTCATGGCCGTAGACCCCGGGAAGGACGTGGACGGTTTCCATCCTATGAATGTGGGCAACTTGGTGGAGGGACGGCCGGGGTTTGTGCCCTGCACGCCGGCGGGGATATTGCAAATCCTCAAACGCTCGAAGATTCCGATCCAAGGCGCACGGGCCGTCGTGATCGGCCGCAGCGACATCGTGGGGAAACCGGTGGCCATCCTGCTGCTTCATGAGCATGCCACGGTCACGATTTGCCATTCGCGCACACGCGACCTGCCCGCCGTGGCGCGCGAGGGTGACATCCTGGTGGCGGCCATGGGGAAATCGGCTTTCGTCACCGCTGACTTTATCAAACCCGGCGCTACCGTCATCGACGTGGGCATCAACCGCCTGACGACAGAAGAAGAAGTGCGCAAGATCTTCCACGACCCTGCGGGGCCGCTTGAATCTCTCACGAAGAAGGGGTCGGTGCTGGTGGGCGATGTGCAACCGGAAGACGCGAGGGAGAAGGCGGGCGCCTTCACCCCCGTGCCGGGAGGCGTCGGGCCCTTGACGATCATCATGCTCATGTCGAATACCCTTCAGGCCGCGCGGCTGAGAAGAGCAGTGGTTAGTGGATAGTGGATAGTGGATAGTGACTAGCACTAGCCACTGACCACTAACCACTCTGCCCATTCTGGGTGCGAGGGGAGTGCCGCGTGCAGGTAGTTGACTTCGGACCCCGGGCTTCGGACCTCGGACTCTCTTTCGGTCTCACCGGAGGCGTCGCCTGCGGAAAGAGCACCGTAGCGGGATTCTTCCAGGATCTGGGGGCACACATCATCGACGCCGACGGGGTCGGGCACGGATTGATCGAGCCCGGCAGCGCCGCATACCGGGAAGTCCTCGAGCGCTTCGGGGAGGAGATCCTCGATCCCGCCGGCGCCATCGACCGCAGGAAGCTCGGGGCCAGGGTATTTGCGGACGCGGAACGCCTGCGCGAACTCAACGCCATCCTCCACCCGCGCATCATCGCGTGCGTCGATGAACGGGCCCGCGAATACCACGCCCGCGACCCGCATGCGGTCGTGATCGTCGACGCCGCGCTGATCTTTGAGTCGGGTATCGGCGGCACTCTCCGTAAAGTGATCGTCGTCTGGTGTCGTCCGGAACAGCAAGTCGAGCGGCTGATGGCGAAGATGGGCGTTCCCCGCGAGGAGGCCGAGCGCCGTATCCGCACCCAGATGCCCGCGGAAGAAAAGCGCCGCCGCGCGGATTATTTGATCGATTGCTCGGGAACGTTGGAGGAGTCACGCACCCAGGCGGAAGCGATTTATCCGGAATTGCGGCGGCTTGTAGAGGAGGCTTATGGAGGGTAGTCGTTGCCCTCAATACGGTTCACATTGGCCCGCAACGATCGAACAGCTTGTCCGGGCGCAGGGGGCCAATTTCGGAGTGCGGGAGCTCACTCCCGCTTTTTCTACCGCTGAGTCGTCAGCGCTGGGTGACTCGCCGCGACCAGTCGCGGCGATGGAAAGCGGCGACGAGTCGCCGCACTCCAAACTTCGGTTCGTTTGCCCATGGTGAGAAATGGGCGCTAGCTCTTCTGCCACCGCTCCGCGCGGCTGCGCAGTTCATCGAGCGTAGCCTGCACATCCTGGAGTTTGCGGGCCTGCTCGGCGCGATCGGCGTCCCGGGAAACGGTGATGGGGGGAGCGAGGAACATCGCGGCCCGGGTGAAGGGGAAGGGGAATTCCGTAAGGTCCCAGCTTTTTCGAAACACAAAGGCTCGACGAACAGCCGCGTGGAAGCAGAGGATGGCTGCCCCGGTCGCCTTGGCCAGCAGAACCGACCCGGTTTTGGCGACGAAGCGCGGGCCGCGCGGGCCGTCAATGGTAAAGGCCGTGTCCAACCCCTGGCGATGGCAGCGAATCATTTCCACCAAGGCCCTCCCCGCCCCGCGCGTGCTTGAACCGCGTGCCGCACCATAACCGTGCTTTTGGATGATCTGCGCGATGTATTCGCCGTCGAAGTTCTGGCTGGTCATGACCACGATGCCCCGTTTTCGCCAGAACCACGTGGCGGCAAAGATCTCGCGGTGCCAGAAGGTGTAAATCAGCCCTTTGTCCAGGCGGCGCGCGGCTTCCCAGTTCCCCCAGCCAAAAATTTCCCAGCGCAGGCTGCGGCCGACGAACAGCACGGCGAAATAACCAATCCAAGTCGCCAGAAATATCTGCACACGCCGCCAGACTGTAAAATCACGAGGATTGGTCTTTAGGCGGAGCTGCAAATCATCCGCCGGAGCCGGTTCGCGGGCTTCCATCACCTCTCGGGTTTTCCCACCTTGATCCGTCATGAAAGAGTGGTGACTGCCGCCGCCAGCCGCAGCACACTGCCGCGCGGGGTCACCTGAGAGAAGATTGCCATATGCGAACCGTGAGGGCAAGCGGGTCCAGTTGGCCGGTTACGGAGATTGGGGGGATGGCCGGTCAAGAGTAGAGGATGGCGAGTTCCGCCGACGCAAACGCTCCAGAACCATCCGCATCAGAAAATACGCGGCTGCGGAGACACACAGGATGATGTTATATAAACGAATGTCCAGCGTCCAGGCAAAGAGGAAACCGTTCATGGCGAAAGTCCACATCCACGCTTCACCCAGGAAAGACTGGGGCCATTTCGGTTCGAAGCCACTGGCGGGCAGGCGGGGCCGAAGCGACGGCCAAAGACGCGGGACGGCCGCCCGATAAGCGCGGTACGCTTCACCTTGGGAATGAGCCATAGCGGCTTCTTCGCGTCCAATCAGGCGCCGCACGATGAGCAGATTTCCCAGGATCAATATCACACCGCCGGTTCGACTGGCCAGCAGTGCGAGGCCCGTAGCCAGGAGCATATTGCCGAAATAAAGGGGATTGCGCAGGTAGCGGTAAGGCCCGTCCGCGACCAGTCGATCCGTGTGCACCGCCGCATCGTGGACCACCTCCGAGCGCAGATAGGCGCCCCCCCAGGTGCGAATCCAAGCGGCGGCGGTAACCAGTATCGCCGACAGAACGAACAAGCCCTGAAGGGCGTGCCGGGCAGCCAGAGAATCCAGACGTGGATCGCTCCTACTGAATATCCAGCGCGCCAGCGCCTCCGCCGCGTTCAGGTGATCGAACGCGTAGGATCCGAAGCCCACGAAATACGTCAGGAGGATAAACCAGAAGCGGTGGCGGAATTCAACGTCAGTGGCGCGCATGCGATATAGGGCTCCAGGGGCTGAACCAGGTTACTCGGTCAGGGGCCCTGCCTTGGGAAGAGCCGGAGCCGGGGAATTCGTTCGAAGTCGCGATCGAGTGTGAAGATGAAAGCGCTTTCGCGTATCGCCAAGGCCGCGAGCAGGCAATCCGCGATACCGACTTGAAACCCGCGCGCGGTGCACTCTTGAACCAGTTCACCCGCCCGCAGCCAGGAGTCGCGGTCTGCTTCCAGGTAAACCAGCGGCTCCATCGCTTGCAGGAGCCCGCGGACCTGTGGGGTGGATCGGCACCCACGGCGTAGTTCGGCGAGGACCAGGCCGGCGGTCGCAACTTCCCCCTGCCGCAAGAGCGATTCGATATCACCGCGCACGGAAGGATTATGGCGATCGAAAAACTCGATCCAGACCGAGGTGTCAACGAGAACCACGGTGATTGCGCTCCCAGCCTTTCCGCAGAGTTTTCCAGTCGGAAGAAAATCGAACTTTACCCCCAAGCTGAATCAGTTTCTCGATCTTCTTCCGCCGAACAAAATCCTTCAGAACTTCGTGGACGGCCTGGGTCTTGGTTCGTGCCCCCGTTTCCTCCTGCACGATTCGCAGCATGTCATCGTCAATATTCAAGGTGGTGCGCATCATATGCTCCCTACATACAGATTCTGAGAATATGTATGCAGAACCTAGCATATCATCTGACCTCACGATATGGCAAGCAGGGCCTGCGGGTAAGGGTACGCGATTACCTTACTACTTAAGAAGCGCTGTCCTCCGCCCTCGGCGCGAGGTTCCTGGCGACGATTTCCGCGACGTCCAGGATTTCGATGTCATCGCGTTTGAGGGCGTTGGCGGCGTCGCGCAACATGATGGGGCAATAGGGGCAGGCTACCGCCACCGTGGTGGCCTGGGTCTCGATCAGTTCGTTGAAGCGCCGCTGGTTGACGCGCTGTTTGCCCTGCTCGCGCGTGTCATCGGCCACAAAAAGCTGCGCGCCGCCTGCTCCGCAGCATTGCGTGTTTTGGCCATGATGGGCGGCCTCGGTTATGGTGATTCCCACGGCGTGCAGGATTTCCCGCGGCGCCCTGGTGATGCCGCGGCCCCGCGCCAGATAGCAGGGATCGTGGTAAGTCGCCGCCACTCCCGCGGGTTTGAGCGGCAGCTTGGGCAGCACCTCTTCGATGAATTCCGTATGGTGCATGACCTCGATCCCAAGCTGCGCGTAGGAAGCGATTTGGCGATAATCCTTGTCCAACATGGTGGTGCAGTGGGGGCAGCAGGTGACGATCTTCTTTACGCGCGCGCCCTCTAAAGACTCTACCAGCTTGCCGGAAAGCTCCAGGAAAAGGTATTCGTTCCCGGCCCGCCGCGCCGGCTCGCCGCAGCAGGTTTCACGCGCCAGCACGCCCCAGGAAATGCCCGCGGCGTCGAGAATCTGCCGCATGGCCTGAGCAACGGCCTGCCCGTGCGGATCGTAGCTCAATCCGCAACCAAGCCAGAAGAGCCACTCCTGCGTGCCGTCGAAAATCGGGAATTGCTTCGACTCGATCAGTTTTTGGCGCGTGTCGTGGGCAATGCCCCAGGGATTGTGGGGAGCTCGTTCCATGGTGGTAAAGAGTTGGTTGACCCGGTCGTTCGAGATGCGACCCTCGCTAGCGAGTCCGCGCCGCAGGTCGAGGATTTTCCGGCCTACGTGTTCAATGCCCACCGGACACACATACTCGCACGCGCCGCAGGAAAAGCACTGGAAGAGGTCGTCCTCGGTGACGAAGACTTTGCCCTGTTTCTTCTCTTCCGCCGTTCCGGCCACCACATCTCCGCCGGAAAGAAGCCCTTGGCGGAGGTCCAGGATGACTTCTTTGGGACTCAGCGTTCCGCCCGAGAGGTTGGCGGGGCAAAGGTCCGTGCAACGGCCGCACTCGACGCAAGCATCGACATCCAGCACGTCCTTGCGACCAAGGTCCTTAAAGTGAATCATCCCCAGGTCATCGCCGTCTTCCCGCAGGGCGCGTAGGGAGCTGGTGGTTTCGGAGCGGAAGAAAATGGTGACCGGGGCAAGCACCAGGTGCAGGTGCTTGGAGAGGGGGATGACCACCAGCAACGCAAAAAATGAAAAGGTGTGAAGCCACCAATTCACTTTCCAAGCCTGGCCGCCGACCGGATACCTTCCCCAGCCCAAAAGATAGGTGACCATGAGCGCCGAAATAAAAAAGGCGACAGCACCAGAGGTAGGCGAGAGCTTTCCGAGGGCCTTGGGCCTTAAGACGAATCGCCGGAATGACAGGCCGACCATGGCCACCAGCACGGCAACCGCCCATGCCGCGACGAAAGCGCCGTACCAGGTCCGCTCCCCGGTAGCCTTATCAAGCCCCCGCAAACCCCACAAGAGGTGGTTGGCGCTGACCCATCCAAACGCCAAGAATCCCCACAATACCAAGGCGTGGAGAATGCCCACGACCGGCCGGTCGCGCACCACCCGGTATTGCAGAAGGACCTCGACAAAAACCCGCCAGAGCCGTTTCGGAATATGGTCGTGAGGAAGATCGCCGTGCCGGGGAAACACCGAAAAAAGCCGGCGGTTGACCGTTCGGACGAAGAGCCAGACACTGCTTAATGCCATGGCGATAAAAACCGCTTGTGTGAGGCCGCGCAGGAAGTAGGCGGCGGCTGCCAGGAGTGCGATGAGGGCGATGGCCCAGAAATCTTTCCCTATCGATCTTAGGTTCATCCATTACTCCACAATAATAAGTAAAGTATAGACAAGTAAGGTTTAGTGGTTATGGGCTCGACGAGCGGCATGAAGGGAACTCCGAGGCGATTGGGGGGCTCAGTCCGTCCTTGGCGGACCGGAAAGACGGACGCGAATTCTGGGTACGCGATGCCCGGGGAAACCCCGGTTTCTAGGCCGGATTTCTCACCGCGCATGGACACCTTTAGGAGGTTGGCGGAAGGGTGGGGCTTTACAAGCTGCCGAAAAACCCATTGGCGCTGTCTACCTCAACACCCTTCGTCCCCTTGTCAGCACCTACGGCGCGAGCTCGGCCATCTGCTGCTTGATGCTCTGGGATATCGTGGTGTTGGAGGCGAATTCCTTCCCAATTTGCTCGTAAATCCGGCGCGCCTGGGCGGGTTGCGAACTTCGATAGGCATCCGCCAGCGCCAGGAGCGCACTCGCCTTGGGCACCGACAGCGTGGGATGGTCCGCCAATTCCGTGTAAAGTTTGGCCGCGTCTTGGAGCTTACCGGTCTTCGCCAGCTCACCCGCCAGGGCAAACCTGGAGAGCGAAGCGATCTCCCGGTCGCGGTCCTGGCTGGCCTGCTCGAGCGTCTGGATGGCGGCGGCGTGATTCCCCAGGAGCGCCTGGCACACTCCCGCCTGGAAGCGGGCTATCCCGACGGCTTTCGGCCGCGGCAGCATCTTGTACTTGTCCACGATGGCCTGAAACTGCTCGAGGGCTTTCTTGTATTTGTCCTGGGCGTTCGTGAATGAGGGCGTGCCCGCATCCTCCGCGCCCGGCGCCGCCTGCCCGACGTAAGCCCGGAACGTCCCGAGCGCCGCGCCCAGATCGGCGTTGGCCTGGGCCTCCTGGCGGCTGGTGTAATACTTGAGGCCGGCGGTCAGTCCAACCACCGCCACGACGATGATCGTGACATTCAAGATTTCTTTATAGTGTTTTTTAAAGTAATCTTCGAAATATTCGAGCGTGTCGCGAAATTCGTCTTGCTTCAGTTGATGCCGGGTTTGGCGATCCACAGTCTGGGCTCCTTCCCATTGCTTAGCCTTGTCATCTTAGCAACCTGGCGGTGGGGCGTCAATTGCTGAGAGAGCAGGGTAGTGACTCATTTTGATGTGCCATGGGCGTCCCGCCCGTGAACGGGCACGGCCAAGATGGCCGTGGCACATCAAAATGAGTCACTACCGGGAGTTGGGCCGGGGAGGTTGACCTGGGAGGATTCGAAGCGTAGGCTTGAGCGACCTCCGACGCAAATGAAGACCTCGCGGAGAAGACCCATGGCGCCAAAACCTCCCGCCGCATTGCTGCTGCCCACCGTGGCCATCGGGTTCCGGCCGGAATTTCTGGATTTCCGCCGAGGCATTCGCGTAGGCAATCTTGAGGACCACGAGCGCATCACGCGCATCCTGAAGCTCGCGCTCGAGGCACGCTACCAGCAGGGCTTTGTCACCGAGCGCTGGGGCCGCGGTGTCTTCTGGCAGTGGATCGCCTTCCTGCCGCGCGCCGATCGCGAGGCCAAGCCCCTTTCTTCACACGTCAGTTTCGGCTGCGCGAAGTTCTTCATCTCCGTGGAGACGGACGAGAACCTTTTCAAGTGCGGATTGCAAATCGAGCGCGGCTACCTGAAAGCGCCCCGCTCGCTCCGCGCATGCCAACTGAAGGCGGATTGGGATTGGCATCGGCTGCTGGCGGGTCTGCGGCCGGGGACAGCCGTCGAGCGGGAACTGCGCCGGCTCGTCTTGCGCGAAGGCTTCGGCCTCTACGCCGGCAGTTGGGAAACGGAAATGTCCCAATTCTCGAAGGAAAATCTTCCCGGCGTCAGGAAGTTGCGCCGGCTGCTCGACGCCGCCCCCGGCAATCATTGGGCGGGGTTTCAACTCTTCTACCCCATGACGGAAGAGGAGGTCCGCAGCGCCACGGGCGTCGACCTGGTGGAATCCATGCTCGCGGTCTTCCGCGAAGTCACCCCGCTCATGAACCTGACCATGCAGATTGAGTTGCAGGACATCGCGGGGCAGGATTGAGGATTGAGGAATCAGGATTTAGCCCGGATTTCTAACCGGGCCGCCGGTTAGAAAATCCGGGCCAATTCCACTTACGACGTCCTCAACAACTAGAAAATGATCTTCGCCGCTACTTGCGCGACGCGAGGAGCGGCAGCGCTAAACACCCCGCCAAACGCGCTCGAGCCGGCGTCGAAGTTGCCATCCACCGCGCCCGAGCCATAAAACTGCGCGTGGTTGAAGGCATTGAAGAGTTCTCCACGAAACTCCAAGGTCTTACTTTCCGTCAATTTCACATCCTTCAGCAGGGCGATGTTCCAGTTATTGATTCCTGGCCCATGGAAGAATCGTTTGCCGGAGGTACCCTGCCCTCCAAGAGCTTCCCGGCTAAACAGGGAGGGGTTGAAATAGGGGTTGACCAGTACCCCGTTGGCGTTGACGGATTGGTTGCGCGGGTTACGGTTCACGAAGATGCTGCCCGGGGTGTAGTTGGGCTCATCGGTCGAGCCGGAGAACGGACTGTTGCTGGTATTGCCCACCAGCGACTGGTCATCCGGTTCCGAGATTTGGACTGGAACTCCGGTAGTGAACTCGGTGACCCCAGACACCTTCCAGCCTCGCGTCGCCCGGTTGTTCCTCTGGAACAGCTTGTCGAAGGGAATTTCGTAAGTGTAGCTGAAGGAGAAATTGTTGGTGATATCGAACGCCGAGAGAGCCTCGAAGGCGTGATAGTTGGCAGGCAAGGTGGGAAGGACCTGGTCGCCAAAGCCGGAGCCATTGTCCATCGATTTACTAAAGGTATAGGCGAGCAGGAATTGCGCGCGCCCCGTGGTATGACGCATCACCACCTCCAGGGCGTGGTAATCCGAGTTGCCCATGTCCAGAAAATAGCCGGTACCCGAAAAGAGCTCACCAAAGGGTGCACGGGTCCCATTGACCACTCCTCCCGTAACCGGGTGGTAGACGCCGTTTTCTCCAAAGGGCCCGCAGGTGGGAGTATTGGGCAGAACCGCAGTGGTTTGACTCAAGCTGGAACAGAGCTGTGGATTGCCAGGATTATTGTCGATATCCACAAGCAGGTGATGGCCAAATGTCCCCACGTAAGCCAGGGTCAGCAGCGTATTCGGGGCAAGCTGCCGTTGAATAGAAAGGTTCACGTGCTCGCCGTAGGGGGTCTTATCATTGATCGTCGGATCGTCGTATCCCGAGAGAGGTTCGAATTGCGCCCAATTGACGTTGGTGTCCGGAGAGTTGGGAGAAAGGTGGGTGGGAGGAGGGGGAAGCGGAAACCGTTGCTGCAAATTCTGGCCGGAAGAGCGGGTGATGAAGGGCGTAGCAAACAAGGGGGGAGCAGAGCTGACATAATACAAATTGAAGGGAGCGCCCAGATTGTTACTGGCAGAACCCCGAACCGCGGTGTAGTAGATGCCATAGCCCACCCGGATGCTGCTCTTGCCGGAATCGCCAAAAATCTTGTGCAGGAAACCGTTGGAGAAATTGGGTGAATAGGCAAGCCCCAGGCGGGGAGCGAAGTCGTTGTAGCGGGTATTGGTAATACGGCCGGGAACGCCGGGATCGCCGGGGAAGACAAAGCCCAGCGGAGCGCCGGGGAAGATCTTGGACTGGTCTCCCTCGATTAAAGTGGCCATCTTACCCTGCTGGTCGAACCAAAAAGGACTGACCTCCCAGCGCACCCCATAATTGAGAGTCAAGTTATGGGTTACACGCCAACTGTCTTGCCCGTATGCCCCGAGGTAATAGGTCCGCACATTGAAACCGAAGGGCGGGGCCTGGACGAAAAATGCGGGAGCGCCGACGAGCATGTCCGCAAAGTCCAGACCGGTCTCGTCACCGGTAAAGGAAAAATCACCATTCTGGTTGTTGTTGGGATCGGCGTCTTCAACGCGATCGATATGGTAGTCAGCGCCGAATTTCAGCGTGTGGGCGCCAACGATCTTCGAGAAGTCATCCTGCCCCTGATAGGTACTGTTGTACTGCGACCCTTCATTACTGATAGCTCCCAAGCCAAAATTGTTGAAGCTCATTTCAGGAACCGTCCCGAATTTGGCACTGTATTGATAGATGCCCCCCTCCGCCGCCGGGGCGAAACCCAGTGCCTGCGGCGTCAGGTTAGCGTTGTAGCTGATCGGTACTCCCGAGATGCTCTTGTTGCGTATATAGCTAAAGGTGAGTTGGTTGACGGCGGTGGGACCGATGGAGGTGGTGGCGCTGAAAGTCAGCAACTGGGCTTTGCCCAGATTATCATAAGGAAAACCGGGCACCGTGCTGCCTTCGCCATCGTAACTATACGGACTCAGTTGCGCCCACGGATCAAAATGGTAGTAGCCGGATAGCATTCCCAATCGAGTATTGGCGTCGATCCGGACGCCTCCTTTATCATCCCGCAGCGTCTCCGGATAGGCCGAGGTGGTGTAATACGGCCCCGAGTTGGGAAGGGGAATCAATGGTATGACGTTCGGACTCACCGTCGACCATGCGGCCTTGGGAATGACCGCCCCGGGAAAGACACAGTTCGCAGAACTCGTGCACCCCGAGGTGTAGTAAGACTCCCCGGCGGTTACCGGGTATCCCAGGCCGGCGGAAAGTATGCCCGCAAAGTACGAGCCCCCCACGGTCCCCGTCAGTTGATTCGCCCGGTCCGACAGGTCGCCGTTTCGTTCCGCCATCGACGGGACGAGCTCGTCCCCCGTATCGACGCCAATGACTTGCCGCGTCCCCTGGTAATCGCCGAAAAAGAAAATCTTGTTGCGGCGAATGGGGCCCCCAAAAGTACCCCCGAACATGTTCTGATGGAGCACCCCACGGGACGGGGAGTAGAAATTGCGGGAATCCATGTCAGAATTGCGCAGGAATTCGAACGCGTCACCATGGAACTGATTGGTGCCGGACTTGGTGACGACATTGATCTGTCCGCCGCTATAGTTGCCGTACTCGGCGCCGGCCGTGCTGGTGATGATCCGGAATTCGGCGATGGAATCGAGGTTGGGGACCACGATGGTACCCCCGTCGTATCCCTCCACCGTGTTGGCGCCGTTCACCATGAAACCGTTGTTGACGTCCTGCTGGCCGCTCATGGACAAGACACCGGCATTCAGAGTGCCGGAGGGAGATAAGGATCCGTACTGAGACGTATTGATGGGCACGACTCCTGGCTGAAGGGCTAGAAGGTCAGTGAAGGCACGGCCGTTTAACGGAATGTCGGTCATTTCTTTCCCGCCAATGACCTCACCCGTTTGCGTGGTTCGAGTATCTACCTGCGCTGCTGTTCCCTGCACCGTGACCTCTTGCTTGACGGCTCCTACTTGCAGCACCGCGTCGACTCGCAGGGCGGTATCCACATCAATGACCAGGTTGGTTTCCTCGTACCCCTGAAAGCCTTCTTTGTGGAATGAAACTGTGTATCGCCCAATGGGCAATGCCGAAAAGTTGTAGAATCCCGCAGGGTCGGTCGCAATCTTCTGGACCACGCCGGTGGCCGTGTTCAGTGCCTCCACGGACACTCCGGGGATGACGGCTCCGGACGTATCTTTCGCTGTCCCCGATATACTTCCCGTTACCTTCCCGAGAAGCAACGCGGGTGCGAATACCAGCAGTGCCACCAACAGCAGGCTCTGCCTCATGCGGGAAACCCGAGGCGCAAGGCCGCCAGCAGGCTTGAATTCGCCAGAGCGAGTGAGGGAAACCCCTCCGGACGCAATCCTCTTACTTTCCGTTGCTTTTAAATCTCTTGCAGCTTGCTCGCATTTCATAATTTCATCTTCTCCTTTAAGATGGTCCGGGAAATCCAGCAACTCGTCCCGGCTGTCGCGCGATTACGGTATGAAGCAAAGGCGGAAGGCGGGAGCTGCTGCTACCGACTCCAAGGTGCTTCGGGAAACCCAGAAAAATATCGAGCCGACAACGTGTGTGCATTCCAAAATTGGGCCCTGATTTTGAGGACTTGAAGTTAAGTCCGTGGTCGCTAGAAGTGTATCGGCGGCAGCAATTCAGGCGCGGACAATACACAAGTTCGAAGGATCCAACTCTTTAAAGGCTCTGGATACGCAATTGCGCAAAGCCATCCCCTTACAGACAATTGGGCCGAGCGGTATGTTTACAGCAAGATCATTACCATAATCTAATATCTTGTAACCATATGAGGCCAAAGAGGAAGTTTGGTATTGAGGAAAATTTCCCGATACAAAATGTGATTTCCTGTATACAATTTTCCATAGTTTGGATCCTGCTTGTCATACCCTAAACCAACTTTCCCTATCAGCGGGGAGCAGAACGTACAACAAACTGAAAGACTTAGCCATAGCGCCGACTTGGTACGCCCATGTGAGCGCACGGCGGAGGCAGCAGTGGCAGTGCGACGGGAGGCCGCGGCGCTTGCCTTCTGGACAGCCGGCCCCAGAGCAGGATGTCGAGGATAGGCTTCCATACCCACGAGCGTCACCGGAGAAAAGTGATATGTATCATATTGTTGATAACTATTGATTTAGGTATCATAAATGCTAATATCATCGGCCTAAGTGCTTCCGGAGGGGGATTTTGCGGAATTTTACTAGCTTTGATCTACTTTTCGGGTCGGGGAGGCGGTGCGCAACTCGTAATTGGAGTTTGATCGCTTGCGGGAGACCGATAGCCGCCAAAGGGTCGGAGCCCGATCTCCAAGTTCCTTTTGAGTCGGGCCTAGGCTTATGTCTTTTCATGAGTCCCGACTTGAAGGGAGTGGAGAGGCGATTATCAGAGGGGCTCGCCATGCCTCAGGAGCCAGGAACCATTTCCCCTTTGAGATCAGTGCGTTAAATCACCCCGCAGACGTACCGAGGGGGGCTGGAAACGGAAGGGGCGGTGCGCCTGTTTGTTAACAAAGCGGAATACAAACAACTGACGCGGAAAGCGGAGCGCCCTCTCCAACCGAACGATTCATTACGAGGAGGATTATTTTATGAGTGCAACAATATCTTGGATCAGTGACGTACTGGGGAAATTCCAGCTTCGTCAAAATGTCACCGATGACTTCCACGGGTTCCTCCGTTATCGGTCCATGGTCGATCGCGCGCGTCTGGTTGAAAGGATGAATGCCACTTGCGACGCGATCAACTCGCAGGCGGGCCGAACCTTAATATATTACGAGGAATTATTCCAACCCAACGAATTAGCTCGTAGATACGTATTCGACAGAGACAACATCGAGTTCAGGATGTCACTGGCGATTCTATCCAAAGGGCCGACGGTGATATTTTCGACTCTCAAAACGAATTATTGGGGCAAATGGATCAATCGTCGTATTAGATATTCCTCGGATGAAGTAAGAGAGAGTGTTGTGTGCGAGGTTCTGATCAATCCCGAGACGGTTAACGACGCCGAACTGGAACGGTGGTTCACTTACCTTCTTTCAGGGTTACGGTATTCTTTCAAGCCAGCGAAAACGATGCCGTGAGCCAAATCGAGTCGATCGAGGAGCACGGCGCAATCGGAAGGATTGCGTGGGCGCCCGCACGACTCCCGGACCGCCGGCTACAACTTCACCTGCCGCAAGTCGATTTTCCCTCGGTCCCAAACGCCCAGGCCCAGAGCTCCGGCGATTTCGACGTGCTCCGGTTGGCGGTGGACGAAGGTGCTGAATTGATCGGGCGTGGCTTCGACGATTCTTTTCATGCCGACGGAGACGCGTTGGGCGTCGATTACTTCCCAGCCGATATGATCGAGTGCGACGGGGTCGGTCGAGAAGTAGAGCGTGGAGTGTTCCCAAACGAATTCTGGCCGCGCGCTGGGCCCGCCGTGGTAAAGGCCCTTGACGCCATCGAGGATATGCAGGACGGCCTTGTTGCGGATGACGGGAATGGCCACGGCGGCCGGAATGAAGGCGTTGCAGGCGTTCAGGCTCGGACTCGAATGGCTGCGATTGACGTTGTTGGTCAAGCCGTGGGAAAGGTTCTTCAGCGCCAGCGTGACTCCTGCCGACTGGTGATCCTTCAGCACGGGGACGTTGATAAGCTTATGGACCTCACGCGTGATGAAATGGGCCGCGTAGGAGCGGCGCGCGGTGAGGTTGTCAAGGCCGTAGCCAGGTAACGTCAGGGCCATTTCCATGTAGTGGTCCGGATCATAGCCTTCGATCTTCTGCTGGATGTCGTCGACGTCTTCGACGGCGCAGGAGATCCGGACGCCCTCCGGCAGCCACTTGTCATAGCCGGCTTGATAGAACTGCTTGCGGTAACGGTCATAGGCGACGATGTCCCGCCGGCGGACGCCCGCCGCTTCCAGGCCCGCGATGATCTCGCGCACGACGGTCGCGTCCGACTTGACGAGCGGCTGGCCCACAGGATTGAGCTTGATCCCTACGACATCCCCCGGCTCAAAGAAGTGGCGCCAAGCGTCAACCCATCCGTCCGCACCCGTCAACTCCATCATTCCCCGTTGCATCATCCGGCGAACCGCCTCACCCTGGTACTGTCCACCTACGATCGCCCCCGGATTCTGAATCGCGCATACTCTGCCCGGATAGAGCCCCGGCATGGCGAGCTTGCTGGCTGCGGTTTTTGATTGCGCGCCCGCGGAGAAGGCAAGCCCCGCGTTGCTCCCAGTTACTAACCCGGCTGCCAGCCCTCGACCCATCGACTGCAAGCACCCCCGCCTACTGATGTTCATGCCCACCTCCCGTCTGATCCCCTATTTACATCCGAAACGGTTGAGTTACAAGGCAAAAAGTCCCATAAGGGAACCAGGTGGGTTTAATTTGCACTTCCATCCTTGCTCGCCGGGGTGGAGGAGGTGGATCGCTACCGGCGTTTTCGTCAGTTGGGGCAGGCCGGGTGATCCAGTCACACCGTGTCATAATCCCCATTTTATTCCTGCCGGAGGTTGGAGGCCTCCTTTCGCGACGAAGTAGTCCTTCGGAATGAGTGACTTGGAAAGCCATCGAGTAGCCGCTCAAATCGTGGCCCGCCTCTTGCTCCGCTATGGCAGTTGATGTCACGGCTCGACCGAACGCCGTGGTGCAGAACAGAGGACGTCGAATGCGCAAACTCAAGGTCGTTCCTCAAGTGGAAAAGGAAATTCCGCCGCCCGCACGCCCCGCCACATTGGCGCAGCGACATTTGCTTTCACTCCACGACCTGACGCCGCCGGAAATTGATTTCCTGCTGAAGCTCGCGCAGTACGTCAAGGCTTCTCCCGTGCTCCACAAGCACGCACTCGACGACGTGATGCTCGCGATGGTTTTTGAGAAGCCCAGCCTGCGGACGCGGGTAACCTTTGAAGTAGCCGTCGGCCAGTTGGGAGGCCGCTCGCTCTACCTGAGCTCGGCGGAAGTGGGGTTAGGCAAGCGCGAATCCGTGAAGGATGTGGCGCGCAATCTCTCGCGCTGGGTGGACGCCTTGGTGGTGCGCGTGTTCTCGCACCAGACATTGCTGGAACTGGCCGAACACGCTTCGATTCCGGTGATCAATGGACTTTCCGATTTTGAGTATCCCTGCCAGGCGCTGGGCGATTACCTGACCCTGCTCGAGCACAAGGGACCCCTGGCGGGCCTCTCGCTCGCTTGGGTGGGCGACGGCAACAACGTGGCGCATTCCCTGATGTACGGCGCGGCGCGCTTGGGCGTGCGGATGCGCTTGGCCACACCTCCGGGCTACGAACCGGACCGCTCCGCCGTGGCGGAGGTCAAACGGGAGGGCGGCAATATCGCGTTGACCCATGATCCTGCTGCAGCCGTGGCCGGCGCGGACGTCGTCTATACGGATGTCTGGACGAGTATGGGCCAGGAGGATGAGGAGGAAACCCGCCAGGAGGTCTTCCGCCCTTACCAGGTAAACGCCCAACTGATGCGCGTGGCCGGCCCACAGGCCCTGTTTATGCACTGCCAGCCTGCCCGGCGGGGCGAAGAAGTGACCGATGATGTGATGGATTCACCCCGCTCCATCGTCTATGACCAAGCCGAAAATCGCTTGCACATTCAGAAGGCTATTCTGCTAGCCCTGCTCTCCTGATTCGATTATCCTTTACGTCCTGAGGACGATCCCCACCACAATTCCCAACCTCCGAGTATGAGGCGGGCGGGCACGTTTTGTGCTTGGACCTGTTCTTGCGGCCTGGGGCTCCTACCCGCGTTGCAATTCAAAAAGCGTGATCTCCGGTGGGGAGTCAAAGCGGATGGGGACGAAGATAGTTCCGATGCCGCGGTTCACATAGAGTTGCGACGCGCCCTTTTGGAACCAGCCCCGCACGTAGGAAGTAATCAAGCGGCTGGGGGAAAGTTGGGGGGAGATGAACTCCAGCGTGACCTGGCCGCCGTGGGTGTGTCCGGCCAGGCTCAGGTCGATGCCCAGTTCGGCCGCGCGGTCGAAGGTATTGGGGTTGTGGCTCAGCAGGATATTCGTGGTGTCGGGCAGGACCAGGGGCGCGACCCCTTCCAGATACTGAGGCACGATGCCTTCGCCCCGCGGTCCAAATCGCGTGTGCGTCTGGTAGTCCACGCCGATCAGGTTCAGGCGCTCCCCGCCGGATTCGATCGCGGCGCGCTCCTGGCGCAGAATTTTGACGCCCTCCGCCGCGAAAAGCCGGGTGATGGAATTCTGGATGCCACACCAGAGCTCGTGATTGCCCAGCGAGCCGAAGATTCCAAAGGGGGCCTTGAGCCCACGGAGGGCCGCGACGGCGGCGGCCTGCGTGGTGGCATCCCAGGTGACGAAGTCGCCGGTGAGCGCTACCATATCGGGTTTCATCTGATTGGCGATGGCGACGCATTTTCGGATCTCCTCGCTGGTCGTAAAAGGACCGATGTGAAGATCGGAAAGTTGCGCGATTCGAAAACCGTCAAAAGCCCTGGGCAGGCGCCGCAATTTGATGCGCTGGTGCACGGTCTCGACGGCCGTTCGCTCGTAGAGCATACCGTAAGCGCAAGCGGCAAAAGGTGTGGCGCTCAATGCCACGGCGGTTCTCTCCAGAAAGCGCCGCCGCTCCGGAGACACCAAGGGGCGGCGATCTGAATGGGAGGGAAGAGTCAGCTTAGTGTAGGCGGCATGGGCCGCCCGGGCGAAGCGGTCCAGAAGATAGAAGGCGGCAATCGCCAGGAATCCCCACACCGAAGAAAACATCCACCAGTTGAAGGGGGCTTGCAGCAGGGCCGCCCGCAGCGTCAGGCGGGTAGATTCGGGGAACCGATGAACCCCCAACAGGCTGCTGGCAAAATATAGAAACAAAATCAGATAGACGGCTGCCGCCAACCCTCCCAGCCAACGTCGCAAGGCCCCGCGGGGAAAGAGCTTTACTCCCAGCGCGCGCACCTGCCGAATCCAGAAGATCTGGCTCGGGATGAAAAACGTCAGAACTATAATGGTGACCCAGTGTCTCATGAACCTTTCCGAATGCCCAGCGAGAAGCGCCCAAACCCCATTATACGATGCCGTCGGGAATTTGTGGTAGTGGGTCATTTTGAAGTGCCACGGCCATCCTGGCCGTGCCCCTTCACGGGCGGGACGCCCGTGGCACCTCAAAATGAGTCACTACCGAATTTGTCCGCTACTTGGTGGGTAAGCTTAATCTTCCTTGCCCTCTCGGTAGTGGGTCAATTTGATTTGCTGTAGCGGCGGTCTCCGACCGCCGCCTGGCGTTTGGCCAATTGGGGTGTCAGGCATTGGCGTAGCAGACGCGGCGGTCTCCGACCGCCGCAATCTACTGAATCAAAGACCGGCGGTCGGAGACCGCCGCTACAGCAAATTGACCGACTACCGCCCTCTCCATCAAATTGACTTCCCGCAACTTCTAGGTTAAACTTAATCGTTTTGTATTCATCTTCTAATCTTCCAAGGAGCCCCATGGAATTTCAAATAGGGGACAAGGTTGTCTATCCAAATCAGGGTGTGGGCATCGTCGAGCAAATTTCCACTCGTAATCTTACCGGCCAGCCGGAGATGTTTTATCTCTTGAAGCTCAGTTCCAGCAGCATGCGGGTGATGGTACCGCTGAATAGCGTGGCCAACGTGGGTTTACGCCGAGTCACCAAAAACAGCGAAATTGGCGGTGTTCTGGAATTCCTCCAGAAAGGCCGCTGCAAATCCGCACAGGACTGGAAAGGGCGATTCAAGGAGAACTCGGAGAAGATGCGCAATGGCACCCTGATGCAGGTGGCCGAGGTCCTCAAGACCTTAATGTTCTTGAACCAAGCCAAGCCGCTTTCTTTTCGCGAGAAGAAGATGCTGGATCGCGCCTGGCAACTGCTGGTTGACGAGGTTGCCGTGGCCCGGGGCCTGGCAAAAGAGACCGTGGAAGGGCAACTCGTCAAGTCACTGTCCAAGGTCAATATAAAAGCGCCTCTTCCCAGCTAACCCGCACTTCTCACCACGCTCGGACGGCCTTAGAGACTGGTGGAAGGGCGGGGCTTTAGCCCCGCCGAAATCGCGGCTCCGGCGCTCTGTTCGTCCCGCTCTCCCCTGACGACAAACGGCATCGAGTGGCGGTGTAGGTGTGCCCTCGAGGCAGCGTGGGCCCCCCGGGGACCATCCTATTAGATGGAAGTAACGGGGGGGTAATGACTGGCAAGAGGGGGAAAATGCGGCCGGGGAAATTCACAGCCCTCCACAGGTTTTCCACAAGATTTTGTCGGTACCAGCCGAACGACCACTATAGGTTGTGTTTTCCCTCTTGACAAACCAAACGCCTGGAGTTAAATTCCCCCGAGTCGTTGCGGAGCCGGTCTCCGCCCGGAGGGGGGCAAGCCGGCAGCGGGACGTTCGTTCAACCATTGATCCGTTGGCCCAGACCGCATCGCACCAAATCATATTGAGGGCGCGACCCTACCTTTATGGAGGCTTACCATGTCTGAGCGTGACGTCGTGTCGATGGAGACCCAATCCTGGGCTCCTTCCAAGGACAGTCCCAGCAAGCGCGGCATCGCCATCAAGCGGCTGGCCACCAAGCCCGGCGTCCACCCCTTCGACGAGCTCGAGTGGGAAGTGCGCACGGCTTCCATCCAGAACGATAAGGGCAAGGTCATTTTCGAGCAGCGCAATGTGGAAGTGCCGAAGGACTGGACGCAGACGGCCACCAACATTGTGGCCTCGAAGTATTTCCACGGAAAACTGGGCACGCCCGAGCGCGAGACGAGCGTGCGGCAACTGATCAGCCGCGTGGCCGACACCATTGCCCAGTGGGGTGCCGAGAGCGGATACTTCCGCAGCGAAGAAGATGCCCGGACTTTTCACGACGAACTGACGCACCTTCTGGTCCGCCAGAAGGCGGCGTTTAATTCCCCGGTTTGGTTCAATTGCGGCCTGTGGCACAAGTATCACCGCTCCTCCCAGGGGGGCGGCTGGTACTGGGATCCGGCCACAGGCGGCACCAAGAAGGAGACCGAGGCCTACCGCCACCCGCAGTGCTCAGCCTGCTTCATAAACTCCGTCCAGGATAACCTCGAAAGCATCCTGAATCTGGCCAAAGTGGAAGGGATGCTCTTCAAGTGGGGTTCGGGCACGGGCACGAACCTCTCCCCGCTCAGGTCTTCAGTCGAGGCGCTGTCGGGTGGCGGTGTGGCCTCCGGTCCCCTGTCGTTCATGAAAGGCTACGACGCCTTTGCCGGTGTCATCAAATCCGGCGGCAAGACCCGCCGCGCCGCCAAAATGGTGATTCTGAACATCGATCACCCCGACGTCGAGGAGTTTATTGATTGCAAGGCCAAGGAAGAACGCAAGGCCTGGTCGCTGGTGGACGCGGGTTACGATTCCTCCATCGATGGCGAGGCGTACAGCTCCATCTTCTTCCAAAACGCCAACAATAGTGTGCGGGTCTCGGACGAGTTCATGCAAGCCGTCATCGACGACAAGGACTGGACGACGCACCGGATCAGCACCGGCGAAGTCGCCAAGGTGCATCGGGCGCGCGACCTGATGAAGAAGATTGCCGAGGCCGCCTGGCAGTGCGGTGACCCGGGGATGCAGTTCCATACCACCATCAACAAGTGGCACACCTCCAAGGCCACGGCGCCCATCAATGCTTCGAACCCTTGCAGCGAGTACATGTTCCTGGACGATTCGGCATGCAACCTGGCCTCGCTGAACCTGATGAAATTCCTCGCGCCGGATGGCAAATTCGACGTGGAGTCCTTCAAGCACGCCGTTGACATCCTGATTACGGCGCAGGAAATTCTGGTGGATAACGCCAGCTACCCGACGGAGAAGATCGCGCTCAACTCGCACGACTACCGCCCGCTGGGGCTGGGCTACGCCAATCTGGGCGCGCTGCTCATGGCCAACGGCCTGCCCTACGATTCCGATGCCGGCCGTGCTTACGCCGCCGCCATCACCGCCGTGATGCACGGTGAGGCCTACCTGCAATCGTCGCGCATCGCCGCGGAGCTGGAACCCTGCGCGGGCTTCCCGCTGAATCGGGATTCCTTCCTGGGCGTCATTTCCATGCACCGCCAGGCGCTGCAGCACATCAACGCGCGCCATGTTCCGGAGACGCTGTGGGAAGCGGCCAAGAAGACCTGGGATGAGTGCCTGGCGAGCGGCATGAAGTATGGCTACCGCAACGCCCAGGTCACCGTGCTGGCGCCCACCGGGACGATCGGCTTCATGATGGATTGCGACACCACCGGCATTGAGCCGGACTTGGCGCTGGTAAAGTACAAGAAGCTGGTGGGCGGCGGACTGATCAAAATCGTCAACAACGTGGTGCCCACGGCGCTGTTGCGCCTGGGGTATTCCGACCAGGAAACCGGCGAAATCGTCAACCACATCGACCAGAACGGCACCATTGAAGGCGCGCCGCACTTGAAAGCCGAGCACCTGCCGGTTTTCGATTGCTCGCTCAAGCCCGCCAACGGCAAGCGCTCGATCCATTACATGGGGCACGTGCGCATGATGGCCGCCGCTCAGCCGTTCCTTTCCGGGGCCATTTCCAAGACCGTTAATATGCCGGAAGAGGCCACCCCGGAAGAGATTTCGAACGTTTATACGGAAGGCTGGCGGCTGGGACTGAAGGCCATTGCCATTTATCGCGACGCCTCCAAGCGCTCGCAGCCGCTTAACACTTCTGACGCCAAGCCGAAAAAACCGGGAACAGGAAATAGGGAACAGGGAAGTGGGAATGCGGAACAAGGGGCAGGCAAGACTGAAACCCCAGCCCCCAGCCCCCAGTCCCCAGCCCCTAGCGTGCCCCAGCCTTTCCGCCGCAAGCTTCCGGACGAGCGCCAGGCCATCACCCACAAGTTTTCCGTGGCGCAACACGAGGGCTACCTGACCGTGGGCCTCTACGAGGACGGTCAACCCGGTGAGATCTTTATCACCATGGCCAAGGAGGGCTCCACCGTATCCGGTCTGATGGATTCCTTCGCCACCGCCGTCTCCCTGGCGCTTCAGTACGGCGTGCCGCTTAAGGTGCTGTGCGATAAGTTCAGCCACACGCGCTTTGAGCCGAGCGGCTGGACTCCCAATCCTGAGATCCGCTACGCCAAATCGGTGATGGATTACATCTTCCGCTGGCTGGCGTACAAATTTTTGCCGCGCGACGCGCAGCCCCGCGAGGACGCAAGTGTGCAGTCGCTGAACGGTACGGATTCGGTGAAGGCCACGGAACTGGCAAGCCAGTTCACGCGCGCCACCTCCGAGGCGCCGGCCCCGGCGCCGGTGCAAGCTCAAGCGATCGGATTTATGTCGGCGCCCACCCAGGCGGGGCTGGCGGGCGTCGACCCCAGCGACGATGCCCCCAGTTGCGCCGATTGCGGCGCCATCATGGTCCGCAACGGCGCCTGCTACAAGTGCCTGAATTGCGGCTCGACCAGCGGGTGCTCGTAGGAGGACCGAAAGCAGGAGGCAGTAGGCAGTAGGCAGTGAAGCGGCGGCGGACACCAGTAACGCAAAAAATAGGGAGACAGTAGTATGGCGAGATGCAGGATATCGAATAAGACCATTTATTCGCGGAGAGGCCCCGGCGGCAAGCATAAAACTCGTGTGGTCGAGCGCCGTCGGCGCAACAAATGCTAGCTAGCGTGGTGCCGGAGTCTCAGTTGTCCTAGCGGAAAGACGATTACAGGCCGAGTGATAATTTGAGGACGAATCGCCGGGTGAGAAAGCAGTTCCGCGAGATACTTAACGAGCTTCTGCTGAGGAAAGCTCCAGATTTGCTTTCCCTGTTTTACTCCGGCACTCGAAGGTTGCCGAAGCTGACTCGGAAATGGAGGGAGAGACAAATCGAGACCTTAACTGGTCTTATCGAGCAAGCCCATATTCCGGACCTCCGCCGTTGGGTGAAGAAGGCGACCGTCAAAGCGGAGGTTAGATTTTCAGGACGCACTGCCAAGAATGACAAAGCTATCGTGGTCCGAGATGACCTACTAAAGCGTATCGGGCCCCACAGCCATTTGGCATATGTTTCCTTTGCGCGTGGCGGAAGGTGTTTAAAGGTCGGCAGGTCTGACCACGGTCTGAATCGGATCGCCAGTCAATGGGATAAGTATTATTTCCGGGACGCGACTCGAGTGGCCGTATACTACCCGAAGCAAAGGAAGAAAAAGATCCTTCCGGCTTTGGAATGTGCCCTTCATCACGTATTTAACCCGTTCCATCTGTACCAGTGGCCACCCCAAAGAAAGTTTCTTGACAAGTGCCGGGCCTGTCACGACATGACACACATAAGGAACACGGTAAGGAAACTGTTTCCTGCTTGAGGAGCTTTGATGGAACTCGCTGGCGCAGACTTCGCACCTCGCACGCTATCTGCGAATCCCCGCAGGGGATACATATAGTAGCCGGGGGCAACGCCGCCGGGAAACGATCTCCCACAGTGTTGTGACCCTGATGGGGTCACACCGGGACAACATTACAAGGGTCCACATATGGAAGCCCTAAGCCAATTCGATCTCACGCAATATGAGAGTGTAGAGGAGAAGCTAAAGGCACTTCGTGACCCGGACGCCTTTCTGAGTGCCCATCTGGCTTTTTCCGCTAGTGGACCCGTAGTTCGTTTTGGTTGGCCCGATTGGCCGGAGGATTTGTCGCTCAAGTTCAAGAAGGTCGTTGATGACGTGCATCGAAGCGTCCCCTTCCTGAAACCCGTCGCGCCCGACACAGAGGAGTGGAATTCTATTATTCAGGGGTGGCGAAGCGATCCGGAATCCGCGAAAGCCATTGGCGAGGCGTTTTCCGCTTCGGGCTGCTTCGACGGCCGTGTGCAATGGGTTTTCTCCAGGCGTGACAGGCGCGCAAAGATCGCTGCTTCTTGTCAGGTCAAGAATTTACCCCCTATTTCTCTCGACATTACATGGCAGGGCTGTCTAGCTATTCCTAGCGATTCGCTTTCGGCCGCCGACAGAGCCAGCCTTGCGGCTGCCGTCGAGCGAGTCTCCCAGTGGGCTGGGCGACGTATCAATGCCATCTTGGAGAAGTTGCGTGCTCCCATGGCGACACTCTACGGCGAGCGGTTTCGGGGCCTGTACGTTTTCGGCTCGTATGCACGGCCAGATGCCGGAATCGACCTGGGCGAGAATTCCGACCTTGATGTGGCTTTGATCCTCTCCGACTTCGATAACGTGCACGAGGAGCGAAAGCGCTTCAGTGATTTTGTTTACGATCTCTCCTTGGAACATGGGCTGGTCATCTCGATAATTCCCATTCTGGAAGCTGACTTTCGAGAGGGACAGACGAACTTTACCCGAGTAATTTCGTCTTACGCGATCCCCGTCAAATGAACAAAGATGTCCGGGATTTGTTGACGATTGCCCGTGAGACGCTGGAAGAAGCGCAAATTATGTTTGAAAAACAGCGATACCCCGCTACCGTGGAGCGAACTTATTTCACGATCGAACACGCAGCCGCGGCGATGCTATTGGGCAAGGGAATAAAAACTGAAACCCATGAATTTCTTGAAGGCGGGAGGTGAGCTTGAGCGCCGTTAAAACACCCGAGCGGATCAGGCTGGACGTGCACGCGGCACTGCACGCCATCTGTACAACAGGCAAAGGCCGTTGCTGGTACTGCGACGCGCGGCTGCCGCGCGCCGAAGAGGCCGTGGGCACAGGGTGGTACGTGCAGCGCGTCGAGGGGGAGCGCGTCGCCAGCATCATTCTGATCTGCCCCCATTGCCAGGTGGAACGGGCGGAACTGGGTGAGGAAGAGTTCCTGCGCAACCTCTCCCTGCGCGTCTGCAACGCCACCTGCTGAGCCGCGCGCCGGGAGCCGCGTTCAGACGCTCGCACTAGCGCTGTCACCCGTAGAGACAAAAAGCCCTCATTCCCTAACCCCTTCCCCGCTCCTGCTGCGTGTGATGATAAAATCTTGCCTGCGTTTTACCCAGGAGGATTTATGAAAGTCGTTGATCCGGTTTGCAAGATGACCATCGATTCGGAGAAAGCCGCTGCCTCGAGCGATTACCAAGGACAAACTGTCTACTTCTGTGCGAAGGGGTGCAAGGCCAAGTTCGATCAAGCGCCGGAAAAGTACGTCGGCAAATGAATTGGAAGTTGAACGCGCATGACGGGGTGATTCCAACTCTGGTTAGCACTAGCCCTTTATCCACTTTTCAGCACCACCCCTTATTCCCCTGCTCAAACACCCCGGCGCTAAGCGCGCCATCCCTCCTCCTCTGACGAGGGGAGGTCTATAAGAACTCCCCTCCTGATTCAGAGCCTGCCCTGAGCCTGTCGAAGGGAGGGGTGGCGCCTGAGGCGACGGGGTCGTTGTTCTTTTCAATTCCTTCCAGCCGGCGTGGTTATTCCTTTTGATTCCCTTCAGCAGGCCTAATTTCCAACTCCTGATTTCCGCCTCCTTACTTCCGGTATACTACACCGCTTGTTGGGCGAGAATAACGTAGTGTGCTTTAACATCCAAGCAAATGGTCACGGGTCACTGCCTGGCCAATTGTCAAAAGTTAGGTGTTACGCAACAGTGGCTCACGTCGAAGGCTGGCCATGGGCGTTTCGGAAGAGGCACGAGTGTTGCGCCGCAGGCAATTCTGTGTGCGTTGCGGGCAATTGATGTTTGAGTTTTATCGCTCGCCCGACGGTCATTTCGGGCTGGTCAGCGAAGTGGGAAAAGAAGTATTCCCGCGTGGGGTCCAGGTACGCTGCCCGACTTGCGGGGCAAGGTACCGGCTACTCGAACGCGTGGACGCGGCGGGGCAGCCGGTGATGCGCATATGATCCCGTTGGGCGCGGATTCGTTCACCCCGTCGAAGAACCCGTCGAGCCTGGTCAACATCTTCCGCCTTGCCGTTCTGGGCAACAGGGCGGGGACCGAAGCCAGCAGCCCAGCAATTTGGAACTTTAGAGGCTCAGTAGGAGAGGTGGCGGCGACGAGTGTAGAATAGTCAGTATTCCGCTTCGAAGGAAATCAATCAACTCAGAGCTGCAATGTTTGGGAGCGGTTAAAGTCAGGCGTCAGGAAGGGAATTGAAAACCAATGGTTGGCCGGTGGCGATGGGCGGCACACAAAAGGTTCGCGACGATGGGGATTTTCGTGTGTCTCGCCATGTTGCCGAGCGTCGCTTGGGGAGTTGAAGCCCTCCAGCTCAAGCCGGGTTTCAACCTCTTTTCGATCGAGCAAGACGTGCAGTTGGGAAAGGAAAGCGCGGCCAAGGTGGACAAACAAATGCCGCTGGTGACCGACCCGGAAGTACTGCAATACATCAACGGCTTGGGGAAAAGACTTGCCTCCTACGCGCCAAACAATCGTCCGGATTACCTCTGGGAGTTCAAGGTCGTCGACAGCAAGGAGATTAATGCCTTTGCCCTGCCGGGAGGCTACATCTATGTGAATCGCGGCACGATTGAAGCTGCGGAGGACGAAGCGCAGTTGGCCGGCGTGTTGGCCCACGAATCCGGCCACGTGGTGATGCGCCATGGCACGCATATGGCCTCGCAGGCCTTGTTGGCAGAGGCGCCCTTGGCCATTCTGAATGGTATTCTGGGCCAGAGTGGCAGCCTCACGGGTCAACTCGCACAATTCGGTCTCGGCTTGGGACTGAATTCGCTGCTCCTGAAGAATTCGCGCACGGCGGAGTCGCAGGCCGATGAGGTGGGAACTTACATTCTTTACCAGGCGGGATACGACCCGCACGCCATGGTTCAGTTTTTCCAGATCATTGCGCGGAAGTATCCGCAACGCACGGTGCAGTTTTTCTCCGACCATCCCAATCCCGAAAACCGCATTCATGACGTGGACGCGGAAATTACCAAGCTGGGCCCTGCGCGCGGCGCCAAGACCGACACTCCGGAATTCGATGCGAATAAGCAGCGCTTGCAGGCGATGCCTCCGCCGCCCAAGGTGCAGGGGACGCCCAAAATAAGTGCCAAACAGCAACCCCCGCCCCCACCTTCCGAGCGCCTGATTAGTTACGACGGCAAGGTGTTTACGCTCAGCTATCCTGACAACTGGCAGGTGCAGGAGAGCGAGGATAGCGTGGCGCTATTTCCTGCCGGCGGAATGGTGACGGGGCCAGAGGGAGAGACGGCGCAGGCCTACGGCGCGGCGGTCAGCCGGTTTCAGCCGCAACAGGGGAATTGGGGTTTGGTGGATGCGACCCAGGAGTTGCTGGAATCCATGCGGCAGTCAAATCCGCAATTGCAGGTCGTGCAGCAAACCGGCATGAACCTGCACGGCACTCCGGCAGTCAGCACCCTACTGCGAAATGCTTCCCCCATTGAGGGTCAGGTTGAAACCGATCACCTGGTGACGATCCGTCAGGACGACTACGTGTTGGCGCTGATTTTCATCGCACCCGAGGGGGTTTTCGGAACGTACGCCCCGACCTTCGACAAGATGGTGCAGAGCATCGCGCTATTCAAGCCATGATTTTGGCCCACTCAAATTTTTCAGGGTCTAGAGTTCTCTAAGCGGTGGGTAGGTCTTGGTAGCGATGACTTGACGCGCGGCTCGGACAATTTCTTCCTTTAGTAGATATGCCGTCAGTCAATAAACCAACTGACTTTTTGCCAGATGGCTGCCAGTATAAGATCACACCACCAACCGTTCTCAATCCTGGCCGTGAGCCAAATCTTTGCCGCAGCAAACTTTTTCTGCGTACTTTAACCCACGATTCTCTCGCTCCCGCCCCTTGGCGATTCCCGCCGGCACGCTAATTCAAGATGTCAAACGAGATAGCCAGCGGAACTCTCATTGCTGATGGCAGTTGCCATGCAAGCGATAGGAGCGAAATGACTGAACTGACAAATTCCCCAAAGTCCTCCCGGCTCCCCAACACCCCGAACGCCACGGTACGCCAGCGCTGGCTCGAGCTGCTCGATTTGAGTTACAGCACCCGGCGGGTAAGTCATGGGGAAATTGAACCGGGCATTCATGCGGTGATTATTCCGGCGATATACAGCGAGGAAGTTGACAAGGATTTGGTTCAGCTCGAGGTCCGCGCGGCCATGCGCCAAGTTCCGGAGATGGCGCGCGGGGTGCGCTTGCCGCTGGAGCGGTTGGAGGAGTTTGCCCAGACCCTGCCGAGCGCCCATCGTGAGTGGATGAACCCTTGGGGGCGAGACATCGCGGCGGGCAAGGCGCGGGCCACCGCATTCATTGATCTAGCCTACCTCGAGGCGGCGCTCCTGGCGCGGTTATGGGATACCGGGGTGCTGGTGGAGTTCGCCTCCCCTCTGGCCTTCTTCCGGCGCGGGGCCCTGGCCGAGTACACCAATGTTTACGAAGCCGTAGTGACCATGGTGTTTGAGGGCCGCTCTCTGGCCGACGCCGCCGACCGCCTGGCCCCGGAAATCCTGAAGCGCTTGCAGCTTTACGCCAACGCTTACCTGCAACTCTCCGCGCTCTACACGGAAGGGGCGTGGCACATCGACGGCGACACCTTTGTAATGAAAGTTCCGGGCAAACGCCTCTCCTTGGCGTTGCAATACTGGGAATTGCGCGGAGACCATGCCACCGTGCAGAGAGTTCTGCATGGATGGCGCAGCCGCATTGAGAACCTCTTGCAGCAATCGGCTTCCGAACCCACCGGGGAGAACCCCCAATCGTTTGCGGCCTGAGGCCGGCCCAGGGTCCACAGTTATAAGTCGAAATTTAAAAAAGGATAGTCGAAGCCCCCTCGGGCGACGACGATGACATGACCCGCGAGCCCGAGATGGGGCAGGCGTACCGCCCGAGGTCGATAACAAGATCACCCGCGTGACTGGGCGTTTCTCGGTCGAACCCACGATACCGACACCTGTCGGTATGGGTATTCAAGATGAGCAGAGGCAAGATTCAAACCGACACCTGTCGGGTGGGTATTCAAGATGAGCAGAGGCAAGATTCAAGAGGTAAGATTCGAGAGGCAACATTGAAAATTCAATATGAAAGATGGAGGCGCGGATGAAGTACGAGCGCTTCGAGCAGTTGCCCGTCTGGCAGGCAGCCATTGACCTGGCGGCGGCCGTTTATGCCCTGACGGAGCAGCCTCCGTTCCGCCGGCGTTACTCACTGCGGGACCAGATCGAACGGGCGGCAGTCTCAGTTTCCAATAATATCGCCGAGGGGTTTGAACGGGGGACCAAACAGGAGTTGCTCACGTTTCTTTACATCGCGCGCGGTTCAGCAGGGGAAGTGAGGTCGATGCTGTGCCTGCTGGAGAAAATTCCGGTCTTCGCTGGACTTGCCTCGGGCATTTTGAATTTGAAATCCAGGGCCGAGAGTATCTCCAAGCAGCTTGGCGCATGGGTTCGAACGCTGCGGGATTCGGAACTAAAGGGGGAGCGTTATGTGAACGTGAAGACACGGCGGGCGGATGTGGCACGGAGAGACCGGGATGAGTTTCTCAAGGAGTTGGAGCGCATTCGGAATGCGGAACAGCCAAAGGCAGTGTGAGCGAGCGGCGAAATGCGGCGTAAGGTTGATTCAAAATTCAAGATTCAAGATTCAAGATGATTCAAAATTAAAGATTCAAAATGATTCAAGATTCAAGGTGATTCGAAATTAAAGATTCAAGATTCAAGATAATTTAAGATTCAAGATGATTCAGGATTCGATATCTTGCATTTTGAATCTTGTATCTTGAATTGACCTCTCCAGGTGGCAATCGTGAGCTTCGAAGTATCAGATCCAATCCTTAACTCGCCTTTTAAGAAGCCGAAGCGTACATCCAGGAAGGGGAACAGCCCCAACGCCGCGCAGGCAGGCGCGCCCCTGTAGTTTTTCCGCCGCGTGATCAGAAGAAACCCTGGACGCTGGATGGAAAGGTGCTGCGCGCCTCAAAAGAATATCCGGCGGGCTTTGAGCTGGCCGCGGCTACCAGTTCCTGATCGACCACCCCGCCCTCCATCTGACGGACGCCCCTCCTGAGCCGGGAAGGGAGTTGTGACCACCCCGCCCTTCGACCACCCCGCCCTTCGACAGGCTCAGAGCAGGCTCTGAACCAGGAGGGGAGTTTTCTCGAGTGTCGACTGTCGACTTCCCTCGACGGCACCATTGCATCCTCCGGCATTGCATCGGTATTGGGTCAATTTGCTGTAGCGGCGGTCTCCGACCGCCGCCGACCGCCGCAGCAAATCAAATTGACCCACTACCATTGCATCCAGCGGCTTTCCCCCCACATTGAAAAGTGGTAGCATCCGCGCTTGGCGCCTCGGTGTTTACTCCGCGTTGTCAGTTCATGCGGGCTAGGGAGGGAGCAAGGGTGAATAAAAAAGTGCGCAAGACACTGGCTTGGGGAGGAGCGGCGGTGGCGCTTCTCGTGGCTCTGGCGGCTTCGGCGCCCGCGCAAGCCCCGAGTCCCAGCCCCAACGTGCCTCCCTTTGGACTGCCTCGACTGCATTCGAAGCCCGCCGAGACGCCGGTCGAGAAACCCACCGCAGGGCACGTGCGCGTTCTCCTCTGGTTCGACACCGAGGACTACATCCTGCCGCAGAGCGACGATGCCGCCAAACGTCTGGCCGTGTTCCTGACCCAGCAGGGAATTTCCGCGACCTTCAAGGTGGTGGGAGAGAAGGCGCGCACGCTCTCCCGGCGTCAACGGCTGGACGTGATCGGCGCCCTTGCCCACCACGACATCGGATATCACTCGAATACGCACAGCCAGCATCCCACGGTGGCGGAATACGAGTCGACGCTCGACTGGGACACGGGGGCGGAAGAATTCAACCGCCGCGAACGCGCCGGCTATGACGATGTGGCCCGCATTTTCGGTAAAGCTCCTTCGGCATATGGACAGCCAGGCAGTTCCTGGGCGCCGCAGGTTTTCCCGACGCTGCGCAAGTGGGGCGTGCCGGTTTATCTCGACGAGGGGCGGCAAGTGGGACTGAAAGGCCGGCCCTTCTGGTACGGAGGACTGCTCAACATTTTTAACACGGCCGAGGGCGAGCAGCTTCGTCCCAACCAGGACTGGTCCAACCTGGATACCGCCAAAGCCAAATTCCAGGAGTTCTATCTGCGCATGTCGTCGCGGAAAGAGGGCGGCGTGATCAGCCTCTATTTCCATCCCTGCGAATTCGTGCATAAGGAATTCTGGGACGCGGTCAATTTCCGCGACGGGGCGAATCCCCCGCCGGACGCGTGGCAATTGCCGCCCATGAAGTCTCTCGAGGACAGCGAGCGGGCGTTCAACTATTTTGAGAATCTGGTGCGCTTTATGAAGTCCTTCCCGCTCGTGGATTTCATCACCGCCACGGAGGCGGCAAGCCTGTTTGCGGATCGCGCGCAAAACCACGTCTTTACCATTCAGGAAATTGCCGAGGTGGCGGGCCAGGTGGATCCCGAGGTGACCTTCCAGGTGGGCGAACGTTTCAACTTGAGCGCCGGCGAGGTTTTTTACTTGCTCAACAAATTCGTGGCGAACATCGTGCAGCGTCGGGGCGCTGAGCCGCTCTTACTGCCCCCTACCACCCCCTACGGGCCGGCCTCGACGCCCGTGGAGCTTAAGGCGAAAGTGGAGGTTCCCTGGAGCCAGTTCGCGCGCACGGTTTTGGACGTGCAGGGCGAGCTGGACAAGACCGGGCAGATTCCCAACGCCGTCTGGCTGGGCAGCCAGGCCATTCCGCCCGAAAGCTATTTGGTCGGGCTTGCCCATGCCACGGGCAATCTGACCCAAAAAGGCGAGACCCCGGAGAGCGTGGATTTTGCGCCGGCACATTTGGCGGCGGCGCAGTTTGTGGCGGAGGACTCCCCGGACCTTTGGGACTGGGTGATTTTCCCCCATGGCTTTCGCGGCCCGAACCTTATGGCTTTGGCCAAACTACAGGCCTGGACATTAAAGCCTGCGAGGGACTAAGCCGATGGGTAAAAGAGGGGCTTGACAGCGCAATATGTCTGCGTAGCCTCCGGTTAATATATGTTATCGCAACGGATTATACAGGTTAAGGTAGAATTTCTATGGTATTTCATATTACAGAAGGGCTACAACAATATTACATAACTTTTGCCGCTTTGACTTCAGTCAAATATCTTGCATGGTGTTTTGGCCGTAAGTTTGCGAGTGATGAGAGGTCGACATATTGGGACAAATCCCATGACTCTTGGGGTGAAATAACCACTTGGTAATCGAATATCCATTTTATTCCCTTCCTATTAGAGGCAGCCACCGAAAGAGGACCTACCCAATAGTACGGCCTTGTCCTGGAGCTTGGGGAAGTTCAATACTCTTCGTGATGAGGGGGTAGCATGCGCATCCACCCGGTTTTGAAGGCATTATTTCTAGGTGTTGTGATCGGCATTTTGGCGGTTAGCCAAGTTAGGGCTGATGACGTCTACGGCAGAATCCGGGGTACGGTTACGGACCCCAGCGGAGCCGTGATTCCTGGCGTGCCGGTGACCGCCGTGAACACCGGCACCGGACTCACTCGATCGATTAAAACGGGCAGCGATGGTGGTTACGAGTTATTAAATCTCCCTGCCCCGGCCGTCTACACGGTTTCGGTCGAGCAGGTCGGGTTCAAACGCTTTCTGGCGGACGACATCAGCCTAGCCTTGAACCAGGTCTATGTGCTCAACATTACGTTGGAACTCGGCAAGACCTCTCAGCAGGTCACGGTAGAAGCTGCCGGCGGGCAAGTGGAGACCACGAGCATCGAACGAGGAGCGCGATTGACTTCCAGCCAGGTCGTATCGCTGCCGTTGAATGGCCGTGACTGGATCCAGTTACAGCAGACGCTTCCGGGCGTGGTCGGCAACTTGCCGGGAGACGTGGGTCCTGACAACTTTTCGACCAGTGGGGCGCGGTCCCAGGATAACGGTTTCCTTATCAACGGCATTGACAATAATGACCTACCTTTGAACAACCCCAACGCCATTCCCAGCCCGGATGCCATCGGGGAAGTGAACATGATCACCAACACGATCAATCCCGAATACGGGCGGAGCTCCGGGGCGGTTTTGAATGCCGTGACCAAGTCGGGGACCAACCAGTTCCATGGCGATGGCTTTGAGTTCTACCGTGATCCCTTCTTGAACGCCCGGAACTTCTTCCTACCCACGCCTGCCCAATTCCACCAAAACCAGTTTGGCGCCACGATCGGCGGGCCGATCTGGAAAAATCACACCTTCTTCTTCTTTTCCTACCAAGGAACCCGCAACCGTGAGCCCATCACCGCGGGTCGTGGATACGGCGGAGGAACCACTCCGGTTTTGACCGCTGATCAACTCAGCGGGCAATTCGCCGATTTGGCATCGTCCAAGGGTTCGTCGCCGTTCTCTCTGGTGGGGGATAGTGGCGCGACCTTCCCCGCCGGGACACTCTACTCAACCATCTTTTCCCAGGGAGTTCTTCCCCCAGGGGACATGAGTTCTATCTCCACCGGACTGGTCAGCAAGTACATGCCCCCGCCGAATTTTAATGGCAATGAGTACTCTTACAGCCCGATTACGACCAATACCTTTAACCAGTACATCACTCGCATCGACCATAATTTCAGCTCCAAGGATTCCCTCTCCGCTTATTGGTTCTTTGAGCAGGACACGACTTTGGAATCCGAATCCTTCTATGGCTCGGCCTTGCCCGGTTTCGGGGATGAAGCCACCCCCCGCCCTGACGTCATGAGCCTTACCTGGAACCACACCATCTCGTCCAGCATCATCAATGAGGCGAAAGTTGGGTACAACCGCCTGGGCTATGCCTCGGTGTATCCGCAGTCAATCGTGCAGCCTTCCAGCCTCGGCTTCACCGGCATCATCCCGCAAAACCCCAAGGTCGCGCAGGTACCGTGCGTGCAAGTCATACCGCTCTTTAACGGGAATGGGGGATGCACCTTCGGCTTCAGTGAGGACGGTCCGCAGCCCCGCATCGACCAAACCTACCAAGCGAGCGACAATTTTACTTGGATCAAAGGCCGCCACACCCTCAAGTTCGGCTTTGACATGCGGCGTTCGCAAGTCTGGAATCCCTTCTACTTCCTCCACAATGGGTTCTATGAATTCGAGGGATCGGGCAGCTATACGACCGGCGACCCTTCGGCGGACTTCCTGCTGGGCATTCCGGATTACTACGTCCAGAGCAGTGGCGGTATCATCGACGCGCGGGCGCGGCAGTACTACTCTTACGCGCAGGACCAGTTCAAAGTTCTCCCCAATCTGACCGTAACTTTCGGAACGGGCTGGCAAATCAACATGCCCACTGCGGACATCTATAACGAGAATTTGGCGATCAACGCTTACGTGCCGGGACAGCAGTCTAGCGTATATCCCACGTCGCCCCCCGGTCTGGTGTTCCCGGGCGACACGGGTATCAACACCGCCGGGTATTTCCCCAAATATAATCATTTCGGGCCGCGGCTGGGTTTTGCCTGGAGTCCAGGTTCTTCAACAAAGTGGAGTCTGCGTGGGGGACTGGGGGTTTACTACAACCAGGTGGAGGAGGAGTTGACGCTGCAAAACCTGCTGGCGCCTCCCCTCGCGCTGGAGGACTTCGGCATCGGTGACGTGGGCGGATCGCCCTCTTTCGCCGCGCCCTTTACGGATATTAAAACCGGCGCTTCCATTCCCAACAAATACCCGTTCTTTGCACCCGCCAAGGGAAGCCAGGTTAACTTTGGTTTCTTCGAGCCCTTCTCCCTGAGCGTTATCTCCCCGAGTTTCACCACTCCCAGCGCTTACAACTACAACCTCACGCTGGAGCACGAGATCACGGGGTCAACTATCGTTTCGGTTGCTTACGTGGGGCATCAAGGAAGGCATCTGGAGGCAGCTTACGAGGCGAACCCCCCTGGAATGCCGAATGGCACCAACCCTACCTGCGTGGCGACCCCCGGTTGCAATACGGACAATATCGGCTTTACCGCGCCGCAGACATTCCGAAATCCCTTGACCAATAACGGCGAAATCGTATTTGGCTCGGTCGGCTACCAGTCCACCAATGCCAACTCGAATTACAATTCGTTCCAGGCGACGGCCACCCGGCACACTTCGCGCGGCTTGGAACTTCAGGCTTCCTATACGTGGTCGCATTCGCTGGACAACACGTCGAGCTACGAGAATGTGGGCAGCGGCTCCGCCATGAATCCGTTCAACCTGGAAAGCAACTACGGAGATTCGGCCTACGACGCCCGCCAACGCGTAGTGGTTAGCTACTCTTATGAAATCCCCAGCGTCCGCCAGTATCAGTCGTTCCAAGCCATACCCTCTCGCCTGACCGACGGATGGAGAGTCGGGGGTATCACCACCTTCCAGACTGGTTTCCCCATCGACACGACGGACAGCGCGGACAATTCCGATACTTGCTACGCTGAGGAATCACACTACGGTTGCTCGGACCGGCCTAACGTCCTTGGACGTCAGCAACTTGCCAACCCGCGCACCGGCACTTTCACCAATGGGAACCCGGCGGGGACCCGCATGCCGGGCAGCAACTACTACTTCAATCCTAACACCTTCGGTCCGGAAGCGAATGGTGTGCTGGGGGACGCGGGGCGAAACTACTTCCACGGCCCGGGCCTTAACAATTGGACCGTGGGCGTCTATAAGGACACACGGATTACCGAAAGCACGAAAATCGAACTGCGCTTTGAGTTCTTCAATATCTTCAACCACGCGCAGTTCGAGAACCCCGTAGAAGACATCAACAATCCATTGTTTGGTCAGGTGGTTGCGGCGTATGATCCGCGCATCATCCAACTGGCGGCAAAGTTCGTCTTCTAGTGGATGCGAATTCTCGAAAGATTAAGGGCGTCTCGGACCGTCGGGACGCCCTTGCTGTTAGCCCGCTTTTCTCACCACAGCTTTGGACGGGCGGGGTTTAAGCCCCGTCGTTAAAGGGCCTTTCTGATGGTTTCCGCGCCCGCAGCGATCGAACAGCTTGTCCGGACGCACAGAGGCTAATTTCGGAGTGCGGGAGCTCGCTCCCGCTTTTTCTACCGCTGACTCGTCAGCGCTGGGTAACTCGCCGCGACCAGTCGCGGCAATCGAAAGCCGCGACGAGTCGCGGCGATGGAAAGCGGCGACGAGTCGCCGCACTCCAAACTTCGGTTCGTTTGGCCGTGGTGAGAAGTGCGCGTTAGTGCCGGTCTCGCACCGGGTTTCGTAGGGCCGAACAGCGTTCGGCCCCGGGCCAGCGCCGTTGGCCCCTACACGTTGGGTTGCGGCCACGCCGCAAGCTTTAACACAGAGCCCGCGTAGCGGGCGTCATCATCTAGTAAGTTTCCAACCTGTCGGATCTGGTCTTCGTGCTTAAGGACCTCTTTCGTGCGCGCGTATGACGAGCATCCCCTCACTAGAAATAGAACTTCACGGCGATCTGCCCGATTCGGCCGGCATTCGCCGTGGTTACATAGCCAAAAGCGGAACTGAGGATGTTCCCCGACGGCAGACCGAATTGCGCGTGGCTGAATACATTGAAGAACTCCCCACGGAACTCCAGTCGCTTCGACTCGGTCAGGCGGTCGTCAGGGTCGTATCTCGACGGCTGCGGCGTGATCCGCGGCCAGCGTTAAGGTGAACTGGGCGTGATTTTCCTTGTGCTGGACCTCGACCGGCCGGCCCGACACGAAATCTTTCCCCCGCAGCAGCGCTTGCCCCGGCCAGGGAAGTTCCGCCGTGACCTGTGTCGGGCGGTGCCCCCAATTCAGCAGGTAGATCAGCCGTTCATCCGCACGGCCGCGCGAATGCACCACACCTTCGACCGGTCCGGCATCTGCCGCCGTCGTAACCTGAATCGGAGGCTCGACCCCAGCGGCCTTCAGAACTGCGCGCAGCAAGCCAGCGGCGCCGGGATCGTTTTTTTCGAGTAACGGGATGCCCAGCGAGAACCCCAGCAGAATCGTCTGCCCCTTCCCCGTGCGGCGGACGACGACGGCGGGCGTTCCCGTTTCTTCGAAGACTCCTACGACTTTCCCCTCGCTGCCTTTCTCGAGCTGCAATTCTTCGCGAAAGACACCGCCCATCATGTGGCCGGGTATGATGACGCCCGTCCGCAGGCCGGTCGCGTCCGAGATGCGGACAGGCGATGGACTGTGGCTCGCCACCAGGTCATGCCGGCGCGCCCCGAACAGCTTCGCCATGCCCAGCCCGGGATTCACGGGGTAACCCCGGTCACGTTCGTCGATGATGCCGAAGCGGGCGTCCGCCAGCACCGTCCCGCCGCTTGCCACATAGTCTTCGATGGCCTCGGCAACATTGCTTCTCAAGCAGAGGTAAAACGGAAAGATCACCAGCTTGTAAGGCTTGAGGCTCGCGGCCGTCACTTGGCGCGCGTCGAGGACGTTGATGCGTACCTGGTCTCTCCACAAGACGTGGTAGATTCCGATCAGATTTCTGGCTGGGAACGACGCCCAATCGCCCCCGTGGACTTTGGCCTTCAGATCGCCCAGCACGTCGTACACGACCGCCACCTGCGGCTGTACCGGCTTGCTGTCCAGGAAAAGGTCGGGGTCAGAATTCAGAGCCCGGGAAGCGTCCCCGGCGGCCACGGCACGGGGAGTGATGCTGCCGTCCGAGGCGGCAAGGCCCCGACCGAAGGCCTGCCAATCGTCCATGTGCGGCAGCCACTGCCAGAAGTAAATGGCCTTGGAGTCGTGCGCCACGGATTGCCAGGCCAAAAGATGGATCCGGCCATAGTTATAGGCCGCCCCCGGCTCGAATCCATATCGAGTGAACCCCGTTTGCGGACCGGTCTGCACTTCCATCAGCACGAAAGGCTTGCCCCCCGTGGCGTCGTGCGCGGCGGTCAGGTCCAGACTGGTCGTCCAGGGCGTGTCCCAGAGGGCTTTCTCTTGTTTAAGTACCTGGGGGTCAGCCTCATCGCGCGCATCAATGTCAGGATAGTAGGACAGCCCATATTCATCGACGCCTTTCGCTGTCGTCCAGTCATCGTTGGAGCCTACTTCCGGCTTAACGACGGTACTCCCCACGCCGTGAGTGCCGGTGGGGTGCAAGGGGTCGATCGACTTCACCAACTCCGCAAGGTGTTTGACGACGCGGGCGACCGAGTCCCATTGAAACAGGATACGGTCCATTTTGTAGTACTCGTAATTGAAGTGCACATCGTTCCACTGCGCGTACCAGGCGTCAGCGTTTCCATACTTCTTCCGCCCCCATTCCTCATACCACTGGTCGGCGTGAGGATCGTTCATGGAGCTTCCGAAATTTGCTTCGTCCCAAACATTCCAAGCAACCAGAGAGGGGTCGTCCTTGAGGTGCCGGACGGTGGCGGCCACGTAATCGTCGACGAGCGCCAGGACCTCCGGGTTGGCGAGTGAAAGCTTGGCCTCGCGCGCCGGGTTGTCGATGATTGGCGAGGGCGCCCGTTCCGGCCATTTCGCCGCCGCCAGGTCGGGAAGCATATCGATCCAGAATGGGGTGGGCATGACGCGCAGGCCGAGGCGCTGAGCCGTTTTGTGGATCAGATCGGCCTTGGTGAAGTCCGGCTCAGGATGTCCAGGCGTCAACAGGAAGGGCGGATAGGGATTGATCGCCTTGATGCCGGTCGCGGCGATGGTTTCTAAATCACGCACGATCTGTGCATCGCTCGTCCAAGAGTAGTAAACATAAACTGTCCCGAGCTCGTAGATCCGTTGGCCAGCCAACGCGCCAACCGCCGAGAGCAACAGTGCAATCAGCAAGCCTGCCAAACGCCGTCTCATGTGGTTTTCCTCTCTGGCATGATGCGCCACGAATGAATGATTGCCGCTCAGACTGCTGCGAGCAGAGTACTTCTTATGGCACAGCATATCTCACTCCTCCGCTTGCGTAATGTTTTTTAGGAGGCCTCTCTGCCAGACCTCAGGTTGCCTTGGGTCGCCTAAGCGGTGACATTCACCCTCTCCCTGATGCTTCCCGGCGTTAACTCCACCATGACGGCAGTTAGGGTGTACAACGTTCCGCTTTGCCAACCTCCTGGTTTGGGCGGCCCACGGGTGGCGAGAACAGGCCCATCCTCTGCGGGTGCGGAAATGGCTGCTGGTGGAATGGCCCGAGGGAGAGAAGCAGCCTACCAAGTTTGGGCTGCCCAGCTCGGCCCCTGGCTGCCGGGGTTGGGCGCTTGGTGCGCATTGCCAGGGCGCGCTGCCCGTGGTGTTAGATTCAGTCCTTCACACCGTGGAACACCAACACACGTCCACTCTGTGACCCAACCTTACTGCGCCGGTTGCGCTGAGCTGGCCGCCTCGGAATCATGTTAAGTTCTGATCGGAGGCGGCCAGCCTCCGCGTGGAGTTAAAACTTCACCTTCAACCCAAGCTGGACGATCCGTTGGCCGAACGCGGATGTGATCTGGCCAAAACCTCCCAGACACTGGCCACTGACGTTCGAGCAGGTGTTGTTAGGGTCGGAGAAGTGGGGCGAGTTAGTAAAGTTCATCGTCTCCGCACGAAATTCCAAATCCCAGCGCTCCTTGACCTTGAAGTGCCGGAAAAGGCTACCATCCAACTGCACCACGCCCGGCCCCCGCAGCCATGAGAGATTTCGAGACAAATTGCCGACGGAGGTCGTAGACGTGTTCGGGACAAAAGACGTCGGATCATACCAGTAATACCCAGGATAAGTCCCAATCGCCGAATTCCCAAATGTGCCCTCTCCCTTAATATATTTGGCGGGCGCGACCAGGTTCGGCAGTTGGGATGTGTCCGGCGTATTGAGATCGTAGGTATCCTGGGAGAGCATCTGAGGATCGCCAGTCATGCCGGTGAAAACACCGTTAACCTCCCACCCTCCAACAATCAGATTAGCTGCCCTGCTCGAACTGCTCCACTTCTTTCCCGGTCCAAAGGGCAGGTCGTAGCCAAACCCCACCTTGAGCATGTGCGTATGATCAAAGGCGAGCGGTGCATAGTTCAGGTATTGGCAGCCACGAGGCATAGCCGGAGAGGGAAGACAGTTGAATAACATACCATTACCGTCGGCGGGGTAACTGTCATCATCCTCGTAACCCATAGCCTTGGAGTACGTATATGCACCCTGTAGGAATAGGCCGCCGTGAGCACGCCGCGTGAACGAAACCTGGAGCGAATTGTAGTTTGAGTCTAGGTTATTGCGATACAGGTATATGGGGATGGTCGTCCCGTACTGAGATAAGGGTTGCCCAGCGCTGCCGCCCCCCAGCGGCGCAGCGTTGATGTTTACGCCATCTATCTCGTGGACCAGGTGGTTGCCTACGTAGCCGGCGTTCAGAAGTATCTCCCCCGGCAGCCGGCGCTCGACGAAGAAGTTCCAGGACTCGACATAGCCATTGGTATATGTTCCGGGCGTCGCCGTCTGCACCAGAACATTGGGGGGTACAAAGACCTTGCCGCTAGAGAGGTCTGGCGTCTGGACTCGCGGAATACCCTGAGCGAAGGTATCGTACGGTAGGAACTGACTAACATAAGTGGACGGAGGAAGCCAAGTCTGGGTGATAGAGGCCGGGTACCAGCCGTAAAAGGTATCCCCGAAAGGTAAAGTATTGTTGGCAATCCCGAAGCCGGCACGAACCACCATCTTGGCGTTGACCTGGTATGCCAATCCGATACGGGGATCGAACAGTTTCTTGCTGGTGGTTACGCCCAGGTGCAGCGGATTGCCTCCCAAACCCCCAAATGACATAAGGTTTGTATTGGGATCATAAACTTCGAACTTGTCGATCCCATTGCGCGTATACATGGGGTAGTACTCCCACCGGATGCCCAAGTCCGCAGTCAGCTTGGGGGTGACTTTCCAGCGGTCGCCGAAGTAGATCCCCCACTCATCCTGCCTGACTGTGTTGGGGAGAAATCCATAGGTACCCGCAACTTGGCTTAAGTAACCTAGATCAAACTCGGCAACGGAATTCTGGAGGAAGGGACTGTAACCGGTGCCTGCAAAAGTCGAGGGACTGGCGGCCGACGAGGTGTACAGGTTCATGAACTGACCATTGTCAGGATTAGTGGGATCAGCCGGCAGGTTTACCGACGTGTTAGCTTGCGTGAAAAAGAGACCCCCACGTACGGAGCAGGTGCCACAGCCTGTGCCCGGCTGGAAGTTGTTCAGGTGAATGTGCACAAAGTCAATTCCTGCCCGAAATTCATGGTTGCCCCGCATCCAGGTCAGATTGTGAGAGGTCGTAAAGGTCCAGTCGTGACGCCAGTAGGGCACCGAGGTTTCAAAACCCCCCAAACCAGACCACCCTTGCATGGCGATTGACGGCATCCCTGAATAGAATTCAACTCCGCTAGGCTCATTCGTCCCGGGAATGCCCAGAACGGTTTGTCCCAGTGGTTTCCCATAATTTGGCGCATAGGTTAGGGGAACCTGCCGGCCAAAGGCAACGTGCCCCGTCAGAACCAAGGTTGGGGAAAGAGCCCAGCTATGGCCGAGGGTTTCCATTTGAGTGCTGGTAATACCATAATAGCCATACCCGCCCGCAGGCCCGTAGTCCGTGGGCGAGTTGACATTCGACTTCTGAATTGCCAACTTTCCCCAGACGGTGTGCCGGTCGTTGCGGTTCCAGTCAAGCCTCCCAGTGTAAATTTGCCGGCCAAAGTCCGCCGCGCCGTATTGACCGGACTTATTAAGGTAGTCGTCATAGGCCGTAGTGGCCGTGATGATATCCGTGATATTCGGCTGTCGGAGCAACTTCCAGAAGTTCTGGGCTCCCTGGTTCAGCCGGCCCGTAGGAATAACGTTGATTTGCCCGCCGGAAGAGAACACGCACCTTCCCGTGCCGTCGGGATTCCCCGTGGCTGGGTCGAACACCATCCCTTGCTTTAATTGCGTCGTTCCACCTTCGGTTGTGCAGACACTCACAGGGTTTCCATTCGCATCAAAAAGGGGAAGGCCCAACGCTGAACTGAAGTCCCCAGTACGGTAGCTCTCGGGTGGGATCAGAGAATAGCCAAAGCCTGCGGTACGCTGCCAGTACCCGTCCCAGTTGAAGAAAAAGAACAATTTGTCTTTCTTGATGGGTCCACCTACCGTGCCGCCGTCGTTATTGCGGAGGTTCGCCCTCACCTGGCCGGAATAGTCGAAAAAGTTCCTGGCGTCGAGGTGGTTGTCAGTATGAAAGCCGTAGAGGGAACCGTGAAATTGGTTGGTGCCCGACTTGGTCACCACATCCGTCGCGGCGCCCGCCGTAAGCCCTTTCTCCACATCGTAGGTCGCCGTTTGGACGTTCACTTCCTGAATCGACTCCATCGGGGGCACAATCGTCATATGGTAGGGCATGGAGGGATTAACGCTCGTGGCTCCATCCACACGGGTGATGTTGTTGGAATACGGTAGGCCATTCGCGTTAATGGAGAAGGAGCGCTCCGGCCCGCTCTGCAGACCATTCGGGTAGCTTTCAGCGATGGCGGACAGAGAGAAAACTCCAGGCACCAGCAAGGTGGCGGTCTGGAAGTTGCGATACGAATTCACAGGAAGATTCTCGA
>Ga0326728_10003359_pt1 | contig 50029 bp, 43 predicted proteins | sample MB3enrmetagenome_FD_207602 | JGI IMG/M metagenome (GOLD analysis project Ga0326728, IMG submission 207602) | Lab enriched peat soil microbial communities from McLean, Ithaca, NY, United States - MB31MN | ecosystem: Environmental > Terrestrial > Soil > Wetlands > Peat | place: USA: New York... | reverse complement strand
TCCGCGTCAATGGTGCGCCACTCAGTGTTACCATGCGCACTCCCGGACATGATCTGGAACTCGTTGCTGGTTTCTTACTCACCGAAGGTATAATCCAGCGCCGAGAGGAAATCGCCTCCCTGGAAGAAGGGGCCGGAGACAATGCGGAGGCGGACGGCAACGTTGTTTGTGTAGAGTTGTCTGGACAGACCTTCGAACTTGAGAGCATGCGTCGTAATTTCTTTGCCGCCTCAAGCTGTGGGATCTGCGGCAAAGCCTCAATTGAATCCATTCGAATACGCGGCATTCAGCCCCCGAATTCAGATTTTCGCTTCGATCCTGACCTGCTCTGCACATTGCCGGACAAATTGCGTTCGGCCCAGGCCATCTTTGGAAGAACAGGCGGCCTGCATGCTGCAGCTTTGTTCAGCTCTGAAGGAGACTTGATTGTCGCCCGCGAAGATATCGGACGCCATAACGCGGTCGACAAGATCATCGGCTGGGCGTTGTTGGAGAAACGTCTTCCGCTCTCGCAGTGCGCGCTTCTGGTAAGCGGTCGCGGCGGGTTCGAAATTGTCCAGAAAGCGCTCGTGGCGGGAATTCCCGTACTCGCGTCGGTCTCGGCACCTTCCGGCCTTGCGGTGCGGCTCGCGCGGGAACTTGGGCTCACGCTGGTGGGTTTTCTTCGGGGACAGCGATTCCTTATCTACTCAAGAGAAGACCGGCTGGCACCTGTTCCGCCCGTCAGAGGAAAATAGTCTTCGAACATAAGACAGTGTGACTCAATGCCTGCTTTGGCGACTCTAGACGCGGTTCTGGTCAAACTTAGGCTTAGAATTCGACTGAAACGGCCGGGATGGATGTTGCAGTGAAATAGTAAAATCAAACGGTGATCAGCAAGCGGGCCCGTAGCTCAAGCGGATAGAGCATCGGATTTCTAATCCGGTGGTTGCAGGTTCGAGTCCTGCCGGGCCTACCAGTTATTCGCACCCGTCAATCCGAATCAGCGCGGCAGGCTTGCGGCGCTGCCAATGGAGAAGGCTGGCCGCTCTTGAGTTCGAACTCCAGCCGCGCGTTGTCGGAGCGAATGCCGACGGGCCCGTCAAAAGCAAGCGCATCACGGCCGACGGATCCTTCCCAAACCACATTACCGTCGATGAATACCTGCATCTGTTCGCCGTGCATCTCGCCGCGAAGCGTGTGAGTATCTCCCGTGCGAAGCTGAGGGATTGGCCGGCTGCGGCGCGGCTTGACATTCCGGTAGCCGCGATTGCCGCACTCCGCGCTGGCATGCTCTCCGGGGTTGGTTTTGACGGAGACGACGAGCTTCGACTCCGGCTCGATTCGCCACATCGCATAGACCAGATTACAGGCGTCCGCGGCGCGCAGCTTCAAACCGAACTGGCGTCGCAGTTCGCCCGACCCGAGCCGCGCTTCGTTTCCCGTCGATCCCAGATACTTGAAGCGCACCTCCACCTCTGGCGGCGTCTTCACATTCAGATAAGCGCGCATCTTGGAGACGTCGACCGTCAGTTGCCCGCCTCGCGTCGTTCCGATTTCTCCTTCGGTGACGCAAAGTTCATTCCGCGAGACCGCGGCCTGCTTGAGTTCCGAGGAATGTGACAGGGCGGTCAGCGCCAAACAACCGGCGCACATAAGATAGCGGGCGATAGGGAATCTCTGTGTTGACATCCGTAGCCTCCGAGACTTTTGGGACTTATGCATCCGGAGCATACGGGAAATTGTAGCCGTTCGGGTTTTGCAGCAGGGGACTGGAGTGGAAAGAGGCGGCCAAAGATCAGGCGATCAGGCGCACGATCAAGCCCGCGGAGGACGGTTGCGTGCTGCAAAACAGAAGGTGGCATTGTGCCCAATGCCGCCCGACCAGCGAGGAAATTCAGCCAGCTTACCGCTGGAACGTGCCGCAGGGGAACGCTTGTGCGAGCGCTTTGCGCGTCACAACCACGTCCCGGTCATGGAGTTTATTCGGATGCGTATCGATGTATTTCTCGATGGCATCCGCGGCTTCGCCCAGCGTGATGGTGGAACGATCTCGTTTGCAAACGCGCATGGAGGCAATCACGCCCTCGACTACGCCAAGGCAGTAGCCGGCGTCAAACCCTTCCACATCCGTTTTGCAGGACATGGCTAGCTCGTTGCCGTCTGGCGGCGGCGCCGTACTCGGCTGTATTACGGCCTTGGTGCGGTGAGAGTCCAATTTTACAAAAGGAGAGATTCCCGCGGTCGCGTCGGTGCGCAGCATGGCGTCTTCTCTGGCCGAGTCAGGCTGGTTGGCATCGGGCTTTGTAGCAGTCGCGGTGTCAGTTTTACCGGCGGAGTTATTCTCCGCGAACGCCAGGCTTCCCGCAAAAGCTAGCAACCCCAATACAAGCACAACGGTGAAAGCGTATTTCATTTGCATCTCCATCAACCGATGCCGCGAAGCATCGTCAGTAATTCACGCGGCCAGACTTTGGGGGAACCTCGCAGGGGAACAACGGAGCCTTGGTTTTCCATCAATCCGACAGCGTCGGGGAGAACGCGCTTTCGGGATCGCGCAGGGTTCTGCGCTGACAAGTCCCAAGATTGCACTTGGCTAGCCAAATTGGGAAACGAGACAAGCACCTCTAAATAACTGGATAGTAAAGAGATATGCCAGTGGGTGCGGGACGGTTGGCTAACTCGAAAAACGCCTTTGGATAGCCCCATTCCCCAAATGGAAAACATTTTCCATTTCGGCAATTGGATGGCAGACCTTTAGGCGGTCAAGAGTCCTTTTGCCGCAATTTTTCCAGGGCCCAGCGTGCGTGCTCGGACACGGTTGCGTCGGGGTCGGTCGCAAGCCTCTCCAGGGCCACCGCGAATTTCTCGTTTTTGCTGTTGGCCATGGCAACGATAGCGTTGCGTCGCAGGCCGTTCAATTTGGCGCGCCGGACCGGTGATCCGCGAAAGGTCTCGCGAAAATCTTCAGGGGTGATTTCGGCGAGCCAGTCGAGCGCGGGGTTCACGAGTTGCTCGCGCGGCTGAAATTCGGGAAGTTGTGACGCCGGCGCTTTGCGATTCCACGGGCACACGTCCTGGCAGATGTCGCAGCCGAAAACGTGACGTCCCATCGCGGCGCGCAAGCCTTCGGGAATGCTGCCGCGCTTTTCGATCGTCAGATAGGAAATACAAAGGCGCGCATCGATCTCGCCGGGTGCAACGATGGCCTGCGTGGGACAGGCGGCGATGCAGCGCGTGCACGTTCCGCAGCGGTCGGGCGCGGGCAGATCGGTCGCAAGTTCGAGCGAGGTAAGAATCACGCCCAGGAACAACCAGGAGCCGAGCTTCTGGTTGATGAGGCAGGTGTTTTTGCCGATCCATCCGATGCCGGCGTGTTTGGCAAAGACGCGCTCGATCAGCGGCCCGGTATCGACGTAGGCGCGAAAGCAGTTGTCAGTTGCTAGTTGCTGGTTGCTAGTTGCCGGTTGCCGGGCGCCCGTTGCCCCGATTAGCTCCTTGAGTTTTGATTCAAATATGAGCAGCCGTCGCATAACCGCATCGTGGTAGTCTTCGCGGCTCCAGGCGTAGCGGGAGATCCAGCCGCGCGACGGGTCGGTCGCCTGTGTAGAGTAAGGTTGCGCGGTATTGTAGTTGATGGCGCAGACCAACACGCTTCGTGCCCAGGGAGCGACTCGGGCCAGGGCCGCGCGCTTCAATTCTCCGGCCTCGTCGCGCGCCTCCATGTACTTCATTTCGCCGTGGCGGCCGGCGGCGATCCACGCGGGAAAGACGCTAAGTTCGCCAAAATTGCGGACGGGAGCCACGCCGCATAAATCGAATCCCGCTTCGCGGGCAAGCTGCTGGATGCCGACAGTGGATAAGGCGGGCATGGCTGGTCGCGGGCAGGAGTGGCCGGCAATTCGCAATTTCGTCAACCCGCCGACTCCACCCCTACCTGAATGAAAAGGCTACCACTTCCGGGCCTGGGCCTCCTGTCAGCCGAGACATGATCAGCTTCGACTGAAGGCTGGGCTTGCGAAACAAGCGACGGTGACCATGGCAACGTGATGCCCATCACATCGGCTTGTCCGACGGGCACGGGAGAATAAAGGCGGCTTTTTGGGAGAACTTTCCGTGTTCAAAATTGTTCATGCTCAATTTATCGCCCCCGGAATCAAGCGTTTTGTGATCGAAGCGCCTCGCATCGCCCGCAAGCAGCGGCCCGGCCAGTTCGTGATCATTCGGGTCAACGAAACCGGCGAGCGCATTCCGCTCACCATCGAGAAATCGGACCCGGAAAAAGGCACGGTCAACATCGTCGTGCAGTCGATCGGCAAGACCACCAATCTGCTCAATTCGCTCGAAACCGGCGACAGCATCCTCGACATTGTCGGGCCTCTGGGCAAGCCGTCGGAGATCGAGAACTTCGGCACCGTCGTCGTGATGGGCGGCGGCGTGGGCACCGCGATGGCATATCCGAGCGCTTCCGCGCTGAAAAAGGCCGGCAATCGGGTGATCACGATCATCGGCGGGCGCAATAAGGACCTCGTGATCCTGGAAAAGGAAATGCGCGAGGTCAGCGATACGGTTTTCGTCACCACCGACGACGGCAGCTATGGCGACAAAGGCCTGGTCACCGACCGGCTGCGCCAGTTGATCGATAACGGCACGCGCATTGACGAAGTCTTGGCCGTTGGCCCGATTCCGATGATGAAGGCTGTCGCCGACATGACGCGGAAAGAGCACATCAAGACTATGGTCAGCCTGAACCCGATCATGATCGATGGCACCGGAATGTGCGGCGGCTGTCGCGTGCTGGTGGAAGGCAAGAGCGAGTTCGCCTGTGTTGACGGGCCTGAATTTGACGCGCACCGCGTCGACTTCGCGATTCTGGTGCAACGCAACGCCATGTACCGCGACGCCGAAAAACGTTCTCTCGAAGAGTACAAGCACGAAGTCGAAAAAAATAAAGCCACAGCCGCCGAACCAGAAGTGGCGTGCGCGCTGGAGGGAAAGAAATGAGCACGCCGAGCACTCCAAAAGAACCGCAGAAGAAGTCCAGCAATCCCATTCCGAACAAAGAACGCGCCAAGATGCCGCGGCAGCACATGCCGGAGGCGCTTCCTCAAATTCGCAACAAGCAGTTCACGGAAGTGAATCTCGGCTACTCCGAAGAACTGGCACGGCAGGAGGCGCTGCGCTGTATCGAGTGTGCCAAGCCGAGTTGCACCAAGGATTGCCCGGTGGGCGTGAAGGTGAAGGAGTTCGTGCAGTTGATTGTCGACGGGGACTTCATGGGCGCGGCCGCAAAGATTCGCGAAGACAACGTGCTGCCGGCGATCACCGGGCGCGTCTGCCCGCAGGAAGATCACTGCGAAGGCGCTTGCCTGCTCTGCAAGACCAGCGAATCGCTGGGCATCGGTTACCTCGAGCGCTTCGTCGCCGATTACGAGCAGAAGCATTTCGACAAAACAAAAATCGTGAGAGCCCCATCCACCGGCAAGAAGGTTGCCATCGTGGGCAGCGGGCCGTCTGGCCTGACGGCTGCGGGCGACCTGGTGCAGAAAGGTCATCAGGTGCATGTTTTCGAGGCGCTGCATGAAATCGGCGGCGTGCTCGTTTACGGCATTCCAGAGTTCCGGCTGCCGAAGCAGATCATTCGCGAACAGGTCGACATCATGCGCGAGATGGGCGTCGAGTTCGAAACCGACGTGGTCGTCGGGCGGACGGTCACCATCGACGAACTGATGGAAGAGGAAGGCTACGATGCCGTCTTCATCGGCACGGGCGCGGGGCTGCCGCAGTTCATGGGCATTCCCGGCGAGCACCTTAATGGCGTTTATTCCGCGAACGAGTTTCTGACGCGCATCAACCTGATGCACGCCTACGAGTTTCCGAAATACGACGAGCCGATGGTCGATTTTCGCGGCAAGAACGTCGCGGTGATTGGCGGCGGCAACACGGCGCTGGATGCGATCCGCTCTTCACTGCGGCTGGGCGCCGGCCACGCCTTCATTCTCTATCGCCGCAGCGAGGCGGAAATGCCCGCGCGTATTGAGGAAGTCAAGCACGCCAAAGAAGAAGGAATTGAATTCCAGGTGCTAGCCGCGCCCCTTGAGTTCCTCGACGATGGCAAGGGCTGGCTGAAAGGCGCTCGCTGCCAGAAGATGGAACTGGGCGAGCCGGATTCTTCAGGGAGACGCCGGCCAGTGCCGATCGCAGGCTCGGAATACGAGATCCCCCTGGCTGTGGCGGTCATGGCGATTGGAACGACGGCGAACCCGATTATTCAAACCACCACCCCCGGGCTGGCGACCACCAAGAAGGGCTACATTCAGGCCGACGATACCACGCAGAAGACTTCGCGCAAGGGTGTGTTCGCCGGCGGCGACATCGTGACTGGCGGCGCGACCGTTATTTTGGCGATGGGCGCGGGACGACGAGCTGCCAAAGCCATCCACGACTACCTGACGAACGGAGAGTGGTAGATCGAACGGAGAGTGATAGGAACAGTCAGGAACCCTGCGCCGGAGCCTTGTGCGCCTTCGCGCTTTTCCGAGGAGAGCCCTTCATGTGTTCCACGCGGTTCCGCCCGTTTTCTTTAGCCATGTAGAGCGCGGCGTCTGCCCGGCTCAACAGTTGCTCCAGTTCTTTTGCTCCGGACCCGCTGGAAACCGCTACTCCCAAACTCGCAGTAATTGACCGCTCGACATTCCCCACGACTACCGGAGCAGACCCGATGGCATCGCGCAGTTCGTTGGCGCGTGCCATCGCGCCCTCTAGATCGCAAGAAGGCAACACCAGCAGAAACTCCTCGCCGCCATATCTTCCAACTCCGTCGTATACCCGCAGCCTGGAATGCAGCCTTCGCGAGATTTCCTGCAGGACGCTATCGCCAAAAAGATGGCCGCAGGTGTCATTAACCTTCTTGAAGTGATCAATGTCGGCCAGGATGATGGACAGGACCTTTTTTTCGCGCCTTGATCGCTCCAGTTCTTTTTCGAGGATGTTGAAGATCTCGCGGCGATTGAGGAGGCCGGTCAGCGAATCATGGGTTGCTGCATCGCGCATCGACTCGCGAGCGGCAACCAATTCTTCCTGCAGATTGAGAATGCGTTCGCCGACCAGAAGGCGCGCCTTCAGTTCCGGCGCATCAAACGGTTTCACCAGATAGTCGTCAGCCCCGGCCCGCATCGCGTCAAGCATGTTTTCCCGGCCCTGCTTGCCGGTGAGCAGGATAACGTAGATGTAACTTCCGGTTGCGCCTGCCTTGCGGATGCGCTGGCAGAGTTCGGTGCCCTCCAGATCGGGAAGAACCCAATCCAGAAGGATCAGTTTCGGGGCATTCGGCTGCTCGAGAATCCGCCATGCCTGCTCGCCGGTTTCGGCCAGGGTGACGCCAAACCCCCAGCTTTGAAGATGGTCGCCAATCAACTTCCGATAGACGGCTGAATCGTCGATAACCAACACCTGCATTTACTTCAAGCTCCAGGTCAGCCCTCATCGTGGTTGACGTGTCGGGCTGGTACAAGCGAACGCCGAAAAGATACTTCAGTCCATCCTAATCATAAGTGCAACAACAACTTGGGGATAATACATTCCCTCATGTGCGCATTCCAAAGTCACATTCTCAGGATCGACAATGGAATCAGCGTCTCTAGCTTTAGCGTGTTCGGAGGAGTACGGCGGTACTCTCCCCGCTTCAGCGGGAAGCGGCTAAGAGCCCGGTATTTATCAGGAAAAAATGTTTAGGAGCTTGACAAAGATTCTCTTGTTACGTATATTAACGCTGTTAACTTACCGTTGTTCATATAGGTAACATTGTTATGGGCGTGATTGAGCGCAGAGAACGAGAACGAATGGAAACGCGCGATCTGATTCTGGATGCTGCCCGCGAGCTGTTTGTTAATGAAGGCTACGACGGCGTCACCATGCGCAAGGTGGCGGAGAAGATCGAATACTCACCCACCGCGATCTACGTTCACTTCCGCGACAAGCAGCAGCTCTTCCTTGAGCTCTGCCACTCCGACTACCGTCGCTTGGCGGAGACTTTTAACCAAATCGCCCAGATCCCCGACCCGGTGGAACGTCTGCGCCGGGTCGGCTACGGCTACATGCGGTTCGGACTCGAGAATCCCAATCACTACCGCATGATGTTTATGACCTCGCACCCGCCGCGGCCCGAGGGGATGGAGACGGAATTGGGCAAAGGCAATCCGGAAGAAGATGCCTATGCTTTTCTGCGGAAAACTGTGCAGGAAGTTCTAAACGCGGGCGCATTCCGACCGGACCTTACCGACATCGACCTGATCTCCCAGACGCTCTGGGCTGGAGTGCACGGCGTGGTTTCTCTCCAGATCGCCAAGGGCGACGACGATTGGGTCCCCTGGGCTCCCATCGAGAGCCGAGCGGACGCCATCATCGATAGTTTTCTACAAGGGCTTCTCAGGCAGGGGTGATGCGATGCCTCCTTTAGCGCGGCGCAATCTGTTTCACGACAAGATCCGCCTCACCGTGACCTTGACCGGCATTGTCTTCTCGGTTGTCCTGATTGTGGTCGAACTCGGATTGTTCGTGGGCTTTTCGGTCACGACCTCGGGTATCGTCGATCACTCCAATGCCGATCTCTGGGTCGTTTCCCGCGGCACTCCTTATATCGAGCAAGGCGCACCGTTTTCCGAGCGAAAACTGTATCAGGTCCTGGCGACGCCGGGCGTGGCCATCGCCGAGAAGTACATTGTCCGTTTTGCTTTCTGGAAGGCTCCCGACGGCTCTGAGCGCAGCGTTCAAATCGTTGGTCTCGATCCGCACTCGCAGCTCGGAGCGCCTTGGAACGTCGTCGCAGGAAGCGTCGGTGACCTGGAAAAGCCCGATGCGGTCATGGTCGACGAGATCTACAAGGAAAAACTTGGGGCTGACCACATCGGACAGGTCTTCGAAGTCGCCGGTCACCGGGCCCGTGTGGTGGGTTTCACACGCGGCATTCGCGCATTCACGACCACACCCTACGTGTTCACCAGTTTCAACAATGCGCTGGACTACAGCCGAATGAGTGAAGACCAGACACTCTTCATCCTGATTCGTGCAACGCCCGGGACAAGCATCCCCGACCTACAGGCCCGCTTGGCATCGCGCTTGACGGACGTGGATGTGCTCACCAAAGCCCAATTCAGCCAAATGACCCGCTTCTATTGGATGTTCACTACCGGAGCCGGCATCGCCGTGCTCATTGCGGCCCTGCTGGGGTTGGTAGTCGGCGTTGTCGTGGTGGCGCAGACCATCTATGCGACCACCATGGATCACATCCGCGAATTTGGAACGCTGAAAGCCATGGGCGCCCCCAACAGCTACATCTATCGCGTCATCATCACGCAGGCCACCATCAGCGCCGTGATCGGCTACGCCTTGGCGATGGTTGTTAGCGTTTTCATCGTTCATGGCAGCAACAGCGGCGGAGCAGCGGTCATGGTCCCTTGGCAGATGGCCGTGGGCATTTTCTTTCTTGCCTTGCTGATGTGTATCAGCGCGGCCCTGGTTTCCATCAAGAAGGTTACGCATTTGGATCCCGCGATGGTGTTCCGCGGTTAGACGAGGCACGTTAAACGAGGCAAGAGGGTTCATGAACAGCGCGATCACCGTTCGCAACATCGTCAAGACCTACGAAGAAGGCGCGAGCAGGATACCGGCATTGCGCGGCGTCGATCTTGACGTGTTTCCCGGCGAGGTGGTGTTGCTCATGGGGCCTTCCGGCAGCGGCAAAACCACGCTGCTTTCGATCATGGGATGCATTCTGCGGCCAACCTCCGGCAGCGTGCAGGTGAATGGCATCGAGGCCACCAGCCTCACCGAGAAAGAGCTCCCGCCCATCCGCCTCGCGCATATTGGGTTCGTGTTTCAGGGCTTCAATCTTTTCCCGACCCTCTCCGTCGGCGAAAACGTGGAACTGGCTCTCGATCTGCGTGGAATCCGCGGCGCCAGCGCAACGCAGGAAGCGCGCCGCCTGTTAGCTCTGGTGGAGCTTGATAACCGGTATGACTCGTCTCCCAGCGACATCAGTGGTGGCCAGAAACAGCGTGTTGCCATCGCGCGTGCGCTTGCCGGTTCGCCGACCGTGATTCTTGCCGACGAACCCACGGCCGCCCTCGATGGCCTGACCGGGCGAAGCGTGATGCAGACCATGCACGACCTCGCCCACAAACACGGTCGCGCCGTAGTCGTCGTCACCCATGACAGCCGCGTGCTCGAATTCGCCGATCGCATCGTCCACATGGAGGACGGCAGCATCGTGGACGGGCAAACTGAAAGCCTGAAGATTCCGCCGGCGATCGCGCCTTCGACCATTGCCGGCCCTGAGCTCGACAGGCCGATGTCAACAAACTGAGATGATTTGAGGAACGCCAGCCATGAAGATGAACAAGACACTGCTTGGGGTCGCAATCGCAATCCTCGTCGCGTTGACGGCATCGCTTATCTGGGGACACACGGTCTCCGCCAGGAATTCCGCGGGCGACCGCCCGCAATCGCAAGACTCGCGCGCGGGCTCGCAGCCCCACGACTGGGTTGTCGCCGGGCCCGGACGAGTTGAGCCGGCATCGGAAGAAATCAAGATGGGTGCCGAACTGACCGGTCGGCTCAAGACCATGCTTGTGGAAGAGGGCCAGCGGGTACACGCAGGGCAAGTGCTTGCCGAACTTGTGAATGACGACTATCGCGCCCAGGTGGTGTCGGCCGAAGCTCAGGTCCGCCAAAAAGAGGCCGAGATGCGCAAGGTGTTCAACGGCGCGCGTCTTGAGGAACGCAATGGAGCGAAGTCCTCCGTCGAGGAAGCGCAGGCCGTGATGGCCAATGCAGAATCGGAGATGCGCCGCCACCAGAAGCTGTTCGAAGCCGGTGTGATCTCGCAGGAAGAAGAAGATCGCTACACCAAGGAATATGAAGTCGCCAAGGCGCAGTACCACCAGAAGGTGGAGAGCCACACGCTGATCGACGAAGCCACACGCGAAGAAGACCGGTCGATGGCGCGGGCAAACTTCGAAGATGCAAAGGCGAGGCTCGCCGAAGCGCAAGCGCTATATGCGAAAACATTTCTTCGCAGCCCGATCGACGGCACCGTGCTGCGCCGCTATCACCGCGCCGGCGAAAGCATCTCCGCCGGACTGACCACTCCCGACCCAATCTTCAGCCTGGGAGACACGCGAGCGCTTCGCGTCCGCGTGGATGTGGATGAAACCGACGTGAGCAAGTTGACACTCGGGCAGAAGGCTTACGTCACCGCCGATGCCTACGGCGACCGGAAATTCTGGGGACACGTGGTGCGCATCGGCCAGGAATTAGGTCGCAAGAACATCCGCACCGATGAGCCCGCCGAGCGCGTCGATACGAAAATTCTGGAGACGCTCATCCAGCTCGACGATGGCGCCAGTCTGCCCATCGGCCTGCGCGTCGATTCGTTTATCCTCGCGGCCGAAGGGACCGCGAGTTCGGGAAAATAGCTTCGAGTTCCGAAAAAGTTAACCCTCGCCCGGACGCTGCCCCGGCGCCGAAGATTCGCAGTTTTCCCCAGATGCTGCGACCCGAATTACCTTCCGGCCCGCCGCCCATGCCCGGCTGTCAATCCTTGATTGTGACATTCGTCACAAGAGTTCGTGATTCAAAGCACTGCCACAAAGTTTACCTCTACTTGACAATCGCGCACATCCGTTTGGGGTAAAAAGTTTCTGTCATCCCACTTCGTCGAGGAGACGCAGCATGAAGAAAGAGATTGCGTTCTGGGCCGGGGCTGTCCCCGTTTTAGTCTCGATCCTGATCGGCGCGCTCGATCCGCCGCCGGCAATGGCCGTCCCAAGCTACGCGCGGCAAACGGGGCTGGCCTGCAATGGTTGCCACTACGCGCCTCCGGAACTCAACCCTGCCGGACGCAAGTTCAAGCTGCTCGGTTACGTTGATCGCGGCGATGAGACCAAGACCGTGAAATCGGAGGCAGGGAAGGCCCACGCGGCGCTCGATCTGCTGGCTTCGCTGCCCTTGTCGGTGATGTTCGAGACCTCATTTACCTCGCTGAAGTCGCCGGAACCGGCTACTCAGAACGGCAGCTTTGAATTTCCCCAGGACGTCTCGCTCTTCCTTTCGGGGGCCTGGACAAGCCACGTTGGCAGCTTCATGCAGATGACGTACGACACCCAGGACGACCACTTCACCATCGACAATACTGACGTCCGCTTTGCGAATAAGACGAAGTTGGGCGGCAAGGAACTGATCTACGGCCTTGATTTCAACAATAACCCGACCGTGGAAGACGTGTGGAACAGCACGCCCGCGTGGGGATACCCGTGGATCGCCAGCGATTGGGCGCCGGTTCCGGCGGCGAATCCCCTCATCAATAATGGGCTGGCGCAGGATGTCGCAGGCATCGGCGGCTATGCCATGTGGAACGACCACTTCTATGCGGACCTCGCAATTTATCGCTCTCAGCATGTGGGGGTTAGTCAGCCCAACAGCGGAATCGACGATTTAGGGAATGCCATCGGGTACAACATTCGCGGCGTCGCGCCCTACTGGCGCCTGGCTTTCCAGGAACTCACGGGCAAAACCCAGTACGAAGTTGGCACTTTTGGAATGCACGTGCGCTCCACGCCCGGCAGCATCACGGGCGCTGAAGACGAAGTCACAGACTGGGGTGTGGATTGGCAAATCGACCAGACATTATGGCGGCGACATGTGCTTTCGTTCCGGGGAAGTTATATCCGCGAAAACGCCAACTTTTGCGCTACTCTCGCCCAGTGCGGAACCACACCCCCTGCCGGGCAGCCAAATTCGAACCACCTAAACACTTTTCTGCCCAATGTCGAATTTCACTACGGCAATCGCCTGACGGGCACGTTCGGCTGGTTCGAGACCTCCGGGACGGCAAATATGGGGCTGTATTCGACAACCCCGCCAGTCGCGGTCAGCAACAGCGCTAATGGCGACCCGCGCAGCGCGGGATATCTTCTGAATGTCTCGTATTGGCCGTGGCAGAACCTTCAGCTCGCGGCCCAATACACGGGCTACACTCGCTTCAACGGCGGCAGCACCAACTACGATGGATTGCTCCGCAATGCGAGTGGCAACAATACTGTCTATCTGGATGCGAAGTTCCTGTTCTGACAGGAACTTGCGCAAACAGCGTTCACAACTTCACAAGGAGAACTGCAATGAGGTACAAGTTATTCGTTTTGGCAGTGATAACCGCCGCGTTGTGCATCGCGGCATCGGCGGGAACCATCAGCGGCAAGGTCTCGGGCATGAAGGGCGAATCGGTTGTGTACGTCGATACGATCGCAGGCAAGACTTTCCCCGCACCTTCCGAGCATCCGGTGATGGATCAAAAAGGCCTGTTGTTCCAGCCCCACATTCTGGCCGTCGAAGTGGGAACGACGGTCGACTTCCTGAACAGCGACAAGGTCGCGCACAACGTGTTCTGGTCCTCCGTGATGCAGGGCTCGAAGAAGCTGCCGGGCAAGAACCTGGGAACGTGGCCGACGGGCGAGAAGCGCCCTTACAAGTTTGACCAGGCCGGCGTGGCGGCACTGCTGTGCAACGTGCACCCTGAGATGGCTGGCTATATCATCGTCTCGCCTACACCGTACTTCGCGAAAACCGACGCCAACGGCGACTACAAAATTGAAAACGTTCCCGATGGCGCATACACGGTCGTGGCGTGGCATGAAGGCGCGAAGAATGCCTCCAAGTCCGTAACCGTTGCGGGCGATACCAAGGCCGACTTTACGGTCAGCAAGTAACGGTCGGCAAATAGCGGAAGCGGGAGGACAAAGGATCCTTCCCTCCTCGCGAATCCAGGTTTCCAAACGCGGGTAACGAAGTGTCCATGCTCAAGCGCTTTGTCGAAAAGCGGGTGGATGAGGATTGGCTGCACACCAACTTCCCCTGCATGATGGCCTGCCCGGCGCATACCAATGCCGGGCGGTACGTCGGCCTCATCGCTGAAGGCCGATTCGAGGAAGCGTACCACTATGCGCGCGGGCCCAACCCGCTGGCCAGCATCTGCGGACGCGTCTGCGCCCACCCTTGCGAAACCGCCTGCCGCCGCGGCGCCATTGACAAGCCCATCTCCATCCGCGCCCTGAAGCGCTTTCTCACCGAACGCTATGGACCGGAGTCGAAGCACCACATCGACGTGAACGCTGGGGCAATCAGGGAGAAACTTCCTTTCAAGGTGGCGATCGTCGGCGGCGGCCCGGTGGGACTGTCGGCCGCGCACGATCTCGCCCTGATGGGTTATTCGGTAACCATCTTCGAAGCCGCGCCCGTCGTTGGCGGCATGCTCTATCTCGGCATTCCCGAATACCGCTTGCCCCGCGACGTAGTCGAGGCGCAGGTCAGGGAAATTCTCTCCACCGGCGACATCAGTCTCAAACTCAACCACCGCGCCGGGCGCGACTTCCAGGTATCCGAACTTCGGCGCCAGGGATTCGACGTCGTGCTGCTGGCGATCGGCGCTCACCGCAGCCGCGATCTCACCATCCCCGGCGTGGAACTCGACGGCGTTCACCGCGGCGTCGATTTCCTGCTGAACGTCAACCTCGGTTACAAGTTCACTATCGGCCGCAACGTGCTGGTCATCGGCGGCGGCAACGTCGCCATGGACGTGGCGCGCTCGGCGGCCCGCGAGGTCGTGCGTCAGCATGCCCCCGGCGTCGAGGAGGCGTCGCCCTCCGAAGAAAACGTGTCCGCCGTTGCCACCAAGGAAATGGTGGATATTTCGCTCTCGGCGTTGCGCATGGGCGCAAGCGAAGTCCACGTCGTTTGCCTCGAGAAGCGCGACCAGATGCCGGCTGCCCTTGACGAAATCGAAGAAGCGGAAACCGAAGGCGTAATCTTGCATCCGGGTTTCGGCCCCAAGCGTTTCATTGGCGAGGGCGGCAAGGTTACGGCTCTTGAGGCCCTAAGAACGAAATCGGTCTTCGACGAGAACCGCCGCTTCAACCCTACATTCTTCGAAAACAGCGAAACTCAAATCCCATGCGACACCGTGATCATGGCTATCGGCCAGGCACCGGACGTCAGTTTTCTGCATCCGGAAGATGGCGTGCAGATTTCGTCGCGCGGCTTGATCAACGTGAACCCGCACACCATGATGACCTCCGCGGCCGGCATCTTCGCCGGCGGCGACTGCGTGTTCGGGCCGCGCCTGATCATCGACAGCGTAGGCGACGGCAAGCGCGCCGCCATGGGCATCGACGAGTACCTGCGCGGCACCAGGCACTCCGAGCCGATCATCGAAGTCACCGATCTGAAGCGCCACAGCATGCCGCTGGATTTCATGGATCTGGTGCGGCAGCCCATTCCGATGTTGCCGTTGGATCGCCGCACTGGCATGACGGAAGTGGAAGAGTGTTACGACGAACAGACCGCGGTCGCCGAGGCGCGGCGCTGCCTGCATTGCTGGGTCAACACGGTTTTCGAGGGCTATGCCGACGACGGTTCCCTCTGCATCCTGTGCGGCGGCTGTGTCGACGTTTGCCCTGAGGACTGCCTGGAACTGGTGCCGCTCAACCGTGTGCAGTTTGATGAAGATATTGTCAGCCACCTCTCCCTAAATCGCGAATTTTATGAGGCGGAGCTTACCGACATTGCCCCGGACGAACTCAACCAAGGCGTCGGTTCGGTCATGCTCAAAGACGAAACGCGCTGCATTCGATGCGGTCTGTGCGCGGCTCGCTGCCCGGTCAACACCATCACCATGGAGTCTTACAACCTCTTCCCGTCCGAACCGACGGGATTGATTTCTGTGGAAACAATCGATGCCCCGGTGCGTGCCAGAGCGGCCGCGACCGGGATGTCAGTGAAATGACGGCAGTGAAATAACTATGGCCGATACAAACAAGGCGGATACAAGCAAAGCGGATTCAAACAGGGCGGATCCAAAGCAAGCGGATTCAAACAAGGAAAGGCTGCAAACCGTGGCGAACCCGGGCCTCGACCGGCGAGAATTTTTCGTCCGCTTGGGTCTGGGCTCGATGGGCATCGCCGCCGCCGGCACGGCCGTGTTCGGCTATCAGTTTCTATCGCCGAACGTACTCTACGAGCCCTCGCCGGTGGTCAACATGGGCAAGCCCGCAAGTTACGGGCTCGACTCGGTCACGCTCGACGTCGATGCGCGCATCTTCGTCATTCACGGCAATGAAGGTTTTTTCGCGCTCAACGCCGTGTGTACGCACCTCGGCTGCCTGACGGCGTGGAAGCCGGATAGCGCGAGGATCGAGTGCCCGTGCCACGGCAGCAAGTTCGCCGTCTTTCAAACCGAGGGCAAAAAGCCGGGAGAAAAGATCGAGGGCCCCGCTCCGAAGCCGCTACCCTGGCTCAAGATGTGGCTCAGCGACGACGGCGAACTGATGGTCGATCGCTCCGAGGAAATTCGCTCGCTGACGTACGTGAGGGTTTAGGAATGAACGCAACCTTCAGCCGCTATTTCGACGACTTGCGCAGGAGCCGCGTCTGGACCTCTGTCTTCCGCGGCGGCACTGGCCAAAGCTCGCTGCGAAACTCGATGGCCATTCAGCAGAATGTCTTTCTGCACTTGCTGCCAACCAAGGTGCGCACGCGCCTGATCGAGTTCAACGCCACCTGGTACCTGGGCACGCTCACTCTCGGCACTTTCGGAATCCTGGTGGCGACGGGCATTCTGCTGATGCTCTACTACCATCCTTCCGCGCCGCAGGCCTATGCCGACACGAAGGATCTTCAGTTCGTCGTTTCCTCCGGCCAGTTCCTGCGCAACCTGCACCGCTGGTCGGCGCATGCCATGGTGTTTCTGGTATTCGCGCACATGTTCCGCGTCTTTTATCGCGGAGCCTATCGCCCGCCGCGCGAATTCAACTGGGTCATCGGCGTGGTCCTGCTTCTCATCACATTGCTGCTCAGCTACACGGGTTATCTTCTCCCGTGGGATCAGCTAGCCTTCTGGGCGATCACGGTCGGTTCGAACATTGCCTCGGCCGTGCCGGTCATGGGAGACAAAGTCCGCTTCCTGATGTTGGGCGGCCACTTCGTTAACGCCAACGCGCTGCTGCGCTTCTACGTTCTTCACTGCATGATTCTGCCGCTGGCGGCGCTGTTCTTCATCGCCATTCACTTCTGGCGCATTCGCAAGGATGGCGGCCTCTACGCGCGGCACAGCGAGCCGGATGTGGTGATGTCGACGGCTCCAGCGAGGCCACCGCTATGAACGAAGCGGCTGGAGCGACCCAAATATGACCGATCCAAAAGAATTCGCCGCCGGACTGAACTCCGATGCCCGCAAGAACCCCGTGCGCGTCGCCTTCGTCACGCGGCGCACTTCAGCGCAGGTGAAGGCTTATGACGAGCGCAAGCTGCAATCGTTCCCCGAAGTGCTCTTTCGGGCCGCGATCGCCATCGAGGCGCTCGCTGCCGCACTCATCGTGATCTCGCTGTTCTTCAACGCCCCCCTCGAAGGGCTGGCGGATCCCTCCCACACGCCCAATCCGGCTAAGGCGCCGTGGTACTTCCTCGGCCTTCAGGAATTGCTGCACTACTTTCCTCCGGTCGTCGCCGGGGTGCTCGTGCCCACGCTGGTGGTGTTGGCGCTGATCGTAATCCCGTATTTCAACATCAATATCGAAGCCGCCGGCCTTTTCACAAAAGACCGCCAGAAGCGTCTGCGGATCTTCTGGGTTGTGTCGGCGCTGTTCTGCATCTTCCTGCTCGCCTTCGACGTGATTGTGGCGCTGATTCCGACGCTGATCACCATCGCCTTGATGGCGATGGCGGCGTCAACGCCAGCCGACTCGATCTCGTCATTCCGCCGCTCGCTGGCGAGCAAACCGCTTTCTTTCTGGATTATGAGCTGGTTTCTTTTTGAACTCGTGGTGCTGACCGCAGTGGGCACGCTTTTCCGCGGCCCTGGCTGGTCCTGGGTCTTGCCCTGGTCAGGAGGAGTGCAGTGAGCGTTCAGGACCCCCACTCCAACGACAAACTCCGCCAGAAATTCGAGGCCACCGTCAAGCTGTTTGGCTGGTGCAGCCTCATCCTGCTCGTTCTGCTGGCGATTGCTCCCGCCAAAAACTTCTTCGCCGATTGGCGCCGCTATCAGCGAGGCTACGAGCGCCTGATCTCAAAACGCAGCGACGCCTTTACCCTCCGCCGCCACTTCGAGCCCGGCATCCAGCAGATCTGGCTGCCCGAGATGAACGTGGTTGACCGCTGTACGACCTGCCACAGCGCGATGAAGGAAACGACGCTGGCCGACGTCTCCATTCAGCCCTACCGCCCGCATCCGCCGATTCCGCACAAGCTGGAAGAATTCGGTTGCGTGATGTGCCACCGCGGCCAAGGCACGGCCACCTCGGTGGAAGACGCGCATAAGAGCACGCTCGCCTGGGAAGAGCCGCTGCTGCCCGCGAAGTATCTCGAATCCTCCTGCGGTCAATGTCACGAACAGGATTTGAAAGGCACGCCGCAGTTGAATCTTGGCCGCAAGCTGCTCCGGTCTTACGGATGCGTGCATTGCCACACCATCAAGCGCAGAGACGGTACCGTCATTGCCGCGACCGACGATCCTCCGTCTCTCGCTCACATCGCCGACAAGACGTCGCGTGAATGGGTTTTCGCCTGGCTGAAAGATCCGCAGGCGTACTCCTCCACCTCAACCATGCCCAACTTCAAGTTCAGCGACAACGACGCGCGCGACGTCTCTGCATTCCTGATTTCGTCGAGCACACCGGCCTCGCTGAAAATCGTGCAAGCCTCGCTCGATACGGCAAAGAAAGTCGGCGCTGACGCCGAGCTTCAAACCGAGGCATCCAGCCTCTACGGCGAATCGTTCTGTGCTTCGTGTCACGCGGTTCAAAACGCTGCCGGCAACCTGGTCGGCGGCAACGTCGGCCCGGAGTTGACCAAAGTCGGATCCAAAGTTAAGCCCGAGTGGTTGCAGGCGTGGGTCCGCAATCCGCACGATTACGATCTTGAAACCGCCATGCCGCACTACCGTTTCAACGATCAGGAAGTTGGCGAGCTAACGGGATTCCTACTAGCCAAAACCGACAGCGATCTGCTGGCAAACGTTCATCTCGATCCCGCGACTCCCGAGCAGATCGAGCACGGCAAACGCCTGGTCAACGATTACGGCTGCGCCTCTTGCCACGAGATCAATGGCATCAAGCGCCCCGAGAACTTCGCGCCGGAACTTACAAAGATCGGATCGAAGCCGGTAAATCAGCTCGCCTTCGCCCCGGGTGTGCCGCACACGCTCTACGACTACATCGGCGCGAAGATCAAGCAGCCGCGAGCGTTCGGCGCATCGCTGAAAATGCCGCAATTTACTTTCACTACGGCGCAAATCGACGCGCTCGCCAATGAGCTGCTCTCGCACAACGAGCGCGCGCTAGCGATCCCGGCCAACAAAACCGTGCCCGCGCCCATGCCGTCGCACTACGAGCCCGCGGGCAAGGCCGGCCAGCTAATCACCGATTTAAACTGCTTCTCCTGCCACGCTATCAACGGCCGCGGCGGCGATATGGCTCCCGATCTTACCTGGGAAGGCAGTTCCGTGCAGCGCGATTGGCTGGTGCAGTTCTTCCGCAATCCCAACACGCTGCGCCCCGCCCTCATTCGCCGCATGCCGAAATTCAACCTGACTGACGCGGAGATCAACACCCTCACCGACTACATCCTCGCCGTCTATCAATCGCCGAAAGTCGATCGCGATTCCATGCCGCTCGGCGGCTATCCTACGGCGCAGGTGGAACTGGGCAGGCAACTCTACTACTCGAAGTACGGCTGCCAGTCGTGCCACATCATCGATACCAAACAGGACAAGGGCTACATCGGCCCCTCGCTCACGCACGTTGGCTCGCGGCTTACCGCCGCCTGGGTCTACAACTGGCTGAAAGATCCGGCGGCCCTGCGCTCCGGTACGCAAGAACCGAAACGCAACATGAGCGACGACGACGCGCACGCCCTAACAGCATTCTTGATGAGCCAGAAGGGAAGCGAAAAGCAGGAGGCGAAGAAGCGATGAACCGCACCGTCCTGGAAATGGTTGTGAATTTTGGTGGCGCAGCGCTTAAGCGCTGCGATCATGGCGAGAATAGAGATTGGGCTTTAGCCCCCGGGGTCACTCTCCTCGCCTCCGCTGTGCTCCTCATGTTTTCGCTAGGCTGCTCCAACAACGTCGCCGCCAACTATTCTCTCCCCAAGCCCACCGCCTATGGCGCCGCCATTGTCGAATCCAGCGGCGGCAAGCAGGTCGCCGAAGTCGGCACGCCCTTGCCGCAGCCCATCGTCGTGCAGGTCAACGACGAGCAGAGCAACGGCGTCGCCGGCGCGCTCGTCACGCTGCGCGGGCCCAACGGTGTTTACATCGAGCCGGCAGCCGGCCTCACCGATTCCAGCGGACAGTTCACCTCCAACATTTCTCTCGGCACCATTCCTGGCCGTTACCAGCTCACGGCAACCACCACCACCAAGGCCGGCAAGCCCGTCGACCTGAAGATCGAAGCCATCGCCCTCGGTTATCAGGAACAGGTCGGCAGCCAGCTCAACGATCAATACTGCGCCCGCTGCCACAATCAGGAATCGACGCCCGAACGCGTTTCCAACTACGACAACCTCGAAGTGAAGCCGCATCCCTTCACCGAAGGCGACACGCTCAACAAGATGACCGACGCCGATCTCGTTGCCATCATCTCCCACGGCGGGCCCGCGCTGAACAAGTCCCCGCTCATGTCCCCCTACGGATACACTTTGTCAAAATCCGAAATCCAGGCGCTCATCGCCTACATTCGGATGGTGTCAGACCCACCCTACAGCGCTCCGGGCATCGTCTACGCACAGAAGTAGGCGTTTGTTGAGCTTTTAAACAATTTTGTCTCCGGACGATTTTCCTCCGCGTTTTCCGAGTTTTCCTCTATCGACTCCCCCAATTCACAATCAGTTCACTTGGCTTTAAATAATCCTTAACTTAAGTGCGGTGTCATGCTCTGTCGAGCTCTTACAACTTGCCGGCAGAGATGTTCTTTGCCGGTGTGTTTCCCAATCGGGCTGTGGAATTGCTGTCACAGCTTTGCGCCGTCGTCTGCCCTCACGGACTCCGCCTTCACCCGAGTCCCTATCGCCAGTCGGCCAAAGTTGACGGCAGTGATTTGCTGCCCCTAAACCACGCAGCGTCCCATGGAAATAAGACCTTCAGCGCTCATGGGCGGGTGTGTACCTGGGTTCTTTCGCAGTGCCAACAAAACAAACTTTGACGTGCCGGAGGATACTGTATGAGTTCTAGTCCATGGCTGAAGTCCAGCTGTGCGTCCTTACTGGCTGCCGTGCTAATGCTGAATCCGTTAGCCGCCGCAGCCAGCGATGCCAAAACCCCCGCCAAGGCCACCAATCTGGTTGAAATCGCGCCCCGCTCCAGCGACGCGGTTGCCCGCTACACCAACGACATCTCCAAGCAGCCGCTGCTGACCCAGGCGCAGAAACTGGCGCTGTTGCAGCAGAACATCAAGTACGTTTTCGTTCTCTTCCAGGAGAACCGTTCGTTCGACTTCTACTTCGGAACCTATCCCGGAGCGCGCGGCCTGTTCTCGCAGTCAGCGAGCAGCACGCCGGGCTTTTATCAGCCGATCGTAAACACCGATGGCAGCGTGGGAACGATTTCGCCGTTCCTGATTCCGCAGACGGTAAAGAATGCTAACAACCAAACAGTGCAAATCTATCCTGCAGACACTGACAGCGTAAACCACGGCCATACGGCCATCGATGCCAAGCTCGACCTGGTGGGCGGCGTAGCGCAAAACGATATGTACGCGTTCACCGAAGAGGGCCTGGCGGGCACGCTGACCAGCTTGGGCGACGGCGTCTACAGCTACTCCGGGCCGGTTCCGACGCTGGCGCAGAAGCAGAAGGGCGAACTGGTGGTCAGTCACGTCGACTGCAACACCGCTCCTTTCCTGTGGAACTACGCCGACCGCTTCACCCTGTTCGACAGCTTCTTTGACACCGTAATCGGGCCTTCGACACCGAACGCGATCGCGATGCTCGCTGGCCAGTCGGGTGTCACGCAGTGGGTTGAGCACCCTGAACTGGGCAGCAACAACGACACCAACAACAGCGCGCTTCCGGTAACCGGCGACCCGCAACCCTTCTGGGGTTCGGCGCTCGACATTTTCCCCGGACCGGGCCAGAGCCAGCCCACCGAAAGTGGCGGCGCTCCCTCGACCAATCCTTCTTCCAACCTGACCTTCGCTTCGCTGCCCCTCAGCTTTATGGGCAACCAGATCCTCAACATCACCGCGCAGGACGCGCTGGCGTTAGACCTTGTCGACGTGCAGAGCGACATCAAGAAGATCGCCGGCGAAAACAAGCCCCCGGTTCCCTGGGGCTGGTATGAGGAAGGCTACGATCTGGAGCCGACCGACACCGGCGGCGTGGCATCGCACGCGACTTACATCGCGCACCACGATGCTCCGCAGTACTTCGGCTACGAAGCCAACAACCCGGAAGAAACCGCGAACCATATGTTCGGTCTGCAGGATTTCTTCAACGCCATCAGCGCCACCAACCTGCCGGGCACGGGCAGCGGCGGCGTCTACTACATCCGCGGCGGCTACGGCAACAACGATGGTCTGGTCCCCGTCGGCGCGTCCAGTCCGGCCGTGCTAGCGAACTATCAGGGTGGCGACGATCATCCCGGCTACTCCGATGCGCAGATCAGCGAAACGCAGCTGGCCGATACCATCAACGCCATCGCCAACAGCCCCTACTGGCCGAACAGCGCCATCATCATCACCTACGATGAAACCGATGGCCTGTACGATCACACTCAGCCGCAGATCCGCAACTGGGATCCGCTCGGCAACGCTCTCAGCCAGGGCCCGCGCATTCCGGCGATCGTAATCTCGCCGTTCTCGCTCGTGCATGCCGTTTCGCACGAGGCCTCCGAACATGGCTCGATCATCAAGTTCATCGACGCCCTGTTCAACCTCACCCCGCTGGCCGAACTGCCGGATGAAGCGGCCGCCACCAAGCTGGGCAAGACGCTGTTCGGTCAGGCCAATCTTGGCCCGTCCGATGGCCCAACTACGAAGATCGGTTCGCTGTTCTCGGCGTTCGACTACACGCGCCTGGCGGGCACCAGCCCGGCGCTGCCGCCCAGCTACGCGACGATTCCATCGCAGTACCTTTACTCGCTGCCGCACTTTGGCGGAAACGGCTGCCGCACTCTGAGCATGAACCCTACTGACTACGTGCACGGCGTGCCTATCGATCCGGCTCCGGCGGACTTCAACCCCCGTCCGAGCACCAATCCTGGTTTGCCGACCGGTTCCACAACCTGGCCGTCGAACTAGCTTTCTCCCTGAGAGGGGCGGCCGAGTCATTGCGGCCGCCCTTCTTTATTATCGATTTCCAGGTCGTGCGGCACGGCTGATGATCTGCGGAAAAAACTCGCCAAACACGAAAAAGGGAAGGGCACAACCTGCGGGTGCCCCACTCAAGTCTGGTTTTGGCTTGAGTGGGATCTAGCGAGAATGGCCCCACTTGAGAGCTTGCAGAAAAACTTCGGAATCGCGCGCCACCGGGAAGAGCACGAGTTCCAGAAGTTACGGAAAAAGTCGATGTTGCTGCGGATTTTGGGTGGCGCAGCGCTTCAGCGCTGCGATAAGAGCCTTGTTTTGAATTCGGCTTTAGCCGCTGAGGTCTCGAGGCGCACTCGATCAAACACTTTTTTCCGAACCTCCGACGCCGCGCCTCTTTGTTCGCCAGAACCTAGAACCAGGTTTCTCCTTATATCCTGAAACAGGAGCAATTGTTTCCCATGCGTATGACAATGCAAAAGATCGGGAGCGGATGTCTTGCAATTCTGGCGCTAACGCTCGTGATGGCTGGCGCCGCGCCCGCGCAGAAAGCCTCGGCACAAAAACCCGCGCCGAAACCAACGAAGAAGCAGACACAATCGACGCTCAAGAAGGTGCGCGCTGCGGGCGAGCTGGTTTGCGGCGTCGACATCGAAGAGCCGGAGTGGACTCTGGCGGACGCGCACGGCAACCGCAAGGCTTTCGACGACGATATTTGCAAGGCGATCGCGGTCGCGGTGCTCGGCGCTGACGCGAAAGCAACCATCAAGTATTTTCGCGACGAGGCCAGCAGCCTGTCCGCGCTGAAGTCGGCGCAAATCGACGTACTGGCGACCGCGTCAAAAAATTTCCGCTTCAACAACGGCACCCTGCTCTTTGGCGCGCCCATTTTTTACGACTACCAGGGAATTATGGTCGACAGAGACAAAGGCATCCATTCCCTGAAAGACCTCGAGGGAAAGAAAATCTGCGGCCTGGTCGGCACGGAGATCGAATATCAACTCGCCGCCTATATGGCGCGCGAAGGCATCAAGTACCTTCCGGGACCGTTTTCGGAAGAAGGCGAGATGGAAGCGGCGCTGGTAACAGGAACATGCCAGGCAGTGACGGCCGATGTTTCGCAACTGGCGGCCGAGCGCACAGCGTTCAGGCAGCTTTCCTCGAAGTACATGATTGTGCCCGACGTGATGGTAACGAAGGATCCGCTGGCTCCGGCCGTGCGCGCCGACGACGCGCAGTGGGCGGCCATTGTCGACTGGACCATGCAGGCGCTCATCCAGGCCGAGGAGATGGGCATCACGCAGGCGAACCTGCCAGAGATGAAAAAGAGCGATGACATGCTGGCGCAGCGCCTGCTGGGAACGCACAAAGGATGGGCAGTCTTTCTGGGGTTGGATGACGAATGGGCCGCCCGAACCATCGAGGCCGTCGGCAACTATGGAGAGATCTTCGAACGCGACCTAGGTCCCAAGTCACCGATGAAGTTGGAACGAGGTCTGAATAATCTCTCAACCCACGGTGGGTTGATGTACTCAAATCCCATCCGCTGAAACATGCTCAATGGACCCGCGACCCAACCACTCTCTCATGAATTTCCCTTGACTTAAGCAAGCCCGACTCTCGAACATGGTACTACCCGCTTGCGATTCAAGAGCGGCGATCATCGAATTTTTCAATTTCACCATGTCGTGCGAAACTGATCTCCCATGAAAGTCGTCGCCGTAATTCCGGCTCGCCTGGCTTCGACTCGTCTGCCCCGCAAAATGCTGCGCGAAATCGCGGGTGAGCCGTTGATCGCCCGGGTATATCGCTCGGTAGAGCGTTGCCGCTCCCTCAGCGAGATTGTCGTCGCTACCGATTCGGAAGAAATTCTCGAGGCTTGTCGCCAGCGCGGCATTCCCGCGCGCATGACTTCTCCGGCCCACCGCTCCGGAACCGAGCGCGAACATGAGATTTCTTGCCTGATGAGCGCTGACGTCTATCTGAATATCCAAGGCGATGAGCCGCTCACGCGCCCCGAACACATCGAGAGCCTCCTCGAAGTGATGCGGAGGCACGGCGTCGAAGTGGGTACGCTCAAAACTCCCTGCGCCGAAGCCGACATTAACAATCCCGGCGCCGTGAAAGTCGTTACTGACACTTCCGGCCGCGCTCTTTATTTTTCGCGCGCCACTATTCCTCATGATCGCGATGGCGCGCGGCCGGTTTACTACAAACACTTAGGCCTTTATGCTCACACAAAAAAGGCATTGGATATGTTCGTCCGCTGGCCCGAGTCTTTTCTGGAGCGCACTGAGCGGCTGGAACAACTGCGCTTTCTAGAGAACGGCATTCCGATTCATGTCGGCGAAACGCCTTATGATACTGTGGGAGTGGACACGGAAGAAGATTTACGGAGAGTCGAAGCGATTCTCCGCTCAACGGACAAGTAGTTTTCCGCAACGTCAGTCTCGCGGCCCCCGAGCGACATAGCCAGACGCAGAATCTGTAATTACTAAGTACCCTCACCTTGCTGTAGGAAGACGTGGGATGGCATCCGAATCGGAGCGTTGGCGGCAGGTCGAAAGCCTGTTTTACCAGGCTTTTGAATTAAAGCCTGAAGCGCGCCCGGAATTCCTCGATAAGAATTGCGCCGGCGATCCCGAACTGCGCCGTGAAGTGGAATCTCTCCTCGCCAGCGCAAGCAAGTCCGCCGATTTCCTTAGTCAGCCAGTACAGGAAGCCGCGCAGCGCATGATGGCGAGCGAACGGCATGAGCTCATGGCGCCAGGCCGCCAATTGGGCCACTACAAAGTCGTTTCGCTCCTGGGCACCGGCGGAATGGGCGAAGTCTACCTGGCCGAAGACGTGACCCTCCGCCGCAAGGTCGCGCTTAAACTATTGGCTCCCGAGTTGACGCAAGACGCCCGCGGCCTGCGTCGTTTTGAACACGAAGCTCAGGCGGCTTCCGCGCTCAATCATCCAAACATTCTTACAATTTACGAATTTGGGCAAGCGGACGGAACGCGCTTCATTGCTTCCGAATTTGTCGAAGGCCCGACTCTTCGCCAGAAGTTACTGCCCGGAAAGCTCGCGCTAAACGCAGCCATTGAAATCTCCATTCAGATTGCGAGCGCCCTGGCTGCCGCGCACGACGCTGGGATCGTCCACCGTGACATCAAGCCGGAGAATGTAATTGTCCGCAACGATGGACTCGTCAAAGTCCTCGACTTTGGCATTGCGAAATTGGGCGAAGCGAAGTTTGCTGGACAGACTCTTGTCGGTTCCTCGATCGTAACCTCTTCCATCAGCCAGCCGGGAATGGTTTTGGGAACGGCGAAATATATGTCGCCGGAACAGGCTCGCGGACAGGACGTGGACGCACGCAGCGATATCTTCAGCCTCGGATCGGTGATGTACGAGCTTTTCACCGGCAAAGAGCCATTCGTTGGCGCCACCGCCAGCGACGTTATCGCCGAGATCCTCAAAGCTGAGCCTGCGCCACCGCTTGAGTCTGCTCCCGACTTGCCGCTTGAGGTTGAACGCATTCTCGGAAAAGCGCTGCGCAAGGATCGCAACACGCGCTATCAATCGGTCCGGGATTTGTTGATCGATCTGCAGGACTTCAAGAAAGAAGCGGAATTTCAGGCCAACCTGCACGGCGCGGCGCGGCCCGAAGCAGCAAAAACAAGCTCAGGCTGGCGCACTCCGGCGCGCGGAACTCCCGTAGTCGATACTCGCGGCACGCAACCGAAGCTTCGCATCTGGCTTGGGCTCGGGCTTCTGGCGATCGTGCTCGCAGTCGCTGGTGTCCTTGGCTATGTCAACTTCCGCAAGCAGAATGCGGCTCCAACCGTGAATCAACCGCGCAGCCTCGCCGTCCTGCCCTTTAAAAACCTGAAGCAGGATCAGGAAACCGACTTTCTCGGCTTCTCTCTAGCCGACGAAATCATCACCAAACTCGGATACGTGAACTCGCTGACGCTGCGCCCCTCTTCTTCGGTCGACAAGTATCGGAATCAGATTATCGACACGAGGAAGGTTGCCGCCGATCTGAATGTGGACATGCTGCTCACCGGCAGTTACATCAGGGAAGGTGACGATCTTAGGATTACGACTCAACTGATCGATGTGAAGCCCGACAAGATTCTCTGGCGTGACTCCATCGATGTGAAATACGACAAACTGCTGACCGTGCAGGATCGCGTCTCGCAGGAGATTATCAAGGAACTGGAACTGAATCTGTCGGCGTCGGAGGAGGCCAACCTCAAGCCCGAAAAGCCCATCAGCGCGCTCGCCTATGAATACTATCTGCGTGGGATTGATCTTTATTCGCTGAACCAATTCGCGTCGGCGATAGGAATGTTGGAAAAGGCGACCGCGATAGAGCCGAACTATGCTCCGGCATGGGCGCATTTGGGCAGGGCATACACCACCAATGCGTCGCTGCAATACGGTGGTCGTGAAGATTACGAGAAAGCACAAGCGGCCTACGAAAAAGCGATCGCCCTGAACCCCTCGCTGGTTGAGCCCCGCATCTACCTCTCTAACCTGCTTACGGATACGGGACGCGTGGAGCAGGCAGTGCCTTTGCTAAGGCCGGTTCTACGCGATAACCCGAACAACGCCGAGGCGCATTGGGAACTCGGTTATGCCTACAGATTTGGCGGGATGCTGAACGAGTCAGTTGCCGAGTGCGAACGCGCGCGCCAGAACAACCCGCAGGTGAAAATCAACAGCTCTGCCCTGAACAGTTATCTGTACCTCGGAGAATACGACAAGTTTCTGCAGAGCCTTCCAGCCAATGATTCCGCGTACATTCTGTTCTACCGCGGGTTTGCCGAGTACCACAAGAATCTCCGCGATCAGGCGGCGCAGGATTTCGATCGTGCCTATGAACAAGATCCCTCGCTCCTCCCGGCGGCGGTGGGTAAAGCGCTGAGCTACTCGATTCGGCACGATAACGCCAGCGGCCTGGCGCTTTTGAAAAAGACGGAAGCCAAAATTGAAGAACGAGGAGTGACCGATCCCGAAGGCATTTACAAGGTCGCGCAAGCCTATGCTGTGATGGGAGACAAAGCTTCCGCATTGCACATGCTGCGCCATAGCATCGGCGGAGGATTCTTTTGCTACCCGTACTTTGTGCGCGATCCTCTTCTGCAGACTCTTCGTGGCGATCCGGAATTTCAGAGGATATTGGATCAGGCGCGGCAGCGCCACGAACAATTCAAGACCGCCTTATTCCCAGCAGAAGGGAGATAGAAGATCCGACTATGGCTTGGATATGGCTTGCAAGAACAGCGCCGCTTAATGGCTCTTGGCCCAGGATTCCGCGGCGGCCACGCGCTTTGAAATTGCCGGGTGCGAATGGAAAAACCACTCGACCCAACGCGAAGGCGTTTTTTCCGCCAGGTTCTGTTCGGCAAGTTTGTTCATGGACGAGACAAACGGCTCCACGCTGTTTACCGACTCAAAACAGTAGCGGTCCGCCTGCCGCTCGTTGAAACGGGAATACGCATTCAGAGCCGGCATCAGCAAGAACGAGAGTACGGTCGAAACCAGCGCCAGCAGCGGAAGATTTGCGAAGTCGGAGACGGTTTCGAAGAAATGACGCCGTTCCACTGCGTAGTGGAGCGCTTCGTTCGCCAGCCAAAAGCCCACCAGCGTGATTCCGGTTTGCACCAGAATGCTCTTCAGAATGTGGCGATGAACGTGATGTCCAAGTTCGTGCGCGAGCACGGCCTCAATCTCGTCGTCCGAATAATTATCCAGGAGCGTATCCGCCAGAATGATGCGCCGCGTTGCTCCCAGTCCAGTGAGCGCTGCATTAGCCTTGTTGCTTTTCTCCGAGAGATGCCATCGATAGACGCCGCGTACGCGTGTCCCCGCGCGCTCGCCCAAGACAATCAGCCGCCGCTTCAGTTCCTCGTTCTCCAGCGGTTCAAACTTATAGAAGATGGGGAAGAGAATAACTGGCGCCAACCGAGCGAGTAAAACTATCAGCCCCAGAAACAAGGCCCACGCGATCAGCCACCAGTTCTGCGGAAACTGGCGCAGCAGCAAGTAGATCATCTCGACGACGATCGTCGCCAGCACCAGCCCGATCAGCAGGCCCTTCGTTTCGTCCCACAGCCACGAGCGCAGCTTCTGGTTCGAGAGATGAAAGCGATGTTCCAGCCGGAACCCGTAGTAATCGAGCGGCGAACCGATTGCCTTACCGATCAGGATCAGCATCGCAACATAAAAGAACACGGCAAGGCTATAGTTCTGTCCCGCAGCGCGGTAAGCAAAGTCGCGCAACAATCCTGTCCAGCCGGTTGCCAGCAACGCGATAAGCAGCGCGAGCCCGAGCGCGAAGTCGCCGATCCCCAACCATCGCTTGATACGATTGTAGCGGCGGGATTCAGCCGAGTCGGATGGCACCTGTAATGTTGCCGTTTCGCCCATGACACACAGTTGATCGTGTTGTCATTATCCTATCGTGTTTTACGCGCGCCAAAGTTATGAATCGCGGAAGTTACGGACCGAAGATACGAAAGGTGCGGAAGAGACATGCAGCCATTCGATGGCCGCCAGTCTAACGAGCCAAGCCTACCCATGCAGTGCGAAGCGCTCGGCGCTCTGAAGAATTTCCGTAACCAACTCAGGCGTCGCGGCCTCCACGTAGATGCGCAATAGCTTTTCGGTCCCCGATGCGCGAAACAAAACCCATGCATCGGCACCGTTGCCATCTTTTGGGACGTCGAGGTAGAACTTCACGCCATCGCGATCTTCCTTGCGTAGGATGGAATAACCATCCAGTTTGACGGTGCCCGCATCGGCTGCGCGCCGCACCGCGCCATTTTTCAGTTCATCGGATATGTGCAGATCGCGCCGTCCATAATAGTGCGCGCCGTACTCGCGCTGCAGGTCGGCCACGAGCTGCCCCAGCGGCTTGCCTGCCTCCGCCATCACGTTGGCCAGAAGCAATGCGTTCAGGATGCCGTCGCGCTCCGGCAGAAAGCGTCCGTATCCGATGCCTCCCGATTCCTCCCCCGCGATCAGGATTTCCCGCTCCATCATCAGATCGGCGGCGTACTTGAATCCGATGGATACTTCGAGCAACTTGCGCCCATGCCTGGCGGCAATGCGATCAAGCATGCCCGTCGTATTGAATGCGCGCACCACGTCGCCCGGCCACTTCTTGCGCACGAGCAGCCAGTTGAGCAGCACGGCAAAACACTTATGAGAATCGACGAAGCTTCCGTCTTCAGCAACGGCGCCAATGCGGTCGGCATCTCCGTCGGTGACGAGACCGGCGTGGCACTTCTCTTTCACCACTGTTTCTTGCAGCAGCGCAACGTGGGGAAGAATCGGTTCGGGATTAATTCCGGGGAAGAGCGGATTCACTTCCTGACGGATGGCGATGTACCGGATTCCGTTTTTGTCGAAAATTCCCGGCAGCACGCCTCGGCCCGAGCCATACATCGAATCGATGGCGAACTTGAAGTTTGCTTTTCGAATCAGCGCCAGGTCTGCGAATTGACACACGCCCTCGACATAGGCTGCCTTCAAATCAACTTCTACGATTTTCGCCGCGCGTCCGCTTGGCATGGCTCCGGCAGCAAGTTCGCCTTCGATGATCTTCATGATGGCGGGCGTGGCTGAGCCGCCGAACTTGGCCTTGAACTTCACGCCGTTCCAGTTCCACGGGTTGTGACTCGACGTGATCATTACGCCACCAGCCGCGCCGAGCTTCTTCACGTTGTAGGAAACGGTTGGAGTGGGAACGTAGTCATTCGCCAGCCGCACCGGAATTCCCGCTCCGGCAATGATTTCGGCAACAATTCGCGCGGCCCGGTCCGAAAGGAAGCGCGTGTCGTAGCCAACGATAATTCCCTTGGCAGGGTCTTCGTTTTTCAGAACGTAGGAGGCAATCGCGCCGGCCACGCGGCGAACGTTGTCAAATGTGAAATCGTCCGCGATCAGCCCGCGCCAGCCATCGGTGCCAAATTTTATGTCGGTCATTGGTTACAGTCGTCGGTCGTCAGTCGTTGGTCGTTGGTTGGTCCCGGACTCGTTTGCGTTTACGGCTCCCGGCCGACCGACGACTAACGACCAACGACTATCAAACAAGCTTCCTCATCTTCTTTTCATCCAGATGCTTCACCACTTTTCCCACATCCTGCGACTGGTCGAGCGTAGTGATGAGCAGTGCGTCCTCGGTTTGCACGACCACCAGATTACTCACTCCTACCGCTGCCACAAACTTGCCGGGAGCATGCAGGTAATTGTTCCAGGCATTCAGCGTGAAGCTGGTGGCCGCATTGACCAGATTCCCTTCCTTCGGCTTGCTCTTGGCCACGTGGTGTTCGTGCAGCGCCGTCCATGAGCCCAGGTCATTCCAGCCAAAGTCGGCCGGCAGACAGAAAATGCGAGACGCGCCTTCACCTTTGGCGGAGCGCCGCTCAAGCACAGCATAGTCAATACTGGTGTTTTCGCACTTGGGATAGAGGCGACGAAAAGTTCCTGCGAATTTGCTGGTGCCGTAAGCGGCTGCGATCTTCTCGAGAATCGCGGCGGTTTCGGGCAGATGCTCGCGCAGTGCATTCACCAGAGTATCGGCGCGCCACAAAAACATGCCGCTGTTCCAGAAAAAGTTTCCCGCTTCCAGGAATTGTCGGGCGCGCGCAAGATCAGGCTTTTCCGTAAAGCGGCGAACCCGCAGCCCTCCGGAGTCCGTGCTCCCGGCCTCGATGTAGCCGTAGCCGGTTTCGGGGCGCGTAGGACGAATGCCGAGAGCGACGATGTTCTCTCCTTCCGCGGCAATCTTCATCCCCTGGAGCAATGTGGCTCGGAATTCCTCGGGCTTGGCAATGACGTGGTCGGAAGGAAACATGCCGATCACGCCCTCCGGATCTTTCCGCAACAGTAAAAACGCGGCCAGACCGATGGCAGGCGCGCTGTTGCGTCCCACCGGCTCAGCGACAATCTGGCGCGCGGGGAGCTTGCGCAACTGGCGAAGGATGGCCGGGCGGGAATACTCGTTCGTGATGATCCAGAAATTCCGCGTGGGAGCCAGCGGCTCCAGACGCGCGGCCGTCTGCTGAATCATTGTCTGCTTGCCGTCAAGCGCGAGCAGTTGTTTGGCGTTCCGTTTGCGGCTGAGCGGCCAGAAGCGCGTGCCGCGGCCGCCGGCCAGGATCACGGGATAGAAGTGCGGGTTGGGTTTCACGGGACGTCCATGCCCCCATCACAGCTGGTTTGCTTTGGGGCGGAAGTGAAAGCCTATCATCTTGCGGCGAAAATCTTAACTCATTCCTGCAAAGAATAGTTCAGGGAACGGCAGAAGACAGCAAGAATGAAGCGCTGGGGAGTCAATCCGGGTTTATGCCTTGCGGCTGCATCGCTGCCAGCGCGCCCTCGACGCTCGAGTGTACGTCGAGAACCGAAGCCAGATTCGTGGACTCGAATAACCGCCGAACAGAACCACTCGAGCTTGAGAACCTCAGCTCGTATCCCGAAGATTCGGCCCACATCTGGCACAGAACAAGTTCGCCGAGAGCACCGCTGTCGAGCGTAGTTTCACCGGCCAGGTCCACAACCATGCGGCGGGCAGTCGGCAGTACCTCCTCGATCAGACCGGAGAGGGCACAGGCCTCGCGGCGCAAAATGATCCGTCCCCGGCAACGCAGCACGATCGCACCCGGAGTGGCCGCCTCAAAACTTAACACCAGGACGCTGTCTGAGCCCTTTTCCGCCGCTGGATGCGCCACCGCCCCGGACCTCCACGCCGCCATCGAACCGGAGTCATCGGCCTTCATACCGGAAAGGTTACGGGGAAACGGATTCTCGTTGGTTGCGGTCAAATGAAAATTTCGTGAAAAACGCCGTCCTCCGGCCTGTGGAAAACCGAATACCGCTATTTACTGGCGTCCTTTTTTCGCGTCGGCACCAGCGGCGCAACCACCGTCCGGCGCAGCGGCACAATTGCGCCCTTCGAGGGATCGGCCGCGGCCGTGGCGCGGGCCAGCACTTCGCGCTGGATGTATTGCACGAAATCCTGGATCTGGCGCTGCATTTCCTCCATGCGTTCGCGCATTTGCAGGATGATCGCGATGCCGCTGATGTTCACGCCCAGGTCGCGGGCCAGCGACAGGATGAATTCCAGCCGCTGCAGGTCCTCGTCGGTATAGAGCCGCGTGTTGCCCTCGGTGCGGCTCGGCTTGAGCAGCCCCTCGCGCTCGTAGAGGCGCAGGGTCTGCGGATGGATCTCATACATCTCGGCCACGGCCGAGATCATGTAGGCGCCTTTGGATTTACGCTTGGTCACGGTACTGCAAACATAACAAATCGGGTCTGAAAACGCACTGTCGCTACCGGTCGCGCCGCTAACCGCTACTGAATCTGGAACGCGCACTGGACACTTGCACGCACCGTAATCTTCTGGGGCTGGGGTGGCGGAGGCGGCGGTGGAGGGGGCGTAAGGGCCTTTTTCGAAAAGAGTCCTCCTCCGGTCGACCCGGACTGTAAATCCACCATTTCAGCTACCGTTCCAAAGTTTTGCAACTCCGCAACTCCAGAAAGATGTTGCACGTCCAGGCTCATGTAACGAAGCCCGCCGAGCTTTTGTCCTTTTTGTTCAAGCGCGATACCTGCGCGGCCAATCGCCCGCCTCATCGCCTCGGCTACCGCTTCCTTCTTCGCCGCCTCTTCATCGGAGAGCGAGTAAGTCAGTGAACGGAAATCTGCAATCCCATCCTCTACCGTTCCATCCAAAATTGGTCCGATGTGCGAGAAGTCACGAACCCGGAGCCCCCTTCGTCGCGGGCTTGCCCATTTCCACCGGTTTGAGAAAAACTGGTACGAAAAGCCTCATTTCAAGAATCTCCATTTGGCATATACTGTATGTATATGCCAAAGGCGAATTCAAAATCCGGCAACCGCACCCCAACCCAGCGCAAGGCCAAGGTCTTCATGAACAACCGCAGCCAGGCGGTACGGCTGCCGAAGGAGTTCCAGTTTAATGTGCCGGAAGTGTTTATTCGGAAGGAAGGAACGGACGTAGTTCTCTCGCCGCGGCCGTTTGACTGGTCCGCCTATCTCACGGATGGCCCCGTTGCCTCCGAATCGTTCATGAACGATATCGAGGATCTCCCGGTGCAGGAGCGCGAAGACTAATGCCTCGCTACATGCTCGACACGGATACGTGTTCGTACATCATGAAGCGCTCGAGCGAAGCCGCGATCAAACGGTTAAGAAAAGCTCCGGCGAGCGATGTCTGCATTTCCGTCATTACCAAGTCGGAGCTTCTATACGGAGTTGAGTTGTCTCCGCGCCGCCAGCAGGACGAAGCGGCGCTGATTGCATTCTTGAGGCATGTCGAAATCCTTGACTTTCCCGACCGCGCGTCGGCGCACTATGCGTCGATTCGCGCCGATCTCAAAAAGCAAGGGACGATGATCGGAGCCAATGATTTGTTTATCGCGGCCCATGCCCGCTGCCTGGGACTGACTCTGGTCACCAACAATACGCGCGAATTTCGACGCGTGTCTAACCTGACGATTGAGAATTGGGCTGCTAGCGTTTAGGGCTCGACAAGAGAAAAGAGACGCGGCCAGCCGCGTCTCTACAGAAAATCCGTGTTGATCCGCGCAAATCCGCGGAAATGAAGTTACGCCGCCATCCCGGGCTTGGGTTCCCGCTGCGTCCAGCCCGCAGGCTTCAAAGCGTAGTTGATCGCATAAGCCACCACGCCCGCGCCCATCAGGATCAGCGCAAACCAGAACGCGTTCATGCCAAGCACGGACTCATGTTCCCCGTTCACAATCGCGAACCCCAGCAGCAGCGTCGGCGGAATGCCGACCGCGATTGCCCCGAACCAGCCGCCAGGCACGCGGAATGGCCGCTTCAGTTCCGGCTCGCGAACACGAAGAACGATCAGCGCCACGAATTCCAGCGTCAGGCTTGCGCCATAGATCATGATGTCGAGAGTAACCAACCGCTCGAAGCCGATGTTGAGCGCCAGCCCCCAGCCAATGGCCAGCGCGATAATCGCCACCCAGGGCGCACGCGACTTCGGATGCAGCTTGGCAAACACCTTCGGAAGCATCCCATCCTGCGCCATCGCCAGCGGCAACCGCGAATAGCTCATCACCAGCGCATTGAACATTCCAAATCCGCTCATCATGCCGCCAACAACCAGGGCAATCCGCAGCAGCGGTCCGCCCATCAGGCCCGCAATGTCCGCCCAGGCGCCGGTTTCCCACGCGCTCGCCTGCAACCCAGTCACCCACATGGCGGCAAACGGCAGCACGTAGCTCAGGGCGACAATCACCACCGCCCACAGCATCGCCCGCGGATAGGTCCGCTGCGGCCGCTCGACTTCGGCGGCGATGGTCGAGGCGTTGTCCCACCCCATGTAGTTCCACATGCAGATGAGCAGCCCGCCCAGAATGTCAACGTTCGAGGTGGTCGGCTTGGTCACCGCGTGCGCCAGCGCTCCGAGTTTGAACGGAGCCAGCACAAAAATCGCGGCAAACGGCGCCGACAACAGAAAGAAGAGCCATAGCGAGGTGGTCGAAACCACCTTGACGCCGGCAATGTTGAGAGCCGCGCACACCACCACCACGCCCAGCGCCACCAGCACGCCGCGATGGTTCTCCTGGAACCACGGGAACACGCGCGTAAGGTAGGCGACGAACAGTGTGGGATAGATCGCCATATCGAAAATGGACGCTACCAGCGACAGCCAGGCCTCTTGAAATCCCCAGAAATTGCCCATCGCGCGGCGCACCCAGGCATAGTAGCCACCTTCAAAAGGCAGCGCGCTCGAAAGCTCGCCGATCATGAACGCGGTCGGGAGACTCCAGAGAAGCGGGGTCAATAAGAGGATGAGGATCGCTCGGCCGTACCCGGCGCCGTGCACGATCTCTTCGGTCCCATACGTGCCGCCCGACACCATAAAGAAGGTGGCGGCGACCAGGGGCCACAACGTGAGGCGAATCGACTTTTTCCGGGGGGCGACGGCAGGACTAAAGGCCGTCTGCGAGATGTTGGCTGGTGCGGTAGCTGTTGCCAATTCCTATGGCTTCCTCCTCAAGCGACTCACTCTCACCACCGCGTCTCCCTTGAAATTGCGCTACTCGTGAGCGCTTTCTCTCGCGGCTCCCGGGTTACAGCGTTTGCCCGGGCATTTCGGCGAAGTTAGTTCGCACTTGTGAGATTACGGCAAATTTCCACAGATGCAAGAATTTTTTTACAAAAAACGAAATTTTTTATCGAAGAGGGCTGGTACGGAGGTAACCGCGGAGACATCGCCACCCATCGAGACGCGAGGAAGGTCGCAACGCGACTCACCGCAAGTGAGGAGTTCCTACGGATTCTTGACCTGTGCCCACTCCGTGAATGCGTTCCGAGGTAGCCAAACCCTGGACACAAGGATAGAATGTTGCGCCATCGGGGATGGAGCACGATATCGCCGTTTAGGAGGATCCATGAACTTCAATTTCGACGCTATGATGCAAACCGCCACCACCATGCTGACCTCCGTCGGCTTAAAGATTCTGGGCGCCATTGCCATCTGGATCGTTGGCCGCTGGCTTATCAGCCTTTCGCTTCGCCTGATCGGTAGTGCGCTCACCAGGCAGAAGATCGATCCCACCCTGATCCGCTATATCCACTCCGCCGTGGCCGCGCTGCTGAACATCGTCCTGGTTGTTGCCATTCTGGGTTTCTTCGGAGTCGAAACCACCAGCTTTGCGGCGCTGCTGGCTGCCGCCGGCGTTGCCATTGGCATGGCTTGGTCGGGGCTGCTCTCGAACTTTGCCGGCGGAGTCTTCCTTGTCATCCTGCAGCCGTTCAAGGTCGGGGATTTCGTCACCGCCGCGGGCGTGACCGGCACTGTGGAGGAAATCGGCCTGTTCGCCACAACCATCAACACGCCCGATAACGTCCGAACCATGGTCGGCAACGGAAAGGTATTCGGCGACACCATCCAGAACTTCTCCGCCAACCCCTACCGGCGCGTTGACCTGACCGCCCAACTCGCGCACGGCGTGGATCCGCAGGCAGCCGTTGCCCTGCTGAAGCCGGAACTAAGGCAAGTGAAAAACGTGATGGCTGAACCCGGCCCCGATGTCGAGATCCTGACCTTCAATGCGATGGGCCCGGTACTTGCCGTGCGCCCGTACTGCAGCAACGATAATTACTGGCAAGTCTATTTCGACACAAACCGTCTGATCCGCGACGTATTTTCTCACGCCGGCTTCCCGGTTCCTGAGCAACACTATGCCGTGCGCGGCCCGGAAGAGCTCAAGCTGGCGAAAACAGCCTAGGTCAGCCTGCAGCGGCGGCGGCTCGCCAAGCCTCACGGCGGCGTGCGCGGTTTCTTGTTAGACTGGCGGCATGCGCGCAGAAATGGAAGCCGAGAGTAAGAGTGATCGCGGCAGTCTCGGGCCGGGGTCGGCGCTCTACCTGGTTGCGACTCCCATCGGCAACCTGGAAGACATAACACTGCGCGCGTTGCGGGTATTGAAGGAAGTCGACCTGATTGCCTGCGAGGATACTCGCCAGACCCAGAAGTTGCTCACGCATTACGGCATTCAGACCCGCACCGTCAGCTACCACGAACACAACGAGATGACCAAGGCCGCCGAACTGGTCGTGGACCTCGAAGGCGGGGGCAAAATTGCCCTAGTCACAGATGCGGGCATGCCGGGGATTTCGGACCCGGGTTTCCGCCTGATCACGCTGGCCATCCGTCATCATGTGCCGGTTGTCCCGATTCCGGGCGCGTCGGCGTTCCTGGCCGCTCTGGTCGCGAGCGGCTTGCCGACCGATTCTTTTCGCTTCAGCGGATTCCTCCCGGCAAAATCCGGTCAGCGGCGCAAGCTGATCGAGAGCGTGCGCGACTCTGAGCGGACGCAGGTCTTCTACGAAGCTCCGCATAGGCTGCTCGAAACGCTGGCCGAAGTGGTTGAGCTGATGGGCGCAGACCGGCACGTGGTAGTGGCGCGCGAGGTGACGAAGCTCCACGAAGAATTCCTCCGCGGCCGCGCCGAGGAAGTTCTCGATCAGCTAAAAAAGCGGGGCGAAGTAAAGGGCGAAATCACGCTGCTGATAGCAAAGCCTGAGACCCGAGACCTGAGACCTGAGACCTCGCCCATCACCATCGCCCAGCGCGTCAAACAGATCATGTCTGAAGAGAAGGCCGACGAAAAGACCGCACTGAAGAAAGTCGCCAAAGAGCGCGGCATCGGCAAGAGCGAAGCCTACCGCGAGTGGCAGCAGAGCAAATAGCACGACCCAGCGGGATTGGCCCTAGAATCGGACTACCTCGAAATGCGAAATCGCCCACTGAAAGAGCAAGTCCAGAATAGCGTTGCGGAGTATCGCCGCGGGGCGGCGCGCAACGCCGGCGAATTCCTAGCCGAACTGAAAACGCCAGCCAGCAAGCGGAAGAAGAAGTGAACTCTGAAGTGGCAGCAGAGGTCATAACTCGCTCCTCCATCAAGGATGGCATCGAGGGATCCCCAGACCTAACGTACTGGGCCGCCAGCCAAGATTGCCATTTTCTTCGCGAGTTCTTTTGCAGATGCGTTTAACGCCCCCTTCCCCGACCATCGACCTGATCGCACGACCGATGCGACAAATTGCCCTTTGTGATCGAGAACGACGACCGCGCCAGCGGCTCCGCTGACCGAAGATTCTTGGACAACTATGATGCTGTAATCGAACGCTTCGTCGGATTTCGCAACTTGAAGGTCGATGTTTCGTTCGCCGAACTCTCTCTTACAACTCTCGACAAAGTCGGGGAGACGGCTGGTATCGCCTTGGACCCATACCCGCAACACCGAGCGTGGCGACGCAGGCGGCGTGCTCTGAGATATCGAAGGAAGGCCGTGAACAACTGCAAGTAGTATGAGTAAGCATCTCAACTTCATTTCGGTTCCTCGCTATAACAGGAATGGTGGTAAAGGTTATTGGCTCTCTTGCGCAGGTCTTTAAGCACGGCGCTGCAGGCGGTTGGTTACGACAGGATAAACCTGTGCGACCTTCCGGCTTTCCCAAGGATGGAACAAGAAGATTCTATTGAACACTCCGTGCCCCTGCGCGAGGACCTCCGCGACCTTCGCAACTAGGTCCTCGTAACCGAAACCGACCGCTTGAACGGGCGTGTTGTATAAGAGAGCTTCGTTGTCGTAATGGCAAAGCAGGTAGAGTTCGTCCAGAGTATGTTGGGAATGGAGATCGAGTTCCTCGTAGTCGTCGATCTTCGCGCGGATACGGTCGAGGGCACCCTTCACCATCGATTCGTGTGTGTATGCTCCACCGGCGTTGCCCTCGAACAGGATCCACTTGCCACCCGCTTCCGGATAGTGCAGCCGCGGCCGTGGGTGAATCCAAATCTGGTCAAGGAACTTTCCCAACACCGGATAGCGTATGAAGTCCCTAACAGGTGCTCCCAGCGGGGCGTCCCATTCTGGCTCCGCTAGTGCGGTTTGTTCCGCGATACACGCATAAAGCTGCTGGCGAAACTGCGCCTCATGCTTCGGCTTCACTTGACGATGCCTGTCGTAGAGCCATACCCAGCCGATATTGTCGGGGCGTCGTTCCCGTTCACTGGCAGCAATGCGGAGATAGTCATTTTCTATTCTCTCGCGCGTCTTGCCCCACTCAAGCTGATCTCGTTCCACCCACTTGGTCAGTTCCACTCCGACCGTTCGACCGGACATGGTGGTGCACAGGACATCGGGCGGGTCGGGCCCGGGAGCCCACCTAGCGATTTCCTCACCGGCAAATTTAGGTTCCGCGGATAGGAATCCATTCCAAGCGTTCGTTTCGTCTTGTCTTAAGTATTGCCCGAGTTGTAGTCTGGCTAGCGATCCTGCTCACCCTATTTTCCCGCCAGTTCCTTCTTCACCGTGTCGCTAACCACCTTCCCATCCACGCGCAGGCCAGTTGCCGCAAACCTTGCCATGGCGGCTTTCATTACTGTACCCATGTCTTTGATGGTGAGCGGGCCGGTCATCTCCAGAATCGTGGCGCGCACTCCGGCAACGATCTCCTCCTCGCCGGCCGCTTTGGGCAGATAAGTCTCGATCACCTTGATCTCCGCGGCTTCCTTGTCAGCCATCTCCTGGCGTCCGCCCTTGGTGAACTGCTCAATCGAGTCCTTACGCTGCTTGATCAGCGTGGAGAGCACCTGCTGCGACTCCTGGTCGTCGAGCGGCGCCATCTTCTCGACTCCTTTCAACTGCAGCGCGCTCTTTACCATGCGCAACGTGGAAAGGCGCTGCTCCTCTTTCGCCTTCATGGCGGCGATGATGTCTTTCTGAATCTGGTCGATTAAGGGCATGGGGAGATTATAGAACTGAAGTCAGAAGTAAGAAGTCAGAAAGCAGAAGTGAAGCCCTCGCTTCCTGCGCTATTGCCAGGAGCAAAGGGGGTAACTTCTGCAATCTGACTTCTGACTTCTGCAATTTCTTCCCGAAGCCCCGGCAATCGAATATCCTATGAATTCGATACCAGAAACCTCATGCTCAAGAAGAACCGCCTCTTCACTCCCGGTCCAACGCCGCTGCTTCCGGCCGCGCAAACCGCGATGGCCGCCTATGGCGCGCACCACCGCACCGCCGACTTCCGCGCGCTGTTTACGCGCGTGCTCACCGACCTGAAGGAATTCATCGGAACCAAGAACGACGTGCTCGTGCTGACCTCTTCCGGCACCGGCTTCATGGAAGCCGCCGTCTCCAACCTCACTTCGCCCGGCGACCGCGTGCTCGCGCTGAGCGCGGGCAAGTTCGGCGAGCGCTGGGTCTCGCTGGCGAAAGCCTTTGGCTGCGAGGTGGAAACGGTCACCGCTCCCTACGGCGAAACGTTTTCGCCCGATGCAGTTCGCGCCAAGCTGACGCCCGACATCCGCTGCGTCTACATGCAGGCGACCGAAAGTTCCACGGGCGCGCGCCACGACGTGGAAACGATCGCAAAACTCGTACGGTCTTCTTCGGATGCTCTGCCCGATACGCTGCTCGTGGTCGATGCCATCACAGGCCTCGGCACCACGCGCTTCGATGTCGATGGCTGGGGCATCGACGTGATCATCGGCGGTTCGCAAAAAGCGCTCATGATTCCGCCGGGCCTCGCTTATGGAGCAATCAGCGAACGCGCCTGGCAGCGCATGGAAACGGCGAAATCGCCGCGCTATTACTTCGATCTCCGCAAAGAACGAAAAGCGGCAGCGAAAGCCGAGTCGTCCTATACGCCGGCAACGTCGCTGTTCGCCGGACTTGCCGCGGCGCTCGACTACGTGCGCCAGATGGGCGACGGAAATCTCGCGGCTGGCCGCGATGCCCTGATCGCCAACGCCGAACTCTGCGCCGCCATGACCCGCGCTGGCGTCGAGCCGCTGGGCCTGAAACTATTCACTCCCTCCGCTCCCGCAGCCGCGCTGACCGCCGTCGCCGCGCCTGCGGGCGCCGATTCCACGGCCATCTGCAAGCGCTTCCGCGAGCAGTTTGGAGCCGTCGTTGCCAATGGCCAGGCGGAAATGAAAGGACAACTGTTCCGCATCGCCCACATTGGCTACTACGACTATCTCGACACAGTGGGTGTGCTGGCCGCGCTCGAGCACGTGCTCGCCGAGCTTACCGGCAGAAAAGTAGAATACGGCAGCGCCGTGCGCGCGGCGCAGGAGGTGTACGCAGGCCATCTTCGGTCGTCAGTCGCAGGCGGTTAACGATCGTCCGTGGTCGGGCCGGGTTGCTGACAGTGAAAACACAATTTATGCACGCTCAGCGCAGCCGATTAGCCGCCCGCCTCCATTTCCAACGCCAGCAACTTCTCCTTCCGCGCCATGCCCCAGCGATAGCCGCCTGACTCGCCATCCTCCCGCACCACCCGATGGCACGGAATCACCACCGCCACCGGATTCGTCGCGCACGCCCTTGCCACGGCCCGCGCAGCCTTCGGCATGCCAATCTTTTTCGCCACCGCGCTATACGAACGCGTCTCCCCGCGCGGAATTTTCTGCAAGCACTCCCACACCCGCCGCTGAAACGCCGTCGCCCGAATATCCAGAGGTAGCGACGGATGCGCTTCCTGACCCGCAATCAGCCGCCCCAGGCTCGCTTTCCATTCCGCCAGCGCGGCATCGTCCCGGCGCCGCACCGCGAATGGAAACTCCCGCATCAACCCCTGTTGCAACGCCGCCTCCGAATCCGCGAACTGGATCGCGCAAATCCCCTTGTCGGTCGCGGCAATCAGCATCCGGCCCAGCGGTGACGCCGCAATCGTGTAACGCACCACCGCCGCCACCGCGCCCCGCCGATACTTCTCCGGAGTCATTCCCAACTGCGCCGCCGTGCGTTCATACAGACGGCTGCTCGACCCGTATCCCGCCGCATAAAGCGACGTCGTCACATCGTGCCCCGCCTGCAGATTCTGCTTCACCTGCCGCAGCCGGCAGGCGTCGATGTACGCCTTCGGCGAAACACCCAGCACCGCCTTGAACGTCCGTTGCAGATGAAATGGACTGCGGCGGAATTCCCGCGCCAGCCCGCTGAGCGTCAGCCGATCTTCAATATGCTGCTCGATGTACCGGCACACCGCGCGCACCACCGCCGCCTGCGGATTCCCATCCACCGCCTTCGGCCGGCAACGCAGGCACGCCCGGTATCCAGCCCGCTCCGCCGCCGCCGCATGCTCGAAGAACTGCACATTCTCCCGCCGCGGCCGGCGCGACGGACACGACGGCCGGCAAAAAACTCCCGTGCTCGCAACCGCAAACACAAACGTGCCGTCGCGCGAACTGTCGCGCTCCAGAACAGCCTGCCAGCGTCGGGCCGCGTTCAGGTTCGGAGTGGCGTTCATCTCGTGTACCCTTTGCTCGTCTGCCCTTTGGATGATTTTGTTCTCTGCAAGTATCGCATTGGTTGTCATGCCGCTAACATAGGCGAGACACGCCCCAGCGGACTATCCGATTCTTGCGGTCAAAACAACTTAGGCTTTTTCTGAGAACTGACAACTGATACTTTCTTCTCACAGACACTTATGCCCCAACCACCACTCGCCCCGACCGCAGCCACCACCGTCTCCGCCATCCGCGTAGCCCGTGAAATCCCCCTCGATGCCCGCAATCCTGCGCCCGAATGGTCGCAGTCCCCGCCCATTACCTTCTGCGCCGACTGGCAGGGCCGCAACGCTGATCCCGCGCGCCAGACCGAAGTCCGCGTGCTCTGGACGCCTGCTGCGCTCTATCTCCGTTTTGTATGCTGCTATCGGGAACTTTTCCTCTTCGACGATTCCGATCCCAACGGACGCCGCGACCATCTCTGGGACCGCGACGTGGCCGAAGCCTTCCTACAGCCCGATCCCTCGCGTCCGCGCTACTATCGCGAATTCGAGGTCAGCCCCAACGGCATGTGGATCGACCTCGCTGTCTTCCCCGGTGGCATCAGTGACCTCAAAAGTGGCCTCCAGCGCTCGGTCTGGCTCGATCGAGAGCGCCACACCTGGGCCGCGGGACTCGCCATTTCCATGCCCGCACTCACCGCACACTTCGACCCCGCCGCCATCTGGCGTGCCAATTTCTATCGTGTGGAAGGAAACAGGGAGCCGCGTTTTTACTCCGCCTGGCAGCCCACCAACAGCACGCAGCCAAATTTCCATGTGCCCGAAGCGTTTGGCTATCTGCGTTTTGTCGAGAAATGAGGCGACGTGGTTGAAGCGGCCGGAAAGAAGGTCGCGCAGAAGGGCAAAAAACCGCAGTGTTTCACGCCCCGCGCCGTCGAGTAAGGCTATGTGGAAGGGCTTCCCTAATGTGCCAGCGCTTGATTCGTTCCCGGCGCCGGCCCCATGCCCGCCCGCTTCCGCAATTCGGAGAGCAGCGCGTTAGCCGCATTCAAGTAGGTCTTGTTCGGATCGGACGTGTCCGCCCAAACCGCCTCGTAGACAATTTTGGCGGCCTCTCTGGTATCCATGTGCAGAGCCGCTTCCATCCGCTCCGCCTGCTCGCTCGCTGTCGTGTAGCAATGGTGGCACACGGCGGCCGGTTCCACGTTGCCGTCATGGTTGTGATCGAGCGCGCAACGGAATGTCGACGGACCGACCTGCGATTGCGACGCGTAGATCTGCGACTTCAGTTCCCTCAGTTTTTCCCGCTCTTCCGCCAGCAATTTCGCGTGTTCCGATGGCGCTGGAGTCGGTGCTGCCGCACTCTGCGCGGCTACCGCCTGAACGCCCGCTGTTGGCGCAACCCGTTCCCGCGCTTTGCATATCGGGCAAGCCGGCATATCCGCGGGATAGTAGGCGCGGCATTTAGCGCACGGCATGCCATAGCCGGCCTCGCTCATCGCCGCTGCTGCCACTGCTGCCCCGAGCGGTGGGACTATGGGCTGTTTCTGCGCTGGCAACCCCGGATTTACTACTTTTTCCCTCGCTGGCCTGGCTGCTGTACCTTCCATCGCAATCCTCATCCGCGGCCCAAATAGCCGCTCTTCACTTCATTTTATGGTCCAATTCAAACCCGGGCGACACACGACGGTTCATGTCCTTGCGTGCCCGCTGTTTCCCAAGCCGCTACTTTGACGTCGTGATCATGCGCGCCGCTTCCTGCATGCGCGCCCGGTACAAATTCTCTTTAGGGTCGAGCCGCGACGCCGTTTCCAGTTCCCCCAGCGCTTCCTCATACCGGTTCAGCGCCATCAGGCACGCGGCCAGCGCATAGTGGTTTTGCGCGTTGGGATCGAGTCGCAGAGCCTGCCGAAATTCCTTTTCCGCTTCGCCCAGCTGCTGTGTGTTCACCAGCGCCGTCCCCAGGTAGTGGTGCGCCAAGGCCGAGTCTGGATTCAGTTCCACCGCCTTGCGCAGTGCCTCGACTGCTTCCCGATCCTTGCCCATGAGCAACAGCGCCTGCCCCAGCACACGGTGCTCAACCGGACCCTCCGGGTTCATAGCAATCGCCTCGTGCAGTTCCAGAATTGCCGCCGGATAATCCCCCTTGGCCATATAGGCGCGAGCCAGGCAATTGTGACCGCCCTCCCAGTCGGGATGTTCCTGATAGAGCGCCTTAAATTGTGCAATGGCTTCGTCGAAATCTTCCTTGTCGCAGAGCGTGTTGCCCAGGTTGTTGCGGACGCTCGGGTCCTCCGGCTTCAGCCGCAGCGCCGCCTGATATTCCGCCATCGATTCATCCAGCTTCCCCTGATCGTGAAACACGACCCCGAGGTTGCTGTGCGCTTGCCAAAAGTCCGGACGCAGCTTTAACGCATGCCGATACGCGACCTCGGCTTGATGCAGTTCTCCCTTGTCGCGTTCCGTCATGCCCATGTCGAAATAGACGTCGGCGTTTTCCCCTTCCCGCTCCAGCGATTTCTCGAACGCATGCAGCGCCGCTTCATAGTGGCCCTTACCGTAGAGCGCCAGCCCTAGCTGCCGGTAAGCCTCCGCGTTTGCCGGATCGATGCTCAGCGCTGTGCGCGCTTCTCCCAGCGCGTCATCGGCGTCGTCAGTCCGGTAGAAAAGGTAAGCGAGCAGGCTGTGCGTTTCCGGAGATCCCGGATCCAGGTGCGCCGATTCGCTCAGCACGTCCATCGCCTCATCGAACTTTTCTTCATTACGCAGAATTGTCCCCAGCACAAAAAGCAGCTTGGGATTTTTCGGATCGTCCCCCAGCAGTCCGTGGACTTTGTCCTCGGCTGACTTCCAGTTCTTCCCATGCACCAGCGCCGCGACCTCGCCCATTGTGCTCGAGCACACGCACTGTGGCGTCTTTAGCCTCGCTGCTGCGTGCGCTTTCTCCCGATTCCCGGCCGCCCGCACCTCGGAATCGAAACCAAGATCCTTGATGAGGCTTGGCGTCGCCCCCGCGCTTTCCAGCGCCTTCGCACAGCTTGCAGTGACCTGACAGGTCAAACGCGCTGTTCCATCCCCCGCTCCGGCCAGCCGCTCCACCCGCGCGCTCGACATCCCGGCCGCCAGCCACAAAAAAATGTCATCCAGGCAAGGGCTGGGAGCGCTATCCGCCCGAACCACGCCCGTCATGAGCAATACAAGAAAACCGGCCGTCCGAATTCGCTTCAAGAAGCCTCCGGCGACCGGGCTTGGCGGTACGGAAGGGACTCCGCCGCGCGGCGGTTAAACAAAGGTCGCCCTGCGGCCAAAATAGTCTGCCGCCCTCACCTTCGATAGGTCACCGAGGTAATCGTCGGTTACAGCCAACGGTTTTCTCTAGTACTTAAAACGGAAGATTAGTACCGCAAGCGCCCGGAGTGTAGCGCCGGCATCCCGCCGGCGGTTTCGAGGGCGTCTCGCCCTCGGTGCTCCCGCAGCATAGAAAGAACCATGCGCCATACGAGTGGCGTGTGGCAAAGACGGCATTACCACCGCGCATCCTCTGCGACAATCAACTAGCCGCTGAGCTATCGGCCAGACCGCCAACTTGCGCTACACTGGTAGCAGGGAAGTGCTGCCGGCCGCTTCGGACAGCCTGTCGGCTGTGGAGGTTCCATGGGTGAATTTTCGATATGGCACTGGCTGCTCGTCCTTGCCATCGCTTTGCTGCTGTTCGGCCCCAAGCGACTCCCCGACATCGGCAAGGGCATCGGTGAAGGCCTCAAGGCTCTCAAGGAAGGTATGAAGGAAGGTTCGGCTCCTAAAGCTGAAGCCAAGGCTGAACCCAAGCCCGACGAGAAGCCCGATACCAAGGGGGAAGATAAGGCCTAACTCCCGACCTATGCTAAACGTGACAACCCTGCGCTCCGTTGATATACTCCGTTTACCCATAATTACTTAGGTGTGGTTGGTTCCAAGCCGCTAGTCGGGCGATCGCGGGATCCTGTTGTCCCGGCCCAAGCAAGTGAACATCCTAAATTTTGCGGTTCCAACATTCTCAGGAGGAAATTTCTGTGCGTAAACTCTTTGTCCTTAGTCTTATCTTGATGTTTGCAATTGCAATCCCGCTCTTCGCCGACCAGGTAGTCCTTAAGAACGGCGATAAGCTGACCGGTACCATTGCTAAGTCCGACGGCAAGACCCTCGTCCTCAAAACCGATTATGCCGGCGATCTAACCATCAAGTTCGTTGATATCCAGTCCATCTCCACCACTGGCAACCTCAATGTGACCGCTGCTGGCAAAACCGCTGTCGGCCCGGTAACTACCAGCGGCGATCAAATCGTGGTCGCGAGCCCCGGTGGATCCGTGCAGGCGCCTCTCGGCGCAGTCACCATTCTCCGCAGCCCCGCCGAGGAAGCCGCCTATCAGAAGAGTCTGCATCCCGGCTTTGGCCAAGGCTGGGCTGGCAGCGCGAACCTGGGCTTTGCCGTCACCGCCGGTAACAGCGAAACCAAGAACCTGAACATCGGGTTGAACGCCACCCGCACCGGCTTCCACGACAAGCTGACGCTCTACGAAACCTCGGTTTACGCCAAGAGCAGGAACTACAACGCGGCGAATACCCCCGCGTACACCTTCTCTACCTCGGCAGACTCAAACGCCGGCGGTCTCCGCTATGATCGCGACATCGCTCCGCGCGTCTTTGGATTCGGCAGCGGCGACTTCTTCAGCAACTCGCTCCAGGACCTCGATCTTCGCTACATCCTCGGCGGCGGTATCGGCTTCCATGCCATCAAGAAACCCAACACCACTCTTGACTTGCTTGCTGGCATCAACTACACGCATGAGAACTTCTCCGGTCTGACCAACGCCACCCCGCCCCCGCCGACGTACAGCCACTCCGACAGTTCCGCCGCTTTGACCGTGGGCGATAACTTCGCCCACAAGATCGGCAAGAACAGCATGTTCACGCAGAGCCTCTTACTCTTCCCAAGTTTCAGCCAAGTCAACGTTAATCCCTCCGGCTTTGCCACGGTTGGCACTAAGACTTTCCCTAGTCCGGACAACGTGCGCATCTTCCGCGGGAACTTCAACCTCGGCTTCAACACCAAGCTCTACAAGTGGCTAGGTTGGCAAGCGACGTTCAACGATGTATTTGACAATCACCCGATCGTATCCTCTCCTCTGATCGAGAAGAACGACATCACTCTCGCCACCGGCCTGAGCTTCTCGTTCACACACTAATTCGTGCGCGTCCAAGGGCGAAGCCGAACTTGGCCCGACTTACAACCCGCCCCATCCTCACCCTCGCATCCTTTGCGCAGTTAGGATGGGGCTTTACAGTTTGCGGAAAAACTCTCCGTTGGGACGTGACTTTGCGTGGCGCATCGCTCTAGTGCTGCGGTAGCCGCATTGTTTTGAACGTGGCTTTAGCCACTGAGGTAACGAACCTTATCCAGAAACGACCTTTCCCGCGGCCTGGCTAGCGCCCTTTGCAATCCGCCCACCCAGAGCAAAGACCACACCCAAAGACCGCAACCCCGCGCCCGGTTTATCATAGAATCACATCGATGTGGGGCGGAGCCATAACGGCTCGTTAGCAGCCATGCTGTTCGGGAGGAAATGATGACCAATTCCAACGTTCTTCGCTGTACGCGCTGCGGTCGCCCCGCCGCTGACTCCGACAAATTCTGCGCCGAGTGCGGCCTGTTCCTGCGCGATGCCGCCATTGACCCGCGCCTGCTGCTCGCGCTCGCCCACGAACGCGAAGGCCGCCGCCAGGAAGCCCGTCACGAGCTCGAACGCCTGCTCGCCCTGGAACCCAACCACGCCCTCGCCAATCATTTCCTCGGCACTCATCTTTTCCACGAGGGCTTGCTCGAACAGGCTGCCGCTTGCTATCGCAAAGCCGTCGCCGCGGCGCCCAATTTCATCCTTGCTCACTACGATCTCGGGGTCGCCTGCTACCACCGCGGCAACATGCCCTGCGCCATCGAAGCCTACCGCCGCTGCCTCGAAATCGATAGCCATTACAATGCTGCCCACTATCGCCTCGCTCTCGCCCTATTTCACAACGGCCAGCTCGGCGAGGCCCGCGAGCACTTCGAGTTGGCGCGCGCTCTCACGCCCGAATACGTGATGGCCAGCTACCATCTCGGTGTAATTCATGAGCGCCGCGCCGAGTACGATCTCGCGGCCCGCGAATTCGAGCGCGCCCTCGAAGAATCGAACGGCGATGTCAGCGGCATCTATCATCTGGCGCTGGTCCGCGATGCGCAGGGCCATCATGCCGCCGCCGAAGAGTTGCGCCAGCGCGCTCGCGGCTTTTCAAAGTCGCCGAGCGTAGGCGCTAAATAGGGGTCATGCAGGGGATCGAGACGAAATGAGTTCTCCCGAAGAGAAAAACCTCATTCACGACTGGGCCGAAACCGGTCCCCGCAAGCCGCAGTGGCCCGCTCACGTCATGATCGACGATGAGACCCTGCGCGACGGCCTGCAAAGCCCTTCCGTCACCGATCCCCCCGTCGAAACCAAGCTCGAAATCCTCCACTTCATGGAGAACCTCGGCATCGAAACCGCCGACATCGGCCTGCCCGGCGCCGGCGCGCGCCAGCGCGAAGCCGTGTTGCGCCTTTGCCGCGAGATTTCCCAGAACCGCATGCGCATCCGCGCCAACTGCGCCGCTCGCACCCTCCTCGTCGATATCCGCCCCATCGCCGAGGTCACCCAACTCACCGGCATCCCCATCGAAGCCTGCCTCTTCATCGGCTCCAGCCCCATCCGTCAATACGCCGAGGAGTGGCAGCTCGAAGATATCCTGCGCCACAGCCGCGAAGCCATTTCCTTTGCCGCCGGCGAAGGCCTCGAAGTCATGTACGTCACCGAGGACACCGTCCGCTCCTCGCCCGA
>Ga0326728_10003358_pt1 | contig 50054 bp, 47 predicted proteins | sample MB3enrmetagenome_FD_207602 | JGI IMG/M metagenome (GOLD analysis project Ga0326728, IMG submission 207602) | Lab enriched peat soil microbial communities from McLean, Ithaca, NY, United States - MB31MN | ecosystem: Environmental > Terrestrial > Soil > Wetlands > Peat | place: USA: New York... | reverse complement strand
AAGCTGGGCCGATCAACTGGGAATCCCGAGACTCTGTTGACCTCAACTTCTCGAACCGCCGGATGCGGACCCGCTTGTCCGGTGGTGTGGCAGGGGAGGAGAGGCAACTCTCCCCCCTATGCCGATCAAGAAGGATGACGGACGGATGAATTTTTCTTTGCCAAACTTCGGGGAATATTCTTGAAAAGCCGGTGTTCTGTGGAAAAAACTGTGGATCGTTTCTGGCAATGCTACAAATATTCGCCACTTTTCCTGCTTGCCATCTGTCGGGGATATTTGCTAGCGCCCGCAAGTCTATATATATCAATCAGTAAATAGATCATATTGGGACACTTTGCGGCCTTGACAAGGGGAAAGCGGGAAAGCGTTGCAGAGAACGCTTTCCACAGCCGCGTATGAACGGACGATGACTAAAGTATCAAATGAGTACAATTGCCCGATTACTTCTGCCCGTCCTCGCCAATGCGCAGCACCGCCAGGAAGGCTTCCTGGGGAATGTCGACCTTGCCGATGCGCTTCATGCGTTTCTTGCCTTCTTTCTGTTTTTCCAATAGTTTGCGCTTGCGGCTGATGTCTCCGCCGTAGCACTTGGCGAGCACGTTCTTACGCAGCGCGGCCACCGTTTCGCGGGCCACGATCTTGGCGCCGATGGCTGCCTGGATAGCCACTTCGAATTGTTGCCGCGGAATCAATTCGCGCATCTTGCTGACCAGAGCCCTGCCGCGCTCGTAGGCAAAGTCGCGATGGACGATGATGGAGAGCGCGTCAACCGCCTCGCCGCTGACCAGAATATCCATCTTGACCATGGGCGAGACCCACTCTCCGGCCAGTTGATAATCCAGGGAGGCATAACCGCGGGAGATCGACTTGAGGCGGTCGTAGAAATCGAGGACGATCTCGTTGAGCGGCAACTCGTAGGTGATCAGCACGCGGGTGGTGGTGACGTACTCGAAGTTGAGTTGGCGGCCGCGCTTCTCCTCGACCAGCTTAAGAATCCCGCCCACGTATTCCTCGTTGGTGAGAATCTTGGCGGTAATCACAGGCTCGCGGATAGCCGCGATGCTGGAGGCATCCGGCCAGCGGGAAGGGTTGTCGACCTCTAGCACGCTGCCGTCGGTCATCTCGATATGGTAGCGGACGCCGGGCGCGGTGGTGATGAGATCCAGCTCGTACTCGCGCTCCAGCCGCTCCTGGATGATCTCCATGTGCAACAGGCCGAGAAAGCCGCAGCGGAAGCCGAAGCCCAGCGCGGCGGAACTCTCCGGCTCGAAGAAGAAGGAGGCGTCGTTGAGGCGCAGCTTCTCCAGCGCGTCGCGCAGCAGGGTGTGCTCATGCGAGTCCACCGTGTACAGGCCGCTGAAGACCATGGGCTTGAGTTCTTCGAATCCCGGCAACTGGTCACTGGCGGGCCGGAGGTCATCGGTGACAGTGTCGCCGATCTTGGTGTCGCCCAGATTCTTGATGGTCGCGGCAAAGAAGCCGACTTCGCCGGCGCGCAGTTCGGCGATCTCCACCGGTTTGGGCATAAGCACGCCCATGGAGTCCACATCGTAGGTCTTGCCATTGGACATGAAGCGAATGCGCTGACCCTTGCGCAGCACGCCCTGGATGACGCGTACCAGCACGATGACGCCGCGGTAGGCATCGAACCAGGAATCGAAGACCAACGCCTGCAAGGGGCCTTGGGGATCGCCCGTGGGGGCAGGCAGGCGGTGCACGATGGCTTCCAGAACATCCTCGACGCCGACGCCGGTTTTGGCGCTGACGGGAATGGCGTCGGTGGCGTCCAAGCCCACGGCTTTTTCGATCGCCTCCTGGGTGCGCACGATGTCCGCCGAGGGCAGATCGATTTTGTTGATGACTGGAATGATCTCCAGGCCGTGATTGATGGCTAGATAGGCATTCGCCAGGGTCTGCGCCTCGACGCCCTGAGTGGCGTCAACCACCAACAGAGCCCCTTCGCAGGAGGCCAGCGAGCGGGAGACCTCGTAAGAAAAGTCCACGTGTCCGGGAGTGTCGATCAGGTTGAGTTGGTAGGTGTGGCCGTCCTTGGCCTTGTACATCATGCGCACGGCATGGGCCTTGATGGTTATGCCGCGCTCCCGCTCCAAGTCCATGGCGTCGAGAATCTGGGCCTGCATTTCCCGGCCGGTGACGGAGCCGGTCAATTCGAGCAGACGGTCGCTCAGCGTCGACTTTCCGTGGTCGATGTGGGCGATGATGGCGAAATTGCGTAGGAAGCGTGAGTCCATTTGTGGGTGTGAGAAAGGCGCACTTACGCCTTTCGGCGCACATGCCTCCAGGTCATAGCTTATCATCGGCTTAGGTTCTTTCGTGCGTTTATCGAGAATGAGGCGTGGGCATCGCAGATGGTTAGAGAATCAAGACGGTATTGCTGGCCGATAGCGGCGGTGCTGGCGCTGACGCTGGCCGGCTGTGTTCAGACTTCGCCGACGGGAAGCACTCCGCAAGAGCAGCCGCAGGCCACTGCGCCGGCACTGCCCGCGCCTGAGGCGCCAGTGATCTCTCCGGCCCAGGTGGCGGCGACGGCGGAGCAGCGGCGGGTGCAGGCCCTGATCCGCCAGGTCGAGACGGCCTATGCGGCCGGCGAAGCCAACTACCGCAAGGGCAAACTCCCCGAAGCCAAGGCCGACTTCGATCGCGCCGTTGATCTCATGTTGCTCAGCGGCATGGACATCAAGAACCAGGCCCAACTACAGGAAGAGTTCGACCGCATTCTCGATGGCGTGAACGCTCTGGAGATGCAGGCGCTCAAGCAGGGCAATGGCTTTGTGGCTCCCGAGGAACCCACCCCGGCGGATGTGGCCAGCGATGTGACCTTCGAGGTGGATCCCAACTTTGTGGCCAAGGCCAAGGCCAACCTGGAAACCACTCGCTCCGATCTGCCTCTGGTGGTGAACGACTACGTGGCCGCCTACATCAATTTCTTTGCCAACACCACTCGCGGCCATTACACCCTGTTGCACTCCTTTCAGCGGGCGGGGCGCTATCGCACCATGATTCAGCGGGTGATGGCCGAAGAAGGTGTGCCCCAGGATCTGATCTACCTGGCGGTGGCCGAGTCCAGCTTCAATCCGCGGGCACTGAATGCCAAGTCCCATGCCGGCGGCATGTGGCAGTTCATGCCCCAGGGAAACTACGGGTTGGCGCGCAATGCCTACGTGGACGAGCGCTTCGACCCGGAGAAATCCACCCGCGCCTATGCGCGCTACATGAAGTTCATCTACGACCAGTTGGGCGACTGGTATCTCTCCATGGCCGGCTACGACTGGGGCACGGGCAATGTACAGCGCGCGGTGCAGAAGACGGGCTATGCCGATTTCTGGGAGCTCTACAAGCGCAACAATCTGCCCGCCGAAACCAAGGTTTATGTGCCGGAGATTCTGGCCGCCATCATTATTGCCAACCATCCCACGCAGTACGGCTTTGACGATGTGACCCTGGACCCTCCGGTGCTGGCGGATACCGTGACCATCAATTACTCGGTGGAGTTGCATCTGGTCGCGGACATAGCCGGTGCGCCGCTGGAAGAGATAATGGCGCTCAATCCGAGTCTGTTGCGCAGTGTTACTCCTCCCGACACCGCCTTCGATTTACATCTTCCCGCCGGCACCGCGTCGCTCTTCGAGAAGACCATTGCCTTGGTGCCGGAAAATAAGCGCACGGCATGGCGCTATCACCGGTTGAAGGAAGGCGACACGCTGGCTTCTGTGGCCCGCGAGTATCGCGTATCGACGGCGGAGTTGGCCGAGGCCAATCAACTCGACGAGAACGCTACCCTGCAAGGCGTCGAGGCCCTGGTGGCGCCCACCGCGCCTATCGCCGCTCCAGCGTCGCGTGCGCTGCTCTACACCGCGCGCAAGGGCGATACGCTGGTGACCATCGCGGATCGCTTCGGCGTCTCCCTCGATCAGTTGCGCCGCTGGAATAAGATCACCGGCATCAAGGTGCAAGCCGGCCGTCGTCTGCGGGTTGGCGAAGCCGCCAATGAGTCGCGTTCGACGCGCAGCCATCGCCGTGGAACGAATGTCGAGGCGCCCACCCAGAGCGATGAAAAGCCGCATGAATCGGGGCGCGCAGCGGCGTCGTCCAAAAGTGCATCGAACGCCAGGCAGGCGATGACCGTCATCGGAAAAAGCCACGAAAGCACCAGTACAAAGGGTGCAACCGCACACAACAAGACCGGTTCGACGAGCAAAAACAATGCTTCTGGCCGTGCGGGAAAACAGCACGCAGAGAGTGCCAAACCCGCGCCGGAAGCTAGGAAGAGCGGTTCCGCAAGCGCGGCTAAGAAGCCCGCAAGCAAGTCTTCCGCATCCACCAAGTCGGCCGCGGAAAAACAAAAAAACGTCAGGTAGTCAATTACATACTTGTCATTTCATGAAGTTTGCGTGCAAGCTATTCGTACAGCGAATTGCGCGCGCGGAGCAGTTGTGTTCGCGGTGCAGGCTATGAAGTAGAGACCAAGGCAACCCCGGAGGCAAAGGGATGGAAGAAGAATTCAAGATGTTGGCAATGGCAAGCGGCGACGCCGATGTGGAGCCGGAAGAGTTGGATTCCGATCGGGAAGACGACTTTGAAGACGACGAGGAGGAAGAGATCGAATCAGAGAGCGAGTTCCCTGCCGTGCAAGTCAACGCGGCAGAGCCGCTGGAAACCCTGATCGTTGTCGAGGAAATGCCTGCAATCAAGCCGGCCCGCAAGAAGTCCGCGAAGAGAGCCTCGGCCAAGAAGTCTGCCAAGAAGGCCGTCAAAAAGGCGACCAAGAAAGCCTCGGCCAAGAAGTCAGCCGGCAAAGAAGTTGTGGTCGAGAAGCCAGCTGCCAAGAAGGCTGCAAAGAAGTCCGCCGCCAAAAAGAGCACCACTGGCGCGAAGGGCGGAAAGGCCGCGGCCAAGAAGGCTGCTGTCAAGAAGAGCGCCAGCAAACCCAGCAAACGAGGTACCACATTGGCCGTTAAGAAAGCAGCAAAGAAGGCGCCCGCCAAGAAGGCAGTTGCCAAGAAGGCTCCTGCGAAGAAAGCGGTAGCGAAGAAGGCAGTCGCCAAAAAGGCAGCCGTCAAGAAGGTAGTTGCCAAGAAGGCAGTCGCCAAGAAGGTAGCGGCGAAGAAGGCAGTAGCCAAGAAGGCAGTAGCCAAGAAGGCAGTAGCCAAGAAGGCTCCCGCGAGGAAGGCAGTCGCCAAGAAGGCTCCCGCGAAGAAGGCAGTCGCCAAGAAGGTGGTAGCGAAGAAGGCTCCCGCCAAGAAGGCAGTAGCGAAGAAGGCAGTAGCGAAGAAGGCAGTCGCCAAAAAGGCCGGCAAGTAACTTCGACAACGGTAACACCAGGCAAGCAAAAAAGCCCGGCACACGCCGGGCTTTTTTGCACCTCGCAGTTCCCAGCAACGATCAGGCGGGAAGCCCAGCCGTGAGCTGCTCCAGGTGCCAGCGCTGATGGCTGACATAGTCAACCACCAGGAAGCGCAGGGTGAGCGCAGCATCTTCCCCGACCATGCAGAGGGACTCCAGCCGCTCCTCGGCGATTCGATCCACGACGGCGGCCAGAATCTCGTGTTCCGTCTCCCACCAGCGCAGCAGCGTGTCCCACGCCTGCTCGCTGTATCCGTGCGCCGATACCCATGCTGCCTGTTGATAGTCGGGACCGGAAAAACTTCCATCGATGGAGGCGCGCACAAAGCGCTGACGATTGTTGGCGCCAGAATCGAGCAGGTGGCCGACAATTTCCTTTCGCGTCCATCCTCCCTGGCGCCAAGGCATGTCGGCCAAAGACGCAGGAAGGGCAAGCAGAGCAGCATGAAGCGCATTCAGATCGGCGCGAAACTGGAGGGCAAGTTGGGACGGCATCGCATTCTCTCCTGCGGGCGTTCCGATGCGAACATCCTAGCATGACCCAGGATGGGACACCGCCGCTGCAGACAGCAAGGAATGAAACCTACTTCTTCAGCGCATCGAGGGCGGCCAAAACTTCTTCGGAGTGGTGCTGCACGCTCACCTTGGTCCACACCCGGGCGATCTTGCCCTGGGGATCGATCAGGAAGGTGTTGCGGTTGGCGATGGTAAAGCCAACGAAGCTGCCTAGCGATCCATAAGCATCAACTACCGTGTGTTTGGGATCGGCAAGCAGGCGGAAGGAGAGACCCTCCTTGGTGCAGAATTGCTGGTGGCTCTCAGGTGTATCCACGCTGACGCCCAGGATCACCGCGTTGGCGGCTTCGTACTTGGCGAGGTCACGCTGGAAGTTGTGCGCCTCAATGGTGCAGCCGGAAGTCATGTCCTTGGGATAGAAGTAGAGCACCACCCACTTGCCGCGAAAGCTGTCCAGCGCAATTTGCTTGCCGTCCTGCGAAGGCAGGGTGAAGGTGGGAGCGAGTTGGCCGACGGCGGGAAGCAAGGGTTCTGCGGCGCGGGCCTTTACCGCGCTGGCGGCAGCCGCCAGCAACACAACCAGAGCGATGAGCAGGGTAAACTTCATGGGAAACCTCCAAGAGCAGGGAACGAGGGAACTAGGGACCAAGGGAACGAGGAAACAGGAATTAGGGGCTAGTGTTGTGTCCAAAAGTTTGCGCTGGAATTGCAATGTCATCTGGAGCGAGTCGAATGAGCTGCAATTTGCTGAAACGGGTTAAGCCGCAGATCCTTCGCTGCGCTCAGGATGACATCATGTTGGTCTTACGAACCTTGAGACACCGCACCAGGGACTAAAACTGCGTTCCGGACGAGACCCACAAGGGTAGCAATTGGGAAAGCCTTGTGGCGCCTGCATACATGGATGCGCCTCCGGCGGCGAGCGGTGCGGAATATCTCTTGCATCTTCCTACGGCCTGGCACACGATCTCATCTCTGGTCCCTGGTCCCTCGCTCCTAATCCCTCGTTCTCACTTCCCACAATGGCGATGCCGGCTTGGTCGGCACGACGCAGGAGTGCATCGCGATCGAAGAGCAGGGTGCGCCCGGCTTCGACCGAAAGGCAGCGGGCGCCAGCGCGGATCATGGAATCGATGGTGCCCATGCCGATCACGGGCACATCGAAACGCATATCCTGATTGGGCTTGGCGATCTTGACCACGGTGAGGGCGCGGTCCAGGGTGGTCTCGGGCGACGTAGAGCCATCCTCCAGCGAGCGCATCAACCACCCGGCGCGTTCGATGGCCGCGTCGGTACCCTCCATTGCTTCCACGGCCACGCATGCCTGTGCGGCCACCACCACGGTCTGACCGATGTCGAAGCCGGCCACGGCGCGGGCTACGCTAAGGCCATAGTCAATATTGCTCCGCTCGTCGTCGCTGGGAGCACGGGCGGTGAGTACGCCTTGCTGGGCCAACAGCGGCTCCAGAAAAGCCGTGGAACTGATCAGCTCGATGCCTTCGTCGCCCAACACCTTGGCTACCGCGCCCAACAGCATATCGGTGGAGCGGGTGCGCAGGTTGAGCAGTAGCTTGGCCAGCCGCCAGTCGGGGCGGATGCTGCTGAAGATCTGCTTGTGCTTGACCTGGCCGGCCATGACGGCGCGCACCACGCCTTCCTTGCGAAAGGTCTCGATCAGTCGCGACAGCTCGCCCAGCGAAAGCCAGTAGACCACGATGCCGTTGTCGGCGGTTGCGCGGCGATCAATTTCGGGATCGGTCTCTTCGCGGATGGCGGCCACCACCACGGGAATGCCCTGGGCGCGCGCCGCATCCAGCAGCAAAAAAGGAAAGCGGCCGTTGCCGGCAATCAGACCGAGTTTCATGCGGTACCCCGTGGAGGATCAAATATCATCATTCGCATTCAACCAGGATGAAACAAACCGCAGACCCTTCGACTCCGCTATGCTCCGCTCAGGATGACAGCTTATTGCAAGAGTGAGAAACAGAACGCCGCCGCCCCGATTGCTTCAGCAAGCCGGCTTCCTATTTGATCACGCCGCGTTCGCTGCGTTCGATGAAGCTGGCCAGCAGGGCGGTGTCGTCGCCGGGCAGTTGCTTGATCTGTTCCAGGGCTTGTGTGGTGTTCATTTTGGCGGCCAGCAGCAGGCGGAAGGCCCTTTGCAGCAGTTGCAGCCGCTCCGGAGTGAAGCCGCGGCGGGCGAGTCCGATCTTGTTGATGCCGAAGGCGCGGTTCTCGCGGCGCGCGCTGGTCAGCGAAAACGGCAGCACGTCTTGGGTGACAATGGTGCCGCCGCCGATGAAGGCGTACTTGCCCACAACGCAGTGCTGGTGCACGGGGCAGAAGGCGCCCACGCTGGCAAAATCTTCAATGGTTACGTGGCCGGCCAAAGTGGCGCAGTTGGCCAAAATGCAGTTGCTGCCCACCCTGCTGTCGTGGCCTATATGCACGTAGGCCATGAGCAGGTTGTTCGATCCCAGACAGGTGAGGCCGCCGCCGCCCACCGTTCCGCGGCTGATGGTGACGCTTTCGCGAATGGTATTGTCGTCGCCGATCTCGGTTGCGGTGGGCTCGCCGTGATATTTCAGGTCTTGCGGAGCCACACCGATGGCGCAGAAGGAGTAGAAGGTGTTGCGCGCGCCGATGCGAGTGCGGCCATCGAGCACGACATGGGAGACGAGGGTGCATTCCTCGCCCAGCACCACCTCCGGCCCGATGGTGCAAAAGGGTCCGACGGTACAGGAGGCGGGGACAACGGCTCCGGGAGCGACAATGGCACTGGCATGGATGCTCATATCACTCCCCGGAGGCCGGCGCATGGCCGGAGGGTTTCTCTTCGCGTGCGCGGGGGACGATCATGCAGGTCAACGTCGCCTCGCAGGCCAGTTTGCCATCCACAAAGGCGCGGCCTTCCATGCGTCCGGCACGGGGCTTGAAGGAGAGCACATCCACCTCCAACCGCAACTGGTCGCCGGGGGTGATGGAGCGACGGAACTTGGCGCGCTCGATGCCGGTAAAGACGGCCAGCTTCTTCTCTCGGTCGGGAATCTCGGCCAGCATCAACATCGCCCCAGCCTGGGCCATGGCTTCCACCACCAGCACCCCGGGCATGATGGGAGCGCCGGGAAAGTGTCCCTGAAAGAACGGCTCGTTGATGGTGACATTTTTGATGGCCACAACCCGTTTGGAATTCTCGAACTCGATGATGCGGTCGATCAGCAGAAAAGGGTAGCGGTGGGGCAGAAAGCCCATGATCTCCTGGATGTCAAACGTCATTCTCTAGCTCCAAAGAGCGAAGGGGCCAAGGGCAAGACCGGTTGTGCTCGCAACGGCAGAGTCCGTGGGGAATCCGCTTCGGGCATAGGCCGCGGCAGCGCGGTCTATCCGCACTCCGACCGGCCAGATCTTGATAGGGCGTTACGCGCTCGCTTGCGATTATAAATAATGCCGGGGTGTTACGGCGCGGAGCAGCGGCAAGCCGAGGCTAAGAAGACTCGATGAGCGGTTCGACCTCTTCCATCTCGCTGTCCGTCGCATCCAATGCGCAGCCGAGCACTTCCAGATCGTCCTCGCCGGCAAAGCCAAAGCCGCTGCTAAACACCGGCCAGGTGCGCATGAACGCGGAGAATTCGTCAACGGGCAGGGCTTTCTGAAAGAGGAAGCCTTGCCCGGCATCGCACCCGATCTGCTGCATCACGTCCAACTCGCCGACCTCCTCGATGCCCTCGGCTACGGTATGCATCTTCAACTGCCGGGCCATGGCGATGACGGTAAGGCACAGGGCGCGCATGTCCGGCGAGCGGTCGATGCCGCGCACAAAGCACTTGTCGATCTTCATGGCGTCGATGGGCAGGCGGCTGAGCACATCGAAGCCGGTGTAGCGGGTGCCGAAGTCGTCGATGGCGATGCGGACGCCAATCTGCTTGAGCATGTGCAGGCGTTCGATGAACAGTTCCTCTTCTTCGAAGAGCAACGATTCTGTGACTTCGATCTCCAACTCGCAGGGAGCGATGGGCAGCTCTTCGAGCAGGCGTTTGACGACGAAGGGAAAGTCCTTTTGGCGCAGATTGGCAACCGAGGCGTTAACGCCGATGACGGGAATGTTGAAGCCCATGCTCATCCAACCCCGGGTATCTTGCAGAGCGGTGCGCAGCACGCATTCGAAGAGGCGATGGATGAGCCCGCTGCGCTCGGCAATGGGGATGAAGTCACCGGGCGGGATGTAGCCCCACTTCTCATGGTTCCAGCGGATGAGCGCTTCGGCGCCCAACAGTTGCCCGCTGGCGAGATCGATCTTGGGCTGGTAGGCGACCCGCAATTGACATTGCTCCAGCGCCTTGGACAATTCGAACTCCATCTCGTGGTCGCGAATCAGCAGGTTGTTCATGTTGGGCTGAAAGGCGACGACGGTGGAACTGCGGGTCTGAATGGCATAGGAGGCTGCCAGACAGCCAAAGCGCAGCAACTCCTCGGCAGAGAGCGTGTCGGCGGGAGAAAAGGCGACGCCCACGGCAATCTCCGGTGCACAGGGGGTGACCGAGCGGCCCGGGGGCATCAACTCGTCGGCGACCAACTGGGCAAAGCGCCGACCGTCCTCCACACAATCCGAGACCAGTGTGGCCAACAGGAAGGAGCGACCGTTGAAGCGGCCCACCACGGCTTGGGGACCGGCGATCTCGCGCAAAATTTTGGTGACGCGGCCTACCATCGCTTCCGCGCCGCTCCAGCCGGCCAGGGTAAACTCCCGGCGCAGGTTGAGCAGATCTATCCAAATGAGGGCTACCTGGTCTTGTGAGGTGGAGGCGAACTCGAGCAACCCGGTGGTGGCTTCCTGAAAGGCGCGAAAGCCCAGCAGCCCGGTCTCGACATCGTAACGCGCGGAATAGGCCTGGAATTTGGCGCACAGTTCCAGATCCTGATTTTCGTCCTGCGATCCCAACAACCTAATCACCCTCCGCGCCATCCGAAAGATCCCGGAGAGAGCGGGGGGAGCGCACGCTCCCTGGCCATTCCTCTCTCCCGCAGCGTGCAGATCCCCAAGGTGATGAAGTCAATGCGTATCGCGGAGCGGGCTTTCCCCTGGCGGGGAATCTTCGCAACAACGCAGCAACTGGGGACCGGGTCGACCGGAAAATCTCGCAACAATGGATCAAAAAACACCCCTGGTACCCGTCAGTCTGGGACTGATCGGAAATTTAACGTAGAAACCAGAGGGAAACTTTCAACAATATACGTTGCCCGCAAACGGTATACCAGACAAAATGCGCCAAGGGGAGTGCCTGCCTGGGTACAAAAGTGTACTAACTCGATTTACTAGGAGAGATACACGCATCCTGGGTACCTTTACGAGCCCCCCGCAAGGTCTTGGGAGACACTTGCACCGCCGCGAAATCGAGGTGCTACTTCCTGATGCGATGCTCGGCGGCGTCGGGGTTCCAGAAATCGGCGTCGAAGCTCTGGTTATAGGTGGCGTGGTCCAGAAAACGCTGGCTGACCATTTCGTCGTTTTTGAGGCGGGTGGTGGTGAAGGGGGTGGGGAAGCCATCGACGGTGTGGTAGTCGTCGTACTCTTCGGCGTCGAGGTTCTTGTCCTTATAGACCGGGTCGCGCCACTGAAAGGTGCGGCGCAGCGGCAGGTGGGTCTGCACGTCCATGAGAATGGTGACAGCTTCGTTTTCAGCCGAGATGAGTGTCACCTGCTCGGCCAGGTGGCGGGCGGCCAGGTGCTGTCCCTCGTATATGAGGATGGTGCGGGGATCGTTGAGCCAGAGCCTGACGGCAGTCTCGATGGAGTGGTCGCGGCGGCGGAGAAAATCGTCCACCTGTTCCTGCGGCAGCGGCTTTTTACCACGGTAGGTGACTTCCCATCCCTGGCGGCCGTTGTAGATCTGCACCACGTCGCGGTGGCGGGTGAATTCCACCCGGTCGTGGTCGGGCCAGGAGTGGAACTCGAAGAAGAGGGTGGTGCCGCCGCTGGGCTTGCCTTGAAAGAAGGCGGCCACGTGCCCCTCGCGGGTCTGATTGCGCAGGTTGAGCCAGGCCGGTCCACCCAGGGCCTGCACCATGGCGTCCAGGGCGGCGCGGGCCTGACGGGCATTTTGGGCGCTGGTGTCTTCGGGCGCGGCGGACTGCGCCCCCAGCAACAAGGGCAGCGCCAGCAGCGGCAGCAAAACCAGGGTCAGTAAAAGCGGCGCGGGACGGCGCATGAATCTCTCCTCTAGCTATTGGACGATTGCCAGCAGGCAACGCCGCAGTCTATGGCTGACGCTATCGCATCTGTAAGAGAGAAGTCGAGGCGAGTGAGCGGAGAAAAGACAATTCACAGTGCGCGGACCAGACGGGCGGGCAGGAAGAAGAGCGCCGCAACCAGATCCAGGACTCCGCCCACCGCGATCCCCACCACACGAAACGGCAACAGAAGCAGCCACAGCAGCGGAAACAGCACCAACACCAGCAGCGCCAGCGGCCAGCAAAAGACTAGCAGAAGACACCAAAGCAGGAATTTTACCATCGCGCCTCCTCGATGCGAATCCCTCTTGATCTGGCCCTCAAGGACGGGGTACGGAATAAGGGTGATTACGGGCCAGAGCAATCGGAGTTGAGCCCAGCCGGGGTTGAGCAGAGTTACGCGCGGGATCGAGAGGTGGTTCCCAGCTTTCCAACCGGAATTTTGCCGCATTCCGGTCGGACGCTAGCCTATGGCTTGGTCTCAGGCGCAGCTTTTGGCATGGGCGGCTTGCCGGCATGGGGCTTGGGAGCGGCAGCGTTGGGCCGATGTTGTGGCGGAGGTGGGTACGGGTGGCGATGCACCAATGGCCGGGGTGAAGTCTGAACCGTCCGAGTCAAGGGCGGCTGGACGAGCTGCGGTTCCATCGCGACGGGCGGCTGGGCGGTTGCCGGCGGAGTCGCGCGGGTTGCCAGCGCTGCTTTGGCGGCCGCTGCAGGAGCGGCAACCGGGGTAACGGCGGGCTGCGGCGCCGGGGCCAGTGTGCCCGACGCAGCGGGACTTGCCGCTGTTGGCGCAGATACGGGAACCGCAATGGCGCGTGGCACGACGGGAGTTTCTACCGCTACTGGTTGTACTGCCACCGCGGAAGTCTCGACCGCTGCAGGATGTGTTATCACCGCGGGAGCCGCCACCACCGGCGTTACAACCGCAACCGGGATCGCGGAAGTTGCCGGAGCGGAGAGAGCGGTGGGAATCAGTGGAGCAGACGCAGATCGGGAAGAGGATGCGGATTGCTGGGAATGAAAGGGCAGCTTCAGCCATCCCCCCTTCTTGCCGGAATCTTTCAAGGTGCCCTTGACGAAGACGGTGAAGACCCCAGGCGTGGCGTTGGCGGTAGCGGTGCCGCAGCGGTTGGGGGCACTGAGCCCATCGCGGCGAATGCGTTCGATACTGAAAGCGTCGTGACGGGGATTGGCCTGGCAGGTCTTCTGTTGCAGCACCCACACCTGGAGAAAGGGCAGATTGGCGAACTGGTTGGAGAGGCGCACCGAGCCGTGCTCGTCGGTAAGGCTCTCTTCACGCCAGGTTTGCATCTTCAGCTCTTCAGGATCGTACCCGCCAACCAACAGCAGATGGGCGTGGCTGAGCGGCTTGCCGTCCTTGCCGTTGAGCACACGGACGAAGATCGGCTCCGGATGCATCACCGGAAAGGTCTCGTCGGCACGTGCAGCGGAGGCGGCCAACAAGGCCAGTCCGGCGGCGATGAGCGCGGAGCAGCGGAGCATGAATGATTCCTCGATGAGCTTATCGGCGCATCGGCGGATTCCCCCAGCTTTCTAATGCTAGGCACCAGATTCAGGCGGAGCGGCCAAACGCCCCGCTGTTGCGGGTCTTGCCCTGGGCGGCCAGCAGCTTGCGCCGTTCTCGCAACAGGCCGGCTTGTTCCTTCTTGGGCAGTGCCAATACTGCTTTGACGCGCTTGGGGAGTTTCGCGTAGATCAGGGTGTGGGCGCGGTGCAGCTCGTCTTCGATCTGCCGGGCGGGCAGCGCGTTCCAGTGCTCCAGCGCCACCCAGTGGGCGCGGGCCAGATGGGGTGCGGCGAAGACGCCCTCGTTTTCCAGCAACTCGTGAAAGCGCTCCATGCCGCAATGGAACCACAAAACTCCGATTCCGATGCCGTCCACGTCGGTCATGGCAAACATCTTGCCGCCCAAGTCGCGGTCGCCCACCCAATAGACCAGATGATGGCCCCAGTTGAGGGTCTCGGCGGTGTTTGGCAGAGAGAGACAAATCTCGCGGATGCGTTCGTTGTCCATGCGCACAGTGTAAGACGGATTCGATGCCGCACCCAGGAAGAATTACTCGATCTTCGTAGCGGCCAGTACCGCGTCGGCGATGCGGGCGGCCTCGACGGCGGGGCGGACACAATGAACACGAACGATGGCCGCGCCGTGCAAAATGGCCGCCACCAGTGCCGCGATGCTGGCTGCCTCTCGCTCCGCGGGGGGCGCGTCAACACCTTGGTGCAGTGGAGCCAGGGTGCGGCCGAGGAAGGATTTGCGCGAGAGGCCGACGAGCAGCGGACGGCCCAGCGCCAACAGTTCCCGCTGCCGGGCCAGCAAGGTGTAATTCTCGCCGAAGCGCTTACCAAAGCCGTAGCCGGGGTCGAGCACGATGGACTCGGCATCAATGCCCTGCGCGGCGGCCATCTTGATGCTGGCTTCCAGCCCGGAGCGGACCCCGGCGAGCAACTCGTTGGCGCCGAGCGGGGACTGCGCGCTCCATTCCTCGGGCCGTCCGCGAGTATGCATCAAAACCACCCCGCAGCCGGCCTGGGCGCAGGTTGAGGCCATCTTCGAATCCCAACTGAAGCCGCTGACATCGTTGACGATCTCTGCTCCGGCCCGGCAGGCGGCGCGGGCCGTGGTGGCTTTGTAGGTGTCGACGGAGAGAATCGCCTGGGGCCGCTCGCGCAGGATGGCCTCGATCGCCGGCAGCAGCCGCGCCTGTTCCTCGTCGGCGTCGACCGCCGGGGCCTGGGGCGTATGGACTTCTCCGCCGGCGCGGGAGCCGGGCCGGGTGCTTTCACCGCCCAGATCGAGCAGATCGGCGCCCTCGTCCAACAACTGAATTGCGCGGGCCACCGCGGCGTGCGGATCGAGAAAGCGTCCGCCGTCGCTGAAGGAGTCGGGGGTGACGTTGACAATGCCCATGACCAGGGTGCGTCGCCCCAACTCCAGGCTGCGACTGCGCAGCCTCCAGTGCTTCGAATCACGGGTGAAGTTCTCATTCATGGCTTTACCGGAAGAGTTGAGGGAGAAAAGTGGATATGCGCGGGAACGGCTCATCCAGGGCCAGTTCACGCTACGCCGGTGGGTGGCGCTGCTGGTAAAAATCGGGCCAGACAAGGCGGAGGCAGAAGGCTTTGGTGGTTCCAACGTCGAGGCCGATGACGCAGCATGGCCGGATTTCCGCCGCAGCCGAAGGGACGGGGCCAATTTTCCCTATCTCTTCGTCCATCGTCGCTAGGATACACCCGATATCCGTCGCTCCTCACTTTTCGCTCTGGTAAAAAATGGCTCCCGCCGCCGCCCGCTGGGGTAGTGTGAACAGGCCCTAGGCGAGCTGTCTCTTAGATTCGTATCATCAAAGAGCCGTCATCCGGAGCGTAGCGAAGAAACTGCGTTTTCGATATAAGCAACAAAATGCGGATTCTTCGACTCGCTGCGCTCGCTCAGAATGACACTTTACTTTTGATGTTGATCTTTGGGACACCACACTAAGCTGAAACGGATTCCAGGCGGGTCAGATCCGCGCCTGTAGAGTTCTCCACGCCAACCAGTAAGTTGATCGGAATTCCCAACCCAAGATGCAAGCGCCGAATCATCGCCAAGGTGAGCGAGCGCTTGCCGGTCAAAACCTCGCTGACACGGGCGCGGCTGCCGATCATCGGCTCCAGATCTCTACGGCACAATCCTCTCTGCTCCATTTGAAATTTAATGACGGCGATGGGATTGGGGGTCTCCATGGGAAAGTGCCGGGACTCGTAAGCCGCGGCCAAAGTGGCCAGAATCTCTAACTCATCCGCTGCTTCGGTGCCGGGCTCTGCGCCCATCAATGCCTCGATGCGCGCCACCGCAGCATCGAACTCGGCCTCAGTGCGAGCCGGATGAATCTGCATAACGCTCCTTCTCAAACTTCACTTGCCGAACATCGATCCGGTCGAATTCCTGGTGGCTTCCCAGCCACAACACCAGAACCACCGCGTTTCGGTAGTCGACCGCTACAACCAGGCGGTATCTGTTTCCCTCGATAATGAAAGCCACGCGCTCCGCTGAAATCACGCTCGCATGGTGAAACTGTCGCTTCAGGTGGCTGGAGTTTCTCCACGCAGTGTGCGAAACCAATGCATACCAAGCGTCCAGATGGTCCTTCACCGTCGGTTGCAAGCCCGGTTCGACGCGATTGCGGACGAAATCATTCAGCGTGCCTCGGGTGATGATTCTTGCCACACCAGCGTATGCCGATCCCGCTATGGGAGCAAGCGACAAGGACAAATTGCAGCCTGTTTATCCTGCCCGCGGATCGATGCCGTACACTCCGGGGATGAAGATTTCGCGGATTTATCTGGCCTTTCTGCTGGCCGCGGTCACGCTCACCGGGCTGCTTTCGGCGCAAACCCATCCCGCCAAGCCGGCGGCGCACCCGGTTGCAGCCAGCGGGCCGTTGGCCGAGCGCCTGCAAGCCATTCTGGCCGATCCGGTCATGAGCCATGCCAGCTTCGGAATCAGTGTTACCGGACTCGATGGGCAGCCGCTCTACGGGCTGAATGAAGGCCGCCTCTTCATCCCCGCGTCCAACGTGAAGATGACCACCACCGCCGCAGCCTATGCGCTGCTGCCCGTCGATACCCTGACCTTCACGACCAATGTGGTGGCGGGGGGCGCCATCGACAGCCAGGGCGTGCTGCATGGCGATCTGATTCTGCTGGGCGCGGGCGATCCGACTCTGAGCGCCCGATCCTATCCCTACCGCACTCCGGCAGAGACCCAGTCCGCGGCAGTCAGCGAAAAGCCGCGCCGGGCGATGGATCTGCTCGACCTGCTGGCCGAGCAAGTGGAGCAGGCGGGGGTGCGCTCGGTCGAGGGCAGCGTGGTGGGCGACGACAGCTTCTACTTCGACCAGCCCTACGGCCAAGGCTGGGCCTGGGACGATCTGCAATGGAGCTACGGCGCGCCAGTCTCCGCGCTGACCTTCAACGATAACGCGATCGAGCTGACGGTGAGCGCGGATCCCGATGCGCCCGGAAAGACCGTGGCGCAGTGGACGCCGCCGGTGGACTACTACACGCTGGACAGTTCTATGATCCTGGCGGCCCAAGGCGAAGCCCCGCATCCCGGTCTGGAGCGCCGGCCCGGCAGTCGCATCGTGCGCGGCTGGGGCACTGTGGCTGCGGAGGGCTTTCACGTCAGCCTGGCCGCCGACGATCCCGCCGAATTGACCGCCGCCGCCTTCCAGGTCGCACTGATGCACCGCGGCGTGCGGGTAGCGGGCGGACCAGCCTCGCGCCACTTTTTCTGGAATGGCAGAGGAGATTTTGCCGCGGAGCGCGCCGAGCCGCTCAAGCTGCAGCGCAGCCAGCAATCGCACATCGCGGCGGCACTCGAAGGGCGCACCGTGCTGGCCACGCACACCTCGCCGGTGCTGGCGGAGGATGTGACCGTAATCGACAAGGTTAGCCAGAACCTGCACGCCGAATTGCTGCTGCGCCTGCTCGGCAAGATGGAGGGAACGGGGGGCAGCCTGGAGCAGGGGACGCGCGTGGTACGCCAGTTCCTGACCGATGCGGGCGTCAATGACAAGGACTTTTTTCTCTTCGAAGGTTCGGGCATGAGCCCCGAGGACCGCATGGCCCCGCGTGCCTTCACGCAACTGCTGGTCTACGCTGCCCGCCAGCCCTGGGGCGAGGCATGGCGAGGCACCCTGCCCGTGGCCGGGGTAGACGGAACCCTGGCCGGGCGCTTCAAGAATTCGACGCTGCAAGGACATTTATGGGCCAAGACCGGGACGCACAACGAAGTCAATGCCCTCTCCGGCTACCTGCAGGCCGCCAGCGGCAAGACCATCGTCTTTTCCGTCTTGGTCAACGGCCACCTACCGGGCAGCGAGGCCGAAGTTCAGGCCATCGACCGCATCTGCGAGGCCATTGCCGCGGCGGAGTGAGGATAAGTGAGCGCATTGCCCGCGCATTCGGGAGGGTAAAAATGCTTGTAGAATCGGGAGCAGATGCGCGTTCATTCCTCTGCCCTCATGGTTCTGCTGGTTGCTTTGAGTCTGGCGCTGGCCGGCTGCCGCACGCTTCCGCCCTCCAAGCCTCCGGCGCAGTGGACGGCGCAGGAGGCGCGGGGTGCGCAGGTCTTCGCACAGAAATGCGCCCGCTGTCACTCCGCCAACACCACGCACACGCTGAAGGGACCGGGTTTGCAGGCCATCACCAAAGTTGGCGCGCCGCCCTTCGCCGCCCCGCTTTCGGACCAGCGCATCCTGGAACTGTTGCAGTATGGCCGGCACAATATGCCGGCGGCCGAGCTGAACGCAAGCCAGCGCAACGACCTGATGTCCTATCTGCATTCGCTCTGAGCAAGGTTATGCGGGTCTCCGGGAACTCTACCAAAGCAGTTTGCAGAGCTTGGCCTGGTGGATCTTCTCGTCCTTGGTGATGAGTGTGCAGTTGGCGACGATGGCGGTGCGACGATCATCCGGTCTTTGGGGTCGCCATGAAAGGGAGCAGGAAGCTCGGCCGCGCAAACCGCGATTTCAACCGTTAACGGAACCATATCGAGTTTTGCTTGTATGGCGACGACAAATATTTTGTCGGTGTACTCAGAGCCATTCGCTTGGATTGGACGGCATAGGCTATCTCGTAAATGGAGAGCGGAGAATAGCCCAGCTTCTGGCCGCTTATGCGCGTTTTTGAATAGCTCCCCGCACTCTAGCCGACAATCGATCTTGATCCGTCAGCAGCCAGAGAATGGTGTGCGTGTCGAGGAGGATCATTCGGGCGGAAACGGGGACCAGTCTTCTTTCAGATGTTCCCACGCCTCCAGGGGAACGATCGGCTCGGTGAGATCGCCGAGCTGCTCCGGAGATACCAGAAAGTGCGGCAAGCAGCCGAAGATCGCATCGGGAGCTTCCTGGGCCCTTGACTCTTCGTGGGGCAGAATCCGGGCCAGGGGCTTGCCCCGCTTGGTGACGAGCACCGGCAGGCCGGTGGCGTTGACTTCCGCCATCACCGCCAGACATTTGGCCTTGAACTCGCCTGCCGCCATGGTCCGCACGATCCTGCACCTCGCGCTTACAGTATTCTCCCGACCATGGTCATCTGACCATGGCCGCAGCGTACTCCGTCTTCCTTTGTCCTGTACCCATGCTGCGATCCCATGGCCGGCTTCGTCGTGCGCGGCAAGGAATGCCGATTACGAGTAAGTATCGGGCCTTCCCGCTACAATGGAGAGGTGATGGATCTGGTGCAGATCGAGGCGCAGCCCAAACCCGCCGCGCCCAAGCCGGAGTGGTTGAAGGCGCGCGCCCCAGTCGGCGAAAACTATCACAACCTCAAGCAGTTGGCCCGCTCGCTCAACCTGCATACGGTGTGTGAGAGCGCCCATTGTCCCAACATCGGCGAGTGCTGGCACCACAAAACCGCTACCTTCATGCTGTTGGGCAATCTCTGCACTCGGCGCTGCGGCTTCTGCGCCGTGCCCAAGGGTCGGCCGGAGCCCATCGATTTCGACGAGCCGCGCCGAGTAGCCGAAGCCATTGCCGCTCTGGGGCTGGAGTATGCCGTGTTGACCAGCGTCAATCGCGACGACGATCTGCAAGGCGGGGCACGGGTCTTCGCCATGGCTATCGAGGAGATGCGCCGCCAGGCCCCGGCTTGCCACAGCGAGGTGCTGATTCCCGATTTTCAGGGCGACGTAGCTTCCATTCGCATCGTGGTCGCCGCCTGTCCCGATGTGCTCAACCACAATACCGAGACCGTGCCCCGCCTCTATCGCGCGGCGCGTTCCGGCGCTCGTTACGAGCGCTCACTGGAATTGCTGCGTTACGCCAAGGAACTGCATCCCGAAGGAATCACCAAGTCTGGCGTGATGGTGGGTCTGGGCGAGGAGACGGAGGAGTTGTTGGGCGTCTTCCGCGATCTGGCGGTGATCGGCTGCGACATTCTCACCATTGGCCAGTACCTGCGCCCCTCCCGCGACCATCTTCCCATGGCCCGCTTGTACACCCCCGGCGAGTTTGCCGAACTGAAAGTCGCGGCGCTGGGAATGGGATTCAAGCATGTGGAGAGCGGCCCGCTGGTGCGCTCCAGCTACCACGCCCACGAGCAGGCGGCGGCCACCGGACTGGCAGATCGTCGCCCGGAATCACCAGTCTCTCGCCCCTGACGCAGAGCCCAAGTCGCCGCCAGCGCTTCAGAATATCGAGAGCGAACAAGGTAGCTGCTCCTCCGCGCTTGGCAAGCCAACGCTTTGGGAATGGTGATGGCGATTTTCATGAGCAACCTGTACCATGGGTGCGCTTTTAGTAGAATATCGATTGTTAGTTTTGGTTTAGTGAGGACGAACTCAATGGCAGCTTCGATCATGGCCGGTATTCCGGCGCTCAAGGAACTCAACGGCGACCTGCGCCGGCGCATGGACCAAGCGGTGGCCAGCTTGCAGGCCAACCTGGCCTCTACCCGCACCGGCCGGGCCAGCGTTCACATGCTGGATCAGGTGAGGGTGGATTACTACGGCACTCCCACCCCCATCAGCCAACTGGCGCAGCTTTCGGCGCCGGAGGCGCAACTCATCCTGATCTCTCCCTGGGATCCCAGCGTACTAAAGGAGATCGAGAAGGCTCTGCGCACCTCCGATCTGGGCTTCAATCCGCAGACCGACGGCAAGGTGATCCGCGTGCCGGTTCCGCCTATGACCGAAGAGCGCCGCCGCGATGTCTGCAAGCATCTCAACCGGGTGCTGGAAGAGCAGCGCACCGCCGTGCGCAACGTGCGCCGCGACGGTAACGACGCCCTGAAAAAGGCGGCCAAGGAAAAGAAGATCAGCGAAGACGAAGAGAAGCGCGCCCTCGAAGAGGTGCAGAAGATGACCGACGAAGAGATTCGGCGCATGGAAGAACTCACTCGCCGCAAGGAAGTCGAAGTCATGCAAGTGTGACGACATGATTTTGTTCCTTGTGATGGTGTGTCACGTATCCCACCCTAGGCGCAAAAACAACAGCGCGCCGAGGGTGGGGCACTCTTCAACAAGGGGAGAAATGCTTTAGGGCCAGTTCACACTACCCCGGTGGGCGGCGACAGGAGCCAATTCTCACCAGATCGAGGAGTGAGGAGCGACGGATACCGGGCGTATCCTAGCGACGATGGACGAAGAGATGGGGAAAATTGGCCCCGTCCCTTCGGGCTGCGGCGAAAATCGGGCCAGACGGCGTTGTCGGCCTCGACGTTGGAACCACCAAAGCCTTCTCCCACCGCCTTGTCTGGACCGATTTTCACCAGCAGCGCCACCCGCCGGGGTAGTGTGAACAGGCCCTATTTAAATTAAAGTGTTCTCTGGCTCCCTGCCCGTTTCTCTCTTTCGATCCCTATTTCTCGACTTCCGGCCTCAGATTCTCCTCGAAGTGCGCCAGAATGCGGTTGAACAGATGGGTACGCACTTCCGGCCCGGCGATGGAGTGGGTCTTGCGGGGATAGATCTGCAAATCGTAGGGAATCTGCGCCTCGATCAGCTTCTGCACGAACTGCACGGAGTTTTCCAGGTGCACATTGTCGTCGCCGGTGCCGTGAACCAGCAGCAGGCGACCTTTCAGCTTCTCCGCGGAGTTGACCACGGAAAAATCCCGGTATCCAGAGGCGAAGCCAGCCGGCAGGCTCATATAGCGCTCGGTGTAGATTGAGTCGTAGTTGCGCCAGTCGGTGACCGGGGCCACCGCGACCCCGGCGCGGAAGCGATCGGAGTGGGAGAGTGCGTAGAGGGTAAAGGTGCCGCCCCAGCTCCAGCCCCACCATCCCAGCCGTTGGGGATCGAGTTGCGCATATTGCGCCAGCACTGCGTCGAGCACCGTCAGTTGGTCTTCCAACTGCACCGGCCCGAAGTTACGGTAGGCGGCCTGAGCGAAGGCCCGGCCGCGATTGCCCATGCCGCGATTGTCGGTGTGCAGCACGGCAAAGCCATGCTGGGCCAGAACGTTGTCGAAGAGCAGGCCGTTGCTCCACTGGTTGGCCACGGTCTGCTCGCCCGGCCCACCGTAGGGATTGACGATCAGCGGAATGCCGGCCTTTGCCCCTGCGGGCAGCAGCAACGTGGCGTAGAGCGGGGTGCCGTCGTGGGCCTTGACGGTGAACTGCTGGGGAGGGCGCAGGCGGTACGGCTCCAGTGTATGCGTCTGCCAGAAGGTGTTGCATTTGCCGGCGGCACAGAGGCGCAGCGCGGGCGGGTCGAGGCGGGTGGAGAACTTGTCAATAAAGGCCTCGCCGAGTGGCGCGAACGTCCCCTCGTGGTGGCCGGGGCCGGCGCTCAACTGCCTGCGCACCCCGCCAAAATCCACCTGCCAGAGCTGTTGGTCGAGACTGGCTTTCTCCAGCGAGGTGCTCTCGCTGGAGGCGAAATAGATCTTTCTGGTGGAAAAATCGACCCGATAGACCTCGCCGACCTCGAAATCTCCCTGGGTCAGTTGCCGTTCCATTTGGGCAGCGCCGGGATGACTCCGGTCGTAGCTGTAGAGGTAGAGATGATTGTGTCCGTCGTTCCACTGGGTCAGCACGATGGAGCCATCGCCGACCGCAACGTCGTATTGATCGTTGAAGAACTTATCGTCGCGGAGTTGCAGGGCGGGGCGCGCCCGGCCGCTGGCGGCGTCGGCAAAGTACAGATCGCGGTGCTGGTGATCGCGGCTCAGCACCTCGATCCACAGCGTTTGGGCGTCGGCCCAGCCAAAGCGGGGAATGTAGTCCTGGCCGGCCTGAATGGGCAGCGTCACCCACACCATCTGGCCGCCCTCGATGCCTACCACCCCCACGCGCACCGTAGGGTTGGGATCGCCGGGCTGGGGGTAGCGCTGGTTTTCGACGGTGGCGTGAGTGGGAATCCAATCGGTCAGCGGGTACTCCGGCACCGCGGATTCGTTCATCTGCAAAAAGGCCAGGTGCTTCGAGTCCGGCGACCAGAAGTAGTTGCTGCGCACTTCGAGCTCCTCTTTGTAGACCCAGTCCACCTCGCCGTTGAGGGTATTTGCATCGGCAGCGGGGGCGATTGTTGTTACCGGAATCTCCGGCCCGCTGCCTTGAACCAGGCTGGGAATGTGCTGGCCGGCGATGCGCGCCACGTTGAGGCCGTGGTCCCGGATAAAGGAAACATACTCGCCGTTGGGTGAGAACTTGGGGTCGTCGCCGGAGGCCGCGCCAGTAGTGGCGACCTGCACTCCGGTACCGTTGTTCAGGTCGTAGAGCCAGAGCTGCCCGTTACCGTCGAAGAGCAGATGGGCCGCGTCGGGTGCCCAGAGAAAGGCCGCCATCTTGTAGCGTTCACGATGGTCGCGGTCCTGTTCGGAGTCCTTGGTCCCGGCAATGGCTGCCAGGGTGGCGCGACTCACCAGCACTTGCGGCTTGCGGCTCCGCTCCGCCGGCGCAGCAGGCAGTTCCAGAAGATCGCCATCGTCCTCATAAATCAGTCGCTTACCATCTGGCGACCAGCTCAGTTGCGGGGGTGGATCGGGAACCAGCGGGCCGTGGGAAAAGATGGCCTCGACCGTCAGCGCGGCCGGTGCGGCCTGTGAAAAAGCCGTCAAAGCAAGAGCAGCAAGGGCGGAAAGCAAGAGGATGGATCTGCGCATGAAAAGAACTCCCCCGAGACCGTGACCAATGCGTGAAGAGATAGAATGCCGCATTGAGATACGGATGTTCCTCGAACGAGTCTATCGCAGGCAAAGCCAACCAGGAGTCAGCCAGCGCTGCTCGACCTTCATCTGAAGAGTGGTTTTCGCTTGAGACGCAGCAAAAAGGTTGAGAGAATGCTCGCATGAAGATTCGTCGAGTTCTCCGTCTGCGTATGCTGGTGGACGTGCTATTGCTTTGCTTCATGGTTTTTGTGGTTCCCCCGCGGCTGGCACCGTTTGCGCGCAGTTGGAGCACCCTGCTCGCAAGCGTAGCTGCGTTTCTTTTAAGTTTGGGATTTCTATGGGATGGCCTGCGCACCTGGCAGCGTCTGTCCAGGGCCGATTCCAACTGATTCGCGGATGGGAGCCCGCGCCCCTTGGGCTTGCGCGAGGTGGCCGCCAGGTGTAGGTTGTTGCTCATGCATTGGGCGACTCCGGAAGAACGCAGAAATCTTGGTCAGGCGCGGCGCAAGCAGGTGGGCCGTCAGGAACACAACCAACTGAACCTTAAGGCGCGCACTACCCCCGCCGCCTTGCTGCTGGAGCGCTCCATGCGCGGCCGCGTCCCGGCGCTGATCAAGCTCAAAAACCAGTTGATGTCCGCTTCGCCCTTCGGCTACTTTCGTGGTGCGGTGCCGGTGATGGCCGCCGATCTGGCGGTGCTGCCCAATACCGGCATCTTCTGCCAACTTTGCGGTGACGCCCATGTGCGCAACCTCGGCGCCTACGCCGCGCCTGACGGTCGGCTGGTCTTCGACATCAACGACTTCGACGAGACCATTCGCGGCCCCTTCGAGTGGGATCTGAAACGCATGGCTGCCTCCCTGGTGTTGGCCGGGCGCGAGGCCGGGCACAAGGACGGATCGGCGCGCCAGGCCGCGGAACGCTGCATCAACCGCTACACCGAGCAGATGCGCGCCTTTGCCGAGATGTCCAGCCTGGAGGTGGCGCGCTTCCAGGTGCATCGCCTGGCTCAGGTCGAGCCGGTACACGAGGCACTGCAAAAGGCCGAACGCGCCACCCCGCTGCATACCCTGGAACAACTCACGGAAGCAGTGGCTCCTGCATCCAAAGTGCGGCAGAAGGGGGAGGCGCAGGCGGTGGAAGGTGCCGCCGCCGCACGGCATTTCAAGGAGCAAAAGCCCCTGCTCACCCACGTCTCTGCCGCACTGGCCAGAGCAGTGCTGGCCTCGCTGGCTGCCTATGGGGAGATGCTGGAGCCGCAGCGGCAGCACTTGCTGGCCCAATACCGCCCTCTAGATGTGGCCTTCAAGGTGGTGGGAACCGGTTCCGTGGGGCTGCGCGATTACTGCATCTACTTCGAGGGCAACGGGCCTTCCGACCCGCTCTTTTTGCAAATAAAGGAAGAGCCGCTCTCCGCCTACTCTGCCTACCTGCTGGACGCGCACCCAGCTGCGCACAATGGCCGCCGCGTGGCCGAGGGCCAACGGGCCATGCAGGTGCAGTCCGATCCTTTTCTGGGCTGGACGCATTTCGCCGGACGCGACTACCTAGTGCGCCAGCTCAACGACCACAAGGCGTCCATCGAGTTAGAGGATCTGGCCAGCGACGGGCTGTTGGCCTACGCCGAACTCTGTGGCGATCTGCTGGCTCGCGGCCATGCCCGCTCCGGCGATCCGCTGACCATTGCGGGCTACCTGGGGGCCGGCGATGGCTTCGCCGAGGCGCTCGGCAAGTTCGGTATCCTCTATGCCGACCAAACGGAGAAAGACTGGCAGGCGCTGCGCAAATCTGCCCGGCGGCCGGCAGCCAAGGCCCATTGATCGGGCAGGGATGAACGGCGCTGCCCCACAGGTCTTCCGTGACCCTTCTTCGATGCGCTTCAGCCCCCAAAGAGAGCCCCACCCAAAGCGCAAACGCTTCGCGGTGGGGCTGTGTTTCCATCCCATGGTTGCTCAGGCGTTCATGGCGAAGGCGCGGCCGGCTTGCAGGAGCTTGGCGACCGATTCCTTCGAGCAGGACTCGGTGTAGATGCGCAGCAAGGGCTCGGTACCGGAGGCGCGGAAGAGAATCCAGGTCTCTGCGGCGTTGGGCTTGGTTGCCGCCTCGGGGTTGTCGAGGTAGAGCTTCACCCCGTCCAAGGTCTCGGTGCGCAGCAGCTTCATGCCCGCCAACGCTGGCTCGCCGGGCTTGACGGCCAGGGCGCGGGCAATGGCGGCGCGCTTGAGCATGTCGGGGATGGTCAGATCGATGCGGCCGTACTGGTGCTCGCCGTACTCGGCTTGCAGGTCGGCAACCAATTGGCCCAGCGTCTTCTTTTCGTCGGCCATGACGTTGGCCAGCAGCAAGGCGTTGAGCAGGCCGTCGCGCTCCGGCAGGTGGCGCTGGAAGCCAATACCGCCCGACTCCTCGCCGCCCATCAGAATCTCCCGCTCCAGCATGTAGTCACAGACGAATTTGAAGCCGATGCCGTGCTCGATCAACTCGCGGCCGTGCTTCTTGCAAATGCGGTCGAGCATCTTGGTGGTGTTGAAGGCGCGGGTAACGGCGCCGGGCCAGTCGTTGTGGCGCTTGATAACCCAGCTTAGCAGCACCGAAAAAATCTTGTGGGGGTCGACGAAGTTGCCGTTCTCGTCGGTGGCGCCAATGCGGTCGGCGTCGCCGTCGGTGCACAGGCCGGCGTGGCAGTGGTTGGCCACCACCGCTTCGCCCAGGGCGCGGATATGCGGTTCGATGGGCTCGGGATTGATGCCGGGAAAGAGCGGATCGGCGTTGCCGCGGATCTGCACGTGGTCGACGCCCAGACGGGTAAAGATGTCGCTCAGAATGGTGCCGCCGCAGCCGTACATGGAGTCGATGGCGAACTTCATCCCTGATTTGGCGATCAGATCCAGGCCGGCAAAGCTCTCGATGGCCTTGAGGTAGGCGGGCAAGAAGTCGTACTCCGCGATCGCCGCCGGCTGGGCGGTCTTGGGTACCGGCTGGCCGAGATAGGATTCGATCTCGGCGATGATCGAGGGCTTGCCCGAGCCGCCATACCAGGCCTTGTACTTGACGCCGTTCCACTGCGCCGGGTTGTGCGAAGAGGTAATCATGATGCCGCCCGCCTGGCCCAGTTGGCGTACCGCGTAGCTGAGCGCCGGGGTGGGGGTGATGGCATTAGCCAGCAGCACCGGAATGCCGGTGGCGGCGACGACCTCGGCACAGGCGCGTGCAAAGGCACGTGAGCCAAAACGCGTGTCATACCCAATGCAAATTCCCTTGGACGGATCTTCCTTGGCGTGGACATAGGCGGCAATGGCCTCGGCGGCGATGCGGACGTTGGCAAAGGTGTAGTCGTCGGCGATGATGGCCCGCCAGCCGTCGGTTCCGAACTTGATTGCAGAATATGGCATAATCTCGTCTTTTCCCCTCCGCGAATAGGGTATAGGATGGCGCAGGCAGGTGGATAGGCAACCGCGGGGCTAAAGGCGATTTGCCCAATATCCGGGATGGCGCTTGGCGTGGGCAATGGCGACGATCTGAATCGCGTGGGGCAATTCTCAGAACACTACGGAGTAAGGGTATCTCTCAATTCTTCATCGAAGGCCAGCGCGGCGGACTCGCTTCGCGCCCAATACCACTCGAACGCTCCATCCCCATCAACCTCGGCATTGGGATGGACTTGGACAGGTTTCATCCGCGCTGCCGAGACAGAAGCCTAGCGTCCATGCGGGCGAGAACGTCTTCGAGGGGGAGCATTTGCACCGTGCCGGCATCGATCTCGTCGAGGCGACGCTTGATCTCGCCGTCCCAGGCGGCTTCGACGGCGGTTGGCGAGTGGTCTTCGTTCTGCACCAGGAGGCTTTCAATGAGCCAGTCCACCTCGGCGGGGGGCAGTTGACGGGCGTCTTCGAGGATTTCGGCGGCCCTGCGGTTCATGCAGAGATTGCAGCGCGGAAACGGTTCCCCAGATCCCAACCGCGAGATCTGGGTGAAGCTCTCTTAGTGTGAGGTACGGATTAGACCAGCTCTTCCTTGCCGCTGACGGCCAATTCCTTGACGATCTTTCCCACGTCTTGGGAACGGTCGCGGTTAATCACCAGCAGAGCGTCTTCGGTTTCGACGATGACCAGATTCTCCACGCCCACCAGGGCAACAAATTTGTGAGGGCTATAGACGTAGTTTCCCGGAGCATCGATGGCCAGATGGCCTTCGCTGTCGGTGACATTGCCGTCGCAATCGCCGCGCAATCGGGTTTCGAGCTGGTACTCGTAAAGCGATGCCCATGAACCCAGATCGTTCCAACTGAACTCGGCGGGCAGGCAGTATAGATGGGAGAGATGTTCCCCCTTGGCCGAGCGGGGTTCGAGAATGGCGTAGTCCACGGAGATGTTCTCGCACTTGGGGTAGCAGAGATCGAAGACCTCGGCGAAGCGCGGTGTGCCGTAGGCGGCGGCGATGGCCTCCAGCAGGGGTGCGGTCTCCGGCATGTGCTCGCGGACTGCATTGGCCAGGGTGCGGGCAGACCAGAGAAAGATCCCCGAGTTCCAATAGTAGTTGCCGCAGGCAATGAACTCCTCGGCGCGATTCAGGTTGGGCTTCTCGGTAAAGCGGCGCACGTGCAAGACGCCGGCATCGCGGGTGATATCGCCGGTCTCGATGTACCCATAGCCGGTCTCGGGGCGGGTAGGCTCAATGCCCAGGACGACAATGTTGTCGCCCGAGGCGGCCAGGGAGATACCCTTCTGCAGTGCCTTGAGAAAGCGCGGCTCGTCGCCAATTACATGGTCGGAAGGAAAGACACCGAGAACCGCCTCGGGATTTTCCCGCTCCACCAGGAACGCGGCGAGTCCGCAGGCGGGTGCGGTATTGCGCGCCACGGGCTCCTGGATGATCTGCCGCGCGGGGAGCCCATGCAACTGATCGGCGATCTCGTGGGCCAGATACTCGTTGGTAATGACCCAGCTCTTCTCCACGCCAGCCAAGGCATGGAGGCGCTCTACGGTCTGCTGAATCATGGAGCGCTCGCCGTCCAGGGCCAGAACCTGCTTGGCGCGGGCACGGCGGCTGCGGGGCCAGAAGCGTGTACCGCTGCCTCCAGCTAGAATCACGGGGCGAAAATCAATGGGGTTCGACATCGAAGACACATCCTATCCGACAACCGGCACGTTTGCACAGGGCGGGGAAATCTTTTTTTGGAATTGGCCGTTTGCCCGGTCTGAAACTACATATGAATAAGGAAGTTCCCGCCACTGCTGCAGAAAGCAGGGGCAGCCGCGGCGGGAAACGGTCAGCTCAACTGGGTGAGGAACTCGGCCATGCGCCGAATGCCCTCGTCGATGGTCTGCTTGGTGACGGGGTAAGAGAGGCGGATGTGCGAGGCGGTGCCAAAGGCTTCGCCCGGCACGGTGACCACATGGGCCTCGTGCAGCAGCCGAGTGGCCAGTTCGGTGGCCGTGCGGATGCCGCCCTTGCCAATGTAGGCGCTCAGGTTGGGATAGACGTAGAAGGCGCCCTCGGGCTTGGTGCAAGTGACGCCAGGAACCTCGGCGAGCTTGGCCAGCATGTAATCGCGCAGGTCGATAAACTCGGCGCGGAACTCGGCTACGCACTCCTGCGAGCCGGCCAGCGCGGCGATGGCCGCCTTCTGCACAAAGCTGGTGGCGTTAGAGGTGGACTGCGACTGCAGTTTGCTCAAATTGGCCACCACCTGCTTCGACGCCAAGGCAAAGCCGGCGCGCCAGCCGGTCATGGCATAGGTCTTGCTGAGCGAGCCGAGCACCACGATGTGCTCCTTGGCCCAGGTGTAGGAGCCGCCGCTGACCGGCCTTCCGGCGTAGTTCAAGTACACATAGCACTCGTCCAAAAGCAAAAAAATATTGCGCTCGTGGGCCAGGTGAACAATGCGCTCCAAATCTTCGGCGCTGACTACCGAGCCGGCCGGGTTGGAGGGCGAGTTGAGAATGATGGCCTTGGTTTTGGGGGTGATGGCCTTCTCGATGGCGTCGGCGGTGATGCGGAAACTCTCCGCTTCGTTGGTCTCCAGAAAGACCACCTTGCCGCCGGCATACTGGATGATGTCCTTGAAGCTGACCCAGTAGGGAACCGGCAGGATGACCTCGTCGCCGTGATCGACCAGGATCTGCAGCGTATTGAAGAGGGCCAGCTTGCCGCCGGTGGTGAAGATGGCCTCGTCGATTCCGTAATCCGAGCCAAAGTCGGTGGCATGGCGGTCGACGATGGCCTTGCGCACGTCGGGAATGCCAGGAACCACGGTGTAGCGGGTGAAATTGGCGTCAATGGCGGCAATGGCAGCGTCTTTGATGTGCCGCGGGGTAGGAAAGTGCGGTTCTCCGGCGCCGAAATCCACCAGATTCGCGCCTTGGGCGCGGAGCTTGGCGGCCTCGGCGGCTACGGCCATGGTTGCGGATACTTCGATCCGGCCAATACGGTCAGCAAAAACTCGAGAAGAAGAGGCTGTCATAGCTCCCTTATCTTTGCAGATTTCAGAGACGACGGGAAACGGAAAAATGAAATTCAGCCGGCTTTCCGGCAGGACAAGGAAAGGAGCGAGAGTCAGGAAACCCTGGAACAGGGCGATTTCTGCTTTTCCATAGGGGATTTAAGGCTGAAAACTGACAAAAGGCCAAAGCGATCCGGAGACCGCTCAAGAGTCGCCGCTGGTGTTCAACCGTTCGCGCATACGCTTGTAGACGCTGGGCGGGATCAGCCCAGTCAGGTCGCCGCCAAAGGTGAAGACCTCTTTCAACATGCGCGAGCTGACAAAGGAGTAGCGCCCGGCCGGCTGTAAAAAGACAGTCTCGATCTCCGGCGCCAAGCGGCGATTCATCAGTGCCATCTGAAACTCGTACTCGTAGTCGGAGATGGCGCGAATGCCGCGCAAAACCGCCGCGCAGCCCTGCTGGCGGGCAAAATCGACCATCAGCCCCTCGAAGGTGGCGATGGAGACGTTCTCCAGCGTACGCGTCACCTCTTCCAGCATCTCCACCCGCTCCTCGACCGAAAAGAGCGGATTCTTGCTGGGATTGTTGAGAATCGCCACGGTGAGATGGCCGAAGAGGCGCGCGCCCCGCTGGATCAGGTCCACGTGACCGTTGGTGGGCGGATCGAAGGTGCCGGGATAGAGGGCTTTGACGGTCATAGATGCACTTCGGCTGCTAAAGGGATCATAGCAGCGAATCAACGCGCAGCCGACCGGATTCCGGGACAAGAGAGATGCGCGATCCCAATCTCATCTCAGACCCTTTCGTCTTGGGGAACCCTCAGTCGAAAAGCGACATCTTGCCGTCCAGGTCCGCAAAGAAGCGTATGCCGGGGATTTTCAGCTTGCGCAAATCGCCGTCGTTGGTGATGAAGATATCGACGCCAGCCGCAGCGGCCGTGGCCAAATGAATGCCGTCCGCCTGGCTGACGCGCACCTTTGCCCGGATCAGGCTGTAGTGATCGACTGCCTCAAATCCAAAAGGAAGAATCTCGACGTCTTGGCTATCGAAGAACGCTTTCAGACCGCTAATTCCTGCTTCATCGTTCTTCTTTCGCGGTCCAGTGAGCACTTCCCCGATCGTGAATATGTTGGTGCAGAGAATGTCGCCGCGGGTCATTTCTTGGTTCCATTGCTTTGGCTCGCCAACTCCGCCTCATACCGTTGCCAGACGTCGAGTCCTTCGCCGCGCAGTTCACGTAAAAAAGCTTCGCCACCGCCCAGCGCTTTGAAGGTCTCAGAACATAGTCCATAAAGAGCCTTGAGATGACTGCCGCGTGGACTGGCCTCACTTGAATCGGCGGCCTGCGCCTTTGAACCCAGAATGCGGTAAACAAACTCTACTGTGGTGCTTGGTCCACCCGAAGGCGGTCCGCCACGTTTCTCTATCAACTGAACTCCGGCTTCACGCTGGAAGGGCTGTGAGGAAAGCGTCGAATAGACCGAAGGAGTTCGGTTGGTCCATCCAAGCTCTTTCTGAATACATGACATACATCACTCTCACTACTTTAAAAAAACCAGAAAAAACCGGCTTCCTATAGGAGGCCGGTTTTCATGAGATGAAAAATGGTTATCCCTTACGTCCGCGCACGGCTTCCTTGGCCTCGGCGGGGCCGGTGGCGGGAACCTCGGGGACTTCGGCCTTGAGGGCGCCGATGTTGAGCTTCTTGCGCAGTTCGGCGTCCATGCGGGCAAAAAGTTCCCGGTTTTCCTTGAGGAAGGTGCGGGTGTTCTCGCGGCCCTGGCCGATGCGTTCGCCCGAGTAGCTATACCAGGCGCCAGACTTCTCGACGATATTGTTGGCCACCGCCTGGTCGAGCACGTCGCCCTCTTTGCTGATGCCCTCGCCGTAAAGAATGTCGAACTCCGCCTCGCGGAAGGGCGCGGCGACCTTGTTCTTGACGATCTTGACCTTGGTGCGGTTGCCGGTCACGACATCGCCTTCCTTGATGGCGGCGATGCGGCGAATGTCGATGCGCACCGAAGAGTAAAACTTGAGGGCGCGGCCGCCGGTGGTGGTCTCAGGATTGCCGAACATGACGCCGATCTTCTCGCGGATCTGGTTGATGAAGATCAGGGCGGTGCGCGACTTCGACACCGTGCCGGTGAGCTTGCGCAGGGCCTGGGACATGAGCCTGGCCTGCAGGCCGACGTGGGAATCGCCCATCTCGCCGTCCAACTCTGCCTTGGGAACCAGCGCGGCGACGGAATCGACTACCAACACGTCGATGGCGCCGCTGCGCACCAGGGCCTCGGTGATTTCCAACGCCTGCTCGCCGCTGTCGGGCTGCGAGACCAGCAGGTTGTCCACGTCCACGCCCAGCTTTTTGGCATAGGCGGGGTCGAGGGCGTGCTCGGCGTCAACAAAGGCCGCCAAACCGCCCATGCGCTGGGCTTCGGCGATGATCTGCAGGGTGATGGTGGTCTTGCCCGAGGACTCGGGACCGTAAATCTCGGTGACCCGGCCGCGGGGAACGCCGCCCACGCCCAGCGCGGCGTCGAAACTGATCGAGCCGGTGGATATCACCGCGATGGGCACCAGCGCCTCTCTGGAACCGAGCCGTACGATGGAGCCTTTGCCAAACTGCTTTTCGATGTGGGCAAGGGCAAGTTCAACGGCTTTGGCGCGGTCTTCGGCAATGGCCATGGGGACAACTCCTCAAATATGTCTTGCTCGGCGCGTCTCGTTTTCACAGGCAGAGACGGCACCAGCTAGGGATGCTTCGAAGGGGATTGTAGCAGGGCGGCAGGGGAGAAAGACAGCAAAAAATAGCGAAGAAAAATCGAAAGGTGCAGCGCCGCTCTTCCGGCAGGCATTGGTTCCGGGGGTGCGGAGAAGTCATTCGCTCATCCGATGTGGATGCCCGCAAATGCGCCCAAGTTGCCCGAGGGTAGAGAAAAAATGCAGAGGAAAGCTCAGGCGGTATAGGCGCCGATACGGGTTTCCTTGCTGGTGAGGTCGTCGCAGGCGCGGTCCACGGCTTCGTATTCGCTGTCGTGGTCCTTGCGGAAGGTGCGGAAGGCTTCTTCGCTGGCCCAGCGGTCGATGGTCAGGTAGGCGCCGGGAACATAGGCGTCGCGCAGCAACTCGGTGCCGCGATAGTCGGGTGAGGTGGCGAACAGCCGTGCCCAGGCGCCCTCGGTTCCATAGGCAGCTTCGAAGGCGGCGATCTTTTCTTCGGCAATCTCGAACTGCCAGACCACGACAAACATGCGGCGTTCCCCTTGTGTTCTTATCCTAAACCAAGGGAGTGAGCGGCATGGGGGCGGGCGGGGTGCCGGTGCAAGGACCGGCAAAGAAACCTGGATTCAAGCGATGGACAGGGAAGCCGCGGTGGTGGCTGTGGATCCGCCCATGCCGCCCATCATCTCCTGCTTCAGCTGCAACTGGTACTGGTCGAGGAGCTTCTGCTTCTGCGCCTGGCTCATGGAGTCATATTCGGCCTGGGTAATATGCTGGCCTTCCAGCCAGTTGTCGAACATGCGCTGGGCGGGCGTTTCTTTGGCATAATCCATAAATTGCTGCACCGCGTCGTCACCGCCGTTGCCGACGGCATCCATGAAAGAGTTGCCGAAATCCGCGGGGTTGCTGGTGGTCTGCTGAAAGGGCGATGTGGCTTGTGTGGTGTGATGCTGGAGGGCGGCAACATCCATGGGACATTCCTCATTTCTCATCGGCGCACAGCGACGCGATGTCGCCCTCTTGGAGAGCAATTCTCTTGCCATGCGCGGCGCTCGCTTCTGATGGCTTTGTAATCTGGGCGGCAGGCGCCACTGTGCGCTGGGCTCTGCGCGTTTGGCGCGGATGCGGCGCGGACCATTGCATTCGAGAACAGATGTCGTCCTGAACCTATCGATCCGGCCGCAAGAATTGTCGAGGTCTCCCATCCTTGCGCCAGAATAAAGGCGCAAGGATGGGGCTTGGAATTTCAGCATTTAGCGGTGGGATCGATCAGCCTCTGAATTCATCATTACAGGGGCCTTCTTTCAAGAATGTCGCCCCTCATCTCTCGGGGAGAGGCTCGTCTCCAGGAAATGAAGGGGAAACCCGCGCTCAAGCCAGTTTGGGCCGCCAGCGCAGGATGGGCTTGCGGGCAGCGGTTACTTCGTCCATGCGGCCTACGCGGGTGGAGTGCGGCGCGCTCTTCACCAACTCCGGGGTCTGCTCGACCTCCTGTGCAATCGAGCGCATGGCGTCGATGAAGAGATCCAACTCTTCCAGGGATTCGCTCTCCGTGGGCTCGATCATCAGCGCTCCGGAGACGATCATGGGGAAGCTCACCGTATAGGGATGGAATCCGTAGTCGATCAGCCGCTTGGCGATGTCGCCGGTCTTCACTCCCTTGGCCGCCTGGCGCTTGTCGCTGAAGACCACCTCGTGCATGGAGGCGGTTCGGTAGGGCAACTCATAGAGGTCTTCGAGCTTGGCGCGGATGTAGTTGGCGTTGAGCACGGCGTCTTCGGTGGTCTGGCGCAGTCCGTCTGCACCGTTGGCCAGAATGTAGGCCAGGGCGCGGATCAGCACGCCAAAGTTGCCGTAGAAGGCGCGCACACGTCCGATAGTGAGCGGCCGATCATTCTCCCAATGCTTCGCACCGTTCTTGTCTTGGGCCAGCACGGGAACGGGCAAGAAAGGCTCGAGAAACGCCTTGCAGGCCACCGGCCCGGAGCCGGGACCGCCACCCCCGTGGGGCGTCGAGAAAGTCTTATGCAGGTTCAGGTGCATCACGTCCACGCCAAAGTCGCCGGGCCGCGCTTTGCCGACCAGCGCGTTCATGTTGGCCCCGTCCATGTACAGCAGCGCGCCCTTGGCGTGAAGGATGTCGGCGATTTTGTGGATCTGGCTCTCAAAGACGCCGATGGTAGAGGGGTTGGTCAGCATCAGCGCCGCGGTCTCTTCGTCCACCTGCCGGGTCAGAGCCTCGAGGTCAATGCCGCCCTCGGCATTGGACTTCAGATTTTCCACCGTGTAGCCGCAGATGGCCGCGGTGGCGGGATTGGTGCCGTGTGCCGAGTCGGGAATGAGAATCTTCTTGCGCGCATTGCCTTGCGACTCGTGCCAGGCGCGCACCAGCAGGATTCCCGTGAACTCGCCGTGCGCGCCGGCTGCCGGCTGCAAGGTAATGGCGTCCATGCCGGTGATTTCGCAGAGGGTGCGCTGCAAGAGGTCGATGACCTCGAGCGAGCCCTGGGCCAGCGCGTCAGGACGGTAGGGATGCGCCTCGGCCAGGCCCTCGGTGCGTGCCACCAGCTCATTGACTCGCGGGTTGTACTTCATGGTGCACGAGCCCAGCGGATACATGCCCAGATCGATGGCGTAATTCCAGGTCGAGAGCCGGGTGAAGTGGCGGATCACCTCGATCTCGCTCACCTCGGGCAGTTCCGCTCCTTTCTCGCGCCTTGCGGCGCCCAACAGGGCTGCGGAATCGACAGCAGGAACATCCAACGCGGGCAGTTTGCAGGCGCATTTGCCCGGCGCGGACTTCTCAAAGATCAGCGCCTCGTTCTGCGTCTGGTGACTGCGGACTTTCTTGCTGGTTGCCGAATTCAAAACTTCAGATGCTGCCATGATTCATGCCTCTTTGATTTGCTGCCGGCTGAATGAAATTCATAACATAGCCGGTTTCCATCTGCATTCATACTCAACCAGGAACAACATGGTTGAAGTGCTTTGTAACAGGGCACCACTTCAGTCGTGCCGAAAGAGCCGGGAATTACTAGGACTTCAACTCGGATGAAGGGTACGGGCTTCAGCCCGTACATCGGATACCCCAAAAATCTCTCCGGGCTTGAGCCCCTGAGGGAATGCCTCCAAGGGAAAATCCAGGTAGGGGTAAAGAGAAGGATCTTCGACCAGCCTAGCCTCCACTGGATTCTGACGAATGTATTCGATGTGATGCTTCCAATCCGCCTCATCCCGGATGCGATGATCCGTGAAACCCTGTTGCCAGATCTCGAACGGCCAGTTGAAGGCTCGCTTCACCCGAAATGAAAAGCCGCCTTTGAGCAGTTGGATCGCCTTCTCAAGCGTATCTTGAGGGACGATCAGCATGTGAAGATGGTCAGGCATGATGACATACGCATGAAGCGAATAGCCGGTCCCCGCATAGTGAAGAATCGTCTCCCGCAGCAAATCGGCCCACCGCTCGTTGCGAAACATGGATCGGCGCTCCGCCGTCTGTGTGGAGACGAAACAGGCAGTACCATGGCCCCGATATTGCTCTCGGCTTGGACGCATCTCCCACCCCCTCAGGGGCTAAAGCCCGGGAAATATTCTGTCTCTCGATGTACGGGCTAAAGCCCGTACCCTTCATTTGGCTAAAGCCCGTACCCTTCATTTGGGCTAAAGCCCGCTCCTATTTGAAATCCTGCTGCGGCATGACTAAAGTCGTGCCCTGTTACAAAGCTTCTACTCCCGCACTGCGAGCCGCCGTAGCCAGCACCTTTGCCGCGGCGTCGATCCGCTCGCGGGGGACGACCTCGGTGGCACACCACAGCGTGGCGTTGCCCAGTTCCGGATACCACTTGCTCAGATCCACGCCACCGACGATCTTCTTCTCGATGAGGCGCTGGTTCAAGGATTCGGTAGTTTCTTCGGTCTGCAAAACAAATTCGTTGAAGCGCGGCGCTCCGGTAAACAACAACCTGGCGCCGAGCTGCGCGCCCAGTGTGCGCGCCGCGTAATCCGCCTTGGCCAGGTTGTGCTCGGCCAGTTCGCGGATGCCTTCCTTGCCGTAGACACTCAGGAAAATGGTCGCCATCAGCGCCACCAGTCCCTGGTTGGTACAGATGTTGGAGGTGGCTTTCTCGCGCCGGATGTGCTGCTCGCGAGTGGAGAGCGTCAGCACGAAGCCGCGGTTCCCTTGGCTGTCTACGGTCTGGCCGACCAAGCGGCCGGGGATTTGGCGCAGGTATTTCTCCTTGGTGGCAATGACGCCGCAGAAGGGTCCGCCGTAGCTCAGGGCCACGCCGAAGGACTGCGCCTCCAGGCTCACAATATCGGCCTCGACGGGAGGCCGCACCACGCCCAGCGAGACCGCCTCGGCGATGGAGACGACGAGCAAAGCGCCCTTGGCGTGAACGATTTCGGCAATGGCTGGAATGTCTTCGACGACCCCGAAGAAGTTGGGGCTCTGCACCAACACAGCGGCGGTTTCTTCTGTAATCGCCGCGTCGAGCGCGACCAGATCGAGGCGTCCGGTCTCCGCGTCGTAGCCGGCCAGGGTGAAGGGCAGGCCCTGATGCCTGGTGTAAGTAGCCAGCACTTCGCGGTACTCGGGATGAACCGTCTTGGCCACCACCGCCTTGTGCCGGCCGGTGATGCGCACCGCCATCATCACCGCTTCCGCCGCGCCGGTCGAACCGTCGTACATGCTGGCGTTGGCCACGTCCATCTGGGTCAGCTCGGCGATCATGGTCTGAAACTCGAAGATGGCTTGCAGGGTTCCCTGGGTGATCTCGGCCTGATAGGGAGTGTAGCTGGTCAGGAATTCGCCACGCTGGATGAGCGAGTCGATCACCACCGGACGATAGTGGCGATAGGCGCCAGCACCCAGAAAGCTGGTATAGTCGGTGGCGTTTTTGGCTCCGGCAGCACGGAAGTACTCGACGATCTCGCTCTCGGCGAGCGCCGCGGGAACGTCCAGATCGCGATCGAGGCGATATTCCTCGGGAATGACGGCGAAGAGGTCGCCGATGGATGCAGCGCCGACAGCTTCCAGCATCTGCTCGCGCTGGGCGGGGGATTTGGGGAGATAGCGCATTTCAGCCTCTAGCTACTAGCTGCCAGCTTCTAGCTCCGATATGCCGGCGAAGAGCCGCGCTTGATCGGCGAGAAGAGCAGCTTGAAGCGGTGATTGATCCATTCCGAGAGTATTGAAAGGTCGAGAGACAACCGCAGGTCCTTCGACTCCGCTGCGCTCCGCTCAGGAGGACAGGATTCAATCCAGGCGCCAGGATCGGTGAAGCAGGCCTTTGTACGGTCTGCCGTTCAAAATGCGAGGGGAGTGCCGATTCGGCCTCCATGACCCAAGGCAGGCTAGCAGCTAGAAGCTGGTTAGTGTCCCGTTTCTTCCGCGACGAAGTCCTCGTAGGCCGCGGCGTCGAGCAGGGAATCCAGTTCGGCGGGGTTGGAGAGCTTCACCTTGATGATCCAGCTCTCGTGGGGGGCGGAGTTGATCTGCTCGGGGGCGCCGGTCAATTCTTCGTTGATGGCGGCAACCGTTCCGGAGACGGGAGCGTAGAGGTCGCTGACCGCCTTGACGCTCTCCACCGAGCCGAAGACGGCGCCGGCCGTGACCGCGTCGCCCAGCTTGGGCAGGTCCACGTAGACGATGTCGCCCAGCGAGTTCTGCGCGTAATCGGTGATGCCGATGGTTCCAAGCAGGCCCTCGAGCTGAATCCACTCGTGCTCGCGGGTGTAGCGGTAGTGTGCGGGATAGGCCATGGCCGTTCTGCTCCTTCTGCCCGTAGTCAGGAAATCGAGTCTCCAGTGTACGACTTGGCGCCGGGCCGGGAAACCCTGACCATGCACCGAACAGATTACGCCAGAAAGGGAGCCGGTCGGGTGGACGCAACTATTGCGCTGGACAGAAGCCTGGATAGGGGTGCAGCGGCACCAGGATCACAATCTCCATCATGCCGGCCTGCTTGATGGGCAGACTGTCGAGAGCGGCGCGCACCTCGTCTTCCGAGCCCGCTTCCCAGAGAATGCAGGCGCCGGCGGCGTCGCCTCGCTTCCAGAGTTGACGCAGCAGGCCGGTGGCGTAGAGTTCTTTCACGCGCTGGCTCTCGCCGGCGAGCAAGGCGGGGGTGAAGGCATCCGGCGGAAAAACGTCGGTCAGGCGGCGGGAGACGGTGAGAAATTGCATGGAGAGATTGTAAAGGCAGGGAACGAGGGAACAGGGAATTAGGATCGTCCCTTGTGATTACCGTGTGAATACATCCTCATGCCTGTGGCTGAAGGCAGCCGGGGGCACATCGGCCAGGGGCAGTGCCGGGCCCTCCCAGAGCAGGCGGGGCGCACCTTCGCTGGCCGTATGCAATCCCTCCAGATGCAGGGAGTGGCGACCGGCGCGCAAGCCTAGGGCGCCGCGGTCGTAGCGCACGGCGTTGCCGAGAGCGCCACAAACCTGGGCAAAAGGAGGTCCGGTCCGGGCCACTTCCACGCCGTCGATCACCAGCCGTGCTCCATCGCGCGCCATCAGGTGAAAGGTGTAGCCGCCATCGGCGGGAATATCGATCAATCCGTCCCAGACCGCGGCGTATTTGGGTAAACCGTGGTTGTCGACGTGCAGGTTTGGGGAATCGCCGAAAAAGGCGACCTGTTCCTTGCTCAGGTCGGGCAGCTCCGTCCAGGAGCCGGGGAAGAGCTTCCACTCCAGGCCAGCCACCACCGGGCCATCAGGAGGCAAGGCGTTGCGCCACTGGCTCACCACGACGAAACTGCGCGCCGCCCAATCCACACGACCCTGCTTGTCTTGCACGCGCAGAAGGACGCGGAAGCGGCCCGCGCCGTTGACACCGTCCATTTCCGATCCCAGGGAGTCGGCAAAGTTGTGCCGCACCTTTCTGCCCTTGGCCTGGGTCCCATCGCCGAAGAGCCAAGAGTAGTGCGAGCCTTTGGGATCCTCGGCGGTGAATTTGACCATTGTGCCTGTCTCGACAACCGGCTGGTCGATGGTGAAGGCCGCCTTCGGTCCCTGCGAGGCGATGAAGCGTGCCGGCTCAGCACCTTGGCTTACCTCCAACTGCAGGTCGGCATCGCTGGTGGCGGGATTCTGACCCAGCTTCACATTCTCGAAGCTCACATCCTTCACCTGCCCGATCAGCGTCGAGGGGGCCAGCGCCGGCTGGTCCAGGGCCCAAATGTTGCGGAAGACAAAGCCATGCAGCGACGGCTCTTCCTGCTCCATTTGCACCAGGGAGTACCAGTTGTCGAGAAAGAGATTCTCGAAGGTGAAGTTGGAGTGGTCGCCCTTGGCCCCTTGCGCTCCCCAGAAGCCGAGCAGCCCGAAGGTCTGTCCGCAGGCGCCGATGCCGGCGTGCAGAATATCCGAGTCGCGCAGGGTGAAGTTGGTGGAATTGAAGACCTTGTGCGGCCATCCGGCGCGCACGATGTTGGAGATGCTGGTGGAGAGCACGCTGTGTTCGATGAGGATGTTGTTTACATCGCGCCCCGGCCGAACCATGTCGGCATCCTTGTAACCGTCCCAGTTGCCCAATTCGGCAAAAACGTCGTCGGAGGCGCGCAGGAAGGAGTCGCGCACCACCGCGTCGCCGCCGCCCAGCCAGTCCATGCCGTCCTGGTTGGCGTTGGCGGAGTTGCCTCCGATCAGGCGCAGATCGTCATAGACGAATCCGGTGGAGTCCTTCATCTGGATCGACCAGGTGCGCGCCCGCACCAGGCAGGTGAGGCCGTCGATCTCTACGTGGTGTGCTTCCATGGCTCCGATGCAATGCCAATCCGGCTTCTGCATCCAGCCCTCGTCGGCGTTGGGATCCTGGTTGCCTTCGTAGACGATGGTGCCGCGGCCCATGACTTTGACGTTCTCCACCCTCCACAGATTGAGGCTGCCGTAGATGTAGGAACCGGGCTCCATATAGATAGTGTCGCCACTTTTGGGATTCAGGCTCTGGCGGTGAACTCCGGCAGGGATCACCTGCACATTGGGACCTTTCGGTGCGGGCGGGGGCGGAGTTCCGGCAAAGAGGAAGAGCATTTTGGCGCGGTTGAGAAAGTCGCCGGGGCGGGAGATGGAGAGCTTGGCCGGGCCGCTGAGATGGAAACGGATGGTCTGCCCATCGCGCACCGGTCTGATCCCCAGGCGCCAGGGCTGAATGTCCACGCCGCGCTCCCAGAAGCCGGGCTCGGCAGCGGCAATCTCCACGTCCACCGGCCCGGTAACGTCGAAGCTCACGTAGTCATAGCTGGAGGCGGCGTGGGATACGCCGACCGCCTGGCCATTCACCTTGACGGTAAAGTCCGCCGAGCGCAACTCATCGGGAACTGGGGCAGCGGTGACATGGGAGCCGCGCGGGGAAGCTGAAGCATATCGCGGCGTCGCAACCACGCTTGCAAGGAGGAAGTAAGCCAACACAAACCAACGAAAACGGGACAAGCTTCTGAACTCCGGCGGGAAATGGGAACGTAACCACTCTAGCACCTGAACATGTTTCTTTGTCTCAGATGCCTTCGCCCATGGAGACCAGGCCGCGCAGGCGGTCGAGTTGCTCGCGATAGGTGGTGCGCTCGGCTTCTTCGGCGGAGAACGGAACCGCCTGTGCTTCTTCGCCCAGCTTTCCTTCCAGCGCCTCGACGCGGGCTGAAAGCGCAATCAAGGCGTCGCTGAGGGGATCTTTCACATCGTGCGGGTCGGTAATCAGCACCCGCTGGCCGTTGCGATAGACGATGTGCGCGGGAACGCCGACCACGGTGGAGTTGGGGGGCACGTCGGTCAGTACCACCGATCCAGCGCCCACCCGGGAGTTCTCGCCTACCGTGATGTTGCCCAGGATGTTGGCGTTATTGCCGATGAAGACGCCGTCGCAGATGGTGGGATGGCGCTTGCCGTGCTGCTTGCCAGTACCACCCAAGGTGACGCCCTGGTACATGGTCACGTCGTTGCCCACGATGGTGGTTTCACCGATGACTACGCCGGTGGCGTGATCGATAAAGAGCCGCCGCCCCAACTGCGCGCCGGGATGGATATCCACGCCGGTAAAGAAGCGAGCCACCTGCGAGAGCAGCCGCGCCAGCAACACCAAGCGTGCGCGCCACAAGCCGTGGCTGATGCGTTGCGTCCACACCGCCCACAGGCCGGGATAGCAGAGAACAACCTCCAGGCGTGATCGCGCCGCAGGGTCGCGTTCCAGCACGGAGTCGATGTCGTCGCGGATATGGGCAATGAGGGACATAGGATTAATACTCCGCAGCCAACAGCGGACAGCCTTCAGCGAACAGTTTCAATCTTCCAGCGTAACTGTTGGCTGCCTGCTGCTGGCTCTTTGCTGTTAGAGCGTAACGTCTGCCGTGGGCAGGGCCAGCGCTTTTTGCCGCAACGCATCGAAGAGGACACTGCTCAGGTAACGTTCGCCGAAGCTGGGCAGGATGGCCACGATGGTTTTGCCGGCATTTTCCGGCCGCGCGGCCAACTGTAGCGCCGCAAAGATCGCCGCGCCCGTTGAAATGCCGACAAAGAGACCCTCCTCCAGTGGTAAGCGACGGGCAGTATTGATGGAGTCGTCGTTGCTTACTTGGATGACCTCGTCGATCAGGCTGGTGTCGAGCACACTGGGGACAAAACCCGCGCCGATGCCTTGAATCTTGTGCGGGCCAGGCTTGCCGCCGCTCAATACCGGGCTGTCGGTAGGCTCGACGGCGATAGCCTTGAACCCCGGTTTGCGCTCCTTGATGAACTTGGCCACGCCGGTCAGTGTGCCTCCGGTGCCCACGCCGGAGACCAGAATATCCACCTTGCCGTCGGTATCGTTCCAGATCTCGGGTCCGGTGGTGGCGTAGTGGATGGCAGGGTTGGCGGGATTGTCGAACTGTTGAAGGATGTATCCGTTCGGGGTGTTGGCCAGGATCTGGTTAGCTTTGGCAATGGCGCCTTTCATGCCCTTGGGACCGGGGGTCAGCACAATCTCCGCGCCAAAGGCCAGCAGCAGCACGCGCCGTTCCAGGCTCATGGTCTCGGGCATGGTCAGAATCAGGCGGTAGCCCTTGACGGCGGCGACGAAAGCCAACGCAATGCCGGTGTTGCCGCTGGTGGGTTCGATCAGCACCGTCTCCGAGGGCTTGATTTTGCCCTCTTTCTCGGCGGTCTCGACCAGCGCCAGACCGATGCGGTCCTTGACGCTGGCCAGCGGATTCTGGCTCTCCAGCTTGGCCAGCACCGTGGCTCCCAGTCCTTTTGTGATACGGTTGAGCCGCACCAACGGGGTGCGGCCAATAAGTTTGGTTACATCCGCGGCAATCTGCGCCATGACGATCTCCTCTCTGGGATAGAGCCCCAGATCCTTCGTTGTCTGTTAGGGGAATGAAACGGGCTGCCGGGGCGGGCAGGACTTACTGCGTTTGCGCGCGCGAGAGCATCGGAGCAGGCACCGGAACGGTGTTAGCGACATCGACGCATGAGAACAGCCTAGACCCCGCTCCCGCCCGCTGGCAAGTCGCAAGCTGAAAAACTTTACCTGTCTTTTATCAAGGAGCTGGCCTTGGGCGCGCCCCACCCAGATACACTCGAACCTTGGAGTAGCGCAAGCGATGCGTCCTCCAGTTCAGCGCCACTGGCAGGCAGCAGTCTGTTTTTGCGAGGCCAATTCGGCATGGGTTTCACTCGCCCGCAAAAAAACGGCTCAGAGAATACAGGATTCTGCCGAAAGAGTGAGTAGAGGAATCTGCCCGATGCGGGATGAGGCCAAGCGCCCGGCAGCGGGCGAACAAGACGGAGCAGAAGTCCGATCCGGCGCAGTTGCAATAAAGGAGCGATAAACGGTGGTCTTTCCGATGCAACGAAACGAGGTCGCGCAGGTGTCGTGGGCGCACCTGCGCCTGCCGCCGTTTCCCCAGGTAGCCATCCGGGTACTGCAGTTGGCCAACAGCGATACCGTGCAGTTGCACCAGTTGAGCGATCTGATCTCTTCCGATCCGGCCTTTGCCAGCGAGGTGCTGTCGATCGCCAACTCGCTGCTCTACGCGCCGCGTTTTCCTTCCAACAGTATTTTGCAAGCGATCGCGGTGCTGGGCATCAACAACCTGCAAGGACTTTGCCTGACGGTTGGCGCGCGCACCTACCTGGGCAAATCGTTGGGCTTGCCGGCGATGCGCTCGCTGTGGCGGCACGACCTGGCCTGCGGTCTGATTGCCGAACAGTTGGCCGCGGCGGGCTTCATGGACAAGGACACGGCGTACACCTGCGGGGTGTTGCACGACATCGGCCGCCTGGCCTTGGCCGCGGTTCGCCCCAAGGAATATTCGGTTCTTCTCGGCTCGTATAGCGGTACTCCGGCGAGCATTCTCAAGGCCGAGGAAGATCTCTTTGGCCTGGATCACTGCGCCGTCGGACGGCAGCTCATCGCCGACTGGAAGCTCCCCGCCGACTTCGATGCGGTGGTGGCCGAGCACCATGCTCCGCGTCCGAAAGACGGTCCCTGGGGCATGGCAGAGTTGATCAACGTCAGTTGCCGGATGGCCGACACGGCCGGATTCGCCGCCTTCGTTGGCTGCGAGATCGCCTCCTATGCGGATCTGCTGGAAGAGCTTCCCCTGCGCGAGCGGCGCCTCTTCCACCCCACGGTCGATACCCTGGCGGTGGAGATCGCCAGCCGCATCGGCGCTGTCGAGACCACCTGAGCGCGGAGATTCTTAGAAAAGACCCATATAAATTGCCGAAGTATTGGTATTTTCTTATCGAACGGCCCGCGAAAGACTGCCACGGCTGGTTTTTCTTCCGGTATTCTTCCCCGTTGTGCTGGCGTGGCTCGTGTTTTCGCTATTTATTCTGCGTTTTCCACAGAATCAGACGCGGATCGCCCAAACGAACCAAATCAGGTACGGGTTATCCACGAATATTTTTGTTGCGCTGGTAGTTCCGGTCTGCTTATCCACGCATACTCTTGGCATAATCGCTGCATGAGCGGTTCTCTCTTTTTCCTCCACTGTCGGTCGCAGTGGTTGGGGAGCAGGAGCCACCCGCCGGGTTTACGATCCAAGGCCGAGCCGGACCACCCAAGGAGCTTCGCAGAGTGACCAGCTATAGCCGCCAGGAAGTCCTGCGTATCTTACAGATCAGTTCTCGCCAGTTGCAGGGGTGGGAGCGCGCCGAGTTGATTTCTCCCAAGCAGCATTACACGTTTCAGGATCTGGGCCAGCTCCGGACATTGCGCATTCTGCGCGAAGAAGCCGTTCCCGCCGCCTCCATTCGTCATTCCATTTTGGCTATGAAGGCGGTCGCAGGCATGACCAATCCGCTGTTGGAGGCCTGCCCGGTGCGTACTGGAACCCGCCTAGCTTTCCGCTATCACGGCGCCGTTGTAGACCCCATCCGCCGCCAGTTGCTCTTCGACTTCGAGCGTTGCGACCGGCTGGGCCGCTATGGCCAACTCGGCGCCGTCTGCGAGCCCGCGCCGCTGCGCCGCCCTGGCTCCGGGCAGGAGAATGTGCAAGACCGCTTTCTCGAAGCGGTGCAGGCCGAGGAGAGTGGCGACAAACAGCGCGCAATCGCCCTTTACACAGAGATTCTTTTACTCGATCAGTCCTTTGCGCCGGCTTACATCAACCTGGGAACGATCCACTTTCACCTGCGCGAGTTCGACAGCGCAGAGGATCTCTATCGCCGCGCCACCGAGGCCGATCCCAGCTACGTCCTGGCCTTCTTCGACCTGGGCAACGTGCTGGACGAACTGGAGCGGCTGGATGAAGCCATCGCCGCCTATCGCCGCGCCGCCGCGCTGGCCCCGCGCTATGCCGACGTGCACTACAACCTGGCCTTGGCCTACGAACGCAAAGGCCAGCGTCGCCCTGCCCTGCGTCATTGGGAAGAATACGTCCGCTTGGACCGCAGCGGACCCTGGGCCGACCACGCGCGCGGCCAGATCCACAAACTCCTCGGCCGGGAGAAGCTCTCCATCGCTTGGCGCAAGGACGGTTTTGTGGCCCGCGACCAGGAGCGCGCCGCGCTGCAACTGATTTGATCGGGCATCGGTAAGGCGGAAGGGCGAAGGCGTAGACATCAGTCCTTCCCGACGCGCTCTCTTGAGCTTATCTCCTGTTGCTGTATCGTCTGCCCACCCTAGCCGCGACAGCAAAGACGCGGAGAGGGTGGGGCACCCGCACTCAACGCCATGGGGAGATATGCGCTAGAAAGCCGTTTTTTGCCCGATAAACAGCGGCCTCTCGCGTCTTCTTCCCCGGGTGGAATCGTCCTCCCGAGCGAAGCGAAGAACCAGCTTCTCGTTTTCCGCGCGAGGGCGGGAAATCGGGAGGTTCTATCGCGGCAAGCTCAGGCGGCTTTCCGCTTCAGGGCCAGGTGGCCTCTCCAATACAGCGCCAAGCCGATGAGGATGGAGGCCAGCGTGCCACCCACCAGCTTCAGTTCGAAGCCCAGTTTGTTGGTCGAGTCACCCGGCGGCACCAGTGAAACCAGAATGCCCACCAGCACCACAACAAATCCCAACCCGCCGCAGAGCCACGCGCCGGCAACGCCGCCGGGGACCAGCACGGCATGGGGATTGTCGGTTCGGTCCGGGCGCCGCGCCAATTTGATTACCGCGGCAAACATGTAAAGGAAGGGAATGAAGTAGAGGATGATGGCCGCGTCGATCAGAAATTGATAGGCGCCGCGGGTCGACTCGTTGATCTGGCTGCCCAGCAGAATGGCGCCGGAGATGGCGGCCTGCACCAGGATCGAAACCCACGGGGTCTTCCACTTGGGATGAATCTTGCCGAAGGCGGCGGGCAGGTAGCTGTCAATGCCCACCACAAAGGGCACGCGGGCGATGCCGGCCACCGTGCTTCCCACTCCGCCGGCGTTGCCAGCCGTGACCAGAATGGCGGCCAGAATACCCAGCGCACCCAGCTTGAGCGCCACCGAACCGATGGTGATGGCGTTGAAGACTCCGCTCTGCGGGTCGATCTGCGCCGCCGGGACCAGGGAGAGAATGGCGAAGGTGCCAACTATATAGGCCAGCGCAATCATCGCACCGGCGCCGAAGACGGCCCGGGGCAGGGTTCTGCGCGGATCGCGCACCTCTTCGCTCATGGCCGAGACCAGTTCCAGCCCGGTGAAGGCGAAAGCAATCTGCGACCAGAAGTTGACCGTATCCCAGTTCCAGGTGGGCAGCATGTTCCCCAAGGTGAAGCGGGTTGCCGAGCCGTGCCGGAGACAGACAAACGCAGCCACCCCCACCAGGATCACCAGCGGTGCATAGGTGCCCACGCCGCCCGCGTTTTGCAGCCATTTGCCCACGTTGAGTCCGACGATATTCAGCAGCACCGCGATCAACAACATGCCCAGCGAGACGGAGAGCAGAAAGGTGCGGTCCTGGGCCAGAGCGGCGCCGCGCCCGCCCACGATGTAGGCGCTCATTGAGGCGCTGGCCAGCAGCAGGCCGGGGAAGTAGAAGACGGTGTATATCCAGTAGGTCCAGCCGGCAATGAATCCATGGAACGGCCCGAAGGCCTCGCGCGACCAGGCGTAGAGTCCGCCCTCTTGGGGAAAGCGCGAGGACAGCTCGTTGATGACCAGCGCGCCGGGCACAAAGAAGAAGAGCGCGGCCAGCACCCACAGGCTGATCGAGGAAGTGCCGTTATGGCCGGCGGCGGCGATCCAGCGCGGCCCCAGCACGGTGGCGATATTGAACAACAAAACATCCCAGAAGCCCATGGTCTTGCGCAGTTGGGATTTGGAATCGAGGGAGACGGGGGTGGCAGCGGTCATGCGAGTTCCTGAAAGCGAGGCGGGGATTGAAACGGCCTGCAGAGATGATACCGGACCCGGTGCAGGCCCGCCGCACCGCCGCCCTCTCGCCATGCTGTAGAGTGTTACCGGGAGGGTTGGCCGATGGCGCGCGAATTGCAGATCCCCGGAAGCGGTGAGACCATCCACCTGCAGCAACAGATCGCTCGCTTGCAGGCGCTGCTGGAGGCTTCCCGCCAGGTGCACTCCACGGTGCGCGAAGAAGAAGTGCTGGAACAGGTGCTGCGCATCGTGGTACGGGAACTGGAGATGGCCGGGGCCGCATTTCCTTCTGCCGGAATGTCCTTCGGCAGCCTGCCTGAATCCGCGAACCTCCAGGATTCCGGTTGGGCGGCCAGGCAGGATCTGCCCATCTACCCTTTGCTGGATCGCGACGGCGAGACCATGGCAGAACTGGTCGTCGCTCCTCCCCAGGGCCGCCCCCTCACCCTCTACGAGGCCGATTTTATCGAGGGGCTGGTTTTGCAGGCCGCCGTGGCTGTGGAGAACGCCCGTAACCACCAGCGCAACCTGGAATTCGCCCGCCTGCAGCAGGACCTGGACGCCGCCCGGAAGATGCAACGTTCGTTGCTGCCACACCATTTGCCAGAGATTCCCGACTACACGCTGGCCTTCCGCTCCGAGGCCTGCTATGAGGTGGGCGGCGACTATCTGGACGTGGTTGCGCAGCCCGACGGCAGCTTACTGCTGGCGGTGGCCGATGTGGCTGGCAAGGGATTGGCCTCGGCGATCATGTCTACCAGCTTCCGCAGCGCCTTTCGCGCGGTGGCCGCCTCCGGCCCGCCGCTCGACGAACTGGCGGCGCGCATGAACCGCCATCATTGGCGCGAGGGCGAAGAGGCCCGCCGCCACTATGTTACCGCCATCTTTTTGCGTCTTCATGCCGCCCATGGCCAGGCCGAGGTGGTCAACGCCGGGCACAACCCCGGATTTTTGCTGCGCCCGGGCGCCGAACCGGTGCTGCTTGGCGCCTCCGGTACGCCACTGGGCCTCTTTGCGAAGATGGAATACGCCAGCGAGCATCTGGACTTTCCCCCTGGTTCCCGGTTGCTGCTTTATACCGACGGGCTGACCGAAGTCTTCAATGGGGATGAGGAGTTTGGCTCGGAGCGGCTGCTGCAGAGCTTTTCCGGCTGCCGGGAGCAGTGCTCCGATGCTATTCTCGATGCATTGTGGGCCGCCATCGCCGCGTATTCCGGCGGCAATCCACAGGGAGACGACATGACCGCACTGGCCCTGTGCCGCGCCGGCCTTGCGGAGACGGCGCCATGAGCGAACCCAAAGCTGCCATCGTCGAGGTTCGCCTGCCCTCGCGGCTGGGCTATGAAAAGGTAGCCATGAGCACCGCCGCGGCCGTGGCACATCTGATGGGATTCCGCGAAGAGCGCATCGAAGACCTTAAAACCGCGGTCGCCGAGGCCTGCATCAACGCCATCGAGCACGGCAACCGGCTCAATGAGACGCGCTCCGTCGGGGTCACCCTCTCCGCCGCTGCCGGCGCCTTGGAGGTCAAGGTCATCGACGCCGGCCGCGGACTGGAGCACCTGCCGCCGCTGCCGGACATCGACCGCAAGATGCATGGCCAGCAGGAAGCGCGCGGCATGGGCATCTTTCTGATTCAGGCGCTGGTCGACGAGGCCGAGTGGGTCACCGGCGTAGACGGCGACAGCAGCTATGTGCGCCTGGTGATCCGGCTCGACAAGGTGGCTTGAAGCGCGGGTCAGAGCCGGTCGCCGCAGAAGAACGCAAGCAGAGATGAGGGAGACGAGCGTGCAAAGCGAAACCAGATCGCATATCGAACAGTTGAAATCCCCGGCCGGCGATGCGGTTGCGGTGCTGCGCTTGGAGGGGGACATCGCCAGCACCTCCAAGGACGCCGTGCTGGGCGCCTACCAGTCTCTGCCCAAGGAGTCGAATCCGCTCATTCTGCTGGATTTCACCAAGGTGGACTACATCAACTCCAGCGGTATCGCGCTGGTTATCCAATTGCTGATGGAGGCCTCGACAGCCGGCCAGAAGATCTCCATCTGTGGCCTCTCACCGCACTTCAACAAGGTCTTCACCATGGTTGGCATTCCCAAATACGCCACCCTCTTTCCCACCCACGCCGAGGCGCTGGCGGCGCTGTAGCCGAAGGATTTTCACCGAAATTAGCGATATTTGCATTTTTCGATAACTTCACTCCGTGCAAATGGATACGATTCCTAACCCGTATGCACTTGGCGCTGGCAGCCTTTCGTCGGAGGGAGCAGGGCGAAGGCGGAGGGAGCAGGGGCCTTTAGGCCCCTGAATAAAGCCGAAAGAATGATCCGGCTTTAGCCGCGGGCCTTTCGCTATCGTTTTCGGCACGAGAAAAGAGCCCGG
>Ga0326728_10003356_pt1 | contig 50070 bp, 50 predicted proteins | sample MB3enrmetagenome_FD_207602 | JGI IMG/M metagenome (GOLD analysis project Ga0326728, IMG submission 207602) | Lab enriched peat soil microbial communities from McLean, Ithaca, NY, United States - MB31MN | ecosystem: Environmental > Terrestrial > Soil > Wetlands > Peat | place: USA: New York... | reverse complement strand
TGCTGAACCGGGTTGACCTGCTCCTGGACGAATTTCTTCGTGGCGCAGCCCGTGCTCGAGAGGGCGACCATCATTAGAAGACCGCTGAAACCCACTACCGCATTCGAAGTTCTCATGTTTCCCTCACTGGATAACTCTAGCACTTTATGGACCACATGCGAAAACCCTCTATGTCGCTGAATGGCAACCAGCTCCCCGCGCAGGGTGGCAGGACCGGCAGGCAAGAAATGCCTTAACCTGTTCTCGACATTGTAAAATCTTCCTTGGCTGGCGGGCTGGCATACACTATGAATGTGCCCGAAGCGCCGCTCTACACCACCTACGACGCGTTTGCCTGGTGCTACACCAGAGGCTGGGGAGACGAGTACCACAAGCAGGCGCGGGCGGTGCTGGACGGCCACGTGTTCCCCCGTCTGGCCCCCGGTGCGCGGGTGCTGGATCTGTGCTGCGGCTCCGGCAACCTGGCCGCGGTCCTGGTGGCTAGCGGCTTCCAGGTGACCGGAATCGACGGATCGGCCCGCATGCTCGAGTTCGCCCGCGGGCGGGCGCCGGAAGCGGAATTTATGGTCGCAGACGCGCGCACTTTCCGCTTCGACGCCGTTTTCGACGCCGTGCTGAGCACCTTCGACAGCCTCAACCACATGCTGACGCTGGAAGAACTGGAGGCGGTCTTCCGCAATGTGCATGCCGCGCTCCGCGGGGGCGGCCTGTTCGTTTTCGACCTGAACATGCCCGAATCCTTCGAGACTCTATGGCGCGGCGACATGGCCGACGTGCAGGACAACGCGGTGGCGGTGACGCGGGGCCGGTACGATCCCCAGGAGCGCCTGGGCCGCGCCGAAGTCACCATGTTCCGGCTGGAAGACGGCTGGCAGCGCTCCGACGTCACGGTCTTCGAGCGCTGCTACTCCGAGGGCGAAGTTCGCGGGGCGCTGGAGCGGGCGGGCTTCCAGGATCTCTGGGTGTGCGACGCGCGCGACGCCGGGATGCGCGGCGACACCGCGCTCGGCCGCAGCTTCTTCTTCGCGGTGAAGTAGCATCGACCGCGGCTCTCGGGAAATGCCAAAATGGGTGACGATGAGGACATCCATACCGGCACTGGCTCTGGTTCTGTTGGCCGCTTGCAGCAGCGCCAACGCGCAACCCTACCACTGGTGGAACCAGCCCATTGTGCCGGCGCCACCGCCTAATCCAAACCTCAAGAAGCTGCCCCTGATCTCGGTCCAGGGCAACCGGTTTGTGGACCCGCAAGGGAAGACCGCGCTGTTCCGCGGAGTGGCCATCGCGGATCCCGACAAACTGGTGGGGCAAGGCCACTGGAACAAGGAACTGTTCGCCGCGGTCCAGCAGATGGGCGCGCGGATGGTCCGCATTCCCGTACACCCCATAGCCTGGCGGGAGAGGACCCCCAAGGTCTACCTCCACATGCTCGATCAAGCCGTGGAGTGGTGCACCGAGCTGGGGCTGTACATCGATCTGGATTGGCATTCCATCGGCAACTTGAAGGCGGGGCTTTTTCAGGACCCCAACTACGACACCTCGCTCGCGGAGACCTCGAACTTCTGGAAGACCGTCGCCGAGCACTTCGCGGGCAACCACACGGTGGTGTTCTATGAGCTGTTCAACGAACCGACGCTGTTCTCCGGCAGGCTGGGACGAATGTCGTGGGAGGAGTGGAAGAAGATCAACGAAGACCTGATCGCGCTGATCCGAGCTTACGATGCGGAGAAGATTCCGCTGGTGGCGGGCCTGGATTGGGCCTACGATCTCACGCCGCTGCACATCGAGCCGATCGCGGCCGAGCGCATCGGCTACACCGTGCATCCTTACGCGAACAAGAGAAGCCGGCCCTGGGAACCGAAGTGGGATGAGGATTTCGGCTTCGCGGCGGAGAACTATCCGGTGGTAGCGACCGAGTTCGGATTCACGCCGGGGGAGGCGGAGGCGGGCCAGAATAACGAGTACGGGAAGGCGATCGTCAAGTATCTGGAGGGGAAGAAGATCAGTTGGATGTGCTGGCTCTTCGATCCGGATTGGCCGCCCTGTCTGCTGCGCTCCTGGGAGGGCTACGCGCTCAGCGAGTCCGGGGTATTCTTCAAGGAGGCGATGCAGAGCAATGCTCGATGAGACCGACCGGTTCGCGCCGCTGGACGGCTACAAGGTCCATTACCAGAGTTACGGATCCGGCAAGCGGACCGTGGTCTTCCTTTCGGGCTGGGGCTGCGATACTACGCTGTGGCGGAATCAGGCGCCGGCGCTGGCAAGTAGGTGGCGGGTGCTGCTGGTGGATCTTCCGGGGCACGGGCGCAGCGACGCGCCCGAGATCCGCTACACCATCGCGTTGTTCACGCGAGCGGTGGCCGCGGTGCTCGACGACGCGCAGGTCGAGAAGGCCGCCGTGGTGGGCCACAGCATGGGCGGCATGGTGGCCTACGAATTCGCCCGCCAGCATCCCGAGAGGACCCTGGCCCTGATCTGGGTGGACGGGGCCTTCGGAGTGCCCATACAGATCCACCAGCAGATGGCGGACTTCAAACGCCACGCCCAGGAGTTTCGAGGGCCGGACTACAAGGCGAAGGTCACCGAGTTCATCGAGCAACTGTTCGTGCCGGAGACGCCGGCCGCGGTGCGGGAGGAAGTGCGGCAATCCGTGCTGGCGACGCCCCAGCACGTACTGGCGAGCGCCCAGGAGGAGCTCGCCAATCCCGCCACTTTCGAGCACGCCCTCCTGGACAAGCCTGCCTTCGCGCTGCTCAGCTCGTTCTGGAATCCGGAGCAGTACATCGATATCTTCAAGAAGTACCTGCCGCGCCTGGAATACGAACTGATAGACGGCGTGGGCCATTACCCGATGCTCGAAAAGCCAGCCGAGACGAACGCATTTCTGGCGCGCGTTTTGGCTCGCCTTTGAAGGAGGCACACCATGTTTCACATCCTGTGGACGCTCATCATCGGACTCGTCGTGGGCGCTGTCGCCAAGGCCATCATGGGGGGCAGAGACCCCGGCGGGATCGTCGTCACCATGCTGTTGGGGATCGCGGGGGCCTTCGTGGGCCACTGGCTGGGGCGCATGGCGGGGTTCTACGCGTACGGACAGCCCGCCGGCTTTGTGATGTCGGTGGTGGGCGCCATCGTGATTCTGGCGGTCTACCACGCGATCCGCAGGGGCTGAGCGTTCACTCGACCTTGGCGGCCGGGAGCGACCACGGCGGCACGATGCCGTTCACGCGCGCGTAGGCCACCGACTGGCCCATGTGCTCGTTCACGTGCACCAGAATGCGCAGGTAGACCGCGCGCGCCGTGGTGTCCTTGCCAAAGAAGTCCACGTGCTTGTCCAGGTCCCCGGCGCTGGCCTTGTCCATGGCGTCGCGTACCGCGTTCAGCGATCGCTCGACCAGGCTCGCCACACGCTGCTTGTCGGTCACGGTCTTCTCCAGTTCCGCGCTGCGCTTCTCCAGCGCCATCAGTCGCGCACGCCCGGCCAGTTCCAGCTTCCCGTACAGATCCTCCGGCGCCTTCTGCCCGACGATGTCGAGCAGCTCGAAGTTGGCGGTCGCGATGTGCATGTAGACTTCGCTCACCGAGCGCACGCCGGCACCCGGCCGCCAACCGTACTTCTCGGCGGGCATGGCCTTGGCCAGCGCTACTACGTTACGGCTGGCGTAGGCCAATTCGTCGAGATACTCGCGCCTGTAAGTTGCCAGGTCCTGAGCTGCGAGCGGCCAGGCCATGGCGATCAATCCCGCCGCAATCATCGAGCTTCGCGACACGCGTCACCTCCTGGCATCATTGTCGCACCGAGACCGGCGCCCGGGTGGCGCCGGCGAGGCTAGCGGCGGTATCCGTAACGGTAGGCAGGCGCGACGCGGTAGCCACGGACGTAGGGTCGCGGCGCCCAGTAACCGGCATGCCAGTAGCGATGCGGCCCCACTCCGTACCAGTAGCCCGGTCCCGGAAGCGGCGCAGCATACGCGACCACCGGCGCCGGAGCATAGTAGGGACGAGCGTAACCACCCACGCCGATTCCGACGTAGACGCGCGGCCCCGCGAACAGAGCGCCTCCGGCGAGTAACACCAAAGCCAGCAGTTTGGTTTTCATTTCCTTTTCTCCTTTCTCTGTATTTCCAACTTCGCCGGGATAGAGGCACTTCGCGTGCCAAATTGTAACTTACTGATCTGTCGGATCTTATTGTCCGGATCGCCGGTTTGCGGCTGGTTGTAAACCACCAGCGCGGACGAATTCGACCGAAGCTGCGGCTGCCGCGGGCTATAAGTCGTTGGGGAGCACGATGCGATAGCGGGCCCGGCTGGCCGGCAGATGCTCGAGCGCCTGGTCCGCCTTGGCCGCCGTTCCGATGGCTGCGTGCCCCGGCGCCAACGGATACTGTGCGATCTGCCACTCGTTGTTCAACATCGACAGGTCCGAATGGCAGATGCCGCAGTGGGCGACCTCGATTTCGACCTGCTCGTCGCCGAGCGGGCCGGCGCGGAGAGAGTGGCCATGCGGCTCTGGAGGGCGGGTCGGAGACGGCTCGGGAATTGGCTTTTTGGCTTTGGTTTGGGGGCCTCTGGCGGGGTGGAAAGCAGGCTACTGTGCGCGTATCTATAAGAAGTATAGGGAGTTATGCAAAAGTGTCCGTTTCCTGGATTGGCCTCGAAGGCCACATTCTCAGTTTTCGGGTTGGGCGGGTCGGCGGAGGGACGAAGGGTGAGGCACGGGTAGTGGCTGGCGGGGGTACGATTGGGCACGAGCAAGCTCCTGGTGAGATTGTAAGGCGGGGCGGAGCTATGGGCGGAAGCGGGATTCCGTAAGCGGCGGAGGGGATGGGGAGAATATAGGAACGGCGGCGGTGATCGAGGAGCGGATAATAGGTCTGATGGTGCGCTATGCACTGGCGATGCTGATCGGCTGTCGACTGCTGGGGGCGGTGGACACGGCGCGGATTGACGCGGTGCTGGCGGGCTACGACAAGCCCGACACTCCCGGCTGTGCGCTGGCGGCGATGAAGGACGGGCGGGTGATCCATGAACGCGCCAGCGGCATGGCCGACCTGGAACTCGGCATCCCGCTGACGCGGCGCTCGGAGCTCGAGATCGCCTCGGCGTCCAAGCCGTTTACGGCGCTCGCTGTGCTGCTGCTGGAACGAGATGGCAAGCTCTCGCTCGACGACCCCGTCGCGAAATTCATACCGAGATTGCCCGATTACAGCCGGAGAATCAAGATTCGCCACTTGCTCGGGCATAGCAGCGGCCTCCGGGATGCACCCACGCTGCTGGTGCTGGCGGGCCGAACCTACGATGACACCACCGATTGGCCGGAGTTGCTGGCGCTGATCTCGCGGCAGAAGGAGCTGAATTCCCAGCCGGGCCAGGCTGCCGCGTACTCCAATACGGGATACCTGCTGGCGGCGCAGATTGTCCGGCAGGCCAGCGGCAAGTCATTGCGCCAGTTCGCCGATGAGCGCATATTCGGCCCGCTCGGGATGAAAGACACGCACTATATCGACGATCGGCGGGAGTTGATCGCGCGGCGGGCCAGCGGCTATTCACCGGAAGGGGAAGGCCGCTTCTCGAACAACAATTCGGGGGCGGTGGATATGACGGGAGCGGCCGGGGTCCACACCACGTTAGAGGATATGGAGAGATGGGAAACGGCATTCTTCGATACCGAATCCAGTCTTGCGCCGCTCATCGCACGCATGCAGCAGGTCGCCACACTGGATAACGGCCAGCCGGCCGCGCCAAAGGACATCCCTCTTGAGTTCGGCCTGGGCCTGTGGCGCGAGCGGTGGGGTAACCGGCAGATCGTGGAGCAGAGTGGGATTTGGGGAGGATACCGTTCGGGGATCTATCGGATACCCGAGGAGCGCTTTTCCGTCATCTGCCTGTGCAACCGGTCCGACCCGGACCCGGAGCACATTACTCGGCAAGTGGCGGAGATCTTCTATCCGGACGTCAAGGAGGAACCCCGCGCGCCGGCCAAGCCAAGTGACGCGGCGAAGACGGCGGAGCCCACTATTGGCATGGAAGAACTGAGAGCCCTGGAGGGTAATTATCGGTGCGACGAGCTCGATGCGGTGTACCGTCTGACATTGCGCGATGGCAAATTGCACGCCGAGGTGGGGCACATCGATTGGCCGCTGACGCCGGAATCGAAGGGCCGACTCCGCAATGGGCAGGTGGTCTTCACCAAAACGCCACAGGGCCTGATCCTCGATCTGGAAAACCCGCTCTTCGCGATCCACAATTTGCAGATGAGCCGAGTGCCGTAGGCAGCCCCGCGCGCGTTGTCCGGCGGGGATGTTCGATTCAATCTGAGGTTCCACCTGAGGTTCAACATGAGATTCCTAATGAGGTTCAAACTGAAGTTGCTAGCGGGCTCTCTTTAGTGTATACTTGTTTCCCATCTGAACCTCTGAATCCCAATTCACGCCGAAGGAGTTAACTTATGACGAAACTGCTATGGATTTCCGGGGCCGTGGGCACGCTATTGGCGCTCTCGGGCGCCCCAAACGCTCCGTTTACAGCGGCCCCAGGCAAACCGGTGTCGCCGCCGGCTTCCCTGGCCGCCCAGACGCACGGTGCCCGACCGCTTGCCGGGGACACCGCCGGCGCTCCTCGGGTGGCCGCGAACTATGGCAAGCTGCCGCTGGCCTTCGAGCCCAACCTGGGCCAGACCGACGCGCGAGTGCGCTTCGTGGCGCGGGGCGGCGGGATGACGGCCTTCTTCACCGACACGGAAACGGTCATGGCGCTCAGCCGGGCCCAGCGGCGGGAACCGACGAAGGCCGAGCAGGCCGTGGTGCGGATGAAGCTGGAGGGGGCCATGCAGCCGCGCCAGGCCGTGGGTCTGGAAAAGCTCGCCGGCGTCAGCAACTACTTCATCGGCAACGATCCGAAGAAATGGCGCACGGACGTGCCGCACTACGCGCGTGTGCAATACGAAGGTGTGTACCCGGGCATCGATCTGGTGTGGTACGGCAACCAGCGCCAACTGGAGTACGACTTCGTGGTGGCGGCGGGGGCGGACCCGAGTCAGATCCAGATAGCCTACCAGGGAGTGGAATCGGTGGGAGTGGATGCGCGCGGCGACTTGGTGCTGCGGACGGCGCTGGGCGAGGTCCGGCAGCAAGCCCCGCGGGTGTATCAGGAGATAGGCGGGAACCGGGTCGAGGTGGGGGCGCGCTACGCGCTTGGCGCCCGCAACCGGGTGCGCTTCGAGCTGGCGCAGTATGACCGGAAACGGGAGTTGCGCATCGACCCGGTGGTGCTGGTCTATTCGACCTACCTGGGTGGAAGCGGAGAGGATGAGAGCCGGGGAATCGCGGTGGACGCAGCGGGGTCGGCCTACGTCGCGGGTTACACTCAATCGACCGACTTCCCCACCCAGTCGGCGTACCAGGGGACGCTCAAGCAAACGCAGAACGTATTCGTGACGAAACTGACGCCGGCGGGGAACGCGCTGGTCTACTCGACCTACCTGGGCGGGAGCGGCGTGGATGCCGGCCTGGGAATCGCGGTGGACGGAGCGGGCTCAGCCTACGTGACGGGGGGAACCCAATCGACGGACTTCCCCACGCAGTCGGCGTATCAGACGGCGAACCAGGGAGGTACGGACGCTTTCGTGACGAAACTGTCGCCCGCGGGCAACGCGCTGGTCTACTCCACCTACCTGGGAGGGAGCGGTACCGACGCCGGTTACGGGATCGCGGTGGACGCGGCGGGCTCGGCTTACATCACGGGGATAACCCAGTCGACAAATCTCCCCACGCAATCGCCGTACCAGGCGACACTTCCTGGATCTGAGAACGCTTTCGTGACAAAACTAGCGCCGGCCGGCAACGCGTTGGTCTACTCCACTTACCTGGGAGGAAGCGCATCGGAGTCGGGCCAGGGGATCGCGGTGGACGCAGCGGGCTCCGCCTACGTCACGGGTTGGACCGATTCGTCCAACTTCCCCACCCAATCGGCGTTTCAGACGACACTCCAGGGACCTCAGAACGGTTTTGTGACGAAGTTTGCGCCCGCGGGCGACACGCTGGTCTACTCCACCTACGTGGGAGGAAACGGGACCGATCAGGGCAATGGGATCGCGGTGGACGCGGCAGGTTCGGCCTACGTTACGGGGTACACCACTTCGACCAACTTCCCCACGCAGTCGGCGTATCAGGGGGCGCTCCAGGGAGCTCAGAACGTTTTTGTGACGAAACTTATGCCCGCCGGCAACGCGCTGGCCTACTCCACCTACCTGGGTGGAAGCAGCCAGGATGAGGGCCTGGCGATCGCGGTGGACGTGGCGGGCTCGGCTTTCCTCACAGGGGACACGCTCTCGACCAACTTCCCCACCCAGTCGGCGTACCAGGCGACATTCGGGGGAGGGTATCGCGATGCTTTCGTGACAGAACTCACGCCGGCGGGCAGCGCGCTGGTCTACTCCACGTACCTGGCTGGCAACGGCGAACAGGTGGGTTCCGGAATCGCGGTAGACGCTACAGGGTCGGCCTACGTCACGGGATACACCTATTCGACCAACTTCCCCACCCAGAACCCGTACCAGGCGGCGTTTCAAGGGGCGTGGGACGCTTTCATCACCAAGCTGTCGGCCCATCCCGTGGCTGCTCCAATTCTGACTGCGCCCGCAAACGGCGCTGCGGGGCTCTGTTTAAGCCCGACCCTGAGTTGGAACACGGCTGCCGGGGCCACATCCTACGATGTTTATCTTGGCACGGCAACGCCTCCGCCTTTGGTCGCGAGCACGGCGGGAACGAGTTATGATCCCGGGACGCTGATTGAAGGCACGACCTACTACTGGCAGATCGTGGCGACGGATGGGGTTAACTCGGCAAGCTCCGCGATATGGTCGTTCACGACGCAGGCGCTCCCGCCAGCGGCGCCCGTCCTGGTCTGGCCGGCGAACGGGATGACGGGGGTCTCGGCGACGCCCACCCTGACCTGGAAGGCCTCGCCCGGAGCCGCCTCCTACGATGTGTACTTCGGCACCGCGCCCCGGCCCCCGCTGGTGGCCAACACGGCGGCGGCCAGTTACAGTCCGGGGAAGCTGAATGCGGGGGAGACTTACTACTGGGGGGTGGTGGCGAAGAACGCCGGGGGATGGAACGGCTCGCCTATATGGTCGTTCACAACGCAGGTAGCGCCTCCCCCGGCTCCGGTCTTGATCGCTCCGGCGAACGGGGCGCAAGGGGTAACGGTAGCGCCCACATTGACCTGGAAAGCCTCTCCAGGGGCCACCTCGTACGACGTATACTTCGGCACCGTGAGCTCGCCACCGCTGGCGGTCAATACGACGGCGACCAGCTCCAGTCCGGGGAAGCTGGCGGGGGACAAAACCTTCTACTGGCGCATAGTGGCGAAGAACGCTGGAGGATCGAGCAGCTCCGCTACTTGGTCGTTCACGACACACTGAGACCGGGAGGGCGGGCTACGGAGCCCGCCCCACATCTCCGCGGCCGGGCGGCGGGGACTTGCGCTAACGGGCGACGATCTTCTGGACGGCTTTGGCGAGCTTCTGGAATTCTTCGCGAGAGACGGAGTGGGGGGCGTACTCGGCGACGGTGAGGCCGCGGGCGACGGCCTCGGCGACCACGATTCGCTGGCCGATGGGCGGGAGCACCTTCTTGCCGACCTCTTCGAGCGAAGAGGAAAGACTGCGTCCCAGGTTGGTATGCATGAGCACACGGGACGGGACCAGCCGGATGCGGGGGCGCTTGGAGCGGCGTTCGGCGCGGGCTTTCAGAGCCAGGTTGAGGACCCCTTTGAGGGCCAGAAGATCCAGGGGAGAGGGGCCGCAGGGCAGCAGAACCAGGTCGGCGACCAGGGCGGCCTGATAAGCGGCTTCGGAGATGCCGGGCGGCGTATCGATCAGCACGAAGTCGGCGGCCTGCTCGGCGGTGCGGGCCCGGGCGCGCAGGGTCTCGACACTGCCGCTTTTCACCTTCTCGACGCAACGGGAAAGCAGTCCTTCGCCCAGGTCGGCCCAATCCGCCAGGCTGTGCTGCGGGTCGGCATCCAACACCAGGACGCTGTGGCCGAGAGCGGCGAACTCCCCGGCCAGGTTGCCCGCGATAGTGGATTTCCCAATGCCGCCCTTACGCCCCGCAACCGCGATGATCGCCATAGAAGGTACTATAGCGAGTTTCGGACTGAGTCAAGAGCGGCCGGGCGGAAGTCACCGGCGGCAAGACCGCCGGCGCCACCTACGGCTTGGCCGGCTTCAATAGGCCGATGATGTTGCCGTCCGGATCCGCGAACCAGGCGAAGGCGCCGGTGGGAATGGCGATCGGCCCGACCAGCTTCTTGCCACCCAATTCGGTGGCTTTGTCGAGGGCGGCCTGCACGTCCTCGACGTCGACGTAGAACATGGTGTAATGCTGCGGCTCGTGGCCGAGTGAAGTGATGTGACCGGGGATGCCCTGGGGACTCCCGGTTTCGATATTCGACGCGGGGCCGGCGACCGTGATCTGCCAACCGAACAGCTTCGAATAGAAATCGCCGGTTTTCGCGCGGTCGCGGCATCCGATTTCAAAATGAACAACTGGCCGTCCCATGGGCTTCTCCCTCCCTTGAGCGAGCAAATGTGGCGCCGCTGCCGCCAACAAGAGCGCGGAGCGGCGAGTAAGCAGGTCTTTGGATTGGGCGTGGCGCATCCTGGGCCCCCGATTTCTTGGATGCAACCACAGGCCGCTGGGGAGCGAATCCGCGAAACCCTTTTACTTGGCGATCACGCGCAGGGGGACCTGGCTGGTCTGGGCGGAACTGGGCCCCACCATAACGTCGAAGACTCCCGGCTCGACCACGGGGTGCATATCGCGATTCAACAGCTCGAGGTCGCGGGAGGTGAGCTTGAATTCGAGGGTCTGCTTGGCGCCGGGTAGGAGGCTGACCCTCTGGAAGCCACGCAGCTCCATGACGGGGCGGGTTACCGAGGCGACCTGCTGATGGATGTACAACTGGGCGACCTCATCGCCCGCCCGGCTGCCGGTGTTGGTCACATCCACAAAGACGGAAGTGGCGCCCTGGGGGCCGATCTCGGCGGGCTCGACGCGCAGATTGCCAAACTTGAAGGTCGTGTAACTGAGGCCCCAGCCGAAGGGGAAGAGCGGCTTCCTGCTGGTGAACAAGTACTCGCGGTTCATGGACGGTTTGTGGTCGTAGTAATCGGGAAGCTGGCCGACGGAGCGGGGAAAGCTTATGGGGAGCTTGCCTCCGGGATTGACGTCGCCGAATAGGACGGAGGCGGCCGCGGTTCCGCCTTCCTGTCCCAGATACCAGCCTTCGAGGATGGCCGGAACGTGTTCCGCGGCGTAGTTAATGGAAAGCGGGCGGCCGTTAATCAGGAAAACTATGGTTGGTTTTCCGGTGTCGACCACGGCGCGAATCAGTTGGTCCTGATAGCCGATGAGGTCGAGGGAATCGCGGTCGCCGAGGTGAACGGCGGACCAGGCTTCGCGATTGGTGCTCTCGTTCTCTCCCACGACGATAATAGCGAGGTCCGCATTGCGGGCCACCTCGGTGGCGGCTGCAATGCTCTTCAACTGGGACTCGGGAGTGGGGAGCTTCACCGCGTTCTCGACCCAGCCGCTCCAGCCTTGCTTGCCTTCGGTGATCTTGCAGCCCTCGGAGTAGACTACTTTCGCGGCCGTGCCCACGCGCGCGCGGATTCCGTCCAGAATGCTCACCGAGTGGGCGGGTTCGCGGCTGTAGCCGCCCAGGTGAACGTCGGCCGCATTGGGGCCCATGACGGCGATGGTCTTGAACTTGGCCGGGTCGAGGGGCAACAGGTGGCCCTCGTTCTTGAGGAGCACGATGGCTTCCTGGGCGGTTTTGAGCGCCAACTGGCGATGCTCGGGGCTATTGGTCGTGCGCTCGGCGTAGTCGGGATCGACGTAGGGATTCTCGAACAGCCCCAGACGGAACTTGGCCGCCAGGATGCGGGAGACAGCCCGGTCCACTTGCCACTGGGGCACTTGGCCCTGCTTGACCTGGTCGAGGAGGGTGCGGTAGACGGAGCCGTCGCTGAGGTCGTAATCGACGCCCGCGGCCAGGGCCTGGCGGGCCGCGTCGGCCAGGCCGGTCGCAACGTGGTGGGTCTCGTAGAGCATCTGGAGACCGCCGCCATCAGAGGTGACGAAGCCACGGAATCCCCACTCCTGGCGCAGAACGCGGTCCAGCAGCCAGACGTTGACGTGGGACGGGATGCCGTCGATCTCGTTGTAAGAGGCCATCACGCTGCCGACATTCGCCTCGACGACCGCGGCGCGGAAGGCGGCCAGGTAGGACTCGCGGATTACGCGTTCGGAGTAATTGCCGGGGGCGGTGTTGGTGCCTCCCTCCGGGGCGCCGTGCACCGCGAAGTGCTTGGCGGTGGCCAGGACATGGTGGCGGTCGAGGAGGAAGTTCGGCCCTTGGAGGCCCTGGATGGCGGCCACGCCGATGCGGGCGCCGAGGTAGGGATCCTCGCCGTAGGTTTCCTCGGTGCGGCCCCAGCGCGGATCGCGCGCCAGATCGAGCACCGGGGTGAAGGCCTGGTTGACTCCCGCGGAAGCCATCTCATCGGCGGCGGCAGAGAGAACTTGCCGGACCAGCGCGGGGTCCCAGGTGCTGGCCAGACCGAGAGCCTGCGGAAAACTGGTGGCGCCGTGGGACATGAATCCGTGCAGCGCCTCGCCGAATTGAATGTCGGGGATGCCCAGGCGGGTCTTCTCGACCAGGTATCGCTGCACCGCGTTCCTGAGGATCGCGCCGTCGCGGATGCCGAGCGGCTTGTTCTGGAAGCGCATCTGAAAGAAAGCCAGGCGGGCGCTCTTGGTGTCGAACTTCCCGGTGGTATCGAGGACTTCGGGCGGGTAGTGGGGCGCCAGTTGGCCGACCTTCTCTTCGAGGGTCATTCGGGCGAGCAGGTCGGCGACCCGCTGCTGGATGGGCAGGCGGGGATTTCGATAATCCGGCGCGGCTTCCTGTGCCGGGATCGAGCCGGAAACCAGCAGGGCCAACCCCAGGCAGGCGGCTGCCTTAGCGAGCCCGGTAGAGCCAGGGATCTTGGTCATGCACAATTCACCTCTGGACGATTGTAGCCTGTGCCCGAGCTGGGAGGCGAGGCGCGGCGGCTCTGCTAAGATGGGCGCATGCACGCGCCCAGGCTGGGTTGGTTCCCGCTGCCGGTTTTCCTGCTGCTGACGGCGGGGTGCTCGGAGGCGCCCAAGCCGCCGGCCGAGGCGCCCCAGCCGATCTCCGCACAGAGCGCGTTCTACAGGATGTTCGGCTCCGCGCGGGGTTGGGCGATGGACGCGCAGCCGCTGCGGGTGGCGGAAATCGACGTGGACGAAGTGAAGGCGGAGAGTGGCAAGGCGGGCGCTTGGGAAGTTTTGTTTGTCTCGCAGAGCCAGGGCCAAGTGCGGCGCTATGTTTATTCCGTCATCCACCGGCCGGCGCGAAACCTGCGCGAAGGAGTCAACGCGGAGCCTCCGGAAACCTGGAGCGGACGCGGCGACTCGGAGCCTTTCCTGTTCCAGGCGTTCAAGACGGATTCGACCGCCGCCTATGAGGTCGCGATGAAGAGGAGCGGCGATTATGCGAGGAAGAACCCGGGCAAAGAGGTGAAGTTCCTGCTGGAGAAGACCAGGCGCTTTGCCGATCCGTGCTGGCAGGTGTTCTGGGGCGAATCGATCTCGGCGAGCAACTACTCGATCTTCGTGGATGCGGCGACGGGGGAGTATCTGGGGACGGGGCGGTAGTAGCGCGGGATGGGCTAAGACTTTCGGGCCGGCGACACGATATGTATAGAGAGCCAGCCAACTATGCCCATGCTGTCCTCCCGGAACTTCGGGCCAGTCGAATATCAGGAAGAGTCGGTCTTCGAGTTTCCCGCCGGGTTGCCCGGGTTTGAGGAGGAACGGCGATTCGTGCCCATCGAGCACGCGGCGAGCAGGCCGATTGTGTTCCTGCAGAGCCTGAATCGGCCCTCGCTGTGTTTCATCACGCTGCCGGTGCTGGTGGTCCAGCGGGATTTCAGGCTGGCGATCTCGGCGGAGGATTTGCGGACACTCGAGCTGAGCGAGAAGCGGCAGCCGACCCTGGGCGCGGAGGTGCTGTGCCTGGCCGTCCTATCGGTCGCCGAGGGCAAACTGCCCACCGCGAACCTGCTCGCTCCCGTGGTGGTCAACCTCAAGACGCGGCGGGGCTTGCAGACGATCCAGGTGGATTGCTCCTACTCTCACCAGCATCCCATACTGGCCGCGGAACGGGCGCCGTAGGTTCGGCTACTGGTAGGCCGAATACTGCGGCTGGGGCGGGTTGAGGGTCAACTGGATGGTCTTCTCTTCCTCGGTGATGTCGTAGGTCTGGCCGAAGGTCTGATAGCCTTTGGCGATCACTTGGATCAGGATCTTGCCCTGAGGGATGGGGGGGATCTTGGCCACACCTTCCTGATTGGTCCGCAACTCCCAGGTGTTACTGGTGCCCTTGGCCAGCTTGGCGTTCGAATGGCCCTCGAGCCAGCGCACCTTCACGCTGGCTCGCTCGATGGGCTTGCCGCCGACATCCTTGACCTCGACGCGGAGCGTGGTCATGGGGTGCTCGGCGGCGGGCGCGGGCCACGCGGCGAGACAGAAGAAGGCGGCTAAAGCTGTTAGACTCCGCATGGCTTCGATTATCTCACGAAGTGGGCCGGCCTTCCCTCAGCCTCGAGGACGGCTTCGGCGGCCAGGTAGCCGCTGCGGACGGCGCCTTCCATGGTGGCGGGCCAGCCGGTGCGGGTCCAATCGCCGGCCAGGAAGAGGTTGGGGATGGCGGTGCGGGCGGGCGGGCGCGAGGCGTCCAGGCCGGGGCGGGCAGAAAAAGTGGCGCGGGCCTCCTTGATGACGTGGGCTTTCAACAGGCGGGCCTGGGCAACCCGCGGAAAAAACTCGGCCAGTTCGCGCACGGCCAGGTCGATCACTTCCTGGCGGGGCATGGAGAGCAGGCGGCGCGAAGCGCTCACCACCAACTGCACGTACCGTCCCTCGGATTTGTTGAAGGCCCACTGGATGGTGCGGTCCAGTAGCGTGGCGTGGGGCAGCTCGAGCACGGGCCGGTCGAACCAGAGGTGAATGCCGGTGATGGGGGAGTGCTCGAAGGCGCGGAGGTCCAGGCCGAGTTCGGGCACGAGCGCGGCGACCCGCTCGAAGGGCACGGCCGAGATGCAGTAGTCGGCGCCCAGCGCACTACCGTCTTGGATTGGAATGCGCTCGACGGGCGTGCCGAGGTGGAGGGTGACGTTAGGGAGCCGGTCCGGGCGATAGAGCTCGGCGAGCGGCACGGACGCCAGGCCCATGCGGGAGGATTCGGCGCCGGCCAGGAAGCCCAGCGAAAACACCTGGAAACCGTGGCGGGCGGCCATGCGATCCAGGTCCTCGTTGATGGCGCTCACCAGGACTTGTCCCCAGAAGCGTTCGATGGCGCGCGGAGTCTGGCGCTTCTCGCGGAGCCAGTCGAGCATGCTGATGCGGTCCAGATCCGCCCGGCGGTGGCGCTCGCGGAGTATGTCGAGGAGGCCGCGCGCGACCGCGAGTTTGTCGGCGGCGCCGAGGAAGTGCAGTCCCAGGGACGAGCGCAAGCCCCGGCGCAGAGTGGAAACGCGCCCGCCGGGCTCGACGAAATAGAATTCGCGGTAGAAGCGAATGCAGTCTTGGACGCCCAGGCGGCGGTACAAATCGAGCAGGTTCACAAAGCAGCCGAGCAGAACGTGCTGGCAGTTATCGATCAGCTCGGCGTCGCCGGGGGAGACCGGAAAGGAGGTGGCGCGGCCGCCCAGGAACGGGCGGGCTTCGTAGAGCTGGACGTCGCAGCCGGCGCTGCCCAGGGCGGAGGCGGCGGCCAGGCCCGCCAATCCGCCGCCGGCTATGAGGACGCTGGGCATAGGCGCCCGTAGATCCGCACCAGGTTCTCCATCAGCCGCAGGCCGCAGTTGCCCTCGAGAGTGAGCATCGATTCGGGATGGAACTGCACGGCTTCCAGCGGAAGTTGCCGGTGGCGCACGCCCATGATCACGCCGTCGTCGGATTCGGCGGTCACTTCGAGGCAGGCCGGGAAGGTCTCCTTGCGGGCGAAGAGCGAATGGTAGCGGCCGACTTTGAAGCGCTCCGGCAGGCCCTCAAACACGCCTACGCCTTTGTGGATCGCGAGGGACGGCTTGCCGTGCATGGGATAGTCGAGCACGCCCAGTTGGCCGCCGAAGGCTTCGACCATACCTTGCAACCCCAGGCAGACGCCGAAGACGGGCAGGCCGGCCTGCGCGGCGTGCAGCACCAGTTGCGGAACGCCGAAATCGGCGGGGCGGCCGGGACCGGGCGAAATGAGAACGATATGGGGCGCGATGCGGGCGATCAGCTCGAGCGGAAAGCCGGCCCGGTAGGTGACCACTTCCGCGCCGGTTTGCCGGGCGTAGTTGGCTAGGGTGTGGATGAAGCAATCGTCGTTATCGACCAGCAGCAGGCGCACGCCAACGCCGGCGCGCGGACGCAATTCCAAAACAATCTCCGGGTCGCAGGGCGGCCCGGCGAGCGCGCGGTAAAAGTTGGTGGCCTTCACGCGAGTTTCCTCGGCCTCCATTTGGGGCACGGAATCGTAGAGCAGGGTGGCGCCGGCGCCGTAAGAGGCGATCCCGTCGCGCAGGTGAATGGTGCGGATGGTGATGCCGGTGTTAATATCGCCGTTCAGAGAGAGCATGCCGACCGCGCCGCCGTACCAGCCGCGCGCATCCTTCTCGAGGTCCTCGATGGCCTGCGCGGCCGCCTTCTTGGGCGCCCCGATGACCGTCACGGCCCACATATGGCTGAGGAAAGCGTCGAGGGAATCGAAGCCGAGCTTGAGCGCGCCCTCGACGTGATCCACGGTGTGGAACAGGCCGGCGTAGGATTCGATCAGCCGGCGCCCCAGCACTTTCACCGAGCCGGGAGCGGAAACGCGCGACTTGTCGTTGCGGTCCACGTCGGTGCACATGGTCAGCTCGGACTCGTCCTTGGCCGAGGAGAGAAGTTCGCGGATGCTGTCGGCATCCTGCATGGGATCGCCGGTGCGGCGCACGGTGCCCGCGATGGGGCAGGTCTCGACACGGTTGCCCTCGATGCGGACGAACATCTCGGGGGAGGCGCCCACCAGTTGCTCGTCGCCAAACTGGAAGAAGAACTCGTAGGGGCTGGGGCTGTGGAGCTGCATGCTGCGGAACAGCTCGGAAGCCTTGCCGGCGTAAGGCGCCCGAAAGGTGCGGCGCAGCACCACTTCGTAGTAGTCGCCGCGGCGCATGCCTTGGCGCACGGTCTCGACCTTGGCCATGTACTCCGGGTCGGTGTGGTCGAGGGTGGCCTCGGCGGCCTCGAGCGGGGCGGCCTGAGCGATAGGTTCGCCGGTTCGCTCCGAGGTCTTGGTCGAAAGGCCCTGGAAGTCGAAATCGTACTGGTAGCGCTCGATCTGCTCCTTCATGCGGTCCATGAAGTAGATGTCGTCGCAGAGGAACAGGCGGAGGTCCTTGTGGCCGTGGCGAGCGAGGCGCAGGCGGATGGGATCGAACTGGAAAAGCAGATCGTAGCCGAAAGCGCCGACCAGCGCCAGGCGGGTATCCTTCGGGTTGCGGAATTCCTCGATCAGCGCGCGCAGGATGGAGAAGGCCGAAGGCTGCTTGCTGCGCTCCTCTTCGGGGAACAGTTCGGGCAGCGGGCGGAGTCGGCCGTGCAAAGCGCCCGCCTGGAGCTCGAGCGACTCCCAGTGCGGATGGCCGCTCAGCACCGCGAGCAGCATCTGGTTGAGCATCTCCCCGCGCGCGTTCAGGGGCCGGAACTCCATGTGGCGGCCGAAAGCCACAATCTCGAGCAGCGGCCGCACCGAGGCGATGTCCCAGCGGGAATAGCGGCCCGGGTACTCGTAGCCGGAAGAGAGATAGAAGCCGCGATAGGTATCCAGTTCGCCCAGCAGGCGTTGGAGGCCCTGGCCCTTATGGTAGGGCGCCTTGGAAATGCTGCGGGTGACGGCGATGCCGTGGGGCGTGGTGTATCGAAGTTCGCGCATGTCGGGCCTTGCAGGGGTATCCGCTAGGATACCATGCACTTGCGGATTCGCAAGGCGGAGCGGATCAGCCGGCGTAGGCGCCGACGACGATCAGCGCGACGGGTTGGCCGCCCATGGTCGAGTAAAGCACCCAGTCGTCGCCCTCCTGCTTGAGGGCGGCGGGGCCTCCGCTGTCCGCCTTCCACAGATTCAGGATGGCCGGATGGGGCGTTCCAGAAGCTTTCTTGCTCATGGCGACGAGCTGGTCGAAGGTGGGCGTGGCGTTGGGGTCGCGATCGTCGGCGGCGGGAGTGAGCAGCGCGAAATCGCGGGTCTGGGAAACGCCCTGGTGCGCGCCATCGACCGGGAAGAAGCTCAGGCGCAAAGTGTAAACGCCGGGCTTGAGCGGCTGGGCGCGGCGGTCGGCGCCCTTGCCGGGGAAACGGATGGCCCCCAGCAAGGCGCCCTGGGCGATATCGGTGAAGCTGACGCTGGATTCGTGGTTGGGACTGGCGGGCACCTTCACGCGCCACCAGACCTCGCAGAATACGCCGTTCGGGCCGCTGATGCGGGCGCCGTCGCTCTGGAGGGCAGCGCCGATCTCAGGCGCCAGTTCGGCGGGCGGAGCGCCCGCGCTCTCGAGCTTGTACTGGCCAAAAGCGGTGGTGGCCACCAGGCACGCAGACAGGAATAACTTCTTCATCGCCGTGGAGCTCCTTTTTTCCAGCTTAGCGCTTCGGGTGGGGTGGGCGGATGAGCGCGCGATGTCGGTTGGGGAAGCGGGTAACAACTACCTGTCTCACCGGGTAAAACCGGCGGGAGGCGGCCGAAGGGGCGGGCGCGGTTCCGTGTTTTCAAGCGTTTTTGAGTTTGGCAGAGTAACTGCCTGTATCCTGGCAGGAGGCCAACCAAATGAACACGGAGGAGAAAGTCCTGGAAACACCCGAGCAGCCGGCAGCCAAGCGCATGCATGCATTCTGGTATGTGGCGATCGTGCTGGCGCTGGTGGGGAACGTGTATCTTCTGTTCAGCGCGAACCGGATCGCCGCGAGCGTGGCGCAGACGCGGGAGAGCCTGAGCTTGCAGATCGCCACGTTGAACCAGCAGCTCACCAGCAGCGTGGAGGAGAGCCGCGAGCACGCCGCGACAGTGGCCGAAGAAGCCCGCGAGTCGGCGCTGCAGGCCGCGGAACGAGCCAGCGTGGAAGCGCGGAAGAGCGCGGCGAAGGTGGCGGCAAAACTGGCCCAGCAGGAGCAGGAACAGCAACAGGACCAGCAGCAAGTAGCGGGCGCGCTGAGCGACTTGAAGCAGGCGGCCAGTACGGCCGACTCGAAGATCGCCGAGGTTAGCGGCGATGTGACCCACGTGAAGGCGGACGTCGCGATGACGCAGGCCGAGCTTGAGAAGACGGGTTCCGAGTTGAAGCGGGCCAGGGGCGATATGGGCGTGATGAGCGGCCTGATTGCCACCAACTCCAAAGAAGTGGGGGAACTGCGCCAACTCGGGGAGCGCAATTACTTCGAGTTCGACATCAAGAGGCTGAGCGGCCCGATGAAGGTCGGAGATGTCAGGCTGGAAGTGAAGAAGACCGATCCGCGAAGGAACAAGTTCACGCTCAACCTGCTGGCGAACGACAAGCTGGTGGAGAAGAAAGACAAGAGCATCAACGAGCCGGTGCAGTTCTATGTGGCCGGCAACCGCCAGCCGTACGAGATCGTGATCAACCAGGTGAAGAAGGACGAGATCATCGGATACCTGGCGACGCCGAAGGTCAATATCGCACGGCGCTAACCACCCCGGTCCGAACCCCGCCCGGACCGGCGCGCCCGCGGGGCTCTGGCTACCCGGCCGGAGCCCCACGGGCTCCCCTGCCATCCTCTCTTCAGGTCCTCAGCCCCATACGTTATAATTCCCTCGTACCCCCATGACTGGGCCTGAGCCGTTGGTCCCCCGCGCTCACCGAGAGGAGCTTCCGTGGATGACTTTGTCGACTACTACGAGCTGATGCAAATCAGCCAGAACGCCGAACTGCCAACCATCCAGCGCGTCTACCGCATGCAGGCCGCGCGTTACCACCCCGATAACCCCGAGACCGGCGACACCGACAAATTCGTGCTGCTGCAGGAAGCCTTCGCCGTACTGAGCGACCCGGACAAGCGCGCGGCCTACGACGCGCAGTGCACCCAGGAACGCAACCGGCCCATGCCGGTGTTCGAGACGAAGGAGTTCCTGGTAGGCGTGGACGCCGAAGTGAACCGGCGGCTGGGGGTGCTGTGCCTGCTCTACAACCGCCGCCGGGAGGCCTTCGACCATCCCGCCCTGTCGCTGCTGGAGATGGAGGCGCGCATGTCGATGCCCCGCGAGCACCTGGAGTTCACCATCTGGTACCTGCGCAGCAAGGGCTACGTCGTGCGGGATGAGTCGACCAGCGAGATATCGATCACCTCGGAAGGGGTCGATTTCGTGGAATCCAATACGGGTTCGAACAAGATCGTCTACAAACTGCTCACAGCGGCGGAGAAGGGCGACCCGCACCCCGGCAAGCCGACCGAGGAAAGCCTCTAGGCCATGCAGGGCGCAGCGGGACTGCTGGGGATGGTGGCGTGCGCGGGGCTGTGTGCAGCGGGGGGTGGCCCGGCGGTGCGCTCGGTCCAGTTCACGGGCGACGGAAAGAGCCTGGTGGCGGGGTACGAGGATGGCCGGGTGCTGGTGTGGACAGTGGACCAGGCACGGCTGGCGGCGCGCTGGGCCGGGCCCACCCAGAGCGTTTATGCGGTAGCCGTCATCCCCGGCGGCAAGCTGGTAGCGACGGGAGCGGGCGACGGTTCGATCGGGATCTGGTCGTGGCCCCAGGGGCGGCGAATCGCGAAGCTGGAAGGGCACCAGGAGGCGGTGCTGGCGTTGGCGGCCAGCCCGGACGGCACGCTGCTGGCATCCGGTTCGGGAGACGCGACCATCAAGCTTTGGGGACTGCCGGAAGGCCGATTGCTGGAGACGCTGGCCGGGCATCGGGAGTCGGTGCTGAGCCTGGCCATCTCCCCGGACGGCAAACTGCTGGCCTCGGGATCGGCGGACACCGAGATCGGCCTGTGGTCGCTGCCGGAAGGGAAGCTGCTGGGCCAGATGAAGCGAGGGAAGTTCAAGACGCTGAAGACGGGGCTTCTGAGCGTGGCGCCGGGCCCGGGGAACGCGACCGAACTGGGGGTTCGGGCGCTGGAATTCAGCGCGGACGGCACGGAACTTTACAGCTCCGGCCTGGAGATCAAACGTGCTCCGGGAGAGACGGCGCGGGGGGCGGTGCGGGTGTGGAATGTGGAAGACCTGCGCCTGGAGCGGGTCTATAAGGAGCACCTGGCGATGGTCACATCCCTGGCCGTGGCGGCGGACGGCCGGACGCTGGTATCCGGCTCCTCCGACCACACGGCGAAGCTGTGCCCGCTCCCGGGAGGCGAGCCGGCGGCGACTTGGATTCAGCCAGGTACGGTATACACGGTGGCGGTGTCCCCCGACGGCCGGACGGTAGCCACGGGCGACTCCAGCGGCGCGGTCCGACTTTGGGACCGGAACGGCAAGTCGCCCCGCAGCACGCTGATCGACCCGGTGCCGCCCGGGGAGGGGAGCGGCCTGTGGCGAGTGCGGAGCCAGGATCGAAAGGTGTACGGCTACGCCGACCAGGGCGGAGTCTGGCGCATCGCGCCCCGGTTCGAGGAAGCGGAGGAGTTCTCGGAAGACCTGGCGCTGGTTAGGATGAAGAAGCAGTGGTTGTTTATCGACCCGGCGGGAAAGGAGGCGCTGGCCGTGCCGCCGGGCGTGACCGAGTGCGGGCCGTTCCACGAGGGCCTGGCGCGCATCAAGCAAGGCAAGCTTATCGGCTACATGGACAAGACGGGCAGGATCGCGATCAAGCCGCAGTTCGCAGAGGCGAAAGCCAGCGAACGCAGCCTGACCCTGGAACCCGGCGTAGCGGTGGAGTTGTTCTCGACGGCCTCTCCGGGCTTTTCCGAAGGCCTGGCGGTATTTGAGAAAGAGCGGAAACAGGGGTACATCGATAAGACCGGAAAAGTGGCCGTTCCGGCCCAGTTCGACTACGCCTCGGGATTCCAGGGGGGCCGGGCGCTGGTCGGCGCCGACAAGAAGTGGGGATTCATCGATGCTAGCGGGCGGATCGCGATCCCCGTGCAATACGACGAAGCGACGCACTTTGGGGAGGGTTTGGCGGCGGTACGCTCGGGGCGGACCTGGAGCTACCTGGATGGGGAGGGGAAGACGGTCCTGAGCGTCGAGTTCGACGAAGCGCGGGGGTTCTCCGAAGGCCTGGCGGCGGTGCGGCAGGGCAAGCTATGGGGCTACATCGACCGCGCCGGGAAGCTCTCGATTGCACCTCAGTTCTCGGCGGCCTGGGACTTCCACGAGGGGCGCGCGCTGGTGGCGGATGGGAAGCTGCCGGAATGGAAGTTGGGATTCGTGAACCGGGCCGGCAAGCTGATCGACGCGCCGTGGTACCGGTGGGCGAGCGATTTTCAGGGTGGGGTCGCCAGGGTAGAGGCTGGCTTCAGCCGGGAGGAGCGCCATCTCAGTGTGCTCATCGACCGCAGCGGCACGATCCTGCTGGACCCTCAGGCGGTAGCGGCGCCGTAAGGCTACTGGATCGTGAATTCGTGCCTGGATTCGACGGTCTGGTGGCCGACCTCGTCGTGCAGACCAAGTACGATGGTGTACTGGCCGGGGCGGGCGGTGTCGTTCAGGTTCAGGCTGAAGGTGCCGGGCAGGTAGCGCTTGGGATAGAAAGACAAACCCTCCTCGACGGCCGCCTGGGGCTCGGAGTACACCGCCCTACCGGAGGGGCCCAGCACGGTCACTCCATAGGAGACCTGCATGCGATTCTGCGTGCCGAGCTTGTATCCGACGATCTCAAAGCGCACCCACACCGGGCAGGGGGGATGGTAGACGGGCGGGATGAGCGCCTGCGTGTCGTCCTCGCCGCGCAGGAAACGGACATTGCGCGCCACCAGGGTGTCGCTGGTTTCGACCTTGCGCCCGCGGACCGGGAACTGAATCTCGGCGGTGGCCGACTGGGAAGACAGGCGGTCCTGGACGGAGATCGTGACGCGGTAGTCGCCCGGGAGCGCCAGGGGCGGGATGAGAAAGCTGTCTCTCACAATGGGCACCCAGTTCTTGTCCTCGGGCGCGACCTTGGTCTTGATCTGCTGCCGCATGGTCTCGACCAGCGGAATGCCCTGCGGGTCGAGGGCTTCCATGCGGGAGGAAAGATCCACCTGGGACTCGGGAGAAACCTGGTAACCGCTCAGCTCGAAACTGAAGAAGACGCTCTCGCCGGTGGCGAAACCGGCGCTGGAGGCTACGGGCGGGCCGTCCTCATACTGGTGGAGGGTGGGCCGAAGGATGGCGAGGGGCTTGGCGGGGGGCGGGGCCGCCCAGGCCAGAGATGCACAAATCAGCGCGCTTCCGATGATGGTTCGCAGCATGGGGCCGCTTCTCCTTCTAAGGTTGGCCCGGGGAGGGCAGGGCCGCCGGCTGCGGGACGGTGGGTCCAAGTTGCACCGGGATGTCCACCAGCGCCACCTTCTCGTTGTCGGGATCGGCATCGTTGACCAGACGCAAATGGTAGGGTCCGGTGGGCGCGTCGAAGAGAATGCGCCCACGCTCGGTTTGCGCGGCCTTGACTTCCCGCAGGAAGCCGAGCCACTCCTCAACCCCTTCCCCTTCGTTCAGCTCCTCGTAGGTTTTTCCCCGGGAATCCACCAGGCTCAGGGCCGGTATGCCGGAGGTGGCCACGCCACTGTTGGTGACCGAGATCCGGATCGACAAGAACCGCTGTTGCGGCGTGCGCACGTTGGGCGGCTCACCCAGTTGATCGTGCCACTCCGCGTCGAGGACGGTGTAGATGAGAGACCCCACTTGCACAGGCTCCCCCATGGAAAAGACCGCCGGGCGGGACCCGGATGTTCCCGAGGAGCACCCGGCCGCGATCATGCATAGCAGAAAGGCAAGACAGGCCACTGAGACAGGACGCATAGGCAACGAACTCTCCGCCTCACATCCTAACAGAACCTTGCCCGGGAATCCCAGAGAATTGTGGGAGGCGGGTTCCCCAGCCGGCGGAGAGCCGCCTAGCGTACACCACGGCCGGGTGGTGGCGCCCCTGGGGGTCGTGTTCGGCCGTCCGAAGCCCGCAGAAAACGTCCGGATCGCAGGAAAGATTCGAACTTGCAGGTCCGATTCCGGCCGCGCTGTGCTATAATACGGTCGTATTTGAGGCTCTAGTCTTCACTTGAACCCACGATTGACAGCCACCTCGAGCAGTCCTGGTAGTCGTCCAATTGCGTTCGTAGTCGATGCACGGGAGTTTTGAATCAATTTGAAAGTTTGAGAGAAGAAGGATACTTAGAAGGAAGCATCATGAAGGAAAAAGGTACAGTGAAGTGGTTTAACGCCGCCAAGGGGTTCGGATTCATCCAGCGCGAAAACGGAGAGGATGTGTTCGTACACTTTTCCGCCATCAGCGCGAGCGGCTATCGGACGCTCGATGAGGGCGCCCAGGTTGAGTTCACGGTGAAGAAGGGTCCCAAGGGACTGCAGGCCGAAGACGTAACCGTCGCGTAAGGCAAGCCCACACAAGTTTGACATCCAGTGGCAGGACCAAGCCCCGGGCTTGTCCTGCCATTCCTGTTTCTGGGCGGCTTTTCCCGCGACCACAGCGGGCGGCTAGTGGCCGAGCTGGCTCACGAACTGCCTGAACAGCTCGGGGCCAGGGAAACGCTGCTGTTCTCCGCGGAATTCCAGAGCCAGCACCAACGGCAGCCAGCGGGTTGACTGGTTGCCCAGGCCGTCGGCGAAGCAGAACAGAATCCGGGAAAGTTGTACGGGGACGTCCACCGGGCGCACGGTCTCGGGGCCGGGCTTCGCGCAGTTCTCGGCCGGCGAGGTGACCAGATACTCGCGGCAGCGCATGGGGCGGTGCTCGTAGATGGAGCAACGCTCCTCCTCGAGAAAGGGACAGGGGACGCCGTGGCTGAAGTACTCTTCGCCGAGTTGCCGCCGCTGGGCCAGCTCCTTGTACTTCGAGGTATCGCGCAGGCGCTCGACGAGTTCCTCGCCGAGGGCGGCCAGCGCCTCCTGGAATCGCTGCCGGACATGAGCCTGGCGCGGTGGCGGCAGATTGCCAACCAGCTCGGCGATATATACCGCTTCCGCCTCGGCGATGGGCACGAGTTGGCGGCAGCAGGCCCCGCAACCCTCGTGGCAGGAAATCTTCTGGCCATCGCTCTCGATCTTATCCGCGGCCATGCCGACGACGGCGCTGTCGAAGGCCAGCAGCACCGGCAGCAGATCCGCCACGCGCAGGGGCTGGTTGGGGATGGGCACCTCCGCCTCGATGGTCCGGTCACAGACCGTCAACTCGAATTTGAAGGCGATGCGATCGTCGTCCGGCATGCTCAGTATTCTCCCAGGAACAGGGCCAGCGCGCCCAGCCAAACCACTCCGGCGGCAAAGCCCGCCAGGACGTCGGTGGGGTAATGCACTCCCAGATAGATTCGGGAGAAGCCGATGGCGAAGGCGAGCAAGGCGGCGCCGGACCAGAGCGCGATGCGGGCCGCGCGGGGCCGCAGGCGGGGCGCAATCAGCAGGGCCAGCGCGCCGAACCAGCACACCGCGGACAGCGCGTGCCCGCTGGGGAAACTGTGGGACTCCGGAAAAGGCGTTCCGAAGAACGAAACGGGCGGGCGCGGGCGGCCAAAAGAGTTCTTGAGCGCCATGTCGAGAGCGTATGCGCCGAGCATCGAGATGGCGAACCAGAGCGCCGCAAACTTCCAGCGAAGGAGGGCCAGGACGGCGGTCGCGGCCAGGCTCAGGGCGAAGAGCACCTGGGTCTCGCCGAACAGCGTCAGGAAGCGGAAGGCGGCGGTGAGCGCCGGCGAGGAGTGCGTGTGAACGGCCACGCGGATGCTCTGGTCGAGGGCCGCGGTGTAGCCCGTCGAAACCGCGGCGGCGAGCGCCACGAACAGGGCCAGGGCGATTATCGTGTAAACTCGAATCCTAGATGGAATCACAGGCACTGGAGTTCTTCAAGGGTATCATCGAGACGCCCAGCCCGTCCGGCTACGAGCGTCCGGTCCAGGAAATCGTGCGCCAGTACGCCTCTAGCTTTTCCGACGAGGTGACCACCGACGTGCACGGCAACGTGATGGCCGTCCGCAATCCCGGCGCCCGGCTGCGCGTGATGCTGGCCGGGCACTGCGATCAGATCGGATTCCTGGTGCGCTACATCGATAACGACGGATTCCTATACTTGCAGGCGATTGGCGGATGGGACCCCCAGATCGTGGTCGGGCAGAAGATGGCGGTGTGGACCGCGGAAGGGCCGCTGGCCGGCGTGATTGCGCGAAAGCCCCTGCACCTGCTCAGCGAGGAGGAGCGCAAGCAGGTGGCCAAGTTGAGGGACCTTTGGCTGGACATCGGCGCCAAGGACCAGGCCGATGCCGCCGCGCGGGTGAGAGTGGGCGACTCGGTCACGCTGGAACTGCGCTATCGGGAGCTGCTCAACGAGCGCGCGAGCGGGCCGGGAATGGACGACAAGACCGGTTTGTGGATCGTCTTCGAAGCTCTGCGCCGCGCCGGGCTGGGCCAGCTCAAGTGCGCGCTGTATGCGGTCTCCACGGTGCAGGAGGAGATCGGGCTGCGGGGCTCTAAGACCAGCGCGTATCGCATCAACCCCTATATCGGGATCGCCGTGGATGTCTGCCATGCCAGCGACAGCCCTTCCATCGAGAAGAAACACGAAGGGGACATCGCGCTGGACAAAGGGCCGGTGATCTATCGGGGGCCGAACATGAATCCGCGCCTTGTGGAGCGGCTGATCGAGGCGGCCAAGGCGCGCGAGATCCCGTACCAGTTGGCGGGGCACGGGCCGGCCTCCTCGACCGACGCCAACACCATCCAGATCACCCGGGCGGGGGTGGCGGCGGGTCTGATCGGAGTGCCCAACCGCTACATGCACTCACCGGTGGAGACGGTGTCGCTGCGGGATCTGGACCGCGCCGCCGACCTGCTGGCGGCCTTCGCCCTGGCTCTGGAGGGCCACGAGGACCTGACACCGTAGGCCGGAGCGCAATCGGGCGGAGGTTGTGCTAGGATACACGTGTTACCCGTCTGCCGACCCCTAGCATGGAACGCCGTTTCCAGAACGTAGCCTTGCAGGTACCCCCCGAGCGCTTCGAGAACTGGGAGCATTTCCGGCGCGCGGCTCCCGAGTACTCGATTGGCCTGGAAGTCATGGACGACACGCCGGGTCATCACGGCCACTACGTACACTTCGACCATCACGCGGGCGTGATCCGCGAGGCCACCATGAGCGCCGCCATGCAGGCCTACATCGCGGTGCGGCAGGGCCGGCTGATGGAGAAGTGGCTGCGGAAACGGCGGCCCGTGCCGGTGTACGTCTGGAACGCCGATCAGGACGTCTGCCTGGCGGCCTTCGTGCTGGAGTATCACGAGCTGCTGGAACGCGCCGAAGTGAAGCCGCTGCTGCGGTGGATCGTGCAGTACAACAACAAGATCGATGTCTGCGGCGGGCTCTATCCGGTGAACCTGGAAGAGCTGGTGAAGGGCCATTTCACCTGGGTCTTCGAGCCCTACTGGCAACAGCGGTTGCGCGGAAAGACGCAGGGCGACGAGGCGCTGGTGAAGAACACGATTCGCGAGGTCTGCGACCGGCTGCTGGACCTCATCGACGGGAAGGCGGGCATCGCGCCCATTACCGTCCAGCCGGATATTCTCTACGCCTCGCCGTACAACTTCACGATCGCGGACGAGAAAGGCCACCCCAATTGCCGGCTGGTTCTGGCGGCGCGGGGCTGCACGAATCTGATCAGCCTGATTTGCACCCGGCCGAACGGCCGATACACCTACAGCGTCATTCGGGGGTCGCCCTACGACGACGATCTGTTCCCGGTTCCGAGACTCATCGAAGCGTTTCAATCCGCCGAGGACGATCCCGCCGCCAGGATCTGGGGCGGCTCCAACCTGGCCGCGGGCTGCGATAGCGAACTGGGGAGCAGCCTGCACTGGACCCGGCTGAGAGAGATCGCCGATGGCGTCGTCGCGGAGGCTTACGCCGCGGCGGAGATCTCTCCCGAAGCGCGGTGACTTCTACCGCTTCGACGGCTCGGGGAGGACGAAGAGGGCGGGGTCGGGTTCCCCCAGCTTCACCCAGACGGCTTCGACGGATTCCGTGTAGATGGGGATCAACCAGCGGTTGCGAATGCTCGCGTAGGTTTTGAGAGGATAGCAATCCAGGCTGGGGGCCAGGTAGACGTCCTGATCGCCGTCCTGCGCGATTTTTCTGGTCCAGCGAACCACTGGAATGCCGGCCACCGAGGCGCCGCCCACGCGCTTGAAATCGGCGCCGAAGTGGCGGATGCCGCTGGCGCACTGCGAATCTCCCTCCGTGGAACGGCGCCAGGGGCGCTCCTGCCAGGTGCTCGGCGGGTGAAAGGCGGCCGTGCGGCGCCGGTGGTCGATGGAGACCACGCGATCGAGCGGCGCCAGGTAGAGCGTCGAGACCGGGCCGGTATCGGTCGAGCCTCCCAGGAACACCGACAAATGCTGGCCCTGGCTGAAGCGGACGAAGGAGCCGTCGCGGCGCACTGCGACGATTGCGCTTTCCGTGAAGTGGGAGATGTTCCGCCGTCCTGGGTGGAAGATCTGGCGCAGGCTGGTTTCCAGTTGGATGGTGTAGCAGGGAATCCCGAGTGGGGTGCGGCAGGGCTGGGCCAGAGCCGGGAACGCCATCGTTCCCAGCCAGGCGAGCTTACCGATTCCGGACGCGGGCCGCATCTTGCAGCGCCTCCTGTTTCAGGACCTCCTGGGCGGCAGGCGGCAGGGTGCGCCAACTGCCGGCCGGTGCTCACATAGCTCTGGTAGACGGACTCCAGAGGCGCGCCCCGAATGGCATCGCCCCCATCGACGAGCAGCGAGCCGGGCGTCTCGCGGCGGACGGATTCTACGCGCACATGGCGCTGCCCGCCGGCCGCTACTTCTCTTCGGTCGGGAGGATCTGCGCGGTCTTGATGTAATCCATCAGCGGGAACGATTTCGCGAGGTAGGCATTCCCCTGGGCGTTAATGGCGCCCTGATCCGGGCTTTCGCCGTAGCCACTGTACAAGCTATCCACGACTTCCATGCCCTGCACCACCTTCCCGAAGGGGGCGAAGCCATCTCTGTCCAGCCGCGAGTTATCGGCGTAGTTGATGAAGACCTGGGTGGTCCGGGTATTCGGCTCGCTGGTCATGGCGTAGGTGACCATCCCGCGCGTGTTGCTGTGAATCACCTTGTCGTCCCGAAGCTGCCGGTTGCGCCAGCGCGCGGAAGCCGCCGGATCTCCGGAGAGTCCGAACTGCACCATGAAGCCCTTGATCACGCGGAAAAACCGCTGGTTGTCGTAATACTTCTGCTGGACCAGACTGTAGAAGCGCGCCGCGCCCAGCGGAGCCCAGGCCTTGTTCACCTGGATGACGAAGTCGCCTTTGCTGGTTTCGAACTTCACACGATAGACGTCCGGCACGGTCGCCGACGCCGAGGGCGCCTGACCCGCGCCAGAGCACAAAGCGGCGCTCGCGAGCGCCACGGTCGCGAAAAACGGTTTTGAAATGCGCATGAATGGCATTTTACCAGTGCCGCAGCCCACCGTGCGCGGCGGGCGCTAGCGGCAGGCTGTACGCGGCGAGAGTTTTGGAGTAGAGTGGGCCTCATGAGGGACCTAGTGAAGTATCTCGCGATGGTGCTCCTGGCGGTATCCCTGGTGGCGCAAGAACCGCGACGGCTTCAGCCCGAGCCCGGGCTTCCCGAACTGGTGGCGCCGCCGGCCGGGCTGTATGCCCACCTAAATACCACTCTGGGACCCATCGTCCTGAGACTGTTCGAGAAGGAATCTCCCATTACGGTGAAGAACTTCATCGATCTGCAATTGGGGCGAAAGGCTTGGAAAGACCCGGGCTCTGGCGCGATGGTTACGCGTCCGCTGTATACCGGGACCATCTTCCACTGCGTGATACCGAACTTCATGATCCAGGGCGGCGATCCGTCCGGCACGGGCAGTGGCGACGCCGGGTTTACGATCCCGGATGAGTTTGCGCCGTCGCTGAAATTCGACCGGCCGGGCCTGCTGGCGATGGCCAACTCGAGGCGGAACGCCGGCTGCTGCCAGTTCTTCATCACCGTGGAGACGGCTCCCCAACTGAATGGCCACCATACGATCTTCGGCGAAGTATGGGAGGGGATGGATGTGGTGCAGTACATAGCGAAGACGCCGCGCGACGCGCAGGACCGGCCGCTCACGCCGGTGCGCATCACGGGGCTCACCTTCAAGCGGGAAGGCCAGGCGCCTCCCAACGACCCGCTGAAGCAGCCCGCTCCGGCGAGCAAGTAGCCGCCCAGGCGCTCGACGCGGCGGCGGACGAGCTACTCCGAACTCTGCTTGTCGAGCGGGATTTCGAAATAGAACAGCTCCCGGCCGGTGGAGGCTTCGCGCACGCCCTGCAGAAAGAGGATGGAACCGCTGCGGTAGAAGGCCCGGAAGTAGAAAAACCCGCTGGCGCTCTCGTTGGGCGGGAGCATGCGGGCGGTGAAGGCGCGGCCCTCGATCTCCCAGGCGTCCAGCGGATTCTTCTTGTGGGAAGTGCGGGCGGGCAGGCCGGGGATGGGCGGGCCCATCACGACGGGGCCGGGCTCCGAGGCGCCTCGGAGATAGCGGACCTCGGCGGCCGGAGTGGGCTCGATGTGGTCGCGATCGGGAGTGACCAATTCGAGCTTTAGCTTGTCCAGGGAGAGCGTCTTCGCGGAGTCGTTCTGGATCACCACCAGCACGGGGAGGATGCCGTAGTGGTAGGGATTGAGCTTGCCGAAGGCGGTCTGGATGTCGGCGTCGGAGCGGAAGGCGGCGGTGGCCACGGTCACCTTCTCGAGGGTCTGGCGGAACGGGTAACTGCCGGCGGGGCCGGGTTTGAAGGGCGGCGTTTCTTTGTCACCGCCGCTCGCCACCGCTATACTCAGGAGTGCAATCCACCACTTGCCTGTGAGCGCCATATTCCTATACCGCCTGCTGGAGATCCTCGGGCTTCCCTTTCTCGTAGTGTACTTCCTCGCGCGCGCGCTGAAGATGCGGGGCTACTCCCGGCTGTTCGGCGAGCGTCTGGGGTTTCTGCCGGGCTCCTACCGGCAGGCGAGGGAAGGCGCCATCTGGTTGCATGCGGTCTCGGTGGGCGAAGTGCTGGCGGCGATCGAGTTGCTGCGGCGGCTGCGGGCCAGGCTGCCACGAGCGCCGCTGTTCGTATCCGCGACCACGCTGGCCGGCCGGGCGGCGGCGGAAGACAAGCTGCGCGGGCTGGCCGACGGCGTTTTCTACGCGCCTCTGGACTACTGCTCGGCGGTGCGGCGGGTGCTGCGCCGGCTGCGGCCGCGGGCGGTGGTGGTCATGGAAACCGAAATCTGGCCCAACCTCTATCGGGAGGCGAAGCGGGCCGGCTGCGCCCTGGTGGTGGTGAACGGGCGGATTTCGGATCGGGCGTGGCCGGGCTACCAGGCGCTCGCCTGGTTCTTCAGGCGGGTGCTGGCATGGCCGGATATGATCCTGGCGCAGAGCGGGTCTAGCGGCGAGAGGTTCCGGGAGCTGGGAGCCGAGAATCTGTGCGTGGCGGGAAATGTGAAGTACGATTTCGAGCCACAGCGTCCGGTGGAGGCGGTGCGGGAACTGGTGGAGCGGACCGGCCCGAAGGAAATCTGGATCGCGGCCAGCACCACGGCGCCGGCCGAGGATGGCGATCCGGATGAGGACGAAGTGGTCGTCGAGGCGTTCGAGGCGCTGGCGCGGCCGGGCTTGTTGCTGATTCTGGCTCCACGCAAGCCGGAGCGGTTCGAGACGGCGGCGGCGCTCCTGCGGCGGAGGGGCGTGCGATTCCTGCGCCGGTCGGAGTTGCACGAGGATGCCAGGATCGAGCTACCCGGCGTACTGCTGCTGGACACGATCGGCGAGCTGAGCAGCCTCTTCGGCCTGGCCCAGGTGGTCTTCATGGGAGGCACGCTGGCGCGGCGCGGCGGACACAACATCCTGGAGCCGGCGTTCTACGGGCGGGCGATCGTCGTGGGGCCGCATATGGAGAACTTCTCCGAGATTGCGGGGAAGTTCCGCGGAGGCGGGGGCGTGTACCCGATTGCCTCGGGAGCGGAGCTGGCCGGAGCGGTGACGCGGCTGCTCGACGATGATGCCCTGCGCGCGGAGTTGGGCTTGAAAGCCGGCGAGCTGGCGGAGGCCGAACGGGGCGCGACGGAGCGGGCGGCCGAAGAAATCGAGCGGCAGTACTGGCAGGCGGCGCCCGTATACCGGCGCGCGCAGCCCTGGTACGCCCTGCTTTGGCCTCTGTCCCGGTTGTGGGTGCTGGGCGGAAACTGGCGGCGGACGTCGGCGCGGCTGGTGCGGCTGGCGACGCCCGTGGTCAGCGTGGGGGGGCTCACCGTGGGCGGGGCGGGGAAGACGCCGTTTGTGCTCTGGCTGGCCGGGCAATTGAAGGCGCAAGGGGTCGAGCCCGCCATCCTGACTCGCGGTTACCGGCGCCGCGCGCCCGAGCGCTGCACCATTCTGGGGCCCGGCGAACAGGTTCCGGTGGCGCGCTCCGGGGATGAGGCGCAGAGCTACCTGCGGGCCGCGGTGGGGCCGGTGGGCATCGCGGCGGACCGGGCTGCGGCCGGCCGGCTGATCGAGAAGCAGTTCCATCCGACGGTGTTCCTGCTGGACGACGGGTTCCAGCACTGGAGCCTGGAGCGCTCTCTGAATATCGTCCTGCTGGATGCGCTGGACCCGCTGGGCGGCGGCGAGCCGATTCCGTTGGGGCGGCTCCGGGAGCCTGCGGAGGCTCTCCAGCGCGCGGATGTGGTGGTGATCACGCGGGTCGAAGCAGGCCAGCGGCTGGACGGCGTCGAGGCCCTGATACGGCGGCATAATACCAGCGCGCCCATCCTCTTGGCGCGGGTGGTGGCCCAGGGGTGGCGGCCGAGAGAGGTGGAGGGTCCGATGGCGGCGTTCTGCGGGCTGGGAAACCCGCAGGCGTTCTGGCAGACGCTCGGCGGCCTGGGGATACAACCGGCGCTGCGGCGGGCGTTTCGGGACCACCACCGTTACTCGCTGCGGGAGCTGCGGGAATTGGCGCGGCAGGCCCGCGCACGGGGCGCGCAGGCGCTCGCGACCACCGAGAAAGACATGATGAATCTGCCGGATGGCTGGCGGGATGTGATCGGAGGCCTGGAGATAGTCTGGCTGGAGGTCGGGATGGAGGTCGAGGGTGCGGAAGAGTTGCTGGCGAGAGTGCGCGCCTGTCTGAGCTGATAGCTGCTATAATGTTGGTTCTTAATGACTAACGCACCACAACCGGCCTCCAGGACAGAGCGCAAGGTGATCCTGTTGAAGCCACGGGGCTTCTGCGCAGGAGTGGTGCGGGCCATCGACGTGGTGGAGATCGCGCTGGACCTGTACGGGTCGCCGATCTACGTGCGCAAGGAGATCGTCCATAACCGCTACGTGGTGGAGGAGTTGCGCTGCTTGGGGGCGGTGTTCATCGAGGAACTGGAGGAGGTGCCGGAAGGCGCCCGGGTGATCTTCAGCGCCCACGGGGTCTCGCCCGCGGTGCGAGCCCAGGCGGTGGAGCGGCGTCTGCAAGTGATTGACGCCACCTGCCCGCTGGTGACCAAGGTGCATCTCGAAGCCGTGCGATTTGCGCGCGCTGGCTACACCATCGTGCTGATCGGGCACCGCGATCACGACGAGGTCATCGGGACGCTGGGCGAGGCGCCCGGGTTCACCTTTCTGGTGTCCTCGGTTGAGGATGTGGACCGGCTGAAGCCTCCCGACCCCGAACGCATCGCGTATCTGACCCAGACTACCCTGAGCCTGGACGAAACCCGGCACATCGTGGCGCGGCTCAGGGAACGGTTTCCGGCGATACAAGGGCCGCCCGCGCAGGATATCTGCTACGCCACCGAGAACCGGCAACTGGCGGTGAAGGCGGTGGTGCCGCTGTGCGATGTGCTGCTGGTGGTTGGTTCGCGAAACAGCTCGAACTCGAAGCGGCTGGTGGAAGTGAGCAAGAACTCGGGGGTGCCGGCCTACTTGGTGGACGACGCCCAGGAGGTTGATCCGCGCTGGCTGGAGGGCGTCAAAACGGTGGCTTTGACCGCGGGCGCGTCGGCCCCGGAGCACCTGGTGCAGGAACTTATCGCCGCGCTGCGGCGGCTGGGGTACGACAAGCTGGAGGAGATCGACCTGAAGGAAGAGGACGTTCGATTCACCTTGCCTCCGCAGTTGACGCAGATTGCCGGGCGCCTGGCGACCATCGAGACGCAATGATCCCCGGCCTCCAAGTCGATGGCGCGCTCCGGAGCGCCGCGGCGCAGGCGGGCGACCCGCTCGAAGCCGAGTACATCCTGCTGGAGCTGTGGTTGCACCCGCCGGAGGCGGGCGTCTGGAATCCGCCGAATGCCGAGCGGCTAGAGCGCGCGGCCAGAGCCATTTTGGCGCGCCAGTTACCGGATGGCGGGTTCGGCGTCGATCCGGGCGGTCCGGCGGAGGCGAGCGCCACGGTGATGGCCTACTTCGGGCTGAAGCTGGCCGGGATTCCAGCGAATGACGGGCGGCTGGAGCGGGCGCGCGAGCGGGCGCTGGCCCTGGGTGGCATGGAGCGCGCCAACAGCCGCGTCAAGATCAACCTGAGCTTGTTTGGGTTGTATCCGCGGAAGGACTGCCCGGCGGTTGCGCCGGAGACGATCCTGCTGCCGGGACGGGCGCGCAAGTTGAGCATTCCGCTGGCGATCATCCAGGCTTTCAACCCGGTGCGGCCGGTTCCGGCAGGGTTTACGCTCCAGGAGTTGTTCCCGCGCCAGAGCGGTTCGGCTGGCCGGGGCGGTTGGGATGGGCTGGCTGGGCTGTACGAGCGGCATCCGCTGGGCTGGCTGCGCCGGATGGCAGTGGCGAAGTGCCGGCGCTGGATGCTCGCGCGCCTGCGCTCGATCAACGGGCTGGGAGCCACTTTCCACTCCCTGCTGTACTCGATTTTGGCTTTGGATCTGCTGGGTTATCCGCCGGATAATCCGGATCGCGCCGCGGCCCAGGCGCAGCTAGAGCGGTTGATCGTGGACCGGGACGGGCAATTCCGCATACAGCCCTGCATCCCGACGGTTTGGGACGCCGCGATGGTCGCCTGCGCGCCGGTCCAGGCCGGTTCCATGGGCCGAAATGCGGACTGGCTGCTGGCCATGCAATCCCGGGACGGCGGCTGGGCGGCTTTCGACGCGGATCCGGATGCTACCTCTCCCGATGTTACAGGCCGGGTGCTGGAGGCTATCGCGGCGGCGCCGGGTGTTGGACCCGGCCACCATGCGGTGCGGCGTGCGGTTGGGTATCTGGTGAGCCATCAGGAACCGGACGGGAGTTGGCCGGGGAGCGGGGGCAACTACCTCTGGGGGACGTTTTTGGCTTTGCGTGGGCTGCGCGCGGCCGGGGTGGACAACCACGAAGCGACGGTCCTGCGGGGCGGCGAATGGCTGCGCTCGATTCAGAACGCGGACGGCGGCTGGGGCGAAAGCTGCGCCAGTTGCGCGCAGGGAGAGTTCAGCGCGGCTCCCAGCACGGCTTCGCAGACCGCCTGGGCGCTGCTAGGATTGATGGCCGGCGGCGACGGGGAGAGCCTGAGCGTGCGGCAGGGCATCCAGTATCTGGTGCGCACGCAACAGGAGGACGGTGGCTGGCAGGAGGGGCTGGCGTACCCGCTTCAAGCGCTGGGGGAGTACCGGAAGGCCGCCCACGGGGGAAAGGCATGAGATTCCCGCTATCGATGACCGCCGGCATGGCCGGCTACATCCTGAGGAACAAGCTGCGCCCCAGGCCCGAATGGCAAAAGGACTTGGCCAGCCAGGGCGGCGGCTCGAATCCCTTTCAAGTGTTGCGCGAGCCGGGAACCGGCAATGGAACGGCGCGCCATCCCATGATCCGGAAGCGGTTTCCGCTGGTGCTGATGCTGGAGCCGCTGCACGCCTGTAACCTCACTTGCACCGGCTGCGGCCGCATACGCGAGTACCAGGACACTATCAAGGAGCGGCTTTCGCTGGCGCAGTGCCTCAAGGCGGTGGACGAGTGTGGGGCGCCGGTGGTATCGATCTGCGGAGGGGAGCCGCTGCTGCACCCGGAGATCGGGCGGATGTCGGCGGAGATCCTGGCGCGCGGCAAGCACATCTACCTGTGCACCAATGGGGTGTTCGTGAAGAAACGGCTCGGCGAGTTCAAGCCGCATTCCCGCTTCTTCGTCAACGTTCACCTGGACGGCCTGGAACAGACCCACGACTTGGTGGTGGAGCGCAAGGGAGTGTTCCAGCAGGCCGTCGAAGGATTACGCGCCGCCAAGGTTGCGGGCTTCCAGGTGACCACCAACACCACCGTCTACAAAGAGACGGATATGCGGGAGATCGAGCAGCTCTTCGAGTACCTGGAGCCGTTCGGCCTGGACGGGCACATGCTGAGCCCGGCCTACGGCTACTCGGAGGTCAACGACCGGGGAATCTTCTTGACGCGGGAGGACGTCCAGGAGAAGTTCAAGGATATCGATAGGTTATCGCGGCGCTTCCGGCTGAGCAGCACGCCCACCTACCTGGATTTCCTGCAGGGCCGGCGGGAGTTGCCATGCACCGCCTGGGGCAATCCGACCTACAACGTGAAAGGCTGGAAGGGGCCTTGCTATCTCATCACGGACGCCCATTACGATACCTTCGAAGAGCTCATGAACAAGACGCCCTGGGAGAGCTACGGGCGGGGGAACGACCCGCGGTGCGAGCACTGCATGGCGCACTGCGGCTTCGAACCGTCCGCGGCCCTGGGGATCAACGCGCAACCGGGCGACACCTGGAAGCTGTTGCGCTGGACGATGCGATAGGCGAACGAACCAGTGAAACCGACGCTAATAACGGGCGCTACGGGGTTTGTGGGTTGGCACGTGGCGCGGAAACTGATGGAGCGCGGGCATAGCGTGCGCGCCCTGGTGCGGGCCTCCAGCCGCCTGCGCGAGCTGGAAGCGGAAGCCGTGACCGGAGACCTGCGCGATCCCGAGTCGCTGAAGAGGGCGGTGGAGGGATGCGGTCTGGTGTTCCACGTGGCGGCCGATTACCGGCTGTGGGTCAGGGACAAGCGGGAGATGTACCGGTCCAACGTGGAAGGCACGCGGAACCTGCTGGAGGCGGCGCGGGCGGCGGGAGTCGAGCGGGTGGTGTACACGAGCACGGTGGGTTGCATCGGCATTCCCAAGGGCGGGGAAGGGACCGAGCTGACGCCGGTCGGCCTGGGGGACATGAAGGGCGCCTACAAGAGGTCGAAATACCTGGCCGAGGAGGCCGCGCTCCAGTTCGCCGCGGAGGGTTTCCCGGTGGTCATCGTGAATCCGACGGCGCCGGTGGGCGATCACGATGCCAAGCCGACGCCCACGGGCAAGATCATCGTGGATTATGTGAAAGGCGATATGCCCGCCTACATCGATACCGGGCTGAACCTGGTGGACGTGCGCGACGTCGCCGAGGGGCACCTGCTGGCCGCCGAGCGGGGGCGTTCCGGCGAACGGTATATTCTGGGATGCCAAAACTGGACGCTCCGAGAGATTCTCGAGCGGCTGGCGCAAATCTGCGGGCGGAAGGCGCCGGCGTGGCGTATTCCGTATGGGGTGGCGTACGCGGCGGGGGCGCTGAGCACGGGTTGGGCCTGGTTCACTGGGCGGCCGCCACGGGCGCCGTTGGACGCGGTCCGGATGGCCAAGAAGAGGATGTTCGCTTCGCACGCCAAGGCCGCGCAGGAGTTGGGCTACGCGCCGGGGCCGGTGGAGGAGGCGCTGGCGCGGGCGGTCGGCTGGTTCTGCGCGAACGGGTACGTGACGCCGTGAGGACCGTCCTGCTGGTGGCCTCCGAACCGGGCGAATTGCGTGGTATCCTGTGGCGCTGCACACAAGTGCGGCGGCTGGACTGGCCGCTGTGGTTCGCGCGCAGCGGGGAGTTGAACGGGCAGCGGCTGCTTGCGGTGGCGCATGGACCTGGCCGGAAGCTGGCCACCGAGGCTTTGGACGCGGCGCTCGACCGAGAGCGGCCGGATGCGCTGGCCAGCGTCGGGTTCTGCGGTGCGCTGGATGCGAGTCTGGCGGTCGGAGAGGTTTTCGTAGCGACGCGGGTCGAGGACGGAAGCGAGGCCTATGAGGCGGCGCAGCCGGATACCCGGCGGGCGTTCCGCTCGGGCGCACTGATTTCGACCGGCCACGTGGTCTCTAGCGTGGCCGAGAAGCAGCGATTGGGCGCAGGCGGCGCCGCGGCGGTCGAGATGGAGGCGGCAGCCGTGGCCAGCCGGGCCAGGCTTGAGAGTTTGCCGTTCTACTGCGTCCGGGCCGTTTTGGATTTGGCATCGGAAGGGTTTACCCTAGACTATAGTGTGTTGCGGGGTCCGGACGGCCGATTTAGCCGGGCTCGGATCCTGCGGGCGGCGCTGGCGCATCCCTGGCTGGTGGCGCCAGAGTTGATGCGGTTGGGGCGCCGGGGACGGATAGCCGCCCGGGCGTTAGGGGAGTTTCTTGCAGACTGCCGATTCTGATTTCATCGTGCCCGCCACGATGCGGGCCGCAGTTTACCGCGGGAACAGCACCATTGCGGTGGAGACCGTGCCGACTCCGGAAGTTGGTCCGGGCGAGCTGCTGGTGCGGGTGGAAAGCTGCGGCGTCTGCCATACCGACCTGAAGAAGGTGGAGCATAACCTGTTGCCGCCGCCCCGCGTGTTCGGGCACGAGACGGCGGGCGTGGTGGTCCGGGTGGGCGACGGGGCGGCCGGCTTCGCCCCGGGGGACCGGGTGATCGCGTTCCACCACGTCCCCTGCCGCGACTGCTTCTATTGCCGGCGCAAACTCTACGCGCAGTGCACAACCTACAAGCGGGTGGGGGTGACCGCGGGCTTTGAGCCGGCCGGCGGCGGATTCTCCCAGTACGTCCGGGTGATGGACTGGATTGTGCGGCAGGGAGTCGAGAAGTTCGACGCGGGCGTCCCTTTCGACCGGGCCTGCTTCGTGGAGCCGGTGAATACCTGCCTGAAAGCCGTGGTCCAGATGGCTCCGCAGCCCCAGGAATTGGCTTTGGTTCTGGGCCAGGGGCCGATCGGGTTGCTGTTCACGATGCTGGTGCGGCGGACGGGCGCACGGGTGGCGGCTACCGACAGAATCGCCCGGCGGCGCGAATTGGCGCTGCGATTCGGGGCGGAAGAGGCCTGGAATCCCGGCGCCGACGCCATCGAGCCGCGGGTGGCCGGCCTGTCCGAAGGGCGGGGCGCCGACCTGGTGATCGTGGCCGCCTCGGCACCCGGTCTGGTCAAGCAGGCGGTCCGCTGCTCCCGCCCCGGCAGCAGAATCCTGCTGTTCTCCCAAACTTCCCATCAAGAACAGGTAGAATTGTCTGGAGCGGACATTTGTGTCGGCGAGAGGACTCTGCTAGGCTGTTACAGCGCGTCCATCGATTTGCAGAAGGAATCCGCGCATTTGGTGTTCGGGGGAGAGTTGCCGGTGGAGGACTTGATCTCCCACAGATGGCCCCTGGACCGCATCGAATCGGCGATACAACTAGCATTACATCCGGATGAGGAAGCGTTGAAAATCATAGTAAATCCACAGAGGTGGGCACAGTGAATACTCAAATGCTGGCTGCCGTCCTATATGGAAAAGAGCATCTGCAAGTTGAGCCGGTAGCCATTCCCAAGATTGGCGAAGGCGACGTCCTGGTGCGCGTGAGAGCGGCCTTGACGTGCGGCACCGACGTAAAGGTCTTCCGCCGCGGGTACCACGCGCGGATGATCATCCCCCCCGCGGTCTTCGGCCACGAGCTGGCCGGCGACGTGGTTGAGATGGGCGGGCAAGTAACCAAATTCCACGTGGGCCAACGGGTGGTGGCGGCGAACTCCGCCCCCTGCCAGGATTGCTTCTATTGCCGCCGGGGCCACGAGAACCTGTGCGAGGACCTGCTGTTCAACAACGGCGCGTACGCGGAGTACATCCGGATTCCCGCCCGCATCGTGGAGCGGAACATGTACGAGATCCCGGCGGGCGCGAGCTATCAGGACGCCGCGCTGATCGAACCACTGGCCTGCGTGCTGAAGGCGGTGGAGGAGACCGGGCTGAGAGAGGGAGACAACGTGGCGGTGATCGGACTGGGACCCATCGGTCTCATGTTCGTGCGCCTGGCCAAATCGCTGGGCGCGCGGGTAATCGCCCTGGGGAGGCGGAAGGCCCAACTGAGCCGGGCCGCCGACCTGGGCGCGGCCGAGGCGATCTCGACCACCGAATCCCACGATGCCGTGGACGTGGTGCGCGGGCTGACCGGGGGCCGGGGCGCCGATGTGGCTTTCGAGGCCGTCGGCAAGCCGCACACCTGGGAACAGAGCGTCCACATGCTGCGCAAGGGCGGGACCGTCAACTTCTTCGGCGGCTGCCCGAGCGAGAGCCGGATATCGCTGGATACCTCCCTGCTGCACTACTCGGAGATTTCCTGCAAGGCCAGCTTCCACCACACTCCGGCGCACATCCGGAAGTCGCTGGAGCTGGTTCGCCGGAAGGTCGTCACGGCGCGGGATTTCGTGAATCGCGAAGAGCCGCTCACGAACATGCTCGAAGTGATGCGGGACCTGATGAGCCACAACGGGCACCTGAAGACGGCCATCATCCCGTAAGCCGCACACAGCCAGTGTTTCCGACGCCCCAGGATTTCGTCAAATCGCCGCAAGCCCTGGCGCACGTCTATACCGAGCAGGAAGCCCTGCAATACACGCGCTGGCTGGCGCGGGCGCACTACGAGAACTTTCACGTAGCGACCTTTTTGCTGCCGCGCCGGCTGCGCCAGGATTTCTACAACCTGTACGCGTTCTGCCGCTGGGCGGACGATCTGGGCGACGAGATCGGCGATCCGCAGGAGAGCCTGCGGCTGCTGGAGTGGTGGCGCTCGGAGCTGGACGGCATGTACGAGGGACGGGCCACCCACCCGGTCTTCGTGGCGCTGCGGCAGAGCGTGGAGCGGCACGATTTGCCCAAACAGCCGTTCGCCGATTTGATCCAGGCCTTTGTGCAGGACCAGACGGTGCTGCGCTACCCCACCTTGGAGCTGCTGTACGGATACTGCCGCTACTCGGCCAACCCGGTCGGGCGGCTGGTGCTATGGCTGTGCGGCCATCGCGACGAAGAGCGGCAGGCGCTCTCCGACGCTACCTGCACCGCGTTGCAGCTCGCGAATTTCTGGCAGGACATTGCGCGCGACCTGGAGAAGGGGCGCATCTACATCCCGCTGGAGGCGATGGAACGGCACGGCTATACGGTGGAGGATCTACAGGCGCGGCGGGAGACCGCGGCCTTTCGGGCGGTGATGCGGGAACTGGTGGGCGAGGCCCGGCGGCTGTTCCTCGAAGGATTGCCGCTGGCGCGCCTGGTGGACCGGCGCCTGGCCGCCGACCTGGAACTCTTCAGCCGAGGCGGACTGCGGGTGCTCGAGAAGATCGAAGGGCAGGATTATAACGTGCTGGCGCGGCGGCCGTACATTTCCAGGGGCGAGCGGGCCTGGATGCTGGTGTGCACGCTGGGGCGCGTGGCGTTTGCGAAGGCCGCATGAAGGAACGGCTGGAGCGATCCTACGCCTACTGCCGCGGCGTGGCCCGGCGCCGCGCCCGCAACTTCTACTACTCCTTCGTGCTGCTGCCCAGCGAGCAGCGGAATGCCATCTGCGCGATCTACGCCTTTATGCGCTACTGCGACGACCTCAGCGACGACGCCCCCACCGGCCAGGGCTCGCCGCGCGAATCGATCGAACGCTGGCGCGTGGAATTGGACGCTGCGCTGGAGGGGCGCTTGGGCGAGCATCCGGTGTGGCCCGCGTTCCAAGACACCGTCGCCCGCTACCGCATCCCGCACGAGTACTTTCACGAGATGATCGAGGGCGTCACCGCCGACCTGGGCCCCCGCCGCATGGCGACCTTCGAGGAGTTGTACCGCTACTGCTACCAGGTGGCCTCGGTGGTGGGGCTGACCGTGATCCACATCTTCGGCTTCCGCTCCCCGGAGGCCCTGCCGCTGGCCGAGAAATGCGGAGTGGCCTTCCAGCTCACCAACATCCTGCGAGACGTTCGCGAGGACCTTGGCCGCGATCGCGTCTATCTTCCGGCCGACGACCTGGCGCGGTTCCAGGTGGATCTCGAAGGCCTCCGGGAGGGCCGGCAAACGGAAGGATTCACGGATCTGCTGGCGTTCGAGGCGGGGCGGGCGCGGGCCTACTACAACGAATCGGCGCCGCTCATACAGATGGTAGATCCGCACAGCCGGAGCTCGCTGTGGGCGCTCATCGAGATTTACTCGCGACTGCTGGCCAAGATCGAGCGCACGCATTACGACGTGCTCTCGCATCGCGTCGAACTCTCCACCCGCGAGAAGCTGGGGATCATCGCCCACGCGTTCCTGACCGCGAGGTAGACTCCGAGTATGGGAGGCTGGGATGTCCATACGACCTATCAAGCGGCTCAGCAAATCCAAACCGACTCTGGAAGGCGCGGGCGTGCACCTGCGGCGCGCTTTCGGTTTCGGCAACACATCCGACTTCGACCCGTTCCTGCTGCTGGACGATTTTCGCAACGACGTTCCGGGGGATTACCTGGCGGGTTTTCCGTGGCATCCTCACCGCGGGATCGAGACCATCACCTACGTGCTGGCGGGGACGGTGGAACACGGCGACAGCATGGGGAACCACGGCGCTATCGGCGCCGGCGACGTGCAGTGGATGACGGCGGGGAGCGGGATCATCCACCAGGAGATGCCCAAGGGCGACCCGACGGGCCGCATGCATGGATTCCAGTTATGGGCGAACCTGCCGGCGTCGCTCAAGATGACGGCGCCACACTACCAGGAAGTGAAGGCGGCCGATATCCCGCAGGCCCAGGACGAGGATGGCACGCTGGTGCGCGTGGTCTGCGGGAGTTACCGGGGAACCAAAGGCCCGGTGGAGGGAATCGCCGCCGACCCGGTGTATCTGGATGTTTCGGTCCCACCGGGCCTCCGCAAGACGCTGGCGGTGGACGCCACGCACCAGGCCTTCGCCTACGTTTTCGCGGGCGCCGGGAAGTTCTGCAACGCCTCCGGCCCGCTCTCGGTGCCGACCGAAGGACTCGGATGGGCGGATACAACGCTTCCCACGCAGGCGGAGAACTGCTCGCTGGTGCTCTTCGACCGCGGGGACGAAATCGCCGTCGAGGCGGGAGAGGATGGCATCCGATTCCTGCTGATCTCGGGAAAGCCACTGCGGGAACCGGTGGCCTGGTACGGCCCCATCGTGATGAACACGCAGGAGCAACTCCGGCAGGCGTTCGACGAGCTGGAGCGGGGGACGTTTCTGCGGCCGGCGAGTTAGCGTGAGCGAAACTGAACGCTCGCGCGCGGCGTCTGAACTTCAGTGACCGAAACATCCCGATGGACGTGTATTCTGCTGTTGGCCGGCGCGGTTTGCGCCCAGGAGCCCGATCTGCGGACCACGGTGCGGCTGGTGGTGGCGCCGACAACCGTGGTCGATTCGGCCGGCCATTACGTGGATGGCCTCACGGCGGACGATTTCCTGGTCTATGACAACGGCCAGCCGCGGCGGGTGAACGCCGATGTCAGCTACACTCCCATTTCGCTGGTGATCGCGGTGCAGTCTGGCGCGATCGCGGCCGAGGCGCTGAACAAGCTGCACCGCATCGGAAGCATGATCGAACCGCTGATCATCGGCGACCGGGGAGAAGTGGCGGTGGTCTCCTACGACAGCGAGGTGCTGTGTCTACAGCCCTTCACCAGGGACCCCGATAACATCTCGCGCGGCCTGGGGCGTCTTCAACCCGGCGGGAACGGCGGGCGCATGATCGACGCCGTGGCGGAATCGGTACGGATGCTGGCGGAGCGTCCGGCGAACCGGCGCCGCGTGCTGCTGCTCATCGGCGAGACCCGCGACCGGGGCAGCAAGACCAAGCTCGAAGACGCGGTCACTCTCGCGCAGCGCGAAAACGTGGCGGTTTACGCGCTCACCTATTCGGCCATGGCCACCGCTTTCACCGCGCGCGCCGGCTCCACGCCGGAGGGGGAACCGGAGTGCGGGAATTGCGCAGCACCGCCGGGCGCCTTTCCCACGCTTCCCTTCAACCCCGCGCAGGGGCAATCGGTCGACCTGCTGGGGATCGTCAAAGAAATCATGCGGCTTGCCAAGACCAACGCGGCCGCCGCCTTCACGGAATTGAGCGGTGGGACGCACCTCTCTTTTCTTAAGCAGCACGGACTCGAAACCGCCATCTCGCGCATCGGCGAAGAACTCCACGCGCAGTATATGCTCAGCTTCACGGCCCCGGCCGAGACTTCCGCCGAATTCCACAAGATTGAAGTGCGCGTGAAGAACCGCCCCGAGCTGACCATCCGCACGCGCCCCGGTTACTGGCTGGCCGGTCCGGGATAAAATCGTTCCTATGGATGAGACGCTCCGCCAGGAGCTTCTGGCGAAAACGAAACAGGCACTCGACGCCGATGACTGGGACGGTGTCGCCCGGCTGTGGGAGCCTTGGGTCGAGCAGGGCGACGCCGAAGCGGAATACCAGCTTGCATACCATTATCTTTGGTGCACCGCGCACGCCGACGACGATCCTACCCGCGGCCGCATGGTCGCGCTCCTAGAGCAGGCCGCGGCCAAGGATCATCCGGATGCGGCCTGGTACGTGGCGCATCGAATGCGGTCCCGGGAGACCAATCCCGAGTTTGAGCGACTCCTTCTTCGCGCCGGCCGACTCGGAAGCGTGGACGCCCAGCGCGAACTCGGCGTCATGTACGCGACCGGAGAATGGTCCGGCCCCAAAGACCTCGCGGAAGCCGCGCGCTGGTATCGTCTGGCCGCGGAGAAGGGCCACGCCGAATCGCAGTACGATCTTGGCTTCATGCTGCTGCTCGGCGAGGGAGAGCCCAAGAACACCGAGGAAGGGCTGATGTGGCTTCATCGCGCCGGGGAGCAGGGAGAGCCCGGCGCTTTCCGTCTCCTGGCGGACTGCTACGAGAAGGGCTACTACGACGTTCCCGTGAACGCCGATCAGGCCGCCCTATGGCGCGCACGGCTGGAAGAATACGATCGCCTCAATCCTCCCAGTCCCTGTCGGCGCTACTTCTATGAAGGCGAGCCCTTTGCCCCGTCTCTCTCCGACGATCTCTCGGGGATCGACGGCGTTACGGGTAGCTGCCATTCGAGCGACGGCGAGATCTTCGTCTTCTACGACCCGGTCGTCGTCACCCCCGCTCAGCTCGATGAGAAGATCCGCGTCGCCGGAATCCGTGCCGTTCCCCGCGATCCGGCCTGAGGCTCGCGCAGATCACAGCGCCAGTTCGTACAGCGCCAACCGGTAGGTCCCAGAGAGGCCGTCGCCGCGATACAGGAAGCCGGCGGATTCGTAATAGGCGCGCAAGCGGCGGCTGTCGCTCATGCAATCCAGGCGGGCGATGGTCTTGCCATGGCTGCGGATGTGCTGGATGGCCCACTCGAGCATCTGTTTGCCCACCTGGCGGCCCATATAGGCCGGTCGAACGGCCATGCTGTGGATGTAGCCGGCGTCGGCTTCAGCGGGCCAGAGCGGCATGCCTTTCCATTCGAGGCGCAGCGTTCCCACTGGCGCGCCGGCGTCGGAAAGCCTGGCCAGGTAGACCTGTCCGTTCCCGATCTCGCGGGCCATGTGATCCCAGACTTCCGGCGGGCAGGGCGACTCCCATTGTTGGATGCCGCGTTGGAGCATCCAGCGGGCGGCATCGTCCAGAATCCCGACGACTATGGGGAGCTCTTCCGGCTGGGCCGGCAAGATGCACAGCATGGAATCACTTGGGGGGCGCGTAGCGGCGGACGAAGTTGGTGTCGAAGCAGCCGCGCAGGAAATCGGGGTCGCCGAGGATGCGCTGGTGCAGCGGGATGGAGGTGTGGATGCCCTCGACCACGAAGGTCGAGAGCGCGCGCTTCATGCGGGCGATGGCCTCGCTGCGGTCGTGGCCGTAAGTGATGAGCTTGGCCACCAGCGAATCGTAATAGGGAGAGATCACGCCGTCGGTATAGGCGGCCGTGTCCACGCGCACGCCGATGCCGCCGGGCAGGTTGAAACCGGTGATGCGGCCTGGGGAGGGGGCGAAACTCACGGGATCCTCGGCGTTGATGCGGCACTCCAGGGCGTGGCCGCGGGTGCGGATGGGAAGCTCGACGATCTCGGGGAGTTTCGCGCCGGCGGCGATCAGGATCTGGCTCTTGACCAGATCGATCCCGGTGATGAATTCGGTGACCGGGTGCTCGACCTGGATGCGCGCGTTGACCTCGATGAAATAGAGGTCGCGGTTCTCGTCCATGACGAACTCGACGGTGCCGGCGTTGACGTATCCGCAGGCGCGCAAGGCCTCGCGCAGGGCGGCCGCGATGCGCACGCGCAGCTCGGCGTTGACGCAGGGAGAGGGCGCCTCCTCGATCAGCTTCTGGTGGCGGCGCTGGATGGTGCACTCGCGCTCGCCCAGCACTTCGACATTGCCGTGCCGGTCGGCCAGCACCTGGAACTCGATGTGGCGCGCGGACTGGATGTACTTCTCGAGGTACACGTCGGCGCAGTCGAAGCTGGCGCCGGCTTCCTGCTGGGCGCCCACCAGCAGCGCGGGGAGTTCCTCGGGGGTCCGGACGATGCGCATGCCGCGCCCGCCGCCTCCCGCCGTGGCTTTGAGAATCACCGGATAGCCGATCTGGGAGGCGATGGCCAGCGCCTCTTCCGGCGATTTCACGACGCCCTCCGAGCCAGGCAGAGTGGGCACGCCGGCGGCCTTCATGGCGGCGCGGGCGCGGTCCTTCAGGCCCATCAGCCGGATCACCTCGGGGGGCGGGCCGATGAAGGTGATGCCGGAGGTCTCGCACACCTCGGCGAAATCGGCGTTCTCGCTGAGGAAGCCGTAGCCGGGGTGGATGGCGTCCACGTTGCTGATCTCGGCGGCGCTGATCACCGACGGAATGTCCAGATAGCTGAGGCTGCTCTTGGCGGGGCCGATGCAGATGGCCTCGTCGGCGAAGCGCACGTGCAGGCTATGCCGATCGGCCTCCGAGTAGACCGCGACCGTGGGGATGCCCAGGTCCTTGCAGGCGCAAATGACGCGGAGCGCAATCTCCCCGCGATTGGCGATCAGGATTTTATCGAACATGCGTGGCTCAGGCGGGCCGGATGGCAAACAGGGCTTCTCCGTACTCGACCGGCTGGGCGTTGGCGATGAGCTTGCTGACGACGGTGCCGCCGGCCTCGGCCTCGATCTCGTTCATCAGCTTCATGGACTCGATGATGCACAGCACGTCACCGGGCTTCACGATGTCACCCACCCGAACGAAGGGGGGCGCGCCGGGGGAAGGCGCCTCGTAGAAGGTGCCGACGATGGGGGATTTGACGGTGACCAGGGCGGGGTCGCTCAGCGGGTCCAGGGCTGGAGCGGCGCCTGCGGCCTGGGATGGCGCAACCGGCGGCTCCGCCACGTGCTCGGAGCGGTGGGCGCCAGCCTCGGCCGGGATCACGTACTCGTGCAAGGCCGGGCGGGTGGCCCGCCGGATGCGGACCCGGTTATCGCCGCGCTGCACCTCGAGTTCGGCGATTCCCGTCTCGGTGACCACTTGAATCAGTTCGCGTATTTCGTCCAAAGTCATGGTAGTGAGAAACGTCGCGGGCAGGCTTGCCACCCGCCCCTACAACACCAACAGGTCCTTCGAAGTGGGAGTCAGGACGCTCGCTCCCGTCTGGGTAACGACGACGGTGTCCTCGATGCGAATGCCTCCGAACCCTTCCAGATAGATACCCGGCTCAATCGTGATCACCATTCCAGCGGCCAGCGGGGTCTTATCCCACCTGCCGATGCGCGGGGGTTCATGAATCTCCAACCCCAAACCGTGGCCGGTCGAATGGACAAATGCCTGGTCCAACTTCCTGGCGCGCAACACACGCCGCGCGGCTCCGTCGACCTGCTCGGCGCGAACGCCCGGCCGGACCGCCGAAATGGCGGCCAACTGAGCTTCCAGCACGGCCCCGTACAGATTCTTCAACTTCGGGCCCGGCCGTCCCAGGAAGGCCATACGCGTCATATCGCTCGCGTAGCCGTCCTGGCTCGCACCCACGTCTATCAATAGTAACCGATTGCGCCGCCATGTGCTGGCGGTGGGCTGGGCGTGGGGCAGGGCGGAGCGTGCCCCCACGGCGACGATGGTGTCGAAGGCGGGGCCCTGTGCGCCCAGCCGGCGCATCTGGTAATCCAGTTCGGCGGCCAGGTCGCACTCGCGCGAGCCCTCGCCGGCTCGGCGCATCACTTTGGCGAAGGCGGCGGAGTTGGTCTCGACCGAGCGGCGGATCAGCTCGATTTCGGCCTCGGACTTCACCACACGCTGGGCCTCGATAAGGCCACCCACCGGCTCGAGCGAGGCTCCCAGCGCCAGTTCCGCCTGGAGTTGCTCGTAGACCGCGTAGCGCAGGTGGTCCTTCTCGAAGCCCAGCCGGCGGAACTTCTTGCGCGCGGCGGCCTTCATCAGCGCCGGGTAGAGGCTCCCGCGCACCACCTTCACCTGACAATTGGTTTCCTGAGCCGCCTGGATCTGGTAGCGGGGGTCGGTGACGAGCAGCGCGCCACCGGGCGAGAGGAGCAACACACCGTTGCTGCCCGTAAAGCCAGTCAGATAGCGCAGGTTGGCCGCCCCGGAAACGATGAGGGCGTCCACCTTCTTTTCCGCCAGGGCGGCGGCGATGCGGCGGCGGCGGGTGAAGAATTCGTTGGCCTGCACCGGGTTAATCGGGAATCAGCAGGAGCTTGCCGCTGGTCCTGCGCCCCTCCAGATCATGGTGCGCCAGGGCGGCTTCTCGCAGCGGGTAGGTGCGATCAACGCGAATCTTGAGCTGGCCGCCGGCGATCCAGCCAAAAACCTCGTCGACGCGCCAGAGCAGCTCCAGCCGTGTGGCGCAGTAATCGCCCAGCTTGGGGCGAGTCAGGAAGAGCGACCCCTTCTGGCTGAGCAACTGCGGATCCAGCGGAGCGACGGGGCCGCTGGACTGGCCGTAGGAGACCATGGTGCCCCGGGGCCGAAGCAGGTTAAGCCCCTTCAGGAAGGTTGCGGCCCCCACGGAGTCGTAGACCACGTCCACGCCACGGCCGCTGGATAGGCGCCGGACCTCCGGCTCGAAGTCGTCGCGGGTGTAGAAGATGACGCCGTCGGCGCCGGCCTCCAGGGCCAGGTCGGCCTTGGCCTGTGTCGAGACCGTCCCCAGCACGCGAGCGCCGCGCATCTTGGCGATTTGAACCAGCAGCAACCCGACCCCGCCCGCGGCGGCGTGGATGAGTGCGGTGACGCCCTCCTTGAGCGGATAGGCCGAGACGGCTAGAAAATGGGCGGTTAGGCCTTGCAACATCGCGGCGGCGGCAGTTTCAAAGTCGATCTGATCGGGCAGCTTGACCAGCATGGCGGAGGGCACGACGGCGTATTCCGCATAGGAACCGCGGGATAGCGCGTAGGCCACGCGGTCTCCCACAGCGACCTCGGGGGCATCCGGGCCGACCGCCTCGACGGTGCCCGCCGCCTCCATTCCGATGGCCATGGGCAGGGAGGCATGGTACAGGCCTGTGCGATAGTAAATGTCGATGAAGTTGACGCCGGCGGCGGCGATCTTTACGAGAGCTTGGCCCGGGCCCGGAGCCGGCGTCGGAAGTTCGTTAACCTGCAACTGCTCCGGGCCGCCGCAGGTGCGAACAAGTATGGCTTTCATGGGAGTGCACTATTGGTGTACCACAGATGAGAGGAGTCGCACATGACCGTTCCGGTCACAACGAGGGATGAAAATGGGCGCGGGCGGGAGTAGCGTGGGGAGAGACTGCTTCCAGAGGAAGGTCGATG
>Ga0326728_10003353_pt1 | contig 50103 bp, 48 predicted proteins | sample MB3enrmetagenome_FD_207602 | JGI IMG/M metagenome (GOLD analysis project Ga0326728, IMG submission 207602) | Lab enriched peat soil microbial communities from McLean, Ithaca, NY, United States - MB31MN | ecosystem: Environmental > Terrestrial > Soil > Wetlands > Peat | place: USA: New York... | reverse complement strand
TCGCCAAAACGAAAGCAAAGGCCAAACCCAAACACAAGGAGGCGGCCTGACGGCCGCATCACTTTGTTTCACAAAGCGGACAGATCACGTATTCTCAGAACCGGACAACTTGACTTGTTACCGACAGTCCCGCAATTATGAGAATCCCCACCCTGTTGTCCACCGCCGCACTGACCGCCGCCATGCTCGCCGCCGCCGAGACCGACCGTCTCCACATCCCCATTCAACAGTTCCAACTCGACAACGGCCTGCGAGTGATCGTCTCCGAGGACCACTCCGCCCCCACCTACGCCATCAGTGTCACCTACAACGTCGGCTCCCGCGACGAGCGCCAGGGCCACACCGGTTTCGCGCACCTGTTCGAACACATGATGTTCCAGGGCAGCCAGAACGTGGGCAAGGGCGAGCACTTCATCCTGGTCCTCAACAACGGCGGCAACATGAATGGCACCACCAATCAGGACCGCACCAATTACTTCGAAGCCTTCCCCTCCAACCAGCTCGATCTCGGCCTCTATCTCGAAGCGGATCGCATGCGCTCGCTCGCGGTGAACGAATCGAACCTCGTGAACCAGCGCCAAACGGTGCAGGAGGAGAAACGCATCACCGAGGATAACGCCCCCTACGGACAGGCTCACGACACGCTGAACGAGCTGGCTTACGGCAACTTCGCCAACGCTCATTCGGTGCTCGGCTCCATGGACGACCTCAACGCGGCCTCGGTCAAAGACGTGCAGGAGTTCTTCCGCACCTACTACGCGCCGAATAACGCCGTCCTGGTGCTGGTGGGCGATGTGGATGCCAATGCCGCGCTGGCGAGAGTGAAGAAGTACTTTGGCGATATTCCCGCGCAGCCGGCGCCGCCCGTACCCGACCTGTCCGAAGGGCCGCCCACGGGCGAGAAACGCAAAACGCTGGAGGATGGCTTCGCACAACTGACCAGGATCGACATGGGGTTCCGCAACGTGCCCGGCGACACCCCCGACGATTGGGCGCTCAACGTGCTTGCGGAAATCCTCGGCGACGGTCTGTCTTCGCGGCTGTATCAATCTCTGGTGAAGGAGAAGGAGCTGGCCGTCAGCGTGTTCAGCTACGAGGACGACCGCCGCGGACCATCGCTGTTCTACGTCCGCGCGACGGTGCGGCCCGGCAAAAACGTGAAAGATGTGGAAACCGCGCTCCTCGCCGAAATCGACCGCATGAAGACCGAGCCGGTGGCCGACTGGGAACTGCGCAAAGCGCAACTGCTCTTCAAGCGCGGCAACGTCCAGCAACTGCAATCGACGCTGGAGCGGGCGGTGGAGATCGGCGAGTTCGCCGTCTTCTACAACGATCCCGATCTCATCAACACCGCGCAGGAGAAGATCGAGAAGGTCACCAAAGACGACATCCAGCGCGTGGCCCGCAAGTACCTGACCGCGGACAACCGCGCCGTGGTGGTCTCCATACCGAAACCAAAGACCGCCGCCGCCGGAGGTGCACGGTGAAACGGACACTGCTCTGCGCGGGCCTGCTGACGGCCGCCGCCTTCGCCCAACAGAATGACAAGGCCATCCCGCTCAGCAAGGTGGAGCGCAAGAACAAGGCCCCGGTGTCGAATGAAGTGCTCCACGTCAGCCTGCCGAAACCGGTCGAGCTGAAGATGGCCGACGGGCTGACCGTGCTGGTACTGGAGAACCATCGCCTGCCGGCCGTGACTGCGCGGCTCACCATCCTCGGGGCGGGCGCGGTTTTCGAACCCGCCCCGACGCCCGGCCTCGCCAGCTTCACGGCACAGATGCTGAACCAGGGCACGGCCTCGCGCACCAGCCGCCAGATCGCCGAAGAGGTGGAGGGCATGGGCGCGTCCATCGCCGCCGCGGCGCCGTTCGGCTCCAGCACCACCGTGATCACCGCCTCCGGACTCAGCGAAACGTTCCCGCAGTTGCTGGCTCTCGCCGCGGACATCGTGCTCCACCCGGCGTTTCCGGATTCGGAGCTGGCCCGGCTCAAGCAACGGCAGAAGGCGCAGCTCATGCAGATGCGCGCGCAGCCGCAGTTTCTCGCCAACGAGGTTTTCTTCAGGGCTGTCTATGGCTCGCATCCCGCCGCCGTGGTTGCGCCCACCATGGCGTCCATTGACGCCATGACGCCCGAGCTGCTGCGCCAGTGGCACGACCAGCGCTACGTCCCGCAGAACGCCATCCTGGGCATCGCCGGCGACGTCACCGTCCCCCAGGTGCGCGACGTGCTCGCCTCGCTGCCGGATTGGACCCGCACCGGCCTGGCCACTCCTCAGCCGCCCCCGTCCCAGGCGGCGGAAGCGAAGAAGGTCTGGCTGGTGGACCGTCCCAACTCCGTGCAGACCAGGCTCATGCTGGGCAACATCGCGGTGAAGCGCACCGACCCCGACTACATCCCGCTGGTGGTGATGGACCGCATCGTCGGCGGCAGCCCGGCGGCCCGCCTGTTCCTGAATCTGCGCGAGAACAAGGGCTACACCTACAACCCGTTCAGCTCCCTGAACGCCACCCTGTTCGCCGGCCCGTGGACCGCGTATGCCGACGTCCGCACTCCCGTCACCGAAGAGGCCATGACCGAGTTCCTGAACGAGATCCGCCGCATTCGCGACGAGAAGGCCCCGGCGGCGGAACTGGACGAGGCGAAACACGCGCTGGTGGCCTCCTTCGCGCTCTCGCTGGAGAGTCCCGCCGATCTGCTGGACCGCGCCACCCTGCTGCGCATCTACAATCTGCCCGATGACTACTGGGATGCCTACCCGGCGAAGATCGCCGCCGTGACCGCCGCCGATGTGCAGCGCGTGGCGCAAAAGTACCTCAATCCGGACAGCCTGCAGGTGGTTGCCGTGGGCGATGCCGCGAAGATCCGCGAGGCCCTGGCGAAATTCGCCCCGGTGGAAGTGCGCGACGCACAGGGGAAGATCGAAACCCCGCCGGCCCCGGCCCATTGACGTGCCCACGCCGAACGCCGGTGCCGCGATAATCGAAGAAGTGACCAGCCAGCGCTGCCGCGCCATTTTCGAAGCCGCTGCCACCAAACGATTCGTGGTCGTCGGGGACCTGATGCTCGATGAGTTCGTCTGGGGTAAGGTGAGCCGGATCTCGCCCGAGGCCCCCGTGCCCGTGGTCCATGTCACCGGCGAGTCGTGGTTCCCGGGCGGGGCGGCGAACGTCGCCCGCAACCTGCATGAGTTCGCCCGGAGCGTGGCCGTGGCCGGCATTACCGGTGCAGATGCGGCGGCCGAGCGGCTCCTCGGCCTTCTTGCGGAGGCGGGCATCGATGTCGCCAATGTCCACCGGGACGCCGCGTGCGCCACCATTGTGAAAACGCGCATCATCGCGCGGCAACAGCAGATCGTCCGGGTGGACCGCGAGCGCCCGCGCGCGGCGCAACGAATGGAGGGCATCGAAGCGCTGGTGTCCGCCGCGGATGCCATCGTGGTGGCCGACTACGGCAAGGGCGCCATTACCCAGGAGATTGCCGACCAGCTTTGCGATCTGGCGCGGAAGCACCACAGGATTCTGGCGGTGGACCCGAACCCGGGGAATCCGGTGCGCTGGCGGCACGTTACCGCGATCAAGCCGAACCGCGCGGAGGCGCTGCGGGCGGCGGGCGCCGACGACGATGACAAAGCGATCGAAGCGGTGGGGCGCCAGTTGCTCGATCAGTGGAACGCGGAACTGCTTCTGCTCACCCTGGGCGAAGAGGGCATGATGCTGTTTGAGCACGGAAAGCCGCCCTATCACACGCCCACGCGCGCGCGCGAGGTCTTCGATGTCTCGGGTGCGGGCGATACGGCCATCGCGGTCCTGACGGCGGCGCTCACCGGCGGGGCCGCGCCCACCGAAGCGGCCGAGATCGCCAACGCGGCCAGCGGCATCGTGGTGGGCAAACTGGGCACGGCGGCGGTCACGCTGGAGGAACTGGCGGGCAGTTTCGAAGCGCGGGCCTGACGCCGGACACGGGGCGCCCACCCCCTCCGTCCTTGCGTGCCTGTCCCCGAATTAGTCTTGACGATTGCTGTACTATCTGTCATAGTACACGTGTGATCCCCTTCCGCCTGACGTTTCAACCCGGCGTGGCGCTGTACGAACAGGTGGTGTACGCGGCCAGGAAGGCTGTCATCTGCGGCCAGATGCGCCCCGGCGATCCGTTTCCCTCGGTTCGCGCTCTGAGCAGAGCGCTCAAGATCAACCCCAACACCGCGCACAAGGTGATCACGCACCTGATCAACGAAGGACTGCTGGAGGTTCGTCCGGGCACCGGCACTGTGGTCGCGCAGCCGGCCCGCTCCACCGCCGCCGAGCGAGCACGGCTGCTGGACGACGAACTGGAACGGCTGGTAGTGGCGGCACGCAAACTGGGCCTCAAGGTGGACGACGTCGTCGACGCGCTCACCGCCCACTGGACCAGGCTCGATCCTGCCGAAGGAGTTCGAAAGAAATGAGCGATGACCCTATCCGCATCACCGGACTGACCAAGAGATTCCGCTGGACGCCCGTGCTGAAGGGCCTCGAGCTGGCCGTGCCGCGGGGCGCCGTCTTCGCCCTGATCGGCCCCAACGGCGCCGGCAAAACCACCACCATCAAGATCCTCATGAACATCCTTCGGGCCACGTCCGGCCGCGCGGAGATCCTGGGGATGGATTCGCGCCGCCTCGCCGGCCGCGATTTCACGCGCATCGGCTACGTCTCGGAAAACCAGGAGATGCCCGATTGGATGACCGTGGATTACTTCATGGCGTACCTGCGGCCCTTCTATCCGGCGTGGGACAGCGAGCTGGCCGCGCAGCTTGTGCGGCAGTTCAACCTCCCCGGCGCCCGCAAACTCAAACACCTCTCGCGGGGGATGCGCATGAAGGCCGCGCTCGCGTCCTCGCTCGCCTATCGGCCGGAGGTGGTGATGCTGGACGAGCCGTTCACCGGGCTGGACCCGCTGGCGCGCGACGAGTTCATCGAGGGCCTGCTGGAGCGCAGCGAGAACACCACCGTGTTCATCTCCTCGCACGATCTGGCCGACATCGAGACCTTCGCCAGCCACATCGCCTATCTCGACAACGGCCGCATTCAGTTCTCCGAGGAGCTGAGCGCGTTGTCGGATCGCTTCCGGGAGATGGAGATCACGTTCGACGCCGCGCCCCCGCTGCCCGAGGACTGGCCGGCCACCTGGCTGCGGCCCGAGTCCTCCGCCGCGGTGATTCGGTTCACCGAGAGCCGCTACGACGCCGAGCGCACCATGGCCGAGATCCGCCAGCGGTTCCCGGACGCGCGTAACGTCTCGGCGACGCCCGTGCCCCTGCGGTCGATCTTCGTCACGGTGGCGAAGGCGGCGCAGAGCGTGGCGGCCTGAGGAGCGCGATGATGACGCAAGCGCTGCACATCTTTCGGAAGGACGTCCGCTGTTTCCGCTATGAGCTCAGTGTCATCGGGGCGCTCACCGTCGCGTTCGCGTGGTCGCACGTTGCCGCCGATGCACCCGGCGTGCCAGAGTTGTCCCGCGCGGTGATCCTGGCGTATGTGACCAGCGTGCTGCTGGTGATGGGCTGGTGGTTCCTGGTGTCGCAGCTTGTCCACGAGGAGGCGCTGGCCGGCGATCGCCAGTTCTGGATCACGCGCCCGTATTCGTGGAAGCAGCTTCTCGGCGGGAAGCTGCTGTTCGTGCTCGCGTTCGTCAACGCGCCGCTGCTGGTGGCGCAGATGGCCATTCTCGCCGCCGCCGGTTATTCGCCACTGGCCGGCTTTCCGAAGCTGCTCTGGATGCAGTTCGCGGCATCGCTCGTGCTTCTGGTGCCCGCTTTCGCGCTGGCGACGGTCACGCGCAGTCTGGCTCGGGTCGTGCTTTCGGTCTTGTGCGCGGTGCTGTGCTTGTACTTCTGGTTCGCAGGACAGAGTCTCAGCATTGACATCTTCACATCACGGTGGACCAACCAGGCGGCGGCCATGGCCGTCATCTGTGCCGGAGCGGCGCTGGTGGTCCGCTGGCAGTACTCGATGCGCCGCACAGGCGCTTCCGTAATCGCGGGCTTGTGCACGCTCGTGCTCGCCGGCGCGCTGTACGTGTACCTGCCCATGACGCTCCGCTGCGTGGTGCAATCGTGGATGTTTCGAGAGCCGGAAGAGCGCGCGGTGTCGGTGGCCCTCGGTCAGCCACTCGCGTCCACTCTGGAGCAAGCCCCATCGGCGGTGGTACTCGGGCTTCCACTTGCGGTCACAGATGTTCCCACAGGCGAGGTTGCCGAGCCGGATATAGTCAACCTGGACATCGAAGGGCCCGCGGGCGCACGCTGGTCGTCGGGCTGGACCTGGTACAACGACGTCTTCCCTCGGGCGGCGACCGCCGCATATTGGCACCACACGTTCTTCGAACGCGCTTTCTACCGGCGTGTCGCCGGAGGCACGCTGCGCGCGTCGCTCTACCTTGGTCTGCGAAGTCGAACGGCATTAGCGGTGCTGCCCGGCCGGGCCACACACCTTCCCGGCGGAGGTTACTGCGAAATCTCCACGGTGGACAAGGCGTATGCGATCTTCTGCAGTTCGCCATTCCGCAGCGCGTACGACCGGGTGCTTAGCCCGAACAGAATCGTCTATCACCCCCTCTATCACGCCCTCGGCGGGATCGACCAGAGCACTTCCGAAGAGTTGTTCTCACGGTGGGAGTCGCCGTGGCCCGCGGAATTCGCGCTCAGCCCGGTATTCACCGACGGCTTTCGATGCGCCGCCGGCTCCGCCATCTCATTCGCCCGGGAGGACCCGCGCGCGTGGGTCCGGCGAGATCTCAAGACAACGTTACACCTGCCCCCGGAGCCACAACCATGACGCAGGCCCTTCACATTCTCCGCAAAGACGCCCGGCGGTTCGCGTACGAGATCTGCGTGCTGGCAGCGCTCACGGCGGCGTTCGCGTGGTCGCAAATCGTCAACGACGTCTACACGGCCGGCGCCCTGTCCGACTACGTGCGCCTGGCGGCCGCAGTTCTGCCGCTGGCCTGGTGGTACGTGATCTCGCTCCTGATCCACGAAGAGTCCCTGATCGGCGATCGCCAGTTCTGGGTCACCCGGCCGTATTCGCGCGGGAGCCTGTTCGCGGCCAAAGCGCTTTTCGTCGTGCTGTTCATGAACGTGCCGCTGCTGCTGGCCGGCTTCGTCATCCTCGCCGCGGCGGGGTTTCAGCCGCTCGTGTATCTGCCGAACTTCCTCTGGATGCAGCTTGTTCTTGCGGCCACTCTGATCCTGCCGCCGCTTGCTTTGGCGTCCCTCACGCGCACCCTCATACAGTTCGGGCTGACCGTTCTCGGCGGCCTCGCGGGTTACATCGGTATGTTGTTGGTCATCGGGGGCGTGAGCATCGGCGGTCACCAGGTGTATCAGTCGAACGGGCTCGCGTGGGCCAGCGGCATAGCGAGCGAGCTGTGGCTTGCCGCTCCCGCACTGCTCATCCTGCTCCTGCAGTGGAGCACGCGAAGAAGATTGGTTGCCATTGGCGCGGGCGTCGCCCTGTTCCTTCTGCTGGATTTCAGCCAATCCAGCCTGAGCTGGCGAACCGGTACGGTGGTTCAATCGCGCATGTTCGGCGAGCGTGGAGCCGAATCGACGGCGGTAACACTGAACGCTGGCGATGTAACTCCCGACTCCTGGGCCGGGACTCACGAGGGCGTGGCGCTTGCGGTTGGATTTCGTGTCATCCACATTCCCGCCGGCGAGACTGCCGCACCACAGATTATCGAGATGACGTTCGAGGGCCGGCGCGGAGCGCGCTGGTCGACCGGTTGGACCCAAGTGATCTCCTCCGAGGCTGACGTCTTCCAGAAGGACCCGGTACCGGATCGCACATTCAACTGGTGGCAACGTGTGGTGGTGGATCGCAGCTTCTACCAGCGCGCCCGTTCGGGTCCGGTGACCATCCGCGGAAGCGTCTACGTGATGCTGAATGCGCGCCGCGGATTTGGCCTTCCGGAGAACCGAACGACAGCGGTGCCCGGTGGCGGCCTGTGCCATGTTTGGAGCCGGCCCCGGTTCGGACAGTTCGTCAAGTGCCTCGCGCCGTTCCATCTGCCGTTCAGCGCCAGCGACGGTTTCCCGGGCTCACAGTGGAAGCCGGTTCGTCTGCTGTCGGTTTGGGATTCGCCACTTCCGGCGAACCTTGGGATGAGCCCGCTATCCACGATGGGCATGGGCAGCAGCGCCGAGGGGTTCATCTTCCTGCGTTACGAACCACGCGCGTATATCCGGCGGCCCTTTGAAGCTACGAACGTGCGCCTGCCGTGACCCGGGAAAACGCGGCTTCGCCGCGTGTCCTTGTACTATCCCTGGCTTACGCCCGCCAGCGTCAGCGCAATCACCAGCACACCCAGGGCGATCCGGTACCACGCGAATACGCGCAGCGAGTGGTGGCGCAGATAGTCCAGCAGAAAGGCGATCACGATCATGCCCACGATCGCGCTCACCAGCGCGCCCACGATACAGGGCACGCGCATGTCCAGCGGGATGCCACCGTGGTGCTTGTACAGGTCCCAATACGCTTTCGCGGCGGCTGCGCCGATGGCCGGCGTCGAGAGCAGAAAGGAGAACCGCGCCGCGGCCTCACGGTCCAGATTGCGAAACAGGCCGGCGGTGATGGTGATGCCGCTGCGGGACACGCCGGGCACGATCGCGAACGCCTGAGCCACGCCGATCATTCCGGCATCGCCCGGACCCAGCGACGAGAGGTCTTTGTTCCGCGCACCCGAACCATCGGCAATCCACATCAGAACGCCGACGACGATGAGCGTCGTTGCGATGACCCACGGACTCCGCCAGTCTCCCTCGGCATGCCTGCCGAACAACAAGCCGGCGAGGCCCACGGGAATGGTGCCGGCAATCAGCAGCCAGAGCATGCCGCGGTTGTGGGACAGTTGCCGGTCGTGCCCCCACCCGATGCCGAAAGCCTGGGCGATGATTTGCAGCCAGTCGCGCAGGAAGTACAGGATGACGGCGAGCAGCGTGCCCACGTGCAGCGCGACGTCGAAGGAAAAGTCGAGACTGGTGCCCTCCTTGAAGCCCCATCCGAACAGCCAGTGGGCCAGCGCCAGGTGCGCCGTGGAGCTGACCGGAAGGAACTCGGTGAGGCCCTGGATGATGGCCAGTATGACTACCTGATAAATGGGCATGAATGCTCTATCGTAGCAGGCGAAACGCACGCGCAAAGCCGGCGATGGAACGCTCGATCTGCTCGAGGGGAATGGTGAGGGAAAGGCGGATGTAGCCGCTGCGTCCGAAACCCGTGCCGGGCACCGCGAGCACGCCCTCGGCGGTGAGCTGCCGCACGAACGCGATGTCATCGGGGGTGGGCGTTTTCAGGAAGACGTAGAAGGTCCCTTCGGGGCGCGTGACTTCGTAGCCGATGGCCGCCAGCGCGTCGCAGAGCAGGTCGCGCTTGTGCTGATAGCCGGCGACGTCCACGGTGGCATCGGCGGCCTCCATCATCACCCATTGCCAGATGGCCGGCGCGTTGATGAAGCCGAGGATGCGGTTGGTGAAGGTGCAGGCGCGGCGCAGATCGGGCAGATCGGGCAGCCGGGGCGAGAGGGCCAGGTAACCGACGCGCTCGCCGGAAATGCCCTGGGACTTTGACCAGGAATTGCAGATGGCGGTGGGGGCGATGCACGATGCGACTTCCGGCTGGCGCCGCCCGTCGTAGACCAGCGTCTTGTAGGGCTCGTCGCTGATCACGGTGATGGGATGGCCGGCGCGCGCCAGAACGGAATCGATGTCGCGCAGCACGCCCTCGCCGTACACGCGCCCGGTGGGGTTGTTGGGCGTGTTCAAGATGATGGCCCGCGTGCGCGGCGTGAGGGCGGTGGCGATGCGCTCGGCATCGGGAAGGAATGCCGCGTCCGTCTCCACCGCAACCATGCGCCCGGCGTGATTGGTCACGTAGAAGGGGTATTCGGAGAAGCGCGGCGTCAGCACGATCACCTCGTCGCCGGGATCGAGAATCGATTTCAGGATGACGTTGCAGGCGCCCGCCGAACCCACCGTCATGAAGACGTCTTCGGCGGTGAAATCGAGGCCCGTTTCCCGGCGCAGCTTCGCCGCGATCACCTCCCGCACCGGCGTGTAACCGGCGTTGGGCATGTAGCCGTGCGAGCCGGGCCGATTGGCGGCCACCACGCGCCGCAGCGTCTGCAGCACCTCCGGCGGGGGCTCCACGTCGGGGTTGCCCAGGGTGAAATCGAACACGTTCTCCGCGCCGCGCTGGAGCTTCAGCTTCGCGCCTTCCTCGAACATGCGCCGAATCCAGGAGGCGCGCTCCAGTTGCTCGGAGATGGTATTGGCGATGGGCATTACCGCGCCGCTTCGGTGCCAAACAGGTCATCGCCAAACAGTTCCTGGCGCTCCGCCATGGCGATGCCCGCCTCGCGCAGGCGCTCGATGGCCGCGTCGGGATCGTCGAAGCGGAAAATCAGCACGGCGCGCTCCTCGCGCGCGAAAGGGAAGGCGTACATATATTCGATGTTAATGGGGGTGCCCTCGAAGGCGGACAACACCCGCACCAGGCCGCCCGGATGATCCGGCACCACGACGGCCACCACCTCCGTCGCGCGCACCAGAAAGCCGGCCTCTTCGAGCAGGTTCGCGGCCGCCTGCCAGCCGGAAACGATCAGGCGGAGAATTCCGAAGCGTTGCGTGTCGGCGAGCGACAGCGCCCGGATGTCCACACCGTTGTCCGCCAGCAGCCTGCATGGCGCGAGGATGTGGCCCGGCTTGTTCTCGGCGAATATGGAGAGCTGGGTGACCTTCATGATGACCGCCGGTCGATGACTCGACGAGATTTTCCTTCACTGCGCGGAATGGTGTGCGGCTCCACCAGGGTGATGGCGGTGCGCACCTGCAGCACGCGCTCCATGGCGTCGGCCAGTTGGTCGTGCAGCGTTTCCAGCGCGCCCACCGTGTCGCTGAACATCCGCGCGGTTACCTCCACCTGAACCTCGATCTGGTCCAGCCCGTGCTCCCGCGTGAGGATGATCTGGTAGTGCGGCATGGTGTCTTCCATCTCCAGCAGAACCGATTCGATCTGCGAGGGGAAGACGTTCACGCCGCGAATGATCAGCATGTCGTCGCTGCGCCGGGAGATGCGCCGCATGCGCCGCAAGGTGCGTCCGCAGGGACAGGGACCGGGCAACAGGGCGGTGATGTCGCGCGTGCGGTAGCGAAGCACCGGCATGGCCTGCTTGCTGAGCGTGGTCAGCACCAGTTCGCCCTCAGCGCCCGTGGGCATGGGCTCGCCCGTTTCCGGGTCGATGATTTCCGGATAGAAGTGATCCTCGAAAATGTGCAGGCCGTCCTGGTATTCGCACTCCACGGCCACGCCCGGGCCGATGATTTCCGAGAGCCCGTAGATGTCGAAGGCCTTGATGCCGGCCATGGCTTCGATGCGCACGCGCATAGCTTCGGTCCAGGGCTCGGCGCCGAACACGCCGGCGCGCACGGGCAGATCGCGCAGGTCCACGTCGAGTTCCGCGGCGCGGTCCACCATGTGCAGAAAATACGACGGGGTGCAGCAAATGGCGGTGACGCCGAAGTCGCGCATCACCATGATCTGACGGTCGGTGTTGCCGCCGGAAATGGGGATCACGGTGGCGCCCAGCCGCTCCGCGCCGTAGTGCGCGCCCAGGCCGCCCGTGAACAGCCCGTAGCCATAGGCGTTCTGGATGATGTCGCCGTCATGCAGGCCGCAGGCGGCGAAGGCGCGCTCCATCGCCTGGGACCACACCTCGAGATCGGCGCCGGTATAGGCCACCACAATGGGCTTGCCGGTGGTGCCGCTGGAAGCGTGCAGACGCACGATGTCGCGCATGGGGCTGGCGAAGAGGCCGAAGGGATAGGTGTCGCGCAGGTCCGTCTTGACCGTGAAAGGCAGGCGGCTGGCGTCGTCGAGCGCGCGGATGTCCTCGGGGACGATGCCAAGCTCGTCCAGACGCGAGCGGAACAGCGGCACGCGCGCCCAGACGCGTTCCACCACCGCGCGCAGACGATTCAGTTGGAGCTGCTCCAGTTGCGTTCTGGGGATGTAGTCGAGAGCGCTGGCAGGCTGGAAGACCGGCCCGGTGGTGGACAGCACCGGCGTCGCAAATCTCTCCCCGCGTGCGGACATGTTGTGTTACGACGAGTCTATCGAATTGCCACGGGTCTGGCAAAGCCGTTGGGCAAAGAGGCAACGCGGCGGGGGGAATCGGGCGGACCCTGAACGGGCGGTTTCGGGAATGCGCTCAGGTGTTCCGATGGGCTCGTGGCCATCGACAGCCCGGCAGCGCCGCCTGTCCGGGACGCGCGGTCCGGTGGAAACGTCATGAGCGGCCGCGGGGGCGGCTGTCATTACTGATCTGACAGGCCGGGTCCGACGGACCAGTTTCCGAGTGGCCCGTGGCTCGTCCGCAAAAACAGGTGCAGAATCTCCAGAAAACCGATTCCCAGCCATTCACCTGTATCGTCGGTCTTCTGGAAGGGACGACCGGAGAAGACTACAGGTTCGCGCCGAAAGCGAGCAGCCGGCCATCGCAATCCTTCACCACGAACTCGCGCGAGTGCCATGGCATGTTGGCAACTTCCCGAGTGAATTTTATGCCTTGGGCCGCGTACTCGGCATAAAGTGCGTCGGCATCTTCGACGAACAGGTACGCGTCGAGCAGTTCGTCCCGGTATTTGTTCGGATTGGCTGTGGGCGGCTCGGCGCAGCGGAAGTGAATCACCTGCTGGTCGCGCCCCACGATTGCATAGACCGGCGGATCCTGCCACGTCCCCAGACATTCGAAGCCAAGCTTTTCTTTGTAATAGGCGAGCGTAGCGGGAATGTCCATGGTGAAAAACATAGGCGCAATCCGACGGTCATGTGCCAAGTCTACCGCAGATACCCGCCGGGGTAAGGACGTTTTGAACGGATCGTCCGCAATCCGGACACGCTCCGAGCCGGCCGCATGCTGTCAAGGTAACGCGTGAACCGCCCCGGACAGTAGTGGGTTCTCTTATATGTCGCCCCGGAAATCATAGAAGACGCGAATGAGGTTGCCATCAAGATCGGTGGCCAGAAACTCGCGCAGCCTCCACGGTTTGTCCTCGGGCTCGGAAACGATCTTCGCTTGCGCGGCCTTCCACTGTGCGAAGAGCTCGTCCACCTCAGCCTTGCTGTCGAGATTGAGCCAGAAAAGGACAGGGCCTGTGTTGCCGTAGGACTCTCGGAAGGAGCGATTGGTGATAAACAGTCTGCAATTCCCCCTTGAGATGCCTGCAATGCCGCCTTGGTCGTCCCCCCAATCGAAGGTGAAGCCCAGCGTGTTCACATAGTAGGCTGCGGCTTTGTCGATGTTGGCCGCGGGGATTTCCGGGACAGGAGCCGGGAACGTCATAGGGTTTCTGGGTTCATCGTAGCACGAGCACGCGGCTTGGACGGCCCAGGAATAGGAGGAGTTGAGTCCAGGCCATGAGCTTTCCGTTGATCCCCCAGTGATTAACGGCGTACTGTTTACCGGCGGCTCCGGGTGGATGGTCGGGCACTCGGAAGAGCTGTCCTTAGCATTGGTCCCGCCAGGTCCGCCGCGGTGCGGCAATGCGTATCGCTACTGCCAACTGGCCGCGTCACGCACATTCCACATACGTTAGCGAGCCTCTGAAGCGGCGTCCTAACCCGCCCCCACCGGCTCGGCCACTTCGCTCGCCGTGAAGTAGGCGCAATCGGGATGGTGGAACACCAGCGCGCTGACGCTGGCCTCGGGCTCCATCATCATGCCTTCGGTTAGCTCCACGCCGATCTCCTGCGGGCGAAGCAGCGTCCACAGGCCGCGCTGATCGTCCAGGTTCGGGCACGCGGGATAGCCGAAGCTGTACCGCTTGCCGCGGTACTTCGAGGTGAAGCGTTCGTGCATGGTGAGAGTGGGCGGATCGGGGAAGCCCCAATCCTCGCGAATGCGGCGATGCAGCCACTCGGCCGAGGCTTCCGCGGTCTCGATGCCGAGGGCCTGCAGCGCGTGCGACTGGAAGAACTCGCCGGCCTGCTTCGCCTCTTCCGATTCCTCGCGCACGCGCGCGCCCGCGGTTACCACGAACAGGCAGAGATGATCGCGCCGGCCCTCGTCGGCGTCCAGGATGTAGTCGCTTAGGCAGAGCCCGTCGGCCTTGGCCTGCCGTCCGAATGCGAACGTGTGCAGCGGCTCGCGGGCGCCCGGCGCGAATAACCGGATGGTGTTGCCGTCGCGCTCGGCCTCGAAGAACTGCCAGATGGCCTTCACCTTCATGAACGTCAACGCGCGGGCTTTCACCCCTTCCACGTCGTGATAGAGCTTCAGCGCTTTCGGGTCGCGCTCGGCCAGCAGCTTTTCGAAATTGCCCTTGAAGCCGAGGTGCCTGCCGTACAACATGTACGGGTTGATGTAGCTCCACAGTTCCGCGAGATTCGGCACGTCGCGCACCCGGCGGTCGAGATACGGAGCGGCCGGGATGGGAATATCGGCGCGCACTTTCGGGCTGCGCCCCAGCGTCACCGGCGCCACCGGTTCGAAGGCCGGCGCCGTCTCCGGGGGCGCCTCGGTAAACGTGTGCGCGCGCAGCGCGGCATCGCGCGTGGCCGGGTCCATGATCTGGTTCATCAGGTTCAACCCGGTCATGGCATCCTTCGCGTAGAACGTCGGAGCGCCGTAGGCCGGCGCGATTCGCGTGCGCGTGAAGCGGTCCGACAAAGCCGCGCCGCCCACCAGCAGCGGGACCGACACGCCGTTGTCGTGGAAGTCGGAGGCGGTAGTGACCATCTGGTGGGCGCTCTTCACCAGCAGGCCGGAGAGCCCGATGGCATCCGGCTGGTGCTCGCGCCACGCTTCGATCAACCGATCCGGCGGAACCTTGATGCCGAGGTTGATCACCTCATAGCCGTTGTTGCTGAGGATGATGTCCACCAGGTTCTTGCCGATGTCGTGTACGTCGCCCTTCACGGTGGCCAGCACGATCCGGCCGCGCGCGGCGCTGTCGGCCTTTTCCATGAACTGTTGCAGGTGGTTCACCGCGGCCTTCATGGCCTCGGCCGATTGCAGCACCTCGGCGACAATCAGCTCGTTGATGTTGAACAAGCGGCCCACCTCGGCCATGCCGGCCATCAGCGGACCGTTGATGATGTCCAGCGGCGCGGCCCCGTCGGCGCGCTTGCGGTCGAGGTCAGCGACCAGGCCGTCTTTCGTGCCTTCGATGATGTAGCCGGCCAGCCGCTGGTCGAGGGGCAACTCGTCCCGCTGTGCCTTTACCTTCCTGGTGGCCTTGCGGAAGTGCTCGGCGATGGCGGCGATGTGGAACTGGTTGATGGCGATCTTCTGCTCGCGCGTTTGCGCGCGCCAGTCGTCGGGCGCGGTCTTCAGCAACTCGGCGTTGGGATGGTCCGCGGGCACATCCGCCGGTGGCGTGTTGAAGAGCAGGCTCTCGGCCAGGCGCCGCTCTTCCACGGGGATGGCGGGGAACCGTTCGAGTTTTTCGGCATTGACGATGGCCAGATCCAGGCCCGCGCGCGTCGCGTAGTAGAGGAAAACCGAATTCACCACCTCGCGCGCGGCCGGCGGCAGCCCGAACGAGATGTTCGAGACACCCAGAATGGTTTTGACGTAAGGAATGTTCTCCTTGACCAGACGGACTGCATCGATGGTCTCCACCGCGCCACCGATGTAGTTCTCGTCGCCGGTGGCGCAGGGGAACACCAGCGGATCGATGATGATGTCCTCGGGCGCGATGCCGTACTTTCCGGTGAGCAGTTCCACCGAGCGCCGCGCCACGGCCAGCTTGCGCTCCCGCGTGAACGCCTGCGCCTGCAATTTGTCCTCGTCGATGGTCCCCACCACCAGCGCCGCGCCATATGCCCGCGCGATGGGGCACACCCGCTCGAACTTCTCGTCGCCATCTTCGAGATTGATGGAGTTGATGATGGACTTGCCCTGGCAGAAGCTCAACGCCAGTTCCACGGCGCGCGGGTCGGTGGTGTCGATCATCACCGGCACGCGGATCTTCGGCATGAGCTTGTCGTAGAACGGGGCGATATCGTTCGCTTCGTCGCGGTCGCTGGTCTGCAGACAAACGTCCACGATGTGCGCGCCGTTCTTCACCTGCAGGCGGGCGATCTCGCTGGCCTCTTCCCACTTCTCTGCGGCGATCAGATTCTTGAACAGCCGCGAGCCGATGACGTTGGTCCGCTCGCCCACGATGAGCGGCCGGTTGCTCTCTTCGGCCTCCACCAATTCCACGCCGGCGTAACGCGCGCGGTGGTCGGGAGCTTTCACGCGGCGCGGCGGACGGCCATCCACCATCTGCGCGATGGCGCGAATGTGCGCGGGCGTGGTGCCGCAACAGCCGCCCACGATGTTCAACCAGCCGTGCTCCACGAAGCGCGCAAGCTGCGCGGCCAGCGACTCCGGGGTCTCCAGATACTTGTCCTCTTCGTTGGGCAGGCCGGCGTTGGGGTAGCAGGAGACGCGCGTGGAAGCCATCTCGTGCAGCGTGCGGATGTGGTCCGTCATCAGGTCCGGACCGGTAGCGCAATTCAGGCCGATGGCCAGCAGATCGCCGTGGATCACCGACGCGTACAGCGCGTCCACGGGCTGACCGGCCAGCATGGCGCCCCAGCGCTCGATGGTTCCCGAGACGATGAGCGGAATTCGCGCGCCCAGTTCCTGGCGCAATTGCCGGACCGCCAGAATGCCGGCCTTAATGTTGCGCGTGTCGAAAGCAGTTTCGAGGATGAGCAGGTCCACGCCACCTTCCACCAGGCCCTTCGCCTGCACGTAGTAGCTGGCCCGCAGTTGCTCGAAGGTGACATCGCCGCGCAGGCTGAGCGATTTTGTGGTGGGACCGAGCGAGCCGGCCACGAAGCGGGGCCTGCCGGGACGCTCGAACTCAGCCGCGGTCTCGCGAGCGATCCTGGCGGCCGCGACGTTAATCTGGTGCGCGCGTTCGGCCAGCCCGTATTCGGCCAGCACCACCGGCGAACCCTGGAAGCTGTCGGTCTCGACGATGTCCGCGCCCGCCTCGAGATAGGCGCGGTGAATGGCCCGGATCACGTCCGGACGCGTGACCGCGAGCGCCTCATTGCAGCCTTCATATTGCGCGCCGCCAAAATCCGCGAAGGTGAGGTTGCGCTGCTGGATCATGGTGCCCATGGCGCCATCCATCACCAGGATGCGCTGGTCGAGAGCGGCAAGCAGTTCGTGATTGCGCGATTCGTTCAAGATTTAATTATCGTATGCCGCCCGCGTGGGGCAGGCTCTCGGCCGGCGGCAGAGTTGTGGGGCAGGATTGTATCCTGCGCGCGGGTTGCAAACCTGCCCCACATCCCCCATATCCGCGGATAAGGTCGGCATTCGTCTTTCGCCTGTCGTCAAGGCCGCCAGTCCGGAGGCGGACCGAGGGCCCGCCGCAGCGCGAGGCGCCGCCCCACGAGGTCAGGTATATAGTAGGGGTCAGCCAGAGGTTCTTCTTCATGCTCTCCAATCGCACGCTGCTGGGCCTGTGTCTCGGCCTGTTTCTTTCGTTGACGACGCCCCTCGCCCATGCCGGCTCCGCCAATCAGCCGCCTACGCTATTGAGCGACATCGTGGATGTCAGCGGCGATTTTCACGATTTCACCAACACCTACTTCCTTGCCGATGCCCTCTCCGGTTTCGACCCGAAAAGCGGCGCGGGCAACATCACGTGGCGGCGCAACCATCTCTATCCGCGGGTCGCGTTCGACACGGTGGAGGGAGTGCTGCGGCCCTTCCGCGGACTCACTTTCCCGGAGGTCGAGTACCCGGTGAACCCCATGCTGCCCTTCTCCATTCAGTTCGTGTCGCCGCGGACCGTGCGCATCCGCATGCGGACCGGCCTCGATCCAAAGCCGCAGGGCGAGGAGCTGATGCTGGTGGGCGAGCCGCCGCACGACGACTCGTGGAAGATGACCAGGATCGAAGGCGGCTACCGCTACAGCAGCGTGGCCGGTTCTGTGACCATCACGGAAAAACCGTGGCACATCGAGTTTCGCGACGCCCAGGGCCGCCTGCTCACCCGCACCAACCACGAATCGGACAACCACAAGACCCAGGTGCCGGTGCTGCCGTTCTCGTTCATCCGGCGGCAGTCGGATTACTCGCGCAGCGTCGCGGCGGTGTTCTCGCTCGCCGCCGACGAGAAGCTGTTCGGTTGCGGCGAGAGTTTCACGCGGCTGGACAAGCGCGGCCAGAAGGTGGTTCTCTGGACTCACGACGCGCAGGGTCCGGAATCGTACTACGAATACAAGCCCATTCCGTTCTTCCTGAGCAGCCGCGGCTACGGGATGTTCGCGCACACCTCCGCCCCGGCCACGTTCGATTTCGGAGCCACGTACCAGGGAACCAACGCGCTGCTGCTGGGCGACGACGACCTGGATCTGTTCGTGTTCCTCGGCTCGCCCAAAGAGGTGCTCGACGAGTACACGAAGCTCACCGGCAAGGCGGCCATGCCGCCACTGTGGTCCTTCGGATTGTGGATGAGCCGCATCAGCTACTTCTCCGAGGACGAAGTGCGCGGGGTGGCCGCGAAGCTGCGCGAAAACCGCCTGCCCGCCGACGTGATCCACCTCGACACCGGCTGGTTCGAGAACGACTGGCGCTGCGATTACAAGTTCTCCACCACGCGCTTCAAGGACCCGGCGAAGATGATCGCCGACCTGAAGCAGCAGGGCCTGCACATTTCGCTCTGGCAGCTCCCCTATTTCGTGCCAAAGAACCGGCTTTTCCCGGAAATCGTCGAAAAAGGGCTGTACGTCAAGGACGGCCATGGCGGGCTGCCCTACGAGGACGCCGTGCTCGACTTTTCCAACCCGGCCACCGTGAAGTGGTACCAGGACAACCTCGCCGGTCTGCTGAAGATGGGCGTGGGCGCGATCAAGGTGGACTTCGGCGAGGCGGCGCCGCTGACCGGGATCTACGCTTCCGGCCGCAGCGGCTTCTACGAGCACAACCTGTACCCGCTCCGCTACAACAAGGCGGTGGCGGACATCACGTATCGGATCAGCGGCGCGCACATCATGTGGGCGCGCAGCGCGTGGGCGGGCAGCCAGCGTTATCCGCTGCACTGGGGCGGGGACGCCGCCGCCATGGACATCGGCATGGCCGCCACGCTGCGCGGCGGACTGTCGCTGGGCCTCAGCGGGTTCACCTTCTGGAGCCACGACATCGGCGGCTTCGCGGCGCCCTCGCCGGCGGAACTCTACCGCCGCTGGATGCCCTTCGGCATGCTCACCTCGCACAGCCGCTGCCACGGAATTCCACCGAAGGAGCCGTGGCTGATCGGCGCCGCCTTCATGGACGATTTCCGCCGCGCCGACGAGCTGAAGTACAAGCTGATGCCGTACGTCTACGCGCAGGCGAAGGACTCCAGCGAGCGCGGCCTGCCCATGGTGCGGGCGCTGTTCGTCGAGTTCCCGGACGATCCCGGCTCGTGGCTGGTGGACGACGAGTACTTGTTCGGCTCGGAGATCCTGGTGGCGCCGCTGATGGAAGAGGGCAGCACCGGCCGAAACGTCTACCTGCCGCCGGGGCAATGGATCGACTATCAGACCGGCAAAGTCTACGCGGGCGGCTGGCACAACATCGAGGCCGGCCCCATCCCGGTGGTGATGCTGGTGCACGACGGGGCGGTGATCCCGCACATCAGGCTGGCCCAATCCACCATGCAGATGGACTGGAAGGATCTCGATCTGGTGGTCTACGCCAGCGGCGCGAAGAACGCCGAAGGGCTGATTTGTCTGCCCTCGGACAACCTGCTGCGGGGAGTCTCCGTGGCTCGGGTGAACGGCGCGCTGACGCTGCTGAGCGACCCATTTGCCGGTAAGGTGACGCTGCACGTAGCCGACGCGAGCACGCGGCGATAGCCGAAGCGGAATCGACAAAGCGGTGGGCGCGTTCATCGGTCCAGGGCCAAAACGTCGTTAAGATAGTGGTGAAGTTGGTTTGAGCCTGCACTTCCCATGAGCGCCACCGTTCTGGAGATCAAGAACCTTACTCGCCGTTTCGGCGCATTTACGGCGGTCGATGCGGTCACCCTTGCGGTCAACGCCGGCGAGGTCTTCGGCCTGCTCGGCTCCAACGGGGCCGGCAAGACCACCACCATCAAGATGCTCACCACGCTGTTGCCGCCTTCGGCGGGCGAGGCGCGGGTGGCCGGTTTCTCCATAACCAGGCAGGCGGTCAGCGTGCGCCGCGCCATCGGCTATGTGCCGCAGGCGGTATCCGTGGACGGTTCGCTCACCGGTTACGAGAACCTGCTCATCTTCGCCAAACTCTACGACATCCCACGGCGCGAGCAGCAGACGCGCATCCGGGAGGCATTGGAGTTCATGGGCCTGACTGCCGACGGCGGCCGTCTGGTGGGCGAATACTCCGGCGGCATGGTGCGCCGTCTGGAAATCGCCCAGTCCACGCTGCATCGGCCGCAGGTGCTCTTCCTCGATGAGCCGACCGTCGGGCTGGACCCGATCGCGCGCGACGCTGTTTGGAAACTTCTCGTCGATCTGCGGGCCAACTACGGCACCACCCTGTTTTTTACCACCCATTACCTGGAGGAGGCGGAGAGCCATTGCGATCGCATCGCCATCATGCACAAGGGCAGGCTGGCTGCGCTTGGCACCTGGAAAGAACTGGAGGCCTCGCTGGGCAGCGGAGTCCACACGCTGGATGAGGTCTTCATCCACTATGCGGGCGGCATTCTGGATTCCGGCGGCAGCTTTCGCGACGTATCCGCCGAACGCGCCACCGCCCAGCGCCTTGGCTAACCCAACCCCATGACCGCCACTTTCATTCGCCCCTTCACCGGCTTCGTCGAGAAGATTTTCGTCATCACCGAGTTTGAGTTGCGCAAGCTGCGCCACGATTTCACGGAACTCATCACCCGCGCCCTGCAGCCTGCTCTCTGGCTGCTCATCTTCGGGCAGGTGTTCAACCGCAGCGGCGCCATGCGCACGGGCAACGTGCCCTATCTGGACTTCATCGCTCCCGGCATTCTGGCGCAAAGCGTTCTATTCGTGGCCATATTTTACGGGATCAACGTCATTTGGGAGCGCGACCTCGGCATTGTGCAGAGATTCCTCGCCAGCCCGACTCCGCGCGCGGCGCTTGTGCTCGGCAAGGGCTTCTCCGCCGGTATCCGTACTCTCTCGCAGACGGTTATCGTTTACGCTCTCTCGCTGCTTCTCGGGGTGAAGCTGAATTGGAGGCCGCTCGCGCTCCTCAACGTGCTGGTTGTCGTGGTCCTGGCCGCGACGCTGTTCTCGACGTTTTCGCTCATCATCGCGTGCATTGTGAAGACGCGCGAACGCTTCATGGGCGTCGGCCAGGTGCTCACCATGCCGCTGTTCTTTGCAAGCAACGCGATTTACCCTACCGCCATCATGCCCGGATGGCTGCGGGCCATTTCTCATCTGAATCCCCTTACCTACGTCGTCGATGCCCTGCGCGCTTTCATGCTTGCTGGCAGCACGAGCGCCCTCGGCCTGGGTCGCGACTATGCCGTTATCCTTCTGACCACCACCATACTGGTTCTCATTGGCGCCCGGTTGTATCCTCATCTTGCAACGTAAAAGGATTGAATCATGACCACAAATACTCTCACCCCGGAACTGTTGAGCCGGATGGATGCGTACTGGCGCGCCGCCAACTATCTGTCGGTCGGCCAGATTTATCTTTACGACAATCCGCTGCTGAAGCGGCCACTGGCGCTCGCGGATGTGAAGCACATGCTGCTGGGACACTGGGGCACGACGCCCGGGCAGAACTTCATTTACGTACACTTGAACCGGGTCATAAAAAAGTACGATCTCGACATGATTTATGTCTCCGGCCCCGGGCACGGCGGCCCGGCCCTCGTGGGAAACACCTATCTCGAGGGCACTTACAGCGAGATCTATCCCAATATCAGCCAGGACGAGGCCGGGCTGCGGGAGCTCTTCATTCAGTTTTCGTTTCCCGGAGGGATTCCCAGCCACGTATCGCCGGAGTGCCCAGGCTCGATTCACGAGGGCGGTGAGCTGGGCTATTCGCTCAGCCATTCGTTCGGGGCGGTGTTCGACAATCCCGATCTCATCGTCGCCTGCGTGGTGGGCGATGGCGAGGCGGAAACCGGGCCGCTGGCCACGGCGTGGCATTCCAACAAGTTTCTCAATCCCGCCACCGACGGAGCAGTGCTGCCAATCCTGCATCTCAACGGGTACAAGATTTCCAACCCGACCGTTCTCGCCCGCATCACCCGAGAGGAATTGGACCAGTTGCTCCGCGGCTACGGGTGGACGCCGTACTTCGTCGAGGGTCACGAGCCCGCGCTGATGCACGAGGCCATGGCCGCGACACTCGACACGGCGGTGGAGCGGATCAGACAAATCCAGCAGGACGCCCGCGTTCACGGCAACGTCGAGCGTCCGCGCTGGCCCATGATCGTCCTCAACTCACCCAAGGGCTGGACGGGGCCGAAGATGGTGGATGGCCTGCAGGTTGAAGGCACCTTCCGTTCGCACCAGGTGCCGCTTTCCGATCCGGCCACCCATCCCGAACACCTCAAGCTGTTGGAAGACTGGCTGCGGAGCTACCGGCCCGAGGAACTCTTCGACGAGCAGGGCCGCCTGAAACCGGAGCTGGCCGAACTCGCGCCCAGGGGCGAGCGGCGCATGGGCGCGAATCCCCACGCCAACGGCGGCATGCTCCTTCGCGACCTGCGCATGCCCGATTTTCGCGACTACGCGGAGGACGTGCCCGCGCCGGGAGCCGGCGGCATCGGCGACACGCACGTGCTGGGGCCTTTCCTGCGCGACGTGGAGAAGCTGAACAGCGAGCAGCGGCATTTCCGCGTCTTTGGCCCTGACGAGACGCTCTCCAACGGCCTCGAAGCCCTCTTTGAAGTGACCAAACGCCAGTGGGACGCCGCCACCGTGCCTAACGACGAATTCCTGGCGCCCACCGGGCGTGTCATGGAAATGCTCAGCGAGCACCAATGCGAGGGCTGGCTGGAGGGTTACCTGCTCACCGGCCGGCATGGACTCTTCAACTGCTATGAGGCCTTCATCCACATCGTCGATTCCATGTTCAACCAGCACGCCAAGTGGTTGAAGGTCACGTCGCTGCTGCCGTGGCGGCGGAAGATCGCCTCCTTGAACTACCTGCTGGCGTCGCACGTCTGGCGCCAGGATCACAACGGCTTCACCCACCAGGACCCCGGTTTCATCGACCACGTCGTGAACAAGAAGGCCACGGTGGTGCGCGTCTACCTTCCGCCGGATGCGAACTGCCTGCTGTCGGTGATGGACCATTGCCTGCGCAGCCGCCATTACGTCAACGTCGTGATCGCGGGCAAACACCCGGCGCCGCAGTGGCTGACCATGGACGCCGCCGTCAAGCACTGCACCGAGGGCATCGGCATCTGGCAGTGGGCCAGCAACGACCAGGGCGTTGCACCCGACGCGGTGATGGCCTGCTGTGGCGACGTGCCCACGCTGGAGACGCTGGCCGCCGTCACCATCCTGCACGAACATCTGCCCGACCTGAGATTCCGGGTGGTCAACGTCGTCGACCTCATGAGGCTGCAGCCGCAAACCGAGCACCCGCACGGGTTGAGCGACGTCGATTTCGACGAGCTGTTCACCAGGGACAAGCCGGTCATCTTCGCCTTCCATGCTTACCCGTGGCTGATCCACCGGCTGACCTACCGCCGTACCAACCACGACAACATCCACGTCCGCGGCTACAAGGAAGAGGGCACCATCACCACGCCCTTCGACATGACCGTGCTGAACGAGCTGGACCGCTTCCACCTGGTGATGGACACCATCGACCGGGTACCGCGAACCGGCGACAAGGGCATCTACCTGAAGCAGCAGCTCAAGGACAAGCTGATCGAGCACAAGCAATACATCGACAAATACGGCGAGGACCTGCCGGAGATTCGCAATTGGAAGTGGAGCAACGCCAAATGAGTGTCAGATCCCCTCATTACCAACAATCGAGGCGATTATTCGGTAGTTGAGGGCCTGGTCCCGCTTCGGCGTAGATCCCTCCGGCGCACCAGCAGGCGCTACTGCTTCAAGCGCCCGCGAATTCGCTTTGCCAGTTTCTCGATTTCCTCGGTTTTTCGAATTGCCGCCAGCGACACGACGTAGCGGTCGTTCTTTTCCAGTTCGGCTTTCAGTTCCCCGGCGGCGGCGATCAGCTTCTTCGTGTCCTCCAGCGAGTCCAGGTAGGCGGCCTTGGCGATCGCATCCTTGCGTGATCGGCCATCCGGGAGTTTCTCGTCTTCGTCTTCAATGGGTGGGACCTCGCGGGGCGGGCGGGGGATCTGAGCGGCAAGCGGCCACAGCAACAAGGCAGGCAGCATCAGAAAGCGGGTGCGAGACATTGCTCCATGATAGCCAGGGACACGCGGCGCAAGCCGAGTCTGTGCGGCGCCCGGCGAGTACGCGGCTGCGCCGCATTTCCCCCTCCCCTGGACCGCGGTTCGCCATTCCCGCATAATGAACTTAAATGCAACAGGTCAACGTAGGCATCGTGGGAGTGGGCACCATCGGCATGGGCACGCTCACCATCCTGGCCGAAAACGCGGAGCAGATTGCCACCAAGCTCGGTTTCTCGCTCGGCGTGAAAGCGCTCTGCGACCTTGCGCTGGAGACCAGGCCGATTCCGGCCGCGCTGGGGCCGGTCCAGAAAACCAGCGACTGGCGGGAGGTGGTGACCAACCCCGAGGTGGACATCGTCGTCGAGCTCATCGGCGGCACCCATGTGGCGCGCGAAGTGGTGGAAGCGGCCATCCGCAACGGCAAGTCCGTGGTGACCGCGAACAAGGAGCTGATGGCCTTGTACGGCTCCGATATCTGGGACCGCGCCATCGGCCAGGGCGTCAATCTGGGTATTGAAGCCAGCGTGGCCGGGGGCATTCCCATTCTCGCCGTACTGCGCGAGGGCATCGCCGGGGACCGCGTCACCGCTCTGTTCGGGATTCTGAACGGCACCTGCAATTACATCCTCACCGAGATCGAGAAGCACAACACGCCGTTCGACATCGTGCTGATGGAGGCGCAGCGGCTCGGTTACGCCGAAGCGGACCCCACCCTGGACGTGGACGGCTTCGACGCGCGCTCGAAGCTGGCCATCCTGGCGGCACTGGCGTTCGGCGAGCGCATCACGCCCTCCGACATCTACACCGAAGGCATCCGGCGCGTGCTGCCGGTGGACTTCCTGTATGCGCACCAGATGGATTACACCGTCCGCCTGATCGCGGCGGCGCGGCAGACTCCGGCCGGGCTGGTGCTGTCGGTGCGGCCGTCGCTGATTTCCAACCGCACCATTCTCGCCGGCGTGCGCGGCTCCTACAACGCCATCTGGGTGCGCGGGCTGTACGGCGAGGACACTTTCTACTACGGGCGCGGGGCGGGAGCGCGACCCACCGGCGTCGCCGTGGTGTCGGACCTGATGCGGGTGGCGCGGGAGATCCGTTCGGGAAGTCCGGCGCGCGTGTCGCCCTTCGCGCACGAGCGCCTGGGCGAGTATGAGCCGATCCCCATCACCCGGCTCAAGTCCGCCTACTATCTGCGCTTTCGCGTGGAGGACCGGCCGGGCATCATCGCGCGGCTGGCGGCGGTGCTGGCCGACAAGGGCATCAGCCTCGACGCCGTGCTCCAACTTCCCGAGGAGAACTGGCGCGATCTGCCGTTCGTCATCACCACGCAGCCCACCACCGAGGAGTCCCTGCGCGCGGCGCTGGCGGAGATGGCCACGCACGACTACCTGATTGAGACTCCGTTCGCCATGCCCATGGAGGGAAGGTTGTGAGAGGAGATAGTGGCAGAGTCTTCGCAGTGGGGCAGGCTCTCAGCCAGGGTGCCCTCTGGGCCGGGCCTCTCAGGCCGCCTTCTGTGAAACTCACGTGCGCGGTTCTTGCCGCGGCAGCCGCGCTGGCGGCCTCCGGGCAGGTGGCTACCGAAGTCAACCGCCGCTACCAGACTCCCGAGCAGCGCGCCAGTATCGGCAACGGCCTGGGCGATCCGGGGCGAGACGCGCGGGACAAGCCCCGCGAGCTGGTGGCCTCGATGCAGCTTCGCGCCGGGATGACCGTGGCCGACGTCGGCACCGGCGTGGGCTACATGCTGCCGTTTCTCGATGCCGCCGTGGGGCCCGCCGGACGCCTCATCGCCGAGGACATCTTCCCGGACTTCGTGGACCGGGCGCGCGAGCGAGCAGCGAAGAACGGCCTGGCCAATGTGGACTTCGTGCTGGGAACCGAAACCGACCCGAAGCTGCCCGCGGGGAAAGTGGACGCGGTGCTGGTGCTGGACACCTACCATCACTTCGACTACCCCGCGAGGATGCTGGCGGGAATCGCGCAGGGGCTCGCGCCCGGCGGCCGGCTCTTTATCGTGGATTATTACCGGCGCCCCAACGCCATGCCCGGCCAGGATGCAATGCACCACATTCGCCTGGATATGGACGGCGTGGTGAAGGAAGTGGAATCCAACGGATTCAAGCTGGCGTGGCAGCGGGAGCACATCCCCGGCAGCCAGTACATCGCGTGTTTTACGAAGAGCCGGTGAGGCGCCTCAGTGCAATCCCACCTGGCCGCGCATGGGCTCGGTCAGTTTCTCCGGGTTGTAGCCAACGCCGTCCCTGAAGACGAGTCGGACTTTTTTGGTATCCGCGGCCGGACGTGCTCCAGCGCCACCACCGGAGCATCCACTTTGATGAACGGCTTCACTCCGGGCGTGAAGGACGACTGGGCGGGGATCGCAACAGTGCGAGGGTGTGAAAAAATCGTAAAACTCAACAAATAGCCGATAATTGCGGCTAGAGCCACGGTACACTGATCTTGCCGGCACGTTGCGCACGACTGCGACCCAAGGCCGAGCACGACGCTTAGATGATCCCAATTCGGAGAACCCTCTCATTCCTGTCTCAGCCAGAGCGCTGGATTCCCGTTGTCATTCTCGTCGCGTTCTGCGTTCTGGCTCTGAATCGTTACTCGCAATCGCTGCCACGAAAGCTCTCCGCCGATGACGACCCGCCTTACACCACCAACCTCATCGTCAACGGCGATTTCGACCTGTGGGACCCACCGGTCGTTCGCAACCCCCCGGCCTATGCGCCCTTTGCCGGCAACTGGCATTTGGGCTACGACGGCAGCAACGTGCAGTTCACCGCATCGCGGCAGAGCGATCCAACGGGGCGCCCCTACCTGCGTCTGGAAAGAGACGTGACGGCGCAGAATCAGCATTACAATAATCTGGAGTATTTCGTCCCCGGAGCGACTTATTTTGCGAACCGCACGGCCACCGTGTCCTTCCGCGCCCGCCTCCAGGGAAGCGCGACCGGGGTGCTGGGCGTGCGTCTGGCGCAGGATGTCAGACTCGGAAAGTTCAGACGGCCGCTCACTCCACAATTATTCAAACCGGGTGATGAATGGGCGCGGTATTCGGCCACCTTCTTCCTGTCCGCGCTCGACCCGCAGTTGATAGAGTGGCCAAACTACCTGATGCTCTTCTTTGAGCTGCCACTGAATGAGCCGCTCTCGTTTGAGATTACCGACGTTCAACTGGAATACGGTTCCAGAGCCACTCCGTTCCAACGCCCCTGACAGGCATCGATCATGAAGAGTTATTATCTGGTCGCTAGCGTGAAATGGGCGGCGCTGCTCTCGCTGCTCGGTGTCGCGCTCACACTTCTGGTTGTTTCAGTTCCCGCCTCTGTCTACGAAGGCAGAATACGCTCGGCGTTCCTTGACGGCGCGGTGAGCGGCGACAACTACCCCTGGTACACTCAGGGGCTTTCCTACGACGGGTTCTCGGACTGCGCGCTGTTGATGTCTCTTGTCGACCGCACCAGCTTTTTGCAGGATGCATTCCGCGCCGCCACATATCCGGACGAAAACAACGGCTCTCCGTGCGGGGCCTTGCAGCGAAAGATATTCACCGGCAATCCCGGAGTAAAACTTGTCAGGCCCATCCGCTATTGGAACGGCGCGCGCGTGGCTCTCCTGCCTTTGGTTGTATTCAGCTACCGGCAAGTGCTGGGCTGTTTCATTATCCTGTATTATCTCATTCCAATAATCACTTGTTGTCGGCTGTTCCGGGTGAATCGGCGTGCATTCTACGGTCTGCTGCCAATTCTCACCGGTGTCGTTGCTTTCTCCGCGGCTCCGCTGTTTGCTCCATCCATCGCGTTTGTGCCGGGAATGCTGGTCACCGGCCTGGCCATCCTCGGTCTCGTCCTGCTCGACAATGCGAGTTTCAAATACCAGATGATGCTGGCCTGCGCCTGCTGGGCCGCGCAGCTCTTCTTTGAAGCGATGCTGGGAAACCTGGTGATTGCGCTCAGCATCATGTGGGCCGCGCAGATTGTACTGTGCTCGGTGCGATCGCATTTCCAGCGGCCCATGGCACTGCTCGGGAAGGTCTCCCTTACCGGGACGTCGTTCTGTCTTGGCGCCGTTTCTGTGGCGCTGACCAAGATCGTCGTCTCCGCTGCGGTGGTCGGCGGCCTGGGCGCCTCCGCGGCTGAGTACACCGGTGCGTTAACGAAGAACATGCGTCTCGACGACGTGTCGATCGACAGTATCTGCTGGCTTCTCTGGGGCGCTCGCGAAGAGCTGACGGGCGATCCGAACTCCGCTGCGGCCTTGATCGGCCTGGGATTTGCTGCGTGGGTCGTAGTTGTGGTGCTAGCTGTCTGGGGCTTGTTGCGGCGCAACAGATTCCTGGCGGCCAGCGCTGCTGCGTTCCTGTCGGCGGCGAGTCCGTGCGTACTGTGGCTTCTGGTGTTGCGCAATCACGTGACCCTGCATCCGTGGATGGACATCCGAGTTATCTCACCCCTCATCTCACTGGCCCTGACGGCCTGCTGGTGTTGCTGGCAGTGTTGCCGGATCGACGACTGGGACGACGACCCGGCTGGCTGAGAGCGACGCATGACTGCCTCCTTCCAGCACCCGGAACGCGAGGTAGCGGAGGTCAACGTTAGTACCCAACCGCGCTCCGGCTGGTTCTTGGCGCGGAATAGTAAGCCAGCTACAATAGTCGCGAGAAACCCGATCATGCCCTTCTGTGGAAACTGCGGTTCCCAACTCGCCGCCGACGCGCGATTCTGCACCGGTTGCGGCCTGCCTCAGGTGGCCGGCGCGTCCGCCGCCGCGCCCATGCCGGTGGCCCCCAAACTCGACTACACCATCCAGGGCGAAAACCTCCAGATGGCCCGCGTGAAGCTGAAGCCCGGCCAGGAACTTTACGCCGAAGCCGGCCGCATGATCTTCAAGACCCCCGCCGTGGAATGGGAAACGCACATGAGCGGCGACAGCCTCGGCGACAAGATCTGGGGAGCGGTGAAGCGCAAGCTCGTGGGGCAGTCGCTGTTCCTGACGTACTTCCGCGCGCAATCGGAAGGCGAGGTGGGCTTCGCGGGCAGCTACCCGGGCCGCATTCAGGTGTTCGAGCTCGCCGCCGGCCAGAGCGTCATGGTGGAGCGCGACAGCTTCCTGTTCGCCCAGAGCAGCGTGCAACTGGACATCGCCCTGGTGAAGCGCCTGGGAACGGGGTTCTTCGGCGGCGAGGGCTTCATTCTCGAAAAGCTCACCGGGCCGGGGTCGGTGTTCATCCACGGCGGCGGAGATTTCGTCGAGTTCCGGCTCGCTCCCGGCGAGGTGCTGCAGGTGGACACCGGCTGCATCGTCGCGTTCGACGAAGGCGTCGACTACGATATTCAGATGGTAGGCAGCATCAAGACAGCGATGTTCGGGGGCGAGGGGCTGTTTCTGGCGACGCTGCGCGGACCGGGGCGCGTCATCATCCAGAGCATGACGCTGGAGAAAATGCGCCGCGAGCTGGCCCCGGCCCACACCGGCGGCGACGAGCATCGCGGCCTCGACGCCCTCAGCGGCCTGTTCGACAGCAATTAGGAGCCATTTCCATGAACAAAGCCTGCCTTTTCGCGCTTGCCGGACTCGTCGGCCTGAGCGCCTCGGCACGCGAGAAACCCGAAGTGGCGACGTTCTCCATCGTGGCCCGCGATCCCGCCACCGGCGAGCTCGGCGTGGCCGTGGCTTCGCGGTACTTCGCCGTGGGCAGCGTGGTGCCGTGGGCGAAAGCGGGCGTGGGCGCGGTGGCCACGCAGTCCTTCGTGAACCCGTCGTTCGGCCCGCGCGGACTCGATCTGCTCGAAAAGGGAATGAACCCCGAACAGGCGCTGAAAGCCCTGCTCGCCACTGATGACGACCCCAACGGGCGGCAGGTGGGCATCGTCAGCGCCAGCGGCGATTCGGTCACCTGGAGCGGCCCGAAATGCAATCCGTGGGCCGGCGGCAGGCACGGCCCCAACTACGCAATCCAGGGCAACATCCTCACCGGCGAGACTGTAGTCACGGCGATGGAGGCGGCGTTTCTGGCGACGAAGGGAACGTTGGCGAGCCGTCTCTACGCGGCGCTGGCGGCCGGCGACAACAAAGGCGGCGATTCGCGCGGCAGGCAATCGGCCGCGCTCATCGTGGTGAAAGAAGGCGCGGGCGCCGGCGGCTACAACGACCGCGCCATCGACATCCGCGTGGACGACAATCCCGACCCGTTCCGCGAACTCGGCCGCCTGCTCAAGCTGGCCGAGACCAATTATCTGTGGAACACCGGCTGGACCGCGTTCACGCAGAAGAAATTCCCGGCGGCGCTGGAGGCCCAGGAGCGTGCTGCGGTGATCGCACCCGACAATGCCGAGCTCCTCTACGATCTGGCTGTCATCCGCCTCGCCAACGGCCGCCGGACGGAGGCTCTCGACGCGCTCGGCAAGGCCCTGGCTCTGAACCCCAGGCTGAAGCAACAGGCGGGCAAGGATAACGGCCTGGCCGCGCTGCGCTCCGACCCGGCGTTCCAGGCGCTTGTGAAATAGAACCAATACTCCGTCGCAGCCTGGTAGGATCTGGATGAATGCCGTTCTTCTATCAAGGTGGGGAAGAGATCAAAAAAGGCGACCGCGTACTTTTTGACGGGAAGCCCGGTGAGATCGAGTTCGTGGCGGACCCGGATCGCGATCCCGAGGACTGGCATGTGACCGAATTCGGTGGGGACGTGATGCTGGTCGTGCCGAATGTCTACGGACGTATCTTCATGACCGAGACCCAAAATGAAGAGGATCTGGAATTCGTGTCGAGGGAGTGATGTGACTCAGCGCACAACCAACGGCTCTGGAGGAATGCCGGCCAGCGGTATCCTGGAACTGAAACATGAATCCCGGTGAGCCCGCCCCCGCGCCCGAGTACAGCGAGGATGGCGTCGATCTGACGCTGATCCGATGGATGCTCTCGCTGACGCCCGCCGAGCGCCTCGAGTTTCTCGAAGAACGCGTCGACGAGATCCTGACGATTCGGGAGCTCAATGCCCGGGAATAAACGAACTTCGATTCTGCGGGCGCTTGCCGGGGCAGACGTCGACTTCATCGTCGTAGGTGGACTTGCCGCTGTTCTGGCAGGTGCACCTGTGGCCACACTTGACGTTGACGTGGTTCATTCGAGAGAAGAGGACAACATCGCGCGGCTGCTTCCGGTTCTCGAATCGCTCGATGCCGTCTTCCGCATCCAGCCGGAGCGCCGCATTCGTCCAACGGCCTCCCACCTGGCCGGCCCCGGTCATCTCAACCTGATCACCCGATACGGTCCGCTCGACGTGCTGGGAACAATCGGCCGCGATCTGGCCTATCGGGAACTGTTGCCGCACTCGGTGGAGATGGACGTCGGCGATGGCATTCACGTCCGTGTTCTCGATCTCGAAACGCTCATCGCGCTCAAGGAAGAGCTAGGCGGCGAAAAGGACCGCGCCACGCTGCCCGTTCTTCGCCGGACGCTCGCGGAGAAGAAACGACTTGGCACGAGGTGACGAACGGCTGCAGCGTGGCGGCAGAGCCCCCGCTCGCCAACCCGGGGCCGCGGCACACAATGTCATACATTGACAAAGCCTGTTATCGATGATACTTTGCCAGCAGGAGCATCCCGAGGCCGCTTATGAACGTTTCGCTCACTCCCAAACTCGAGAAGTTCGTCAACAACAAGGTTCAGGCGGGCCGCTACAACTCCGCCAGTGAAGTCGTTAGGGAAGCTCTTCGTCTCCTGGAGGAACACGAACTGGCGCGCACCGCCCAACTGGGCGAGTTCAACAGGGACCTTGGCCGGCGCCTGGCTGCGCTCGACCGAGGCGAGCACGTAGAACCGCGCGACGCCCGCGCCCGGCTCCAGCGCAAGTCTGAAGAACGCCGAAGAAACCGGGCCTGAGCGGCTGCGTTCTCGGCGCCGATGCATCCCTCGACCTCGACGACATCTGGGAGTACATTGCCGCTGACGACATTGACGCCGCCGACCGCTGGATAGGCAGGCTCTTCGATGCTTTCGAGGCCCTCGGGTAAACTCCGCGCATGGGCCACAAGCGTGAGGACCTTACCGCGTATCGGTTCTGTTCTGGCCAGTTGGCGCTTACCTGCTCATCTACCGGGCTGACCACTTGCCGATAGAAATCGTGGCGATCACGCGCGGCTCGCGCGACATTCCGGCATTCCTGCACCAGCGTTTGTAGCCGCCTTGTGCCTCACTGCGTCCACCCTCGCAGCTCCCTCGACCCCACCGCGAACGCCGCCACAATCAGCACCGTAGCCAGCCCGCCGCCCACCACGCTGGGCACTGCCCCGAACCACGCCGCCGTCCAGCCCGACTCCACCGCGCCGAGCTGGTTCGAGCAACTGATGAAGATGCTGTTCACCGCCAGCACGCGCCCGCGCACCGCGTCGGGGGTCTTCTTCTGCACCAGCGACTGGCGCAGCACCACGCTGACGTTATCGAGTGCGCCGATCGCCAGCAGCATCGCGAACGACAGCCACAGCGACCGCGAAAAGCCAAACACCACGGTGGCCGCGCCGAAGCCGGCCACCGACCACAACAGCGCGAGTCCGGAGCGGCGGAGGGGACCCGCGTGAGCCTGCAGGAAGGCCATCAGAATGGCTCCGATCGAGGAAGCCGCCCGCAGCCACCCCAGACCGCGCGCGCCCGCATGCAGGATGTCCACCGCGAAGATGGGCAGAAGCGCCGTCGCGCCACCGAACAGAACCGCGAACAGATCGAGTGAGATGGCCGGCAGCACCAGCTTGCTGCGCCACACAAACCGCAGACCTTCCAGCAGCGGCCTGCCCTCTGGCGGCGCATCGTCGCGCTTCCCCTCGCCGCGATATCGCATCATCCAGACGCACCCCAGGGTCAACCCCGCGCACGCCACCTGGATAAGGTACACCGCCCGGCTGCCCGCCGCCGCCACCAGAATCCCCGCCAGCGCCGGACCCGTCACGCTGGCGATTTCGAAGGCGCTGGTGTGCCACGCGATGGCGTTGCTCAGCGCGTCCGGGGGCACGATCTGGGGCACCATGGCCTGCCGCGCGGGTCCCTGCAGCGCTCGCGCCATTTGCATCAGGAAGAGGCAGGCGTAAATGAGGGCCACCGAGCGGGACGCGAACGCCAGCAGCGCGGAGGCGGCCAGCAGCAACATTTGCGTGGCCAGCATCACTCGCCGGCGATCATAGCGGTCGGCAACGTGGCCCGCGAACAACGCGAAGATCAGAAACGGAGCCACCTGCACCAACCCCACGTTGCCCAGCACCACCGCTGACCGCGTCTCCATGTACAGATCCCAGCTCACCGCCAGCGAGAGCATCTGCAGACCGAAGTTGGCCAGGAAGTTCGCGGTCAGCAGCAGCCGGAAGTCGCGGGAGCGGAACGAGGCGTAGGCGTCCAACGCAGCGCTCACCGGTAGGCAACGAAGAACAGCCGTCGAAACGGGAACAGTACCAGGCCGGACGGACGCCGCGGATACGACGCGATATAGCGCTTCAACAGCGTCATCTCGAAACGCGCGCGCTCGTCATCGGAGGACAATGCTTCCAGGAACGGCCGCATCCCGGTGCCGCGGAACCACTCTATCAGCGCGTCCGGTCCGGGCACCTCGTGATAGTAGACGGTCTCCCACAGGTCCATGCGCGCAGCCACCGGCTGCAACGTGTCGTAGTAGAAGGATGCCGGCTCGCGCGTCAGCGCGGTTCGCGCCGCGTGCATGCGCTCGTCCCACGCCGGATCTCGCGACACCTCCACGATCTCGCGGTGCATGGGCAGCTCGTAATGCGCCGGCATTTGCACCGCCAGCGCGCCGCCCGCAGCCACCTGCTCGAAGAGCCGCAGGCAGAGCCGGGCATGATCGGGCAGCCACTGCAGCATAGCGTTGGAGAACACCACGTCGAACGGCTGGCTGGCGGTCCACGTTGCCGCGTCGCCCAGCACCCACTTCTCCCCGGGCCAGGCCTTCCGCGCCGCCTCGATCATGTGGGGCGAGCTATCCAGGCCGATGACCTCCGCCTCAGGCCAGCGGCGGCGCACCACTTCGGTGCTGTTTCCGGGTCCGCAACCGAGGTCGATGATCCGCCGCGGATCGATGACGCCGATGCGTTGCACCAGATCCACGCTCGGCCGCGTGCGTTCGTTGGCGAATTGCAGATATGTCTGTGCGTCCCATTCGGGCATGATGTCTTGATTCTACCCGCGTTGCGCATTCGGAGAGGCGGGTCCCATAACCGGACACCAGGGGCCAATTCGGTTACGGGCGCCGAAACTTGTTTCCAGCGGCCTCCAGCACGTGAATTCGGTGCCCGTCACCGAATTCACCCCCGTGGCCCCCGGCGTGCTCAACAGAGGTTGTCGTGAACAACCTGCTCAGGGACTTCCAGCTCGCTTTGCGTCTCATGCGCAAGAGCCCGGGCACAACCGCCGTGATTGTGCTGGCCCTGGCGCTGGGCATCGGCGTCAACACCTCCTCCTTCATCACCGTCAGCGCGCTCGTCTTTCACCCGCTGCCGTTTCCGGACATCGGCCGCGTCATGACCGTGTGGGAAACCGTACCTAAGGCGCACTCCGAACGCGACGCGGTGGCCGCCGCCAACTTCTTCGACTGGAAACAACAAAACCGGTCCTTCGAGCGCCTGGCGGCATATCAGCCGTGGGACGCCAATCTGACCGGACTGGGCGATCCCGAGCGCGTCCAGGCCTGCCGCGTGTCCCCGGATTACTTTGCGGTGCTGGGCATGAAGCCGGCGCTCGGCCGGACGTTTCGCGCCGACGAGGCCGAACCGGGCCATGCATTCGTGATCGTGGTGAGCCACGGTTTCTGGCAGCGGCATATGGCCTCCGCGCCCGATGCACTCGGCCGCAGCGTCGCCCTCAACGGCCAGAACTACACCATCGCCGGGGTCATGCCCTCCAATTTCGATTTCCCTCTCATGACCGACATCTGGGCGCCGCTGGCCCTGACCCCCGCGCAGAAGGACGACCGTGCCACGCACAGCCTGGCGGTGATGGGCCGGCTGAAACCCGCTGTGCCGGTGGCGCAGGCGCGCGCCGAGCTGGAGACGCTCTCGCGCCGGCTGGAGAAGCAGCATCCCGGCACCAACGAGGGCCGCACCGGTCTGATCGTGCCCATCCTCGAGCTGACCAACAACGTTACCGACCGCTTCGTTCTCATCCTGTTTGCCACGGCCGGCTTCGTGCTGCTGCTGGCCTGCGCCAACGTGGCCAACCTGCAACTTGCCCGCATCATGAGCCGGCAGAAAGAGATGGCCGTGCGGACGGCATTGGGAGCGAGCCGGCTGCGCATCGTGCGCCAGCTTGTTGTCGAGAACGTGGCCATCGCTCTGGTGGGCGGCGCGCTGGGCCTGGCGCTGGCCGCGTGGAATCTGAGCTACATGCATTCGCACATCCCGGCGCAGGTCCACAAATGGGTGGCCGGTTTCGACTCCATGCGCATCGATACCCCGGTGATCCTGTTCACGCTGGCGGCTTCGGTAGCCGCCGGCATGCTGTGCGCGCTTCCGTCCTTCCTGCAGATCACCCGCCGGCGCACCGTCGTGGACGTGAATGTGGCGTTGAAGGAGAGCAGCCGAAGCTCCAGCGCCGGGCCGCGTCGAAGCCGCGTGCGCAACTCGCTCGCTACCGCCGAGGTGGCCCTCGCTCTGGTGCTGCTGGTGAGCGCCGGGCTCATGGTCCAGACCTTTCAGCGGCTGCTGACCGTCAACTGCGGCTTCAACCCGAATAACCTGCTGACCCTGAAAATAGCGCTGGCCGATTCCACGTACCGGACCCCCGTTCAGTTCACCGGGTTCTATGACCGGCTGCTGCACAACCTCGAAACCACGCCGGATGTGAAGGCGGCCGGAGCAGCGGCCTCAATCGGTGGCGCCGATGCGGTCTGTATCCAGGGGCGCGCGGAACCCCGGCCGGGCGAACCGCGGCCCGATGTCCGCTCGGTCGCGGGGCAGTACTTCGCGGCCCTGGGCGTGCCCATCGTGTCCGGGCGTCCGATTACGGAGCAGGATGGAAAGGACACGCAGCCCGTGGTGGTCCTCAGCGAAACCGTGGCCCGGCACTACTGGCCCAACAGCAATGCGCTGGGCCAGCATGTCCGGTTGCAAAAGGGCGAATCGCGCTGGCTGACCGTAGCCGGCGTGTGTGGCGACGTGAAGGACTGGTTCTTCGGCGAGCCCCAGCCGGCGGCTTACCTGCCTTTTTCGCAGGCTCCCGCGCCGGCCATGGAGGTGCTGGTGCGAACCGGTGGCGACCCGGACGCGATTGTCGGCGCCGTTCGTGCGGCCGTGCGCAACGTGGATCCCAATCAGCCGGTGTTCGACGTCAAGAGCATGCAGCAATACATCAACGAGGAGACCTCGGGCGTTCGCGGGGCGGCTGTCAGCATGGGCACGTACGCGGTGATTGCGCTGCTGCTGGCGGTGACCGGGATCTACGCGGTGATCTCCTACTCGGTGGTGCAGCGGACCCACGAGATCGGCGTGCGTATGGCTCTCGGCGCGGCGCGCTCGGACGTGCTCAAGATGACTCTGATGCAGGGGGTGAGCATCGCGGCGGTTGGCCTCGGGATCGGCATACCGGTGGCCTTCACGCTGATGCGGCTGATGTCTCACGTGCTGTACAACGTGGTGGTGGTGGAGCCGCTCGTCTTCGCGCTGCTGACGGCGATTCTGGCGCTCTCCGCCGTGCTGGCCGGCTACATACCCGCCCGCCGCGCGGCCGGCATCGATCCGCTCACCGCTCTGCGCGACGAGTAATTCGGTGACGTTCACCTCATTTCCGAATTGGCCGGCACGGTAAAATTGTAAAAGGATGAAACTGCTGTTGCTCGCCTCCGCCCTGGCCGCCACTCTGCTGGCCGCGGCCCCGCTTCAGGAGGCCCGCGACCGGCAGGACCGCGCCACTCTGGAGAGCATGGTTGCCGCCAGCGCCGCTGCCGCGAAAGCCCGGCCGAAGGATGCCGAGGCGCAATACCATCTCGCCCTGGCGCACTCGTACCTCGCCGAAGTCGCCATCGAGGTGCACGACAAGCCGCGCGCCTTCGCCGCCGCCGAATCCGGCATCGAGGCGGCCGAACGCGCCGTGGACCTGAAACCCAACTCGGCCGAATACAACCGCATTCTCGGCACGCTGTGCGGTCAGGCGGTCTCGAGCGCGGGCCTGGCCGGACTGCGCCACGGCCGCTGCGCTTTGGAATCCGTCGACAAGGCCGTTGAGCTCGACCCCAAATCGTCCGACGTTCGCCTCAGCCATGGCGTAGGCATGTATTACCTGCCGTCCGCATTCGGCGGCGGAGTGGATGAGGCCATTCGGGACTTCCGAAAGGCCATCGCCCTCAACCCCAATTCGGCCGACGCGTGGCTGTGGCTGGGAATCGCCCTGCGAAAATCCAACCAGCCGGCGGAGGCGCGGAAGGCCATCGAGAAAGCGCTCGAGCTCAACCCGAACCGGCTGTGGGCCAGGCAGCAACTGGACAAGACGACCGCGAAATAACGCAATGGCCGCGCGCCGCGCCGCCATACGTGCCAGGAGCTCGCCGGTTCCCGCAGCGCGGCCGCCTTCAGACACGTGACAATCTGCCAGCGCCGGGGCCCCGGGATCGGACTTGAACGACCGGCTATCGATCTTCCTGAAGTTCGCCGGCGTTGCCGTACTTCCAGTCCTCGGGATGGGGAGGCGGCTTGAACTCGTCCGTGCTGAAAACCCGCAGCTCTTCGTCGTCGGGGCCGGCAACCTTCAGGACGAGCGCCACCTGGTAACGCGGTCCCTGAAAGTAGGAAACGCGCATGCGGTGAATCCCGCCGCTCAGGTTCATGCGCCCCTGCCTGGTAACGGGCTCGTGCACGCCGTCGTTGTCGATCAATTCGCGGCCGTCAATATACAATTTTGCGCCGTCGTCCGAGGTAAGGCTGAACTCGTACACGCCGGGTTTCTGGATCCAGAATCGCCCGGTGTAGTCGATGGCGAACCACTCGAATCGTTCGGTGACGCCGGGAAACCCCTGGGTGAAATCGCGAGCGGGGACGTTCAGAGCGGTGGTGTAGATGGTCCCCACCGGCGTTAGCTTCTCGAATTGCGGAAGGGCCTTGGTGTTGTGCCGGATGTAATAGATCTGTCCGCGAAGCCCCGAGGGGATGACGACGGTGGTCCCGAACGTGGGAACGGGTACGTCCTGAGCCTGGCCGAGTGCGGCCAGAAGCACGAAGATGCCGATACGTGTGACCATTCAGCCTTCCTATGGTACATACGAGTGCCGGGCGGCGGAGGTTGCACAGTGTAGGCGGATATGCGGCGGCAGCCGCCCGGCCGGAGTCGGACCGAGGGTCCGCCGCAGCCTTATCCGCGCGGCCAGGGGCGAAGATCAGTGCAGACCTTATCGAGGGACAATGCCGTCCCTCCGGAACACCGTGGTCAAGACATCGCGGCTTCGCCCGGGTCGGCGCTGCCCCACATGTGATTCCAAATTGGGCTGCCAGGCGGGTCAGGCCACCACTTCGACGCCCATGCTGCGCGCCGTGCCCTTCACCGAGCGGACCGCCGCGCCGACGTCGAAGCAGTTCAGGTCGGGCATCTTGATCTTCGCGATCTCTTCCACCTGCTGCTGGGTGATGCGGCCCACCTTGGTCTTGTTCGGCTCGGCGGAGCCCTTGGCCAGGTTGACGGCGCGCTTGATCAGCACCGGTACGGGCGGGGTCTTGGTGATGAACGTAAAGGAGCGGTCCGAGAAAATGGTGATCACCACGGGGATGATCAGCCCTTCCTGGTCCTTGCCGCTGGTCTTCGCGTTGAAGGCCTTGCAGAACTCCATAATGTTCACGCCCTGCGGGCCGAGTGCGGTGCCCACGGGCGGTGCCGGCGTTGCCTTGCCCGCCGGAATCTGAAGCTTTACCTGTGCTGTAACTTTCTTGGCCATTCGAGAAACCTTACTATATCTTTTCTACCTGCGTGAATTCGAGCTCCACCGGGGTGGAGCGTCCGAAGATGGTGACCATCACGCGCAACGTATCGCGCTCGCTGTTGATTTCGTCCACCTTGCCGGAGAAGCTCGCGAACGGGCCGTCGACGATGCGCACGGTCTCGTTCTTTTCGAAAGTCTGTTTGGGGCGCGGCCGCTCGGCGGAGCTGGCCTGCCGGAAGAGAATGGAATTGACCTCGTCGGCCGTCAGCGGCACGGGATTGTTGCCGCCTCCCACGAAACCGGTCACGCGCGGGGTGTTCTTCACTTCGTGCCAGAGCTGATCGTCCATGGCCATTTCCACCAGCACGTAGCCGGGATAGAGGAGCCGCTTGCTGATCACCTTCCGGCCGGCGCGCATCTCCACCACTTCTTCGGTGGGGATGAGAACGTTGCCGATTTTCTCCGCGAAGCCGAACGCCTGGGCGCGGCTGCGCAACGATTCCGCCACCTTGTGCTCGAAGCCGGAATAGGTGTGGATGATGTACCACTGTTTGCCGGACGCGTCCACCGGGGCCGGGGCCACGGGAGCGTCCGCCTCGGGAGCCTGGGCTTCGGCAACATCAGCCGCCGGTGCTTCGCCCGCCTCCACGTCATCCGTCTCCACATCGGCGGCGGGCGGCGCGGAGGGGGCCTCCACCGGGGCCGGGGTCACGGGAGCGTCAGCTTCGGGAGCCTCGGCTTCGGCAACATTAGCCGCCGGTGCTTCGCCTGCCTCCACGTCATCCGTCTCCACATCGGCGGCGGGCGGCGCGGGGGGGGCCTCAACCGGGGCCGGGGTCACGGGAGCGTCCGCCTCAGGGGCATCCGCTTTGGGTTCCGGGGCTTCGGCGACTTCAACGGCTTCGGGAACGGCTGCCTCCGGCGCTTCGCCTGTCTCCGCGTCATTCGCCTCCACGTCGGGGGCGGGCGGCGCGGCTACAGCGGCGTCCTCCGGGGATTCCGGCAAAGGCTCCGGTTCTTCGGTGCGTTGAAGGTCTTCAGCCATTGGGGTCAGTGGGCCGTGAACGCGTTGAACAACCGCGTGATGCCGCGGCCGACGATGAGATCGACCACGTAGAAATAGGCCGCGAACGCAAACACGGCGGCGATCACCACGCCCGTGGTGGCTCGAACCTGCTTCCAACTCGGCCAGGTCACGCGCCGCATCTCCATTTGGAGGTCCTGCACGTAGTCCTTAACCCTCGCGGGCCAGCTCAATATCCCGCGTCCCGGTATTCCGGTCTCTTCGTTTGCCATTGCCGGTGCTATCGCCATGTTAATGTGAATAGAATGGCAGGGGCGGAGGGATTCGAACCCCCACTCGCGGTTTTGGAGACCGCTGGTCTGCCGTTAAACCTACGCCCCTTCCCGAACGGTCCAAACCCGGCCCCGGCGCGACTCGCTCCCCTCGCCGGCGGCTGGATCACTACCCAGTTTACTTTATTTCCTTGTGTGCCTGGTGCTTGCGGCAAAACGGGCAGTACTTCTTCATCTCCAGACGCTCGGTGGTCGTCTTCTTGTTCTTGGTCTTGTTGTAGTTCTTCCGCTTACACTCGCTGCACTGAAACGTGATAATCTCGCGCGCCATGTTTACTCCACAATCTCCGTAACCGTACCGGCGCCCACCGTCCGGCCGCCCTCGCGGATGGCAAACCGCAGCCCCTTGTCCATGGCCACCGGCGTGATCAGCTCCACTTCCAGGGTCACGTTGTCGCCCGGCATCACCATCTCCATCCCCTCCGGCAACTGCGCCACCCCGGTCACGTCCGTGGTGCGGAAGTAAAACTGCGGCCGGTACCCCTTGAAGAACGGCGTGTGCCGCCCCCCCTCTTCCTTGCTCAGCACGTACACCGACCCCAGAAACTTCTTGTGCGGCGTGATTGACCCCGGCTTGGCGATCACCTGCCCGCGCTCCACTTCGTCCTTCTCGATCCCGCGCAGCAGCAACCCCACGTTGTCCCCGGCCTGCCCCTGGTCCAGCAGCTTCTTGAACATCTCCACCCCGGTCACCACCGTCTTGCGGGTATCGCGGAAGCCCACAATCTCCATTTCCTCGCCCACCTTTACGATCCCCCGCTCCACGCGCCCGGTCACCACCGTGCCCCGGCCCTGAATCGAGAAGATGTCCTCGATGGGCATCAGAAACGGCTTGTCGATGGCGCGCTCCGGCATGGGGACGTACTTGTCCACCTGCTCCATCAGCTCTTCCACCGTCTTTTCCCACTCCGGCTCGCCGTTCAGCGCCCCCAGCGCGCTCACCCGCACCACCGGCAGATCGTCGCCCGGAAACTGGTACTTGGTCAGCAGCTCCCTCACTTCCAGTTCCACCAGCTCCAGCAGCTCCGGATCGTCCACCATGTCCACTTTGTTCAGCGCCACCACGATGCAGGGCACCCCCACCTGCCGCGCCAGCAGCACGTGCTCCCGCGTCTGCGGCATGGGCCCGTCGGTGGCCGCCACCACCAGAATGGCCCCATCCATCTGCGCCGCCCCGGTGATCATGTTCTTGATGTAGTCGGCGTGCCCCGGACAGTCCACGTGCGCGTAATGGCGGTTCTTTGTCTCGTATTCGATGTGCGCCACCGCGATGGTGATCCCCCGCGCCTTCTCTTCCGGCGCGTTGTCGATGGAATCGAAACTCCGGAACTTCACCTTGGGGTTGTTCTTGCCCAGCACTTTGGTGATCGCCGCCGTCAGCGTGGTCTTGCCGTGATCGATGTGCCCGATGGTCCCGATGTTTACGTGCGGTTTACTGCGATCGAATTTTTCCTTCGCCATTCTGCAACCTGCCTGTCGGAAATGATGACTGCCCGGCGGTCCCCGGACCGCTCGTGAAAAACCTGGAGCCGATGACCAGGATTGAACTGGTGACCTCGTCCTTACCAAGGACGCGCTCTACCAACTGAGCTACATCGGCCTCGTTGAACTCTGGTGGACAGGGGAGGATTCGAACCTCCGTAGCTCGCAAGGAGCGGCAGATTTACAGTCTGCTGCCATTAACCACTCGGCCACCTGTCCAAAGCGCACCTGACCCCCAACAGCATCATTCGTATGGAAACGAGGGATTGACCGGGAGGGCAGTACACCGGCGTGCCGTCTCTTTAATATAGCAGGCGGACGATTTTCATTGTATGGGACCGCGGCCGGCGGCGCAAGGGGCGACAGGGGCGCCCATCTGTGCAGCCCGCAGGAGCGGAGAGACCTTCGGGGCCACCGACCCACTTCGGCAGGCCGCGAAGAGCTGCGGGTCGCGCGAGCGGTAGCGAAACAGCTCCCACGCAGACGGCGAGACGTTTTGGGGGCCGCGCCGGAACGGTCTGGTCGCCACGAAACTGCGCAGCTCGCCGGTTTTTCGTGATATCATTGAGCCCCATACGGAGAGTAGCAGCAGGTGCCACGGTCAACACGCAAGGGCCTGATTGAGGAGCTTCAAACGGCCCGGAGTGATCGGCTGATTATCGCCTATATTACATCAACTCGAACGGGCCACGAGCTTCAGATCGCCGATGACGCCTTCAGGATCATCTACGACCACCTTGAGGCCGACCGGGATCGCGCCAGGAACGGTGTTGATCTTTTCATCCATAGCAACGGCGGTTCTGGCACCGTGCCCTGGCGCATCGTCAGCCTGATTCGGCAGTACACTGAAAAGTTCGCTGTACTTGTTCCACACCGGGCCTTCAGCGCTGCGACACTCATCGCGCTGGGCGCTGATGAGATCGTAATGCACAAGATGGGCTGCCTAGGCCCAATAGACCCGTCGGTTGCCAACATCTTCAACCCGCAAAACCCACTGACCCCGGGGCAGCCGGCCCCCATCAGCGTCGAGGATGTAACCGCGTTTTTCAAGTTGGTGAAGGATGAGGTGGGGATCACACACGAAGACGAGCTGATTCAAGCACTTAATTCGCTAACGGAGAAAATCCACCCGTTGGCGCTCGGCAACGTCCAGAGACATCACAACCAGTCTCGTATGATGGCGCGAAAACTGCTGAGACTTCACATGTCGAGCGACAACGAGGAGCTGGAGATCGAACGACTGATCGATACCCTCAAATCAAACCTGTTTTTTCATGGACATCCCATAAACCGCACGGAGGCAAAGGCCGATCTTAAGCTCAAGGTGGTTGTTCCGCCTGACAAAGTCGAATCGCTGATGTGGCAGCTCTACCTCGAATACGAGAGCGATCTGAAGTTCAACGAGCCTTTCAATCCGGTGCGCGAGATGAACCTTAAGTCGCCCACGCCAGCACGGCTCCCACCATTGACGACGGAGCGAATTCTCAAACAGATTCAAGAGCTTGCGAAGCATGGTCTTGGTCTCGGCGCTGGAATTCCCGAGGAAGCCCTCGTGAAGTTGGCGGCGGCAATGATACCGTTTGTTGACGGGAGCGCCACCGCCGACAGAAAAGTAATCCTTGACCCAATAGCTGGCGTCTATATTGAGTCGGTTGCCCGCGCCGATGTGTTCAAGACTGATCTCGCCATCGAAAGGACGACGATCAACACCCCTGGTGGACCGCAGGACGCCCTAAAGCAGGAGGTCCTATGGCAAAGATGGGAGCGAGAACAATGAATATGGATAACAGAAAGGCCGTAAAGCCTGCCAGTGAGCTTTCCGCCTTGACGGCGAGCGCGAACATCAACCTCATCGTAAGCCCTGTCCAGATCCAGCCGACCTCAACCGTTGGAATCCCGCAACCAAGCCTCGGAGTGCCGATAATGCGAGAGGGCTTCGTGACCGACACCGGTTTTCTGCCCCAGCGCGAAGGCGACCGGCTCTGGACCATTCTGCCAGAAGCTCCAATCATAGACCGGGCGTGATCAGCAATTCCGCTCGTATGACGGCTGGCGGTGTGTCAAGCAGCCGACGCCGGGAGGTGCAAGGGCCCGGCTCCGCGTCAGGCCTGCCTCAGGGCGGAACCTCGGCCTGTCCGCCGCCTGTCGTGGACAGCGGGATCGCGGTTCCCGCTATTCTCTCGCGGCCGCGTACTTCGTCCACAACTCCGCGACGCCGGCGGACTTCGCGTCGCCCGGGTGAACGATCACGCGATAACGGAAGCGCAACCGCCGGCCGGCTGCCAGCGCCAAAGAGCCACTTTGTGAAGCGTCTCCGGTGAACACCGCGAGGCCGAACGGGTTCTCCGCGAACAGGCCGTAGCCGCGGGCGTGCCAGCGTGCCGGGTGACGCGGGTTGCCAGGATGGTCCAGGATCGCGATGCCCAGCTTCTCGCCGCCAATCTGGCCGGAATAGTCGCACCAGTCCGACGGCTTGCCCCATACCTGCTTCTCGCCGGCCAGCCCGTCGGCGTTGCTGATGTGGCCGGTGCCGGTGTCCTCCTGCAGGGCGGGCCGCAGGCGTATCCCGAACAGGCCATCTTTCTTGTCGCCGAAGGTGGCCTCGCGGAGGGCGGTGAGCGTGATATCGAAGTCGATGACGCGCAGCGTGGGGCCTGAGTAGAAGGTCATGACGCGGTCCTCCCGGACCAGCGCTTCACCCGTGGGGCCGGTCCACTCGAACGTCGCCGCCAGGGTTCCTTTGTCCTTCCCGCTGGTGATTGCGCCGAGCTTCCGGAAAACGATGCGGCCGCGGTTTGGCGTCGTGTAGGAAGCCTCGTTGTTCCAGAAATCCACGCCGTTCACGTTTTCATGGCCGAACCAGAGCCCGCGCTGGTGCCGGTGGTCCTTCTTCGTGCCCTCCTCTTCGGGGACGTTCTCCATGGGCCACATGCGCGTGACGTACGTGCCGGTGGCGGCGCGCAGCGGATGCAGGTACGGTTTGGTGACCTCGGGTCCGGCGACGTAGAAATCGGTGAAGGGCCTGCCGTCGATCTCGATGGCGATCTTCTCCGGCCCGGCTGTGATCTTCACCTGACCGGCAGCCGGCAGGGCGAGCGCAATCAGGACGACGAGGGGCTTCATTGGTCCATCATAGTCCGGCGATCTCCGCTTCGAGGTGACGCAGCGATTCGGCGGCCAGCCGCTCCGCGCCCGCAGTCAAGTCGAACGCTTCGAGCGAGGTCCGGCGGGACGGCGGAAGGCGCCATGCTGCCGCTGTTCAGCCTGATGCCACCAGGGGCGCGAGGCGCACGCGGCCGGGCGCTACCAGCCTCCGCTCCAGTTCCAGTTGTCGCCTCTGGCGTAGCGCTCCACTGCCCGGCCGGTCTTGTTTTCCGCGACCGCCAGAAGGATCTGCCAGTTTTTGTTGTTCAGGCGAATCACCGACGACCGCGCGTGGCCTTCCGCGTCTTTGAAATAGATAGCCAGATAGCGGTTCGTTTCGAGCGACTTCAGGATGTCCCGGCGCGGCAGGAGTTCGTGGAAGCTGAACCGGCTGCTGGTATCGGTCTTCTCTCCCTGATGGAGAACGAGCCTGGTCACCGCGGCATAAGGAATGGTGAATCCGGCGCCGCCGGCCGCCTCGCACCGCACCTGCGTAAGGGGGTCGAATGTCAGCAGCCCGCGGACCGGCTTGCTGTCGGCATTGCCGATGCAACTTACGTCCGAGAACTGCGCCGGGTCGGTAAAGCTGGACACGCTGGCAATGGCGCCCTGCGCGAACACCGTGGGCGCCGCAACAAGGGCCAGAGTGAGTACGGCGAGGGTGAATAAGGCAAGCCTCATACCTGGTTATTCGGCAGCACCGGCCACCGATGATATAGGTGTTTTCCCCTGGTCGAATTCGGTGACGGGCGCCGAATTGGACCGCAGCGCCCGTTCACACGTTTCTTCTCCACAGTTTCAATCACTTCCGTCGGTGGCCGCACCACGCCGCTGTACAACTCAAGGCGAAGCTGGCCAGCTTCTTCGTTGACGTGTCCGCCTCAACCGGTGGGCGCGAACAGGTGTCCGGGCGCCGCAAGGCGCCGGTCCGATGCCGGCATTTGATAAATGGCGATCGCGCGCGGCAATGCGCAAGGTTTCCACACCGGCCGGGCGCGGCGGGGTCAAACTCGCGGCGTCCGGCGCATCAACGGGATTTCAACCGTCCTCACAAGGCCGTAGTGTCTTCATCCGTCTGCCGCCGCCGCTCGGGGGGCGCGCTGTTCCCCACAGCCAGGTTTCCCCAACCCCTCCGTTTGGACCGGCGATGCTACCCTTTGGACGGGGTCGGCGTCAGCGTTGCCTGAACCGACCGGACGGCAGGAGAACGCCTGGCGCTCCTGTCGCGATTCAGGCCTGACGGCTTACCCGGCCACAACCCGGAACATTTCCAGCGACTCGGCCTCGACGTCACTCACCGGCGTCAGTGCCGTGTCCATATACTCGCGCGCCTCGGGATCGCGCTTGAGCCGCCGGCGCAACCGATACAGACGCCAGACCTGCCCGGCCAGCCGCACGTGCTTCCACAGCACTTCGGCCGCAAAGCGCGGATAGAACGCCAGCGGGCTCTCGCGCGGAAAGGTGGGGCGGCGGTCCGCGCGGTACTTGCGGCGCAGGTATCCGCCCTGCAGCGGATCCACCTTTTCGAGGACGATGCAGGTGTAGAACCACATCAACAGGAAAAACATGTTGCCGGCACTCATGCCCGGGCTGGCCGCCGCCCGCCGGAGCACCGTTTCCATGTGCGCGGGCGTGAAATAGTCGAGCCATGCGTCGCGGTACACCCTGGTCAGCTCCGCGCCGGACATGGTGGGATGCGCGGTGGTCACGTGCTCCAGATCGTACTTGTTCAGGTCGGGATCCAGCGGCACGCCGGCCTTGTAGAGGCGCAGATGATCCTCCGAACCGGGCAGCGGCGTCAGGCAGTGCGGTTCCAGCAGATCGATGGGCAGCTCGCGCTGAATGATCCCGATATCGCGCCGCACCGACTCCGGCGTGTCGCCCGGGAAGCCGACAATATAGCCCGCGAAGGTGGTGACTCCGGCGCGCCGCCACTCCAGCAGCATCTTCCGGTACTCGCTGGTCTTGTTCTGCTTCTTGCGGGCGCCCAGCAGGCTGTCGGCGTTGATGCTCTCGAGGCCAATGAACACGCGCGCCACGCCGGCGCGGCCGGCCTTCTCGATAAAGCGCGGCAGGCGGTGGCACATGGTGTCCACCTGGATGACGAACTTGATATTCAGCCGCTCCCTCTCGCGCATGGCGATGAGGCGATCGAAGATGCTCTCCCAGTCCGTGTTGCGGGCAAAGTTATCGTCGGTGATGAAGAAGCGGTTGATTCCCTGGGCGAGGTTGCTGCGCACAATCCGCTCCACGTCGCCGGGCGAGCGGTGCCTGGATTTGCGCCCCTGCACGTTAATGATGGTGCAGAAGGAGCAGCGGAAGGGGCACCCGCGGCCCGCGTCGAAGCTGGTCATGCGGCCGCCGGTTCGCCGAATGCGCTTTGCCGGAAGCAGCGGAATGGGCGATCCTTCCAGGGCGGGCAGATCGTCCATGTGGTTGTACAGCGGTTGGAGCGTGCTGTTCCAGGCGTCGCGCAGAACTTCGTCGAGGCGCCCCTCGGCCTCGCCGGCGAACAGCGAGATGCCCAGATCCATGGCCTCCTTCAGCTCCGGCGGCATCTGTGGCAGCATGGCCATGCAGCCGGACACGTGAAACCCGCCAATGCACACCTGGATGCCGGCGGCGCGCAACGGACGGGCGATGTCCATGGCCCGCGGAAACTGGTTGGATTGCACGCCCACAATCCCCACCAGCGCCCGTTTGCCGCGCAGTTGCCGGATCAGGCGCCGCGGGCGGATGCGCGTGTTCATCTCGTCCTGCGCGGTGACTTCAATTTCCACGTTCTCGCCCAGCACGCGCCGCCGTTCGCAATCGAGCGCCAGGCCGTTGAGCACCGCCAGCGTGTTCGAGGGAATCGCCGATCGCAGCCACTGGATCACGTAGCCGTCGTCGTCGTAGTGCGACGGTATGATCAACGCCAGATGGAAGCGTTCGGTCATTGATTTCTTCGAGGATAGCGCATCGCGGCCGGGGCGGGACGCAGCGGGACATGCGCCGACAGCCGCGTCTCTGCGGTATCGGGCGGGTACGCGGCTGCCGCCGCATGTCCCGGCCGGCCCCCGATCTCCTACACTGGTATACACATGAGCGAACTCAGCCGGATTGGCGTGGCCATCGATTCCGACTTGTTGGCCAAATTCGACCGTCTCATCGCCCGCCGCGGTTATACCAACCGTTCCGAGGCGTTCCGCGATCTGATTCGCGACGAACTGGTGGAAGAGTCGTGGGCGAAGCCGGACAGCGAGGTAGTGGGCACGGTGACGCTGGTCTACAATCACCACGTCCGCCTCCTCAACGAGAAGCTCACGGACTTCCAGCACTCGCACTTCCACCACATCCTCTCCACCCTGCACGTGCATCTGGATCACGACAACTGTCTGGAGGTGCTGGTTGTCCGGGGCAAGGCCGGCCAGGTGAAACGGATTGCGGATGCCCTTGTCAGCACCAAAGGCGTGAAGCATGGCCGCCTGACGCTGGCCTCCACCGGGGCGGAGCTGTGATCGCCGGAGCGAGGCCGTGATTGTCGGCAGCGGGGTGGACATCGCCGAAGTGGACCGCATCCGCGCCGCCGCCGAGCGCTACGGAGCGCGGTTCATCGAACGGGTCTACACGCCGCTGGAGATCGCCTACGTGGAGCGGCGCCGGGCGGGCCGCTATGAGCGCTATGCCGCGCGCTTCGCCGCCAAGGAAGCGGGGATGAAGGCCATCGGCACGGGCTGGCGGCGCGGCGTCCGCTGGCAGGACTTCGAGGTAACCAACCTGCCCTCGGGAAAGCCCACGCTCAAGCTGCACGGCGCGGCGGCGCGGTTTGCGGCGATGCTGGGAGTGAAGAACATCGCCCTCTCGCTCACCCACACTGCCACAGAAGCGCTGGCTTACGTGATCCTGGAGGGGTGAGGGGTGCCGAAGGACAAGTGGCGGAAGCCGCGTTCTTGCGCTGCCCCAGGGGGAGCGCGCGGCTGCCGCCGCATGTCCCCAGTGTTAGAGTGAGAGGCATGAAGTACCCGGTCGCGCTGATCCGAACCGAGGAAGGGTACAGCGTCTCCTGTCCCGGACTCCCTGGGTGCTGGTCGCAGGGTTCCACGGAAGAGGAAGCCCTGGCCAACATTCAGAGTGCGATCGGCGAGTATCTGGAAGTGGCTAGGCAACTCGTCGACGCGCGTGACCCGAGGGAAGTGGGGATTCCGGTGTAGCGTTGCCGAGGGTCAAAGCGCTCGAAAAGGCGTGCTTCCGGATTGTCAGGCAGGGAAAACACATCGTGATGACGGACGGAAATCCCGAGGCATGATCCGCTAGACGCACGCTCGATGGGAGGCACCGCTCCCGACGCTGGTCTCACACCCGAGCAGTTTCGCGAGTTGCTCTGAGCGCACCGCGTGACCCGCAACTTGAACCCTTCATCGGCCGCGTCAACACGGCGTGCCTTTGTCAAGTCTTGTGAAGTCCGTTGTGCTCGGCGGAGCCGGAATCGCGCTGTCAGGCGCCGGCGTCGCGCAGGCTCTTCAGCGGTAGGCCTCCCGCCGGTTGCGCACCCGCAGAACCCGGACGGTCTCGTCCTCCAGGTGGAAACGGACGCGCCAGTCGCCGACGCGGAGGCGATACTCGGGCGGGTCGATGCCCTGGAGCCTTTTCACGCGCCTGTATCGGCGAAGCGTTCCACCGCCTGTTTGACCCGGCGGGCGATGCCCTTAGGAGACATGACGAAATAACAGTTCCATAATTAGATGTTTTGGCGTAACCTTGAGGAGATGGTTGATCTCAAGGGTATCAAGGGCCGGTTCCGCTGTCTCAGACGCCATTTGGATGAGAGAACCCGTCGGTTGTT
>Ga0326728_10003351_pt1 | contig 50128 bp, 28 predicted proteins | sample MB3enrmetagenome_FD_207602 | JGI IMG/M metagenome (GOLD analysis project Ga0326728, IMG submission 207602) | Lab enriched peat soil microbial communities from McLean, Ithaca, NY, United States - MB31MN | ecosystem: Environmental > Terrestrial > Soil > Wetlands > Peat | place: USA: New York... | reverse complement strand
TCTACTGGAAGCATGCGGATGCGGACCACGCGCTGCCGGAACTGACGCGCGAGTTGGAACTGGATCCCGGCAATGCCGAAGCCAATGCAGAACTTGGCTCCGTTCTGGTCGCAGAGGGCCGCGCCCGCGAGGCCATTCCGCATCTTGAATCGGCACTTAGCAGGAGTCCTGACTTGTGGCCCGCCTACGCGCAATTGGGTAAGGCGTATGCGAACGAAAGGGATTACGCCAAGGCCGAAGCAGTGCTAAGGCGCGCCCTTGCTCACGACAGCGATGGCGCGGTCCACTACCAGTTCGGCATGGTTCTGCGGTCCGAGGGCAAAACCGCGCAAGCGTTTCAGGCCTTCGCGCAGGTTCGCGCCATCAAGGAAGAAAAAGACGGCGTCGCTTCCCAAGCCACCCTCGAACCAACGGGGAAACCATGAACTGGCGCGCTCTTATTGTCCTTTTTGCATTCTCTGCACCGCTGGTCGCGCAGAACTCAGCTCTTGACGAGGCTGTGAGTCTAATGCGGGAGTCCCGCTTCAAAGAAGCCCTGGTGAAGCTCGAAGAGGCGCACAGAATCTCGCCGCGTAGTGCGACGATTGACAATCTTCTCGGCATTACCGAAACCAATCTCGGATTGATCGAGAAGGCAAACGCCGATTACCGTGCCGCGATTCACCTCGATCCGCCGCAGGCTGCACCGCACCGCAACCTGGGCGTCAATCTTCTCAATGCCGGAGATTATTCGGGCGCCTCAGCCGAACTGCGCGAAGCATCGCGCCTTGACCCCAAGGACCAGTTCGCACACTACTATCTGATGTCACTTGATCTAGCCACGGGTAAGGATACCGACGCGATCGAACAAGCATCCCTGTCGGGGAAACTCAGTGATAACGATCCGGAAGCTGCAGCGAGCCTGGCAGGCGCGGAGATTCGGACCGGACATATTGCCGAAGCGGCGGCTCGAATTGATCTCCTGGAGCAGGGCGGCAATCTTCCGCCTGATCGTGCATATAAACTGGCAGTCCTCTTCGCGGAGCAGAGAGCCTGGCCACAGGCCATCGACTGCTTCCGGCGCATAGCAGCCGATCATCCTGCCTGGCAGAATCGCTACAACCTCGCGCTGGCGTTGCTTTACGGCAACCAGTCCGCGGAGGCCTCGACAATCTTGTCGGCGTTGCACAGCGAGCAGCCCGGCAATGCAGACATTCTTATGTTTCTCGGCTCAGCCTTTGAAGCACAGCAGAAGATGCCTGAAGCGTTGGACGCGTATCGCGCTGCAGCTGCGGCAGACCCCTCCAATCCCGATCATGCACTCGATTACACGCGCCTGCTCATGGACACCGATCGCTACGACGAAGCGGTTCAGGTGATCGAGAACGGGTTGGGCAAGACGGCAGAAACTGCGCCGCTGGAATTGAGGCTTGGCGCAATCGAGATGATCAAAGGCAACTATGACGCCGCCCGCGACGCATTTCACGCCGCCCTCGCCCATCACCCTGAATTGGATGTTGCTTATGTCGGACTGGCGCAGACCTACGCCCGGCAGGCCAACGACGCGGAGGCAATCAAGATCCTCGAGTCGGCGCGACGGACGAGCCCTGGGCATTATCTCCTCGAGTACTACTTCGGAATGCTCGCCAACCGTTTGGGACGATACGATGATGCTCGCGCCGCCCTTGAGAATGCAGCAAGCCTGGATCCGCACTCGCCTGATCCGCAATTCGAACTGGGAAAGTTGTTTGAGTCCCGGCAGGACTGGCAAGAAGCGCAAAAGGCTTTCGAACACGTGATTGCCCTCCGTCCCGAATTCGCGCCCGCACACTACCAGCTGAGCCGCATCTATGCACGGCTGGGCCTTCGCGCCGAAGCTGAAAAAGAGGCCGAACTCACCAGTTCGCTTGTCGCGGCGCAACGCGATCAGGCATTTCGCGACCAACGCGAGCGTGCTGGAAGCTTCAAGGCCAGCACTGCCGGGTCGCACGCTGAGCAATGACTTCACATTCCTTTAGTGGAATCTTGACTCGAAAGACAATTTGTCTCTGGTTACATAAACTCAGTTCCGCCCGGCGGTTTACTCGGCCCTTAAATGACAATAACGGCCCAACGCTCATAGCGACTTCGTGCTGGACGAGCCGGCCATGGGGAAATTACCCCGGATTGGTCCTGCGATCCAACAGGGAAAGAGCCGAAGTGATGCAGATCACCTCGGGCATGCTCCGCAAGGCTGCAAAAGCACCTCGGCCTGTTCGCGTCAGGCCAGAGTTGCTTCCGTCAGAGCATGTCGCGTTGAAGTCAAGGAGGCGCACTATTTGGCGATCTTACTTCTCCTTCGGAGCAGCCTGGCCTGAGGGCAGCGCGGTGCCACTCCCTTCCACCAAAGATACAAATCGATCGCCAGGGCCTCCTGGGAACTGTTCGAGCAAGCCGCTGGGCCAAAGGACTTCGATGCGGTCGAAGGAGGTAGCCGAGCCGAGTCCAAAGTGGAGGCGCGGGTCGCTGGTGGAGAGATAGCTTCCTCCTGCGCGGACTTCATCCACTTGCTTGACGTTGCCGGTGGTGACGGTCACTCGGGCGCCGATCGCCATCCGGTTACTCTTCGTGCCCACCAGGTGCAGCGTGATCCAGTGGTTGTCATTCCTGGTTTCGTTGAGAAAAAGCGAAGGTGGAGCGCCGACGTTGAAAACGAGGATGTCGAGCCTTCCGTCGTTATTGACATCTCCCACGGCTGTTCCCCGCCGGGATTTCAACGGCCCTGCATTTAAGCCAGTAGCGGCAGCAACCTCGCGGAATTTGCCGTTCGTCTCATTGAGGAAAAGCTCGATCGGCTCGACAAAAGGCGGTTCACCGGGCACCCCATCGAGCAAGGTCGAGAAGTTACCCGAGGCCATGAAAAGATCCTGCCAGCCGCTGTTGTCGAAGTCTGCGAAGTTTGCTCCCCACTTGACGAGCGGTGAAGTGGGAGCGGCGATTCCGGCGCGAACGGCAACATCGTGAAACTGGTTGTGGCCGTCGTTGATGTAGAGGCTGGCCGGCTGGTCGGCATAACGGGTCACGAACAGGTCGAACCTGCCGTTGTGGTCGAGGTCGGTAAAATCGCATGCCATGTTGCCGTAGGTCTGCCCCATTTCCCCCAAGGCGGTGCCTGAATAGAGGCCGATATCCTCAAAGGTTCCGACCCTTTTGTTGTGAAACAGAAAATTGCTGTATGCATCGTTGGTGACAAAGAGATCGGGCCATCCATCGCCGTCGAAATCTCCCCAACAGATTCCCATGCCGTGCGCCTTCTGTGTGTTCTGGACACCGGTTTTGGCCGCGACCTCTTCGAAGGTTCCGTCGCCCCGATTGTGGTAGAGGAGATTGGTTTCGCCGGGCATCTTATTTGGCAGTTCGGCGAGTGCGTTCTTGTATACCTTCCTTTGAGGGTCGGGAAGATGCCGGGGATCGGTGGAAACATAGCGGGCAACGTAAAGATCCACAAATCCGTCGCGGTCGTAGTCGGCCCAGGCAGCTCCGGCGCTAAAGCCTCCGCCGCCAACGCCCGCCTTTGCCGTGACGTCGGCGAATTTGCAGCCGCCTAGATTGTGATAGAGCACATTGTGGCCGTAGCCGGTGACATAAATATCAGGAAGGCCGTCGTTGTCGTAATCGGCGACGGCAATCCCGGTGGCCCAGCCCTTGGTTGTCAACCCCGCGGCTGCGGTGACGTCAGTGAAGTGCAGTGTCTTCCCGTTGCCGTCCTCCCGGTAGAGCGTGATCATGGGATCGCCGCCAGCAAGGTAGCGGTCGATTGAGGAATCGTTAACCACGGCGATGTCCAATTTGCCGTTGTTATCGCAATCCAGAAAGGCAACTCCTCCGCCGCTCATCGTTTCGATGACGTAGCGCCTGTCGAGATTCGTGTGAGGAAGAGTGCGAAGTCCGACCTCCGCCGAAACGTCTCGAAAATGCGGCACAGAGGGTTGCGCGAGCTGCTTGGGCACGGCCACTGAAGGAGTTTGTGCGCTGAGAGTGAAGGCAGAGAAGAACAGAACGATCCACGCTGACGTTCGATTCCTCATCTTGTCCGCAATTCTAGCACTGCACAGTGCCAGCCATTCGCAGTATGCTGTTTCACCATGAAGCTTCTTCTTCCTTCCATGTTTCTGCTTCTCTCGATTTCATTTTTTGGAGCTCAAACGCCTCCGACGGCAGAAGACACCCTTGCCAAAGAGCACATGTCCATGGAGCGCGACCACGCTGACGAGGCCATGGCTCTGCTGCAGCAATTGGCCACCGCTGTGTCACGTCTCTGAACGGCCTGACGGCGTTCGTTGGGACGGCATGGAGAATTGGGATCCGGTCCGGAAGAATGGCGTGGTTTTCGCTTTCAGAGGCTCAATTGAAAACCAACCGGAGCATCGATTTGCTCTTGCCGGGCTGAATGCAGGAAAGCGGTACCGGCTGCACTATGTGGATGGAAGCTCCGTGGACTCCAAAGCCCCTGGTAGGGATTTGATGGTTGCGGGGCTGCCGGTCCATCTTAGCCAACCGCTAAGCTCGGAGCTAGTTCTATTGGAAGAAGACGACGCGCAGCACTAACAATGTGTTGCCAGATTGCAGCTCGTGGATGCAGCACCTCCATGGCAAATACCGCACTTGCCAGCCGGCCGTGAACTGGGGCAGATCCATTCAAGCGCCGAATCCGGTGGGAACGATTTTCGATTCATGCCATATCTCTAGTGCCGTATCGACAGCGCTCCGCGAGCATGAATTGACGGCAGGCGATGCTGGTAGTGCGGAGCGGTGTGGATACGGCGATTTGCAGTAAGCTGCTAGCGCGGTGGACATATGGGGATTGAATGCCGCCTGCGGAGAGTTGAGAGAGCTGCCCTAGTACGAGGGCCACCTGAGTTAGGCACGGCTTTCTCGGTTCGCGGGGCAGTTGTGGCGCTTATGGTGCGGTTGGATGGCTGTGGTAAGCGGTAGGGAGCCGAGTCGAGACACAGGAGAGCGAGGGCGGGATCGGACGCCGGGCCAGCGAGGAATCGCGTTGGGGTAGACGGCAGCATCATTCAGGCCGAAGGTGTACCGAATTGCTTATCAACCAGTATTTTCTGGTTTGCTTTCCTCTCCAATCAATAGTCGATCCCAGGGATGTAGCCGCTCGGCGAGACGGGCTGGAAGCGGTTGGGATTGGCATTGATCAGCGCACCCGCGAGGCCGTCTGAAGTGGTTGCGTGGCCTCCCGTTTGGGTGTCGACGACGACGGTTTGATCGCGCAGCATGTTCGACATGCCAGCGGTCATGCGGTCCGAGCTGTCGGTGTATTGCGCCACTGTATTCAAAGCCTGATTGGTGATCGCGATGCTCTGTTGAATTTGCTGATTGACGATCACGTTTACCATCTGCGTATTGCGACTGTAATTGGGAAAAATCTCTGCAATGGTGCTCGCCTCCTGACCCATCACCTGCTGCGGTCCGTACATCACATACAAAGTCATCTGCCACGTGCCCACGGCGAGTACCGGCGTATTGATCATCTGCGCCACAAGATACTGCTTGCCTAGGCCGTCGTTGAAATCGATATCGCCGAACATGAACTCGTTCGCGCCACCCTGCATCGCTATGTCCTGCACTTTTGCGATGTCGATCACGGGAGGCTGCTTGTGCGCCTTCTGCGCCAACTGCGTAAAGGCAGCCTTGAAAGCCGTGGCCGGGTCGGCGCTATGGGGGATGGCGACGAAATTTGGCGGCGCAGCTCCGCGGCTGTTTCCCATCAACGCCCGCGATTGCGGGTTCGTAGGGTCGATCACCGCAATGGTCCAGCCGAAGCGCAGCTTTTCACCGTGCGGGCCGGCGACGGTCACATCGCCCTTCTGCGCATTCTGCATCTGCCATCCCGCAGGCAGCGCAATCGACCCGGTTCCATCCGGAAAGACCGCGCGCTGCAACGGCAGTGGCGGCCCCGACTTCACAGGAGCGGCCGGCGCAGCGGGAGTCCCCGCATTGGAGGGAGGTCCTGACCCGCCGGCCGACGACGGGGCAGCGGACGAACTCGCTGAACCCCCCAGCGCCTGCTTGAGCGTTGTGAACATGGAGTTCACCGTCGTTGGAAACCGGTCGGCGTCATCCAGCAGCACCGCGCCGAATGCGGTTCCGCTTTTGGGCGCATACACAATCGCCAGGCCTTCCATCGACTTGCCGTCCTGGTTCTTGCCCGTCACGCTAAAGAAACCGGCCAGAATCTCGCCGGTCGTATTCTTATCCAGTTTGCCAAGCTGCGGGCGGTCTCCGCATAAAGCAGTCACACGCTGCATTACCTTCCCCATCGCATCTGGCGGCGTGGGCTGCCCGGCTAGCGCACCCAGATAGATTGTGCCGCCGTTGGGAATGGCAATGGTCTTGATGCCGGCTTGCGCTCCGCCGGTGTTTTGCGCTGGTGCTTGCGCTACACTCATCCCGGTCGAAAGCGCTGCCAGCAACATTGCGCCCCTCACCCAAATCATGTGTCTCCGAGTCCGGTGTGTCATTGCTGACCTCTTTCTTGATCGCTCTCAAACGAAATTGAGGAAGGCTTGCCTTCAGCCGTCTTCTGCCTGGCTCGATTGCTGGAATGGCAAGGAAATTGACTCGCCGCGGTGCATGAGCACGGGATGCGGGCCTCGGTTTTCTGGCCCGGCGATGCTGACCCTGGAAGGTGACCCATTGGGGAAGCTCTCACGCTACTATCTGAGGGTGCACCAGACCTCGATTATACGACCCAAGATCGCACGAACCTCAACAATTGTTCATTAGGCGCTGAATTAGCATATTCAGCCCGAGGCACTCATTGAGAACTTCTTTACTGCGGAGCGGTCAGGCTACAGCAAGGGTTGGGCGCCCTCCGCTTTGTCCGGCGGCGCATGCAGCTGTATGCGATGCGCTTGACAGCGTTTGTACAGTTCCAGACCCAGGCGGGAAGGAGTGATATCGAAGCTATCCTTAGGAAGATAAGACGTGAAATCGAAAACTTTTTCGATCAATCCCGCGTTGTATAAATATGAGATCTCCACACCAAGCCTTGTCAGGTCGTAGATACCCGTGAGTCGAATCATCTCTTCCGGCGTATAGACGACTCGCTCGGAGGGAAGATCGTCGGATTCTGTCATGCGCTCCAGCGCCTTCTTACATGCAGTAACCAGGATCAGGCCCTGGGTCGGCGTAACATTCACAAGAAGGTCAATAAAGGCGTTACTGGATTCGTCGATTGCATTCACATGGCAGGAAGTGGCGAACAGGCCTATCCATAACTGCTTTGTCAAATCATCATGTGCCCATGACCCAAATTTGAGTAGGCTCGCGATAGTCTGTGGATGAGCGCGCATCTTGTCAGCGCCGGGTTCTGAAGCCAGCAGCTTTTCCGCGCCGCGCGCAATCTCCATGGCGATCTCGCTTCGAGGTTCATCCAGTTCGCCGCCAAACAACTGAAGGGGTTCGCTGGCTTCGGCGTGACATAGCCGATACAGGAACAGGGTCGTGCGGAGCAACCTGAACGTGTATAAGAGGGCCTTCGGGTCGGTAAGAACGACGGCATTCCTGACCAGAACCTCCCAAAGGTCTGCATCCAGGCCGGCGGGTAAGACCAGCGATAATCCGATGCCATCTTCGCCATGCCGAGCAACCCGCGCCTGCACTGCAATCCGCTCCTCTGCACTGTTCTCCAGCCAACCTTCCACTTCTATTGCCAATGGGACCAACTCACCAACGGGCCAGCGTTCTTCAGTCAGCAAATAAAGCCCGGTCGAGCTGATGTCTTTGATGGTCGATGGCTTCGAAGCCGGGTTGTTTGTCTGCCAGGCAAGAAACCCTGATGGGATTCGCCTTTCAGCCCTCGGCTTTTCCGGATGCCCTAGCCTCTGGATCCAGCTTTTCCATTGATTCATTGCGGTCATTTCCTCAAAGAACCCACTTGGTTGCGGAGCCCGGGTGTGGCCGCTACCCGGGAAACTTGCGGCATCACGACCGCCAGTATAGCCCAGCCCCGAATGCTTTGACAGATGAACATCATACTAAGCAGATCGTAGAGCTTCGCAGACGCCGCTGTGGCTCGCAATCGCGGCAACTCCTAAGTGGTCGGCTACTCGGCAGTTACTTTGTGGTCAACAGCTCCCGTGAACCGAAAAGCAGGTGTGCGTATCGCTTCATGCTAAATCGCCGATGCACGAAGCCAAGGTCTGGGGTTTAAATTCAGCGGGTTCGAGTGCGCGCCCATACGGGCATTACTCCAACTTTGGGATTCTCGATTTCCGTTTTCAGCTCCGAAACCCGTCGTGGTCCGCAGAACATCTCCACCGTGATTCCTCACCCATGATTGGCCCGTCGTACACGTATTTCGCCGTATTTAGGCAGCCCACGAAGTCTTTTAAGTAATTGGAAACATAAGTTATTAACGCCCTGAAAAGGCCGGCGTCGGTGATTCAATCCCGTCCCTGGCCACCACATCCTAAATAACTCAGCGGCACCCAAGAACGTCTCGATTCAGTCTGACCTACCAAAAACGTACAACGTTAGCCGGGCAGACCATGCCAGCGTCCTTACCGGAACAGCCGCGGCGCAAAGTCGTTCAGGTCGCGTCTCCAGGTGAGCCACTCGTGCGCTGTGCCGGGAGAGCTGAAGTAGACATACTTCACGCCCGCTTTGTCGAGCATGGCGCGAAAGGAGCCGATGGCGCCGGGGAATGGATTGGGCTCCTCGGTCCCCATGCCCAGCCAGAGCAGCTTCACCCGCGCATTGAAAGCGGGTCCATCCTTGAAGACCCCGTTGAAGGCGGTGGCGGGGTCGAGCGGCTCGGTGCTAAGGCCGTTCATGGTGCCGCTGAAGCCGGCCATATATGCGAACGTGTCAAGGTTGTCTGTGGCAATATGGAGTGCCTGGTTGGCGCCCATCGAAAGTCCGGCCATGGCGCGATGATCGCGATCCGGAACCGTGCGGAAGCTTGCGTCGATCATGGTGATGACATCCTTGACGATCACATCCTCGAAGGCCTTAACGTCGCCAATCGGGTCCGCTGATGCTGGGGCAAACGGGCCGGCCGGCCGCGAAGCGTAGCCGTTGTCCATCACGACGATCATGGGCACGGCCTTGCCCGCCGCGATCAGGTTGTCGAGGATCAGGTTGGCGTGGCCCTGGAAGATCCATCCCGTCTCGTCTTCGCCCATGCCGTGCTGCAGGTAGAGCACAGGGTAGCGCGCCGTCGGGTTCGTGTCGTAGTCCGGCGGCGTGTAAATGAGGCAGCGACGCCACGCGCCGGTAACGTTGGAGTGGTAGGAGCGGATGCGCACGTCGCCGTGCGGGACGTCCCTGGCCATGTAGTAGCCGACGCCTTCCTCGGGAATTTCAATGCCGCTGAAATCCTTGCCAACGCCAAAGTAGGTGTGGCTGTTGGGATCGTTCTGCCGCAGTCCATCGACCACAAGCTGATAGTAGTGGAAGCCGGCGACGAGCGGCGGCGTTGCGCCGGTCCAGACGCCGTCGGCGTCGCGTGTCATGGAGTACTGCTTGCCTATGATGTCGACGGCAACGCTCCTGGCGCCGGGCGCCTTGAACTGAAAGACGACGCTCTTGTCCGGGAGCACGCGCGGAAAAATCGCGCCGTACACGTTGGTCGCAGCCGGCCTGGCGTCTTCAACAGCCGAGGCACGCGCACCCTCCGCTGAGCGCCGCCAGGCAAAATATGCGTCGAGCGCCTTGAGCCCCGGCTCATTCGGCACCGGGCCGGTGTGCGACGTGCCTGCGAAGTACATCAGTTCCGGCGTCCCTTCGCTGAAGGCCGGCCACTTTGGCATCCCCTTGCCGTTGGGGTCGCCGTACTTGGCGAAGTTGGTCCAGTAGGTGGCCATGGCGTCGGAGATGGCGTGATCTTCCGGAGTTGGCTGCTCGTCTTTCCACTCGTTCAGATGCCCAAAGACGTAGGCCACCTCGCGGCCGTGCGGCGCGCCCAGGTCAGGTTGAGGCGAGTTGGCCGGCGCCTGTGGATGCTGGTCGAAGTAGTAGTAGTAGACCTTCGACTTGCCGAGCCGTGACTGGAGTTTCGCCCAGATCCAGGTTTGCCAGCCGAAGGCCGCGTCACGGGTCAGGTCGCGGGCTGTCTTGGGCACGGTGGTCTCGCCCACCGGATAGGCTTTGAGCAAGCTGTCGGCAAACGGGCCGTAGCGGCGGCGAACGCCTTCGATGTATGCGCGCGGCGAGGGGTCGTGCGAAAAGCTGGCTCCCTCGTCGGAGTTGTAGCCGATCAGCACCGGCACGTCGTTGAACTGCCTGTTGGAGTACATCGTGTATTGGTCGGTGGGTATGACCCACCCGTCGATGTTGGGCCAGGCCAGGCCTCGAGCTGCGCCAAGCAGCTTCTCGGCCGGAATCTTGCGCAGATCCGCAATCGAACCTGCGCCGGCGTTCATGGCAAACTCCAACCCGTTCTTCTCGGCAATGGCGAGGGGGCGCATGTTCTCGCCAGGTGCGCCAGCGGGACGCGGCGGGCCAAACGAGCCTCCGCTCTCTGAGATGGCGCGGTCGAAGAGCCCGTTGGCCAACGGCGAGGCGCACAACATGCTGACGGCGATGCCGCCGGCCGACTCGCCGAAGATGGTCACCTTGTTCGGGTCGCCACCGAAGGCGCCGATGTTTTTACGAACCCACTCGAGCGCGGCGATCATGTCGAGCAGGCCGTAGTTGCCGGAGACATGATGGGACGACTCGGCGCTGAGCTCAGGATGGGCGAGGAAGCCGAGCGGTCCCACGCGGTAGGCGATGCTAACCAGCACCACGCCTTTGCGCGCCAAGACCTCGCCACTATAGGTGGGAACGGAGGTTCCGCCAGCGTTAAAGCCGCCGCCGTAGATCCATACCAGCACTGGAACTTTGGCCGAAGGCGACTTGGCCGGCGTCCAGATGTTCAGATAGAGGCAATCTTCACTGGTCTTCGGGCCGTTCGCGTCCGGTGGGCCAAAGCCGCCCTGCACGCACTGCGGCGCGAACTTGTCAGCAAGGCGCACACCCTGCCAACTGGCCGCCGGCTGCGGAGCCCGCCAGCGCAAATCGCCTACCGGCGGCGTGGCGAAGGGAACGCCACGGTAGACAGTCAGGTTGCCTTCCTGTGTCCCCTGCAGAACACCCTGCTCCACCCTGGCCGTTGTTCCGGCCCATGCGCCAACTGATAACACGGCAACGGCAAAAGCCAGCAGACCGATCTTGTTCCGGTTCATTTTGCGTTCTTCCTTTCCTTTGCGCACCCGCGTTGCAGGCTTGTAACTTTGCAGATTGAGTTTGAGGTCCGCGCACCTGCGCAGGTGGCCGGGAATCCTCATCGTGGATCAATCGAGCGGCTCGCCGGTCCGTTGAACAGGTCAGGGAAGGGGCCCGGCAACCGGTCGCCCGCGACGGTCTTGCCATAGAAATCCGAGTCGATCGACTTCCACGCGGCGGCTGGCTTGATCTCACTCTCAACCTTCAATTGGAGCGTGAGCTTGTCCGGGTCCAGGATGGCAGTCATCTGTGCCTCAGCGCCGTTCTTGTCCCAGCCGTGTTCTTCGCGCCACGACTTCAGGTTGTGCCACTCCGGCGGCTCTGGCGTCTTGACGCGCAGATATGGCTGCCCAAATCCGAACGGTCCCTGCGGTGCGGGATAGAGGTTACCGTCGGCATCGTTGCGGGCGTTGGTGAACTCGATTGCCGAGCGGCCCATCCGGGCGAAGATATTGCCGTAGACCATCAGGTTGTGTACATCGTTGGTGTGGCCGGCGATGGGCCGCGGCCCGTTGATGCCGGAGACCGTGTCCACTCCCACCTCGTCGCAATCGAGGAATAAGTTGTAGGCGACGATCACGTTGTTGGTGTCGCGGATCAGGATGCCGCCGGTCAGCTTGGAGAAGATGTTGTTGTCGATTTCGTTCAGCTCGTCGCTGCCTTCGATGTGAACGGCGTGCGGATTCACACTGCCGGGGATGTCGGCAAAGACATTGCCCGTGATGCGCACGTTGGCGTTGCCGATGTCGAGCCAGATTCCGTTGGCATGACGGATGTGCCGCACCACGTTGTTGCGGAAGAGCAGGTTCCGCGCCGTGTGCATCTTCGTCCCGCCAGACTCCGACATCATTGCCGCGTCCTGCCAGCCGATCCACTCGAAGAGGTTGCGCTCGACCAGTGTGTCGCGCGGGCCGCCGGTTCCACCGAGCCCCTCGATGCCGCAATGGCGGAAGGTGTTGCCGCGGATGACGTCAAAGCCCACCGGCTCGGGCGGGCGGCTTGCGCCCCAGTCCTCGTTGCCGATGTCGAGACCGACGCTGTTGGCCCACTCGAAGGTATTGTCTTCGAAGATGAAGTGGTTGCCGCGATTGGTTGAGACCATGCCCCGCTGCGGCACCGGGAATCCGTTGCCCGCATGCGCAAAGGTAATGCCCTTGACGCGGATATAGGACTGGTAGCGTTCGAGCGGCGAAAAGACCTGCTCCTGGGTCGTGATCTCGATGGTGTGTTTGGATGGATCGTCGTCGTTGGCCAGCCGGATATGGAGAGTCATGCCGTTAGTTTCGACCCAGAACTTGCCGGCCGCGGGTTGGAACTCCGCGAAGAGCGGCGACCAGTGCAGGGTGGTGAAGAAGTTGAGCGACTGCTTCGATGGGCCGGCCAGATTGTAGGGCAGCTCCACCGGCTCCAGCGGATGACCGTCGACGAAGACCATCCCGCGGCGCCGGAAGTAGGTGGCCATGTTGTCCTCGGCATAGCGGAGCCAGAAGCGGTTGCCGATGACGTTGTCGACCTCAAACGGGTTGTAGCCCGAAGGGAAAAGGCTCGGGACGAGCGGCAGCTCCCAGGCCTGGACCGGCTTCTGTGTATCCGGGTCGACGCCGAAGTTCCATCCCGTGCTTGGCCTCCAACCGGTCACAACGGTCGAGCCCTTGACCACGACCTTCGCTCCCGGCGCCGCTTCATAGCTGATCATTGCCTCAGGTCCGGTGCCGCCACGCGCCGGACGAATGAACTCCCTATAGACGCCCTCAGCGATGATGACGCGTTCGCCGGGCTTGAGAATTTGCGCGGCGCGGCCGATGGTGCGGAAGGGCTGCTGCTCGGTTCCGGAGCCGGCGTCGCTGGCATTAGCCGCCTGGTTGTTCACATAGTAGGTGTGCGTGAAGTGGAGCTGCTTCTCCCACGCCGGGAACTCCTTGCCGTCCGGCAGAGTGGAATTCGAAGCCGATGCACTGGCGACGGCCAGGCATCCTAATACGGCGCAAATCACCAGGCGCTTCATCGTGATCCGATCCTCCTGGCGCGCCTCCGTACCCGCACGCGGGACGCCGCCAAAATCGACGCCAACATAATAAATCGCTTTTCTTGATAGTGTCGACTCATATTTGGAGATATCCGCTTTGACGCCGGATGCCGGATCGTCCAGTTAGCATGCGCTTCAGTAAACGTTTGCCAGATTGCCATTACGCATGCGTCGGCTGTAGGATGGCGGCATTATGAACAAGCCAAATTCCTTGATCCTCAGGGCGGTGGTGTTGTCGTTTCCGTGGAGCCTTCTTGCACTAACGCTTGCATTGACCGGTACCTCTTTCATCATGGCGCAACCGGCCAACGGCGCTCCGCCCCGGCCGAAAGGCCCGTGTGACATCTACGCCGCCGCCGGCGACCCGTGCGTGGCCGCCCACAGCACCACGCGGGCGCTCTATGCCTCCTACAACGGCCCGCTCTACCGGGTCCTCCGCCAGTCGGACGGCAAGACCCTGGACATCGGCGTCGTCCAGCCCTCCGCGTCGCCGGTCCCGGATGCGGGTGGATACGCCGACGCGGCCGCGCAGGACGCGTTCTGCGCCAACACATACTGCTGGATCACCACGATCTACGATCAATCCGGGAAGCACAACGACCTCACCCAGGCGCCTCGCGGCGGATTCAGCGGCCCGGCCATGGGTGGATTTAACAACGTCCCGGTCGCCGACATGGCGCCGATTACGATTATGGGCCACAAGGTTTACGGCGTGTTCATCGAGCCGGGCATGGGCCTGCGCGAAGACGACGCGAAGGGCACTGCGGTCGACGATCAGGCGGAGGGGCAGTACTGGGTCATCAACGGCCTGCACTTCAACTCCGGCTGTTGCTTCGACTATGGCAACGCCGAAATCGACAGCCGCGATGACGACAACGGCACCATGGAAACCGCTTACTACGGCGACGCTCCGTATTGGTATCACGGGAACTCTGCCGGGCCGTGGATCATGACCGACCAGGAGAACAACCTGGTTGGCTGCGTCAACCAGGATGGAACCAAACTGTGCGCGAACCTGCCCAACATCACCTGGCGATTCGTGACCGCGATGGCCAAGGGCGAACCGCACCACTGGACCTCGATGGGCGGGGACGCGCAGCGGGGCGCCTTGTCGGTCATGTTCGACGGACCGCGGGTCAACGCCACCTATGACCCGATGCGCAAACAGGGGGCCATCCTGTTGGGCAACGGCGGCGACAACAGCAACGGCTCGCAGGGAACTTTCTATGAAGGGGCGATGACGGCCGCGGGCACGTTTCCGACTGACGCCACCGACCAACTGGTGCAGGCCAATGTGGTGGCTGCACATTACGATGTGCCTCGGCTGAGCCTGGCACCGGCGTCGTCAACGGCCACTCCACCAGGACTCCAGACGTTTACGCCGGGGAGTTCGCAGGACACAACCGTGACGTTCACGAATACCACGGGAGCACCCGCGGCGGGCGTCAAGCTGAGTATTTCCGTGCCCAGCAAGGAGTGGATCTCCTTTGTTCAGGGAACAACGGAAACTTCGAAGAAATTCCCTGACCCCATCGCATCGGGTGCGCGCGTGAGCGCAACCTTCAAGGTGACGTCGGGGCCGGAGCCCTTCAACGGCGACCTGGTCGGCAACGTCTCATGGACGAACCCGGCCAACGGCAAAGTGCATCTCGAGTCCACGGCCGAGAAGGTGCGGAACGTGAGCCCGGTCAGGATCAACGAGTTCCGAATCAGCTCCGGTCCCCCCGCCAACTCGACCGACGCATTTATCGAGCTCTACAACGCAGGGTCTGCTAGCGTTGACATCTCCAACTGGACGCTGACTCTACACCCGGCCCAACAAGCCATCTTTTCGCCGGTCAAGATCCCTGCCGGAACGAAGCTAGCCGCTGGCGGCTTCTACCTGCTTGGCCTCTCGAATTCCGGGCTCGCGGTCTCTGCGCGGGCGGGTGACGCAACCATCTACGTCAGAAGCACGACCGGCATGACGGTCGGCGATACGATCAGCATCGACACCGGCTCCAACTTGGAGACCCGCAAGATCGTGAGCATCGGGAAGGCCGCGAGCGATCAAACAACGCTGTGGCAACCCCTTCCCGAGGGCCCGATTACTACCATCCCCGCCGGCTCGACCAACGTGCCGGTCACGAGCACGGCAGGCTTCGTGGTCGGTGAGAAAATCGCCGCCGGCTACGGCGCCACCTACCCCGCCGTCGCACGAGACCTGGAGCGGTACGAGATTGCAACGGTCACCGCCGTCGGCAAGCCTGGCACGCAAGCCTACCTTGCAGCGGACGCGCCCGCCGGGGCTGACAACGTCAAGGTGACGTCGGTCTCCGATATCTCGCCCGGCGACAAGATCAGGCTGGACATCGACAGCGTGGGCCACGGGATCGAGACCGTCACCGTAAAGAGCGTTGGCACGCAGGCAACCCGCACGAATCTCTCGGCCGCCGCGAGCGCCGGCGCGACCAATATCAAAGTTCGCAACGTGAACGGCTTCGCTGTGGGCGACAGGATCAACGTCAGCAGCCCCACGAACCGGGAAACAGTGACCGTCACCGCCATCGGGATCCCGGGTCCAGCCGGCCCCGGCCTACACTTCACGCCCGCCCTCGCGCAGGCGCACATTCGCGACGAGGGAGTGGTAGATCCGGGCACGGGCCTGGACCTGGCTGCTCCCCTCAAGTTCAACCATGCGGCCAACCTTCCCTTCAGCGATCGGGGAACGGGAATCAGCTTCCAGCCCGCGACGCCCTTTGCCCACTCGAGCAACGAGCCTGTCAAGGCGCTTGGCGACGGCATCACGCTCTCGAGCCCACTGACCAGGAATCACGAGATCCATGCGGTTGTGCGTGACGCCGCGGTCACGAACGCGGGCTACCAGGGGACGCCGGCACCCAACCAGTGGTTCGGGGGTCCCGAGCTCAGCTCTAACGTTCCCTACTTCGTCCGCACCATCTCAATCAAGCAAGGCAGCATGATGCTGCGTGATGCCTCTGGCCTGGTTGCCGACAGCATCAACTACGGCAGCCTCGTCGACCCATGGGCCGCCCAGGGTTACCAAGCCGCCTCCGGATTAGGGCAGAGTGGCTGCTACGTGCCTGTGCCCGGTTCGGTCGGTGACTTCGGGCTGTTCTCTGCGGCCGGCGCCATCAATACGAGCGCGGGGCGTTTCCCTGACGGCGTCGACACCGACAGCAACTGCAACGATTTCCTGTTGCAGGCTGCTGCCACCCTATCGGCGCCCTCGGCCGCCGGCGCCACCAACATCAAGGTCGCGAGCGTGGCAGGCTTCGACGCCGGCCAGACCATCATGATCGATAGCGGCGCGAACCTCGAGACTGCTGTCATTGCGACGGTTGGCACGGCAGGGGCCACCGCGGTGCGCGCCGCCACTGGCGTGGGCGCGACCGTTATCCCCGTCACCAGCGCGACGGGCTTTAGCCCCGGCCAGACCATCACCATGGGCAGTGGCGCGGACTATGAGACGGCGGTTGTCGCCTCCACCACCAGGTTTCCTGCCCCCGCAATCACCGTGGCTGCACCGCTCACTCTAGCGCACGCGGCCGGCGCCCAGGTCTCCGGCACGGGCATCACCCTCACCGCGGCATTAACCCGGGCGCATGCCATTGGAGCGCAGGTTACAGACGACGTTCCCACGCCCGGCGCGCCGAACCGGTATCACAGGAGAGCTCATTGAGGGCGCCTGTGGAATTGAATATTGGACGGCAGCATCTTGCAGGCTGCCGGCCGGCGAAGGAATTGCCGCAATCGCCGCAGGGCGTATCGACATATAGAGTTGGCAAAGGTTCCTGGAATTGGGCGCTGTAAGCGGGTACGCTAACGAAAGACAACCGCAGATCCTTCGACTCCGCAGGTGCAAAATGCTGCACCTGCTTCGCTCAGGATGACAGTTCCTTTACTTATCAGGCATTTACATGTTGCTTATATATCGATACAGCCCAAGGCTCCAGGAGCCTCATGGGCGGACAACAGGGACAGATGGCAACACCACATGACGGCGCTTTCGCGCCGCCATGTGGGGTTCTTTTGCGCATCCGCGCATACAAATTCAGTTCAGCAGTGAACGGACTTTCGTCCGTTGGGCGCTAAAACTGGTACTTCGCCGCGAGTTGCAGTTGGCGCATTCCTGCATTGAAACCGGGGCCGTTGGTACCGGAGATGCGGCCGAAGGTGGCGGATGAGTAAGTCAAAGTCGGATTGCTCCAGTTCGGATGATTGAGAGCGTTGAACGCCTCAAAGCGGATCGCCAACTGGTGCTTCTCGTTGTATGGCATATTGAACACCTTATGCAGCGATGCATCGAGGTTGGTAAATCCCGGGCCTACGATCGTACCGCGGGACAGCGTCCCGAAGTAGCCTGCAGCCGCCGGTGTATAGGCGGCCTTGTTGAGCCAAGTATTGAGCGATCTGGAACTGCCGCTAAAGTACGGGCTAGTCCCGGTTGGAATGGGCCGATCGAAGTTGCCGCCCGCGGCCGCGATAGAGGAGTTGTCATACCCGAGTATGACAGTCCCGACCTGACCGGTCTGGTGGGTAAAGATGCCGCCGATCTGCCAGCCGCCAATCGCTGCATTCAGGCCTTTGTTATTCACCGGTATCAACTCCCCTGGCCCGATCGGCAGTGCGTAAAGGACCGAGGCCACGATTCGATTTTTCACATTGAACGCGGAAGGGCCGTACTCACACGGGATACACCGGTTGTTCTGCGGGAATAACTCGTCGTTGCCCTGGCTTCGAATTCCGCTGGTGTCGTCGAGGGATTTGCCCCAGGTGTACGAGGCGATCACGCTCAAGCCTTTGCTGAAGCGCCGAGTGGCCTTCACGCTGAACGCGTTGTAGTTGCCGCTGCCCCAGTCTTGCACAAATTGGACTCCGCCCATGTTCGCGAACGGGGTCCGCGAAGCGACGGAAGTAGCGGTGCCGCCATTTGTGTATCCGTATGGATTCGCCACGTTCGCATTGATGAATCCATAGAGATGTTTGCTCTCTGCACCCTGGTATCCGAGCTCGAACGACCAGTCTTGACCGACTTGCTTCTGGACGTTCAAGAGGTACTGCTCGCTATACGTGGTCTTATGCTCGAGAGCATCCACGAAAGCGGTGGTGGAGGCAGGCAGATTGACGGTTGTACCACCGCTACCGCCCGGCGCCGCGTTGGCCCAGGTCAGGTTGGAATTGCCGTAGATTCCCGTGGTCGAGTCTGTATTTGTGTACGTCACGCGCCCAGCGATGTTGCGCGCCATGTCAAAGTACGCGTTGCCGATATCCTGGCTGTAGAAGATGCCATAGCCAGCGCGAACCACCAGGGTTGGTTTCGGCGAGTAGGAGAGGGCCACGCGCGGTGCGAAGTTGAGGTAGTGAGTATCAAGGAGCGGGCCATTGGGCAAGGTCCCATTGCTGCAAACCGGCGGCGACCCAAGACCTAAGGAAGAGGCCGTCCAATTGATGGCAAGGCCCTGATACACATTGGCAGGTGTACAGCTGCCCTGGCGGACGTAGAAGGGCCACTGGCTCTGCGGGTAGGTGCTTGCGGTGTCGGTGATCTTCGGCATGACCGGCAGGTCCACAGTGAAGTTATTGCCGAAGGTATCGTTCCACGGAGGCGTCAGCTCGTACCTGAGACCTGCTGATATTGTGAGGTTGGGGCGGAGCTTGTAGGTGTCGTCGCCGTAGTAAGCTTGCACGTTGCGCACGTAATTCGCATCCGCTACGGCCACAGCAACGACTGACTGATAGAGATCACCGAGCAGGAAGTCAGCCAACGCATCGCCTCCAGAAAGCGTGGCGCTTCCGACTGTGCCCGATTGCAGGGCGGTAGCAAGGGGCTTGGTGAAGAACTGCCCACGCGAGAACTGATTGCCCAGCTGGTTGAAGGTCTGCCGGTTGTACTCGAAACCGAAGCGCAACGAATGCCTGCCCTTCACCCAGGAAAGGTTATCGACAATCTCCCAGGTAGGATCGGTCACAACGTAGGGGCCATCGCCGCCGATATCACCAATTTCCTGCCAGATGGCCGGTGTTGTGCCTGCCGGTCCCGTGCTGAAGCTCACATCTGGGATACCCCACGTGGAGGGGAGGCCGCCTTTGAGGTTCGGAATTCCGATGGCATCAACCACGTCGTTTGTGTACGCCGATAACAAGCCGAGGGAGTTGAAGAAGTGGCTATAGCCAAAGCGTGCTTCGTTGACAATGTGGGGCGTAAAGGTCCACGTGTTGGAACCCATGTACTGGTAGTACTGGGTAAAGATCTTGCTGCCCGCTCCCAGGAAACCGGTCGAGAGGATGGTTTCGTTCCCGGAGCTGTAGCGGAAGGCATACTGCGACTTTTGGGACTGGATGTAATCTCCACGGACGGTCAAGCCCTGGCGATCCTGCGGCCCGCTGGTGCCGTACGCGTAGTTCGCGACTTGTTTTCCGTTTGAGTAGAATGGCTGCGTGCTTGTCCCCAGGTATTTCTCCAACGCCGTGGACTGCGACGCGATTCTGCCTGGAGGAATGGTGTTGTTAGGAAAAGGCGTCTTTCCGAAGCCGTTGACGTCTCCGGTCGCCGGATCGTAGATGGTGACCGGAGTTCCGGCGGCGGTGGTGAAGCCCGTGAAATTTCCACCTGCTATGGCTGGGGAGGGCACAGTTGCAGAGCCCTGACCAATTTGGCGGATCTTCCTCCACTCGTCGTCGACCATGAAGAAGAATTTGTCTCTGCCATCGTAGAGTTTGGGAATTCTGATGGCGCCGTCGAGTTCGAACCCATAGTCGTTCCACTTGAAGGGGTATACCTTGGCAGGAGCAGCGTTGTAGGGGAACCAGTAGGGATTTGCGTCCGCAGTGTTGTTGCGGATGAAATCGTACATGCTGCCGTGGTAGGTGTTGGTGCCGCTTTTGCTGAGCACGTTCACCTGTGATGCCTCGTGGCCGAACTCAGCCGGATAGACGCCCGTCTGGACCTTGAACTCCTGGATGCCGTCCAGTGAGGGCAGGCCGACATATGTGACGAAGTCAGGATCGGTATTGTTCAAACCGTCGAGGGTGTAATAGTTCCACATGATGCGTTGGCCGCCGACCGAGATGGACTGGCTGCCGCGATCGCCGCCGAGGCGGCTGCCTGCCTGGCCAGCGGCAGGAGAAAGCGTGTTGGCGTTGGACGAAAGAGCTACCAGGCTCAGATAGTTTCTGCCGTTCAGCGGCAGCTCGTTTACGGCCGCATTCTCGATCACGGTGCCGATCGTAGCGTTTTCAGCCTGAAGAAGAGCGCCTGTGGCTTCAACCGTGACCGTTGCGGTCACCGCTCCTACCTGCATCGTGAAGTCCTGGCGCAGCGATTGCTGCACCTGCAGCTCCAGGGCTTCGCTGGTTTCGGTCTTGAAGCCCGTGTGTGTCACCTGAACCTTGTAGATTGCGGGTGGAACGTCGGGAAATGTGTAATCGCCTGCACCGGTGGTGACCGTGGAGCGTTCCGCGCTGGTACCCACATTGGTTAGCGTGACGTTCGCATTCGGAATCACAGCGCCCGTCGTATCGGCGACGTGGCCGGAAATTACGCCGGCGGTCTGCGCAGACAGGCTGGCAGACGAGAACATCACGAGAAACAACACCAGGACGCAGCAGGCGATGAATGCACTGCATCGGCCAAGCAAGGTGAAGGTTCTGTGTACGATCTGTGTGCGACCGAGTAATTCCTCGGTGGCGTGGGAACTGGAGACGAGAAATGGGGCGATGCGCCCATTTCCTGATGCATCACTGGCATAATTGTTCAACATGGTCGACCTTACCCTCCTGCTGCTTTGAGCAGCCTCGTTCGAATTTGTTAAGAACCCAACCCACACCATTCAACCGGGGAAGCTGAATCGCGTGGGCCTACGACTCCTTTCATTGATGGGGGGCAATTTGGGGTCCGTGAAACTTCCAGGACCGACGCCGAACCATCCTTACGGCGTCGGCCCTGAGGTTCTATGCGATCCTTTGAATCCGTTGAATCTCATCAGGCCTTGCCACCCCTCCTCCTTCGGGCGCAGGAATTCGATCCCCGCCACGCTTGCGTTTCAATCTCCGGATTGTGCGCTCGATGTGTTCCTCCATGAGGGTTTCCGCCAGCGGTACGTCCCGGTTCTTGATGGCATTCAGGATCTTCCGGTGGTAGTACAGTCCGTCCCTGGGGCCGAGCGATTCCACGATGCCATACATCGAGACCTTCAGAATGTCTGTGATGACGGCGTTCACCTTCATGACGATAGGGTTTCCCGTCGCCTTTGCCACAAGAAGATGGAAGCTCAGGTCCGCTTCAGCGAAGGCGCGCGGATCGTTCCTATGTTCCTCCATGGCTCGGAGAGCGCGCTCCAATTCCTCTATCTCCGCACTTCCAGCTCGCTTTACCGCAAGGGACACATTTCCTTTCTCCGCGATCTTCCTGTATTCCAGGACGTGGAGGATGTCCAGCTTATCGAGGGCGAGCAGGGGAAGAAGGGGATTGAGGAAGATCTCCCCGGTGTATTCGCGCACGTATGTGCCCCCGCCGTGCCTTGTCTCCAATAGTCCTAGGGACGCAAGCATATGCAGGGCCTCCCTGATCGAGACGCGGCTCACTCCAAGCGTCTCGGCAAGGGCGTTCTCCGAGGGAATCTTCGCGCCGGGTGGCCATGTGTGGTCCATGATCCGGTCCCGGATCTGCGCGAAAACCTGATTCTTTACGCCGGCGCGCTGCACACGGGTTAGGTGAATCTTCTTCATTAAAAAGTTGTAGGACATGTTACATGTCCAAATGAAAAACTGACAAGCCCTATTTTTCGAACTATATTTATCGGAAGTTTCGATGCTCGCTTCGGGGTTCTGTCGATTGTAGCCAGGAACTGGCGCCCTCTACGTCGGTTTCCGCAAGCCCTTAATCCGTGAATGGCCGTCTTTCAGAAGCTCCTCGATCAGTGGCCTGGGCGCGGGCGAATGGTCCTCATTCTCTTTCAGCCGCCCGGATCCCGGCATTACCGGTATCTGGCCCACGGGGGCCGGCCCGTTGATGCTCACCTTGGCTGAGTTGAGCAGTCTTCCGTTGGCGAGGCCTCCTACCATGCCGTAACCCCCCCGTCTATAGGGATAGCTGCCCCGTTGACGAACGAGGCTTCGTCGCTGGCGAGATAGACCAACGCGTTGGCGACGTCGGCTGTGCTGGCGAGTCTTCCCAGAGGCACTTCACCGAGTCTCTCGGCCCGGCGCTCGGGGTCCTTTAACATGGTCTGCACCAAGGCGGTCTCCACCGTACTGGGGTGGACGGAGTTGCAGCGGATATTGTCCTTCGCGTATCTCACGGCCACCGATTTCGTGAGCAGGGTGAGCGCGCCCTTGGTCGTTGTGTAAGTCTCGTTGGTGTACTTGTGGCCTATCAGGCCGCATACCGAGGACACGTTGAGAATGACGCCTCCGCCGCCGGCCCTCATGATCGGCAGGCAGTGCTTGATGCCGAGAAACGGCCCCTTGACGTTGACCGCCATCATGGCGTCGAAGGACTCCACGGGCATTTCCTCGATGTCTTTCCTGACGTTGATGCCGGCGCTGTTCACGAGGATGTCGAGGCGTCCGTTGCGCGCAATCACGGTAGACAGTGCAACCTTCCAGCTTTCTTCCGAAGTAACATCAAGCCGTACGAAGACCGCTCCCAGGGACGCGGCCGTCTTTTCCCCCTCCGCGCAGTTCACATCGGCCACGAAGACCGAAGCGTCCTCCTGCCGAAAGCTCCGCGCCACCTCGGCACCAATGCCTCCCGCGCCGCCCGTGATCAGAGCGGTCTTGCCCGAAAGACGCATCTTGCTCACTTGGCACTTCCTTTGCGGACCTTGACCCCCGCCATTTTCTCGTAGAACTGGATCAGGCCAGCGTGGTCTTCGCCCTGCTTTCCATCGACCTTGAGAGCCTGCATCATCTCCATGACCTGGCTTGTAAGTGGAATCGGAACGCTGGTTTCATGCGCCGTATCGAGCGCGTTCTGAAGGTCCTTGATGTGCAGCTCGATTCTGAATCCCGGCTTGTAGTTTCCTTCGAGGACCATGGGAGCCTTGGCATTGAGGACGGTGCTTCCCGCCAGACCGCCCTTGATCGCATTAAAGACCCGTTCGGGATCTACTCCGGCCTTGGTTGCGAGAACGAATGCCTCGGACATGGCAGCGATGTTCAAAGCGACGATGATCTGGTTGGAGAGCTTGGTTACGTTGCCCGCGCCGATGTCTCCGCAAAGCACCGCGCTCGCGCCCATCTTCAGCAAGACGGGTTTCACCTGTTCGAAGATGGCTTCCTTGCCGCCCACCATGATGGCGAGTGTCCCATCGACGGCCTTGGGCTCACCGCCGGACACCGGAGCGTCGAGCATCTCGACTCTGTTTTTGGCGAGTTCGGCGGCCACCTCGCGGCTGGCAAGGGGCGCGATGGAACTCATGTCGACGAGAATGCTGCCCGGCCTGGCTCCCTCGATCACACCGTCCTTGCCCAACACTGCCTGCTTCACATGCGGCGAATTCGGCAGCATGGTAATGATGAGTTCGCTCCGCGAAGCTACGTCTTTTGGAGACGCGCCTTGCGCCGCGCCGATTGCAACCAGCTCTTTCACGGACGCATCGAGAATGTCGTACACGATGAGCGTGTAGCCGGCCTTGACGAGGTTTTTCGCCATGGGCTTGCCCATGATGCCTAGTCCTATAAACCCGATATTCATTTCTTGCCTCCTCCCAAGAGAGTTTTCGCTGCATCGGCAATGGCGTCTGAAGTCAAGCCGAAATGCGCGAGCAGTGCGTCGTAGTTCTCCGCCGAAATGCCGAAGCTGTCGGGCACGCCCACGAACTCCACGGGCGCGTGATGGACGCCGCGAAGCGCCTCCACTACGGCGGAACCGAGCCCGCCGATCACGGAGTGCTCTTCGGCCGTCAGGATGGCCTTCATCCCCTCCGCATGTTGAATCACCGCTTCGCGATCGAGCGGTTTGATGGTGCTTACGTCGAGCACGCGCACCCCGATTCCCTCCGCCGCCAGCGCCTCTGCTGCTGCCAACGATCGCGACACCATGATTCCCGAAGCGAAAATAGCCACGTCGCTCCCGTCCCGGAGCTTGGTCACTTTACCGATGGAGTACGGCTGATCGGCCGGGTAGACGAACGGCAGATCGTTCCTGTTGATCCTGATGTACACGGGCCCGGGCCAATCCAGAACGCAGTCCATCATCTTCTCTACTTCGATGGAATCGGCGGGGCACAGCACCGTCATATTGGGCAGGGCTCGCATCAGGGCGACATCCTCGATGCCCTGGTGGGTCTTGCCATCGCCAAAGTCGGAAAGTCCGGCGCTGGACCCGCAGATCCGGACAGGAAGACTCGGAATGCAGATCGAATTGCGAAGCTGATCGTAGTCTCTGCCGGCGGCAAACACCGCAAACGAATGAATGAACGGAATCATTCCCGTCAGGGCAAATCCCGCTGCGGTCGAAGCCATGTTCTGTTCCGCGATTCCCATCTGGAAGTAGCGCTCGGGAAACTCTACTTGAAACATCACCGACTGCGTCGATTTCCCCAAGTCGGCTTCCAGAGCCACAACCCGCTCATCCCTTTTCCCAAGCCGCACCAGGCTGGCGCCATATGCGCTCCTCAAATTCGGCGAAGTCATTGCAGCCTCCTTCGGGATTCACCGATTTCGCTGAGCGCTTGATCGTATTGCTCCTGCGTCATTACGCCGTTGTGGAAGGCCGCCGTATTCTCGGCGAATGAAACACCCTTGCCCTTGATGGTTTCCGCCACAATCACGGTGGGGGCCCCCTTCATCGCCGCAGCCCGATCGAGTGCATCGAGTACCGCACCTACATCGTGGCCGTCCGCGGTCAAAACGTTCCATCCAAACGCCCGCCACTTGTCCGCAAGGCAGGGAATGTCGAAGATGTCCCGGGTCGGACCGGTCGCCTGGATCTTGTTGCGATCCAGAATGGCGGTAAGGGCATCCACTTTGTAGCGCGCAGCGGCCATCGCCGCTTCCCAAAGTTGACCTTCGGCGAGCTCGCCGTCGCCCATGATCACGTACACACGCGAGGGACAGTTCTTGAGGCGCAGCGCGAGAGCTATGCCCACGCCGATCGAAAGCCCTTGTCCGAGCGAACCCGTTACCGCCTCCATGCCAGGCGTCATCATGTCGGGATGCCCTTGCAGTTTGCCCGCCAGGGTTTTCACCTTGCCAATCTCTTCCCGCGGAACCACCCCCATTTCCACCAGGGCCGCATATTGAATGAGAACGGAATGTCCCTTACTGAGAAGAAAACGGTCCCGGCACGGATCACCCAGCGCCTTGGGATCGAAGCGCATTCTTGCGAAGTACAAGGCCGCCACGATCTCGGCGAGAGAACACGAACCGCCCAGGTGTCCTGCCCTTCCGACGCCGATCATCCTCACGACGTCGGCCCTTAGGTCCCATGCGATCTTTTGAATCCGCTGAATCTCCTCAGACCTGGCCATCTCACTTCCTTCCGGAGTGGGGTTTTCGATCCACGCCGCGCTTGCGTTTCAGTCTCCGAATCGTGCGCTCGATGTGCTCCTCCATAAGGGTTTCCGCCAGCGCTCCGTCCCGGGCCTTGATTGCATCCAGGATCTTCCGGTGGTAGTACAGTCCGTCCCTGGGGCCGAGCGATTCCACGATGCCATACATCGAGACCTTCAGTATGTCCGTGATCACGGTATTCACTTTCATGATGACGGGGTTTCCCGTGGCCTTGGCCACCACGAGATGGAAGCTCAGGTCTGCTTCGGCGAAGGCGCGCGAATCATTCTTGTGTTCCACCATGGCCTGGTAAGCGCTCTCCAATTCCTCTATCTCCGCGCTTCCTGCGCGTTTCATTACGAGGGACACAATTCCCTTCTCCATGATCTTCCTGTATTCGAGGACGTGGAGGATGTCCGGCTTATCGAGAACGAGCACGGGAAGAAGGGGATTGAGGAAGATCTCCCCGGTGTATTCGCGCACGTACGTGCCCCCGCCATGCCTTGTCTCCAATAGCCCCAGTGACGCGAGCATATGCAGGGCCTCCCTGATCGAGACGCGGCTCACTCCGAGCACCTCGGCAAGGGCGTTCTCCGAGGGGATCCTCGCGCCCGGCGGCCACGTCTGCTCCATGATCCGGTCCCGAAGTTGCTCGAAGACCTGATCTTTCACACCGGCGCGCTTAATACGAGTAAAGCGGGGCTTGTCCATAAAAGTTGTAGGACATCTTACGAATCCAAACGGAAATCGTCAAGCCCTTTTTCTAAGACCTTTGTTCTAAACCGGCGCCGTCAAGGCGCTTTTGCAGGTGCGCGGGGGGGGACCCTCGATTCCGGGCTGAATCTCTGGAAGGTGGGGGGCTGTGCTCTTGGCGATGGAAACTGTCGCGTTGGTCTTGCAGTTTGCGTCAACGGGCGTACAATTGCCGCGAATTTGTTCTCGAAATGGAGACTCTTGCGAAAGAATCAAACCAACTCCGTGGAGGCAAAATGAATTCCAACAATCCGGCCCCTTGCCCCATCCTTGCGCGTCTTTTCTCGCGCAAGGGCGGGAAGCCCACACCCTCCTCCTGGCTCGGGCCAATCTTTCTTTTCGCACTTCTCGCCGCGTCCCTCTCGTTCGCCGCCCAGACCCCCTTCGAGACTCCCGGCTGGACCAAACCCTTTCCTCCCTTCCGCATCGCCGGCAATCTCTACTATGTCGGCAGCGAAGACCTCGCCTCCTATCTCCTCGTCACGCCCCAGGGCGACATCCTCATCAATAGCAACCTAGAATCCAGCGTGCCCCTCATCAAGCAGAGCATCGAGGCCCTCGGCTTCCATCTCAGCGACGTGAAGATCCTGCTCATCAGCCACGCCCACTACGACCACTGCGCGGGCAGCGCTCGCATCCTTGAGCTCACCGGAGCCAAATACTATGTCATGGACGCCGACGTTTCCGTCGTCGAGTCCGGCGGCAAAACCGACTTCCAATACGGCGACCAAGCCGACATGCACTTTCCGGCCACCCATGTCGACCGCATCCTGCACGACGGCGACACGGTGTCCCTTGGCGGAACAGTCCTCACCGCCCACCTCACCCCCGCCCACACCAAGGGAACCACCACCTGGACCCTCGACGAAACCGAATCCGGCCGCACCCTCCACACCGTCATCGTCGGCAGCCCCAACGTCAATGCGGGCTACAAGCTCGTCGGCAACAAGACCTACCCCCGTATCGCCGAGGACTACAAGCACGGCTTCGCAGTCCTCAATTCTCTGCCATGCGACATCTTCCTCGGCGCCCATGGCGGCTATTTCGATCTGACCGCCAAGTACTCCCGCTGGAAGGCCGGCGACCGCAACGCCTTCATCGATCCGGCCGGCTACAAGGCTTACATTGCCGATCGCGAGCATGCTTTCCAAACCGAGTTGCACCGCCAGCAGGCCGGAACGCACTAGGACCGTCCCCCCCGGCCAAGCTCCTTCCCGCCATACACCCGCGCGTCCCGCGAGCTATGCATTTTCAAAGCCCGCGCATGTTAAGCCGAAATAAGTGATGTGCATATAATGGGACCCTATGCTCAACGAACCGGTTCATCGTGTGCCAGAGCCCAGGAAAGATTTGCGCCGCCGCTGGGTTTATTTGATGCCGGTGGTCTTTATTACGTACAGCCTGGCGTATCTGGGCCGCTCGAATTTCGGTTTTGGAGCTGCGGCGGGGCTAGCCGCGAGCCTTCACATCACCGAATCGCGGGCAGCATTCCTGGGGTCGGTCTTTTTTGTCGGCTATTTTGTCTTCCAGGTTCCCGCAGCCTCGTATGCCAGGCGCAAGAGCGCAATGAAGCTCATATTTTTTGCGCTCCTGAGCTGGGGAATACTGTCCGGGCTAACCGGGGTGATCAGAGACTACTGGCTGTTGGTGGTGGACCGAACGCTGTTAGGCGTGGCAGAGAGCCTGATCTTTCCGTCGATGTTGATCCTTCTGACCCGTTGGTTTACATGCCAGGAACGGTCTCGAGCGAATGCGATTTTGATTCTTGGCAATCCGGTGACCGTGATGTGGATGGCGGCCGTGACCGGCTACCTGATCAAGGCCGCCGGTTGGCAGATGACCTTTATCCTGGAAGGCATTCCGTCCGTGGTTTGGGCGTTCGTGTGGATTTTGATCGCGCGCGACAGGCCTCGCGAGGCGGGATGGCTGAGCAAAGAGAGCAGCCTGCAGCTTGAAGCCGCGCTGGAGGCCGAGCAGACCGAGTTGCCGCAGTATGGGAGCTTTGCCGATGCATTGCGGGTTCCTGCCGTAATTCTGCTTTGCGTGCAGTATTTCTTTTGGAGTTTTGGCGTCTACGGGCTGGTGTTATGGATACCGGAGATGATCCGGTCGGGCTCAACGCGCGGGATCGAGACGGTTGGGCTGCTGAGCGCGCCGCCATTCCTGCTGGCTGTAATTCTCATGATTCTAGTTGGGTATTCTTCTGATCGGATGCTGAATCGCAAGCTCTTTGTGTGGCCATTTCTGTGCGTCTCGGGGGTTGCGTTGTTCGTTTCGTTCGCCTCGGCAGGGCAGAACTTCTGGATCGGGTACATCGCATTAGTGATCGCCGGCGGCACCATGTATGCGCCATACGGTCCGTTCTTCTCGATCGTGCCGGAGATGCTGCCCAACAATGTGGCCGGCGAGGTATTCGCACTGATCAATAGCTTTGGCGCGTTGGGCGGGTTTGCAGGCACATGGCTGGTTGGCGTGCTGCAGGCCGTTACCGGCAATGCGCGCGGAAGCTATTTTGTGATGTCGGCATCGCTCATGGTTTCTGGAGTCATCATCCTGGGCCTGAAGACGAGGCGGCCCACGGGAACTTCGTGACCGCAGCAGTCAGGCTACTCACCGTTTTGAGGAGGATCCGTGAAAAGAACTCTGCTGTCTATTATTGTGTTCTGCCTCTGTCCCGCGGCCCTCGCCACATCGGTCATTGCCACGCGTCCTGACGATCCCAAGGCCATTTATCTCGACGCTCCAGCCGCCACCGCCGACAGCTCCGTCGCGCTCCAATCCGCCATCGACAAGGCAGGCGCAGGCCGCGAAGGCATCGTCTTCATCTCCGAGGGCCGGTACATGCTTACGCGCACCATCTACCTGTGGCCCGGCGTGCGCCTCATCGGCTACGGCGCCACGCGCCCCGTCTTCGTGCTGCCGCCCCACACTCCCGGCTTCCAGAAGGGCATGGGTGTGCTGGTCATGTTCACCGGACTCGGGCCCAACGGACCCATTCGCGCCGCCGGCCCCATCCCGTTCCCGCCGCCCGGTTCCGTTCCGCCGAACAATAACATCGCCGACGCCAACCAGAACACGTTTTACTCGGCGATGACGAACATCGACATCGAAATCGGCGACGGCAACCCCACCGCGGTGGCTGTTCGCTTCCACGTAGCACAGCATGCCTTCCTCACGCACATGGACTTCCGCACCGGCTCCGGTCTCGCCGCCATCTACATGGTGGGCAACGAGGCCGAGGATCTGCACTTCTACGGCGGCCGCTACGGCGTCCTTACCGAACAAACTTCGCCCGGCTGGCAGTTCACGCTGATCGACTCAACCTTCGAAGAGCAGCGCGATTCCGCCATCCGCGAGCACGCAGCCGGCCTCACGCTCATCCGCGACAGCTTCCGCAATGTGCCGACGGCTATCGATATCGATCCTGGTTATCCCGACCAGCTTTGGGTGAAGGACTCGCGCTTCGAGAACATCGGCGGCCCCGTGATCGTCATCGGCCTCGAGCAGAGCCCCCTCACCGAGATCGGCTTTGAGAATGCGATTCTGAAGAACGCGCCGATCTTCGCCAGGCTACGCGAAAGTGGCAAGACCGTTCCCGGCAAGGGCGCGATCTATCAAGTTAAAGCCTTCAACTACGGCCTCATCGTTCCCGGCGAAGGCCGGATGGGCGCCATCGGCATGCAGTATGCAGCTGCACCGCTCACCTCGATGCCCGCGATGCAGCCGCCTGCGATCCACTCCCTGCCGTCCAGCAGCGAATGGGTCAACGTGCACACTCTGGGCGTCAAAGGCGACGGCGCCACAGACGACACCGCTGCCCTCAAGCAGGCGATCGACGCGCATCGCGTGCTCTACTTCCCCAGCGGCCATTACGTGGTGCGCGACACGCTTACGCTCAAGCCCGACACCGTCCTCATCGGACTTCATCCCACGCTCACCCAGATCGATCTGCTCGACGAAACTCCCGGCTTCCAGGGCGTTGGCGCACCCAAAGCAGTGATCCTTGCCCCGCCGGGCGGCGCGAACATCCTCAGCGGGATCGGCATGTTCACGGGAGGCATCAATCCGCGCGCCGTAGCCGTACTATGGAAGGCGGGCGAACAGTCGCTCATCGATGACGTGCGCTTCCTCGGCGGCCACGGCAGCGGCTTCAGCCCCTACAACAACAACCACACCGCCGACCCCGATCTGAGCAAGCGCTGGGACGGCCAGTATCCTAGCCTCTGGATCGCCGACGGCGGCGGCGGCGTCTTCGCCGACATCTGGACGCCCAACACCTTCGCCCAGGCCGGCTTTCTGGTCTCCAACACCAAAACGCCCGGCCACGTCTACGAGCTCTCGAACGAACACCACGTGCGCAACGAGATCAAGTTCGACCACGTCGAGAACTGGGACATCAACGCCCCGCAGACCGAAGAAGAAGCCGGCGAGAGTCCCGAGTCGCTCTCGCTCGAAATCGACTTCTGCCGCAATCTCACCTTCGCCAACTACCACGCCTATCGGGTCACGCGTTCGCGCGCGCCGTTTCCCGCCGCCGTCCGCGTCTATCACTCATCGGAGATTCACTTCCGCAATGTCCACGTCAACGCCGAGAGCGGCTACCCCATTTGCGACAACAACGGCTGCGGCACCTTCCTGCGCGTGAGCAAATTCCCCTACGAAAACGCGATTGAAGACGTCATGCATCACCGCGATGTCCGCGAGCGCGAGTTCGCTGTCCTGGACATCCCAGGCCATCCGCTTCCACCTCCGGCGGCTGACACATCCGCAATCCTCGCTCCCGGGGCAACCGTGAAGAAATTGGAAGACGGGTTCTTCTCCATCTCCGGTGCGGCCGTGGACGCGGCGGGCAAGCTCTATTTCGTCGATCACCACAACCAGCGCATCTACTCTTGGTCAGAGCGAGAAGGCCTCGCCGTGGAGCGCGACAATCCCCTCGACCCCGTCAACCTCGCCTTCGACAAGTCAGGTAACCTGCTTGTCCTCTCCTCCGCCGGCCCGGAAGGCACGGTCTACACTTTCAAGGCCGGAAGCCCGGCGGAAGAACTCACCGTCCTCGCGCCCCAGCCTGCGCAGCCTCACGCCGGCGCGTCCGTCATCCTGCCTGTCAACTGGTGGAACAACGGCGAGTTCAAAGACCAGCTCAATCTGGATACGCTGCGGTTTACGACGCTGGCGGAGATGTTCGCGGTGGATGCGACCACGCCGCGGACGCGTGAGTACGTGTCGGCGGATGGAAGTGTATTCCTGCCCGCTGGCCGCGTCTTCCAGCAAGGTCCCGCAAACGATACCTCCGGCTGGCGTTTCAGCGACAATCTCGACACCTACGGTTTCCTCATCGCCGAGCCGGGCCAGCGCGTTTATGTCAGCAGCGAATCGGAAGACATCACGTACAGCGCCAAAGTGAACTCCGACGGCACGCTCACCGACCTCAAACCCTTCGCCCAGCGCGGCGGCGAGAGTGTCGCCGTCGATGGCCATGGCAATGTCTATGTCGCCAACGGCCAGATCTTCGTCTTCTCTCCCTCGGGCAAGCAGATTGCGGAGATCGACGTTCCCGAGCGCCCGCTGCAACTCGTCTTCGGCGGCCCGGACCGCAAAACACTCTTCATTCTCGCGCACCACGCGCTCTTCGCCGCCCAGGTGCGTTGATGAACGGCGATCGCTCTCGTCCTAAACGGAGGCAATATCGAATTCGTAGAGGCTGACGCTAACGGGTGGAACGGTCTCCGGAAGTCCATTTTGCGCAGTCTCAACGATTTTGACGGCGGGCTCTTTGCCCACTTCATTGGTGGAGCTCACACTGGGCGGCGCAATCTGGTACAGCTTGCCCTGACTGTGCAGCTTGACGCCGCTGATCTTCGGCGTAAGCGTGTGGCTTTCTTCCGTGGGGTTGACCACAGAAATGAGGAACTTCTTGCGATCGCTGGAGAACGCCGCGAGAACATCCAAAGGATAGGTCGGGCTTCCCGTGGGCTTTGTACCCCTGTCGACAAACGGTGTGCCGGGCACCAACGGCTGGGGCGAATCCCCGTCGACCGCAACGGGAAGAGCGTTGATATAGTGAGTCTGCATCAACTTCATCACTACGCCCTCCGCCGCAAAGCCCACAGCCTCGCCGGTGTGGTCGGTCAACAAGCGCAATCCTCCCGTCGCACAGCTGGCCGCAATCATATCGGAGTGACGGAACATTTCGTGCAGGCAAAGTGCGTAGGAGAGCGGCATCAGCATTCCGGATTGCCGCATGAAGCCTCCGCCTCCATTGCCCGACGCCGAGCGGAGACGATTGCCCCATTCATCGAAGATGAATTTGATGTTCTTTTCTTTCAACCACGGCATCTTCTCGACATACTTGTCCCATGCCTCAAAGGCTTCGCCGATGCGGTTGGCCAGCCTCCGGGCTTTGAACTGCAGCGGATCGTGGACATCCACAAAGAGCTGTTTCTCAGCATCGAATGCCAGGTCAGGATAGGCGTAGGTATGCTCGGAGAGAAAATCGATGTTGTCCGCGCATTTTTCCAGAAGCCAGCCGTCCCAGTCATACACACTGCCGAACTCATAGGGCAGCGTTTCAGTAATTGGCGGCTCCCAGATGCTGGGGAAGAAATTGTTTTTCTTCTCCGCGCCGCCTATGGATTTCTCGCAGATGCTCGCCCCGGACACCGTCACCTTGATGCTCGGGTCCACGTTCTTCATGGCCTCGACGATGTAATTGTGCTTGACCCAATACTGGTCCAGCGACATGTGGCCGTACTGCCAGGGACCGTACATCTCGTTGCCGATGGTCCAGTAGCGGACATTGAGAGGCGCGGGATGGCCGTTCTCCGCCCGCATTCTGCCCATGCGCGTCGCGACGGAGCCATTGCAATACTCCACTTCCTCGGCCGCCTCGCGCGCCGAACCGAATCCGCTGTCGATGGTTAAATCGGGCTCGGCTCCGACCAGCCGGCAGAGGGCGATGAACTCATGAAGGCCGACATCGTTCGACTCCACCATGTCGGACCACATCGGTTGCACACGCGGCGGGCGCTTATCCCGATCGCCAACACCGTCACGCCAGTCGTAAGCGGAGACGAAGTTGCCGCCGGGCCACTTGAACATTTTGAATCCTTCTTCCTTGAAGAGCCGAATCATGCCGGCGTGAAATCCCTGCACATTGTCGGCAGGCATCAGCGAAGCGGTCCCGATGTGAAACGTGCCGCTGCCGGTACCCAGGATTTCCAGGCGCGCACCGTCGCTGTCGGCCGTGGGAGTGAACTGCAACGGGAATTTCCGGTACTCGTGCGACAGCGCTGGGATGGTGATGGTTTGGGAGTCGCCGGCGCCAGGCCCCCAAACCAGGCGAACCACAACTTTGGCGCCGGAATCGCCGGCAAGATAAATGCGGCCCTGGTAAGACTTGCCGCCGCCCAGGCGCAATTTGGATTGCTGAATGCCGTGGGGCTCGGAGCCGTCAAGCTTAATGCGCGGGCTGTGCTTGCCTACAAACGGCAGCACGGTGTCCATTTCGACAGTTCCTTCCGGCCCCACCGGCTTGAATGGCTCGCCCAGAAAGCGGCGGAAAAAGGAATTCGTGGGCGCCGCAATTGCACTGGTAATCGGGTGGGCGAATTTCCTGTCGGTCAGCATCTCGGCCCACACTCCTGTGGTCGCCGGCTCCATGTACCCTCCGAAAATCATCGGGTTCACCGGCCCACTGCTCTTCGATGCATCGATTGCGACCTGGAGGTTTTCTGCCGTAGCGGCGAAGGCCGTCATCTCTTGTCGCCAAATGGCGGCGCCTGCAGCTGAAGCCACTAAGAATTCACGTCGATTCATGGGCATCTCACATCTCCTTGTGTCTTGCTTGATTCGCACCTTCACAGAGCGCTCAATTTGGACCGGAACAACTTCAACAAAGAAACTACCACACAGGCGCAGAGGAACTTATTTTCCTCTCCCCTTATCGCCAAGCGGGGCCTGCCACTCTGCAGCGGTGGTATGATTCGGTTTCCACATCGCGTTCCTGAATTGGCCCCTGGTTCGGCGACGCAGCCGAGCGCATTTTTCTTAGGAGGGACTTCATGAGCAGCGTTCTCCGCTCACTTTTGTTTTTCCTCGTGGCCTCGACCCCGCTCTTTTCTGCCGACCCTTCGCTCTGGTATCGACACCCGGCCCAAAGCTGGGGCGATGCACTCCCCGTCGGCAATGGCAGACTGGGCGGCATGGTTTTTGGAGGTATCGCAAAAGAGCGCATCCAACTGAACGAAGACACGGTCTGGAACGGCAAGAAGCGGGATCGCATCAATCCTGAGGCGCTCAAGGCCTTGCCGGAAGTCCGCCACTTGCTCTTCGAGGGCAAACCCCGCGAGGCGGAGGCTCTTGAGGATGAGGCGCTCCTGGGCATCCCGAATCGCCAGCCTCCGTATCAGCCGCTGGGGGATCTAAACATCGAGTTCTCCGGCCAGGAGAATGCTGCCGATTACCGGCGCGAGTTAAACCTGGCGACAGGAATCGTGCGCATCAATTACCGCATTGGTGATGCGACCTGTACGCGCGAAGTGTTTGCTTCTGCGCCGGACCAGGTGTTGGTCATCCACATGGCCTGCGACAAACCGAGCCTTTTGTCGTTTCACGCAACGCTGACGCGCTCGCAGGATAGCCAGACCACCGTTGCCGCACCCGATCGCGTGATCCTGCAAGGCGAGGCGATTGCGCACACCAATTTCTGGATCTCCCCGCGCTTAACTCCCGAGAAGCTGAAGGCCGAGCAAGACCAGCTCGAAGCGACCGGTGTGAAATTCCGCGCCGTCCTGCGCGCGGTGAACGAAGGCGGCCAGGTGAATGTTTCCGGCAGCGACGTGATTGTTTCCAACGCCAATCGAGCGACCCTTCTCGTGGTCGCCGGGACGGATTATCGCGGTGGCGATCCGGCTTCCATTTGTGCCCAGTACCTGCTTCACGCTGCCAAGCCGTACTCCGCGCTCAAAACCAGGCACATGGCCGATTATGAGAAGCTCTTCCGCCGCGTGGAGTTGGAACTGGTGCCGCCGGCCGCCGATCCCTCGATCGAGACCCTTCCTATTGACGAGCGTCTGGCCCGGGTGAAGAAAGGCGAGGATGATCCCGGCCTCGCCGCACTGTACTTCCAATTCGGCCGGTATCTGCTGATGGGGAGCAGCCGTCCAGGCACCACGGCGGCCAACCTGCAGGGCATCTGGAACGAAAGCATGGCTCCGCCATGGGACAGTAAATACACCACCAACATCAATCTCGAGATGAACTACTGGCCGGCCGAGGTCGGCAACCTGGCGGAAACGACCGGGCCTCTCTTCGACCTGGTCAACATGTCGCTCGAAAGTGGCCGCCGCACGGCCCGCCAGATGTATGGCGCCCGCGGCTTCGCGTTTCATCACAATCTCGATGCATGGGCGGATACCGCGCCCGTCGATTACGCCTATTGCGGCGTTTGGCCAATGGGCGGCGCGTGGCTGGCCCTCCATTTCTGGGAACACTATCAGTATGGAATGGATCGCGTTTTCCTTGGCCGCGAAGCCTATCCCGTCATGAAGGAGGCCTCACAGTTTGTTCTCGACTACCTTATCGATGACGGCAAAGGGCACCTGGTCACCAATCCCTCCTATTCGCCGGAGAACAGCTATCGCATGGCAGATGGAACCGTGGGCCGGCAGACAGTTGGGGCGACGATGGATTACGAGATCATTTACACCCTCTTCCATGCCATCATGGACGCCTCGAGGATCCTTGGAATCGACGCCGGTTACCGCGCTAAGCTTGAAGCCGCGCTCAAGCGCATCCCGGATCTGAAGATTGGCAAGCACGGTCAATTACAGGAGTGGAGCGAAGACTACGACGAAAACGAGCCGGGAGTGGGCCACATCTCGCATCTGTTCGCGCTGTTTCCCGCCGATGAGATCACGCTACGAGGCACGCCTGACCTTGCAAAGGCAGCGCGTATATCGCTAGAGCGGAGGGTGGAGAATGGCGCCGGTAAAAGCGGCTGGCCCGCGGCGTGGTATGTGAACCTTTGGGCGAGACTGGAGGACGGCGACCGCGCCGATCAGCACATCCAATACATCCTCAAAACGTCGTCCGAAAGCCTGCTGAATGCCAATCGCCGATTCTTCCAAATCGACGCCAACTTCGGCGCAGCTTCCGGCATCGCCGAAATGCTATTGCAAAGCCACTCCGGAGTCATCGCATTTCTGCCGGCATTACCGTCGGCCTGGCCGGAAGGCCACTTTCGCGGATTGCGCGCTCGCGGAGACATGGAAGTAGACGCATCCTGGAAGGCTGGCCGGGCCATCTCTGGAGCGCTGCGGCCGGGAGTCGCGGGCGTGTTCGAACTCCGGCCGCCGCATGGCCAGCGCATCGCCAGAATTCAATCGGCTGGCCGAACTGTGCCAGCGACTGAATCCGGCGGCGTGTGGAAGGTCCGCCTCGAACCACACCGGGAATACGAAATCGCGTTTGAATAAGGGGAACATCGTAACCCGGGTCGGGAAGGCTCTTTTCCACAGAGCTACCTGAAAAGTCTTGGTGCAAAGTCAGCCAGGGCCCGCCGCCACGAAAGCCACTCATGCGCGGTGCCGGGAGACTCAAAGTACACGTTGTTGATGCCGGCCTGGGTCAGTTCATCGCTGAACTGTTTTACGCGCGGCCCTTCCACTGAGCCAGTGGACAAAAACAGCAGCTTGACCTGTTTGTTGAATGCCGCCGCATCCGCAAATGCGCCACTGCAACTGGTCTTTGGGTCGAATGCGCCGCCGCCGAAGCCGCCGCAATTGCCGCTGAACCCGCCCAGGTAGGCAAACTTATCGAGGTTTTGAAGTCCGGTGGTGAAGGTCTGCATTCCGCCCATCGAAAGACCGGCCATGGCCCGGTTTTCGCGGCCCGGCGCGACCCTGTAATTCTTCTCGACCATGGGAATCAGATCGGTGAACATCATCTCAGTGAACGTCGTGCTCAGCCGAAACATCGGACGAGCCGGCGCCGCAGCTCCGGCAGGTCGCGGTCCACCAGGACCCGCTGCCGTTGCCGCCGGAGGCGCTCCCGGGGGTGGCTGAGGCTGAGGCACTGCCTGCGTCAGCACACCGCGTGCGTTGTAGATCGTGCCATCCTCGCCGGGCTTCACCGCGTTCAGATTGTCCATCACAATCAGCATCGGCTTGGCTTTGCCCGCGGCAATCAGGTTATCCATGATCTGGTCCACGTGTCCCTGGAAGGTCCAGCCCAGCTCGTTTTCTCCCCAGCCGTGCAGGAGGTAGAGAACCGGGTACTGTGCCTTGGAATTGGTGTCGTAATCGGGAGGCGTGTAGATGAGGCAGCGACGCCACTGCTGCGTCACAGTGGAGAAGTACCACTGATCTCGTACCACGCCGTGGGGTACATCCTTATGGCTGTAGAAATCGGCGTCGGCCGCGGGAATCTCAATTGCGCTGTTCCATGCACCGCTGCCAAAGAATGTCTGGGTCGCTGGATCGGACACAGAGGCCCCATCGATGTTGAGCATGTAGTAATGAAATCCCTCGACCAGCGGCGTGGTCGTGGCGTACCACAGTCCGTCCGCTTCTTTCGTCATATCGAATCCGGCGCCGACGCGAACCTTTACAGCTTGCGCGTTGGGCGCGGCCACGCGGAACATGGCGTGATGATCAGGAAAAACACAGGGGTACGGTGCTCCCGGAATGTTGAGCGACGATGGCTTGCAGTCCGCCGGGGGTTGAGCCCAGCAGACGCCTGCAGCCAGTAGCGCGAAAATGATGGCAGTTTTCATTTGTCTCCTTTTGCGCAAGGGTTAGTCGAGCAAGCGCCAATATGCTGAATGGCCGTGACAAACGCCTATCTTGACGATGGGGCACTTGTACAGTGTTTCTCCGCCAGTGTCAACGGCCGGCCGAAGGGGATTGATGTTGGGCTGAAACCTCGCAGCCGAGTATCTGGACGCCGGAAAAGTCACACGCGTCTGCGATCGCATGCGGTTGAAATGCCGCTTCTCCGGGCAATGCCGGTGCCTTGAGAAGGAAACAAAACACCGGTGAGGCGCAGGGCCGCGACGAACATCAATCCCCTTTGGCCAGCCGTTGATAGAGGGCGGGATCGAACTCTTCCAGGCCGGTGATGCTGTAGAGATGGTTGACTGAAACCCATGGCAGCCAACTGCGGTGGGTTCCAAAACCTCGATTCATTGCCATCCCCCAGTGTTCCTGCTGCCAACCAGGTCCCAGCAGGTCGTAGGTGCGTCCCGGCAGAGCCAGCATGCTCTTGGTGTCGAGTAGAAGGATACGCGCGACATCCAGGTAGTGCGGGTCCTTGGTGTCCTCATACAACCGGGCATAGTCAGGCGCGGCCCAATCCAGGTACTCATCCACGCCGCCAGGCCCGCGCGCTGTAATACCCTGTACGCCCACGGTGGGCACGCCGCGTTTCCAGTTGAGATCGGAGTCGATGACGCCCAGCGGCATGGGCACATTCCAGATCCAGATCCAGCTTTCGGTGTAATTGCCAGCCGCCCTGGCGCGTTCCAGCCACTTAGGATCTCTGGTGGCATCGTAGAGATCCAGAAAGGCCTTCAGGGACAACATGCCGGCTTCCTTGTCGGTGATATTCGGATTGTCGGTGGTGCCACCGACGAATACGCCGCGGCTTCCGTAGTTGTCCCAAACGTAGTCCGCGGCTCTGATCGCAGCATCGAGATAGCGCTTTTGCCCGGTCTCCTGGCTCAATCTCACCAACATCGGCACGGGATTGTAACTGCTGGTTCCGGAGACTTCCAGCACCTTTCCCGTGCCTCCGTGCCAACTCCTTGGGAAGGAGCCATCTTCGCGCTGCTGGGTCAGCAGCCAATCGCCAAACTGCTGGCACCACCGCAGCCAGTCCGTGTGCTCACGCCCATGCTGCTTCTCGCGGCGGTATGCGTCAAGAAGGGTGCGCATGCCCTCCGACGGCCCTCTGAGAGTCATGGTGTCGCCGGCCCAGGAGTCCGCCTTGCCCGTCCAGAGGTTGAAGCCTTCCCCAGCGGGAGGTGACATGGGCACCAAGCGAATAAAACTGTCGATGATCGCCAGTCCATCCTTCCGCATTCTTTGTCCGCGCGCACTCGAATCGCGGTCTCCCTCGATCAGCAATTGATCGGCCGCCTCGATGCCCTTGGAAACGAAACCCATGATCGCCTTCGGCCATTGCTCCAATTCGTTTGCGTTGGGGTCAACATTGACGCCCACGGTGCGAGCCCACGCCGCTAACTCCGCGCTCTTCTCCGGGTTCAGTTCGTGAGCCGTGACCGGCGTGTTGGCTGGCAGGCGGGGTGGCGTCGGGAAGGAATTGCGATAGCGGCTCCAATTGCGATAGGAACCGGGGTTCCCCGTGACGGCATCGAAGAGGAAAGGAATGGCGGCCCGGTCATCGACGGTTAGGACATGATCTGCCAGATGGTCGGTCAGTACGCGGCGGACGACTTCAAGATCCAGGTGCATCGCCGGCGGCTTCAGGGTCTCCCACGCCCAGCGCCACGCATCGCGTTCCATGCCCGGGAAAGATGCGCCCTGCCCAAAGCGAAATGCCACCCGGTAACTCTGCGAGAATCCCGCCTTCACGGGATGATAACGGCGCCGCACAACAGGAGCAGGCGGGGTTTGAAACCCGCGCGTGAATTCGCTGGTCGTGCCGGGGAACCAGAAGCCGAATTCGACGCCGCCATTGGGAACTTCACGCGCGCCAAGAGCGCCAAACTGAATGCGCTCGTCGATCACGGGGGTAGTGGCGGCAGCTGTGCTCTCCGCCCACGTGGTGTCGCCGCGCGGCGCCGTGTCCATCACCGCCGCCCACCGCCCATCGCGAAAGGAAAGCGCGAAGAGCGGCGCGGACAATTCGTCCTCCCGCAGCGCAAAGCGCCTGGCGCGGTAATTCAGAACACCTCCTGGAGAGTTGTCGCCGTCGTAGGTTGGATCGCCGTAGAGAACGCCCGGAGCAAAATAATCCGCGTCCGGCCAGGTGATTTCAGGCGCGGTCACGAGCCGGATCGCTGAATAGAACCCAGCGTTCTCCTCAGTGCCGGTCACGGTCACGGTGCGGCTGAGCGACAACACGTTGCCCGAAATCTGCCACCGGTCGTTGATGACAAATGAGGCCTCGCCCCCACCTTTCACCGTCGCCTTCGCGACCGCTACGCCGGCTTCGATTCGCGCGGACTGGTAGCCGGCGGCAATTTGACGCACGTCGTCGCCGCCGCGATAGACCTCAATCTGCGCGGGCGTCGGTTGTGTCAGGCGCGGAACAGCGTCGCCGGAGATTTCGATGCCCCAGCCGCCGGAGCCGGAGCGAACCAATGCTACCACTGCGCCGTTTTTGAGCCGGCCGAGTTCCATACGATTTGCTGTGCTCGCGACCGACTGCTTCGGCTGCGCCGGCGTCGAAGGCACTATGCACAGCGACGCGACCGTGCCAAGCACTACGGACCGAACCACGAAGGTTGCGGAACGGATCATGATGAGAACTCCTCGCAGACGACGCCCAATTGTAGCTCTCTCGCACTCGTCCCCTCGTCGGCAGCAGGGATCGGAAGATTGCAGATTTTTGCAATAGAGCCCCCGCGAGCTGATCCGGGCCGAGATCGATTCCCGGTGCTTTTGTGATCGTGGATGAGAGCCTTCTTCCTCATTGAGTCGCTTTACAAGTTAGATTGCACGAGATAAGCTGCCAGATTGGCAAACGTTTTCTCGCGGGCTTCGGCTCCTGAACCTGCAGCAGAACACAGTCATGGTTCGTCGCACGCGCAGCAAATCTCTCAAGTGAATTGGCGTTGATGCCTGGCGCATCGCTCCTGGCGGCTGACTGATCGAAGGAGGTTCGAATCCATGAATCCCAGACGTGTTCTTTTCCTGGCCGCTGCTGCGGGTCTCCTGTTTTGGCAGGATTGCAGCACTTTTGCGCAGGGGCCATTTCCCGCACCTCCCGCCCTCAAGCCCTTCCCGTTTGTCAGCCCGTTCTTTGGCGATGATATGGTTCTGCAACGCGGCAAGGTGGATACCATCTGGGGTTGGTCGGAACCTGGGGAACGGGTGCACGTGCAGGTCGGAAACAGGACCGCAACCGGCGTTGCAGACGCGGACCACCGCTGGCAGGTACAGATGCGGCCGCCCAAGACAGGTGGACCCTACACGGTACGGATCATTGGCCGCCAAACGGTGGAGTTGCACAACGTGATGGTGGGCGACGTTTGGCTGTGCGCCGGCCAGTCCAATATGCTGGTCCCTCTCAGCGGTGCGCTCAACGGCGCCGATGAAGTAAAGGCGGCGAACTACCCCGATATTCGCTTCTTCGACGTGTTTGGGCATGCTGCTTACCATCGCACCGGCTGGATTGCGGGAAGCTGGAAGGTCGTCACGCCGGAGACGGCAGCACGGGTTTCGGCGGTCGCGTATTACTTTGCGCGCAGGGTCCAGAAGGATGTCCACGTTCCGATCGGCCTGATCGTGGATGCGGTCGGCGGAACGCCGGCGGAGGCCTGGACCAGCGCCGCCGCACTGCGTTCGCTCAAGGACTTCGATGTTCCGCTCGATTTAGTCGACCGCCTGACCGCCGAAGGCGCGCCGGAATACGGCAACTACATCCAGCATTGGTACGACCAGTACGACATGGGGCTCAAGGGGAACTGGGCGGCACCGGACTTTGACGATTCCACCTGGAAGCCGGTAACTCTTCCCGGCGGCTTCGCCGAACTGGGTGTGCCAGACACGCCTGCCCTGGCCTGGTTCCGAAAAGAGATCGACCTGCCGGATCCACTTCCGGCGGGCCGGGCCATGATGTTCCTCGGAATCATCGAACGCATGGACACAGTTTGGGTCAATGGGAAGGAGGCCGGCGGCAGCGCCTGGGTTGAGAACCCGCGCGTCTATTTCATGCGCCCCGGTATGCTCAAGCCGGGACGCAACATCATCGCCATTCGCATTATGAAGACCAAGCCCGATGGCGGATTCATGAGCAAGCCTGAAGACCTGCACCTCGTGCTTGGCGACAATACCAACATTCCGCTTGCCGGCGCCTGGAAGGGCCTGCTGAGCGTGGATGCCCGGCCGCCGCATCCGCTGCCCATCGGCTATCAGAACTGGCCGGTAATGCCGACGGTTCTCTACGAGGGGATGCTGAAGCCCGTAGCGCCGCTGTCGATCGCGGGCGTTCTTTGGTACCAGGGCGAAGAGAATTCGACGCGCGCCTACGAGTACCGCAAGGTTCTTCCCGCGATGATCGCCGACTGGCGCAGCCTCTTCGGGCAGGGCGATTTTCCGTTCTACATTGTCAGCCTGCCCGCGTTCAAGCAGCGCAGCGCAACGCCGGTCGACGGCGACGAGTGGGCCGAGACGCGCGAGTCGCAGGCCATCACGGCCGCCAGTGTTGCCAACACATGCCTGGCGGTCACGATTGATACAGGCGACCCTGACAACATTCATGCCAAGGAGAAGCTCCCGGTAGGCGAGCGGCTTGCGTATTGCGCGCTGGCCGGGTACTACCACAAGCATGTTGTGTATGCGGGGCCAACCCTTAGATCCGTCGACCGGCTCCCAGGCTCCATCCGGTTGCACTTCGCGCATAGCGACGGCGGGCTGGTTGTGAAAGGGCAGAAGCTCGAGGAGTTCTCCATCGCCGGGGAAGACCGGAAGTGGTATTGGGCCGACGCCCGCATCGAAGGCAATACGGTTGTGGTTTCATCGCCATCGGTGCCCCATCCAATCGAGGTCCGCTACGCCTGGCAATCTAATCCCGCGGCGACACTGTTCAATGGCGCTGGACTGCCGGCCGCTCCCTTCCGAACCGACAATTGGCCCGGCATTACACAAGACCGGCGGCCCTATTGACGGAGGAACCAAAAGCCCACCGTCGAAGGCCGGAGAAAACCGAGAAGCCATCCGATGCATGCAGTTTTAGAACCATCCGGAGGACCCATGCGAACTCATCGCTGTGCCATCGCAGTGCTCATTGCCACGCTCGCCCTGCCCATGACTGCGCAACGCCGCGTGCCCAGGGACCTGAGCGGCACCAGAGGATTCAATTACCAGGCTGCCGAAACCAACGGCCACGTTGAATTCTGGTTGCAATACAATCCCGCGGTCACTGAACGCGACCTGGATTACGCCAAGCGGCTTCAGTTGAATCAGGTTCGCGTGTTCGTCCCCTACGCGGCCTGGGAGAAAAATAAAGAAGGACTCCGAAAGAACCTGCTTCATTTTGTGCGCGCGGCGCACGAGCGCGGCATTGGCGTGATGCCGACCATGCAGTACAAGTTTGGCGAATGGCGAGATAAGGCCGTGTGGCCCAATTCCCGGGAGTTTGTCGCCGACCTGGTGGCCACTATCGGCAAGGAGCCCGGCCTTGCCATCTGGGACGTAGAGAATGAGCCCGAGTGTTGCTCCCTGCCTCCCACACCGGACAACCGGCTGCACATGGAACATGCGATGTACATGGCCAAGGTGTTCCACGAACTCGATCCCGTGACACCGGTAACGATCGGCGCGACGTTTGCGGAGAACATGATTGCCATGGCCGAAGTTGTGGATGTGCTTTCGTTCCACAACTACAGCCCGACGCGCGCCGAAATTGGCGCCAGTATTGCGAAAGCAAAACAATTCGCGGAAAACACCGGAAAGCCGCTTATCAACACCGAGATCGGATGCATCGCGCGCGCCAATCCGTATGACGTCGCGCTGCAGGAGCACATGCAAGCCCACGTGGGATGGTATATCTGGGAGTTGATGATCACCCCCAGCTGGGGCAATGTGCACGGCGTGTTCTATCCGGATGGCACAGTGCGCGATCCTTCCATCGTGGCCGCGCTCCTCGGCTTCTTCCGCAACCGTGGAGACAATGTTGTGGAAGATGTTCCTGACCGCGAGAACCATCTTACGGAGGCAGTAACAAAAAACAAGACGTGGCTGGCAGATTCAAACTCGGATTGGGAGAAGGGATTGGACCTGGCCGAAGTCTCTGCGAATCTTATCGAGGCTGCCCAGTTGGCGCCCATGCACATTCTGCCTTCCCGGCAGGTGATCCTCCTGCGCAATGGTCGACGCGACATGCCCGCCTTGCGCGCACTGCTTGAGAAGTTCACCTCAATACTTGAGCCGTACGAGCTTCCCCCTGGCGATCCACGGCGGCCGCGACCGCCTGGTTTCATGCCTTGAAGCACCACTTTACGGAAACGTAATGGGGCAAATTGCGAAGTTGACGGAGCGAAGATTCTTTAACGAGATCGACTCAAAACCGCAACTCGCGCCGCGCGCAGGCGCCGAGTACGATCAAACCGTCTGCGACGAGCAGCAGCGTGTATGCATTCGCGGCGATGCAGTCGCAGGCAAACATGAGTGACCCGCTCGCCGGTTAGTCAGAGCAGGGAATCGGGGTCAAACACGGCATCGAGGTAGTGACAGCAACGGGGCGCCATTTCGCCTTGAAAGCTTTTTGCGCACCAGCAGAAGTGAAGAATTGGATACCATGTTGAATTGTAAGGTCATTCGTTCGCTGCTGGCTGCGGGTCCTGTCAAATGCAGAGACGAGTCGGCGCGCTCAAAGGGTGAAGGATGAATACGACACTTGACCAATGGGAAGTGCTGGAAGCTGTGATTCAGATGGGAAGTTTTGCGGCTGCCGCAGCGAAGATGAACCGCTCGCAATCGACAATCAGTTACGCAGTTTCACGCCTTCAGGAGCAATTCAAAATTCCTCTTCTTGAACTGAAAGGCCGCAAGGCGCAACTTACCGAGGCAGGAAGGGCGTTGCTAGCGGATGTGGAGCCCATTCTTACCGGGTTCCGGGCACTTGAGCAAAGAGCTTCGGCGCTGGGCGCCGGCGGCAAAACAGAGATACGCCTTTCGGTCGACAGCATTTTCCCGGATAGCAGGCTGTTCGCGGCGCTTGCGGACCTGACCCGTTTGTACCCCCACGTACATCCGCAACTGCGCCAGACCATGTTTCTTTCGTCCGTTCACGAGTTCTCAACGTCTGGCGCCGATTTGTGTATCTCGGGGCTACCCACGCGTGAGTATTTTGCCAAGCCGATTCTCGATATCAGAATGCGTGCAGTTGCCCGCGCCGATCATCCCCTGAGCAGGGGAAACCGGCAACTCAAGCGCATGGATCTGATTCAGCGTCTTGCGGTGATCATCGAAGGGACAGTCGGACCTACACCGAAGAAGCAACCGCACAGCCCCTTGCAGCGGTATCTGGCGGTGAACACGATTGATGCTGCGATTGAAGCCGTGCGCAGCGGACTCTGCTTTGGCTGGCTGCCGGTGTACAGAATTGCGCCCTACATCGACTCGGGAGAATTGACCAGCCTGCGGCTTACGATGGGGGGCGAAAGGTTAGTGCGGTTCTTCCTGGTTTGTAAAGACGTAGATTCGGGCAGCGCTGAAAGAAATTACCTCGCGGCTCTTCTGGGAGCGGACCGCGAGGTGGAAACCATCTAAATCCGGACTCAGGATATTCTCGAATTTCGCTCACTTCCAGGCCCCCACTCCGGGCGGTTACACAGAAGTGTTCACTTTGCCGGTTATTTATCGGACCGGGTTTTCCGTCGCAGCCACCGAGCGAGGGTCCAGCTGCCAAATGCGTTTGGCGCCGGGGTCGGCTAATGGGCCGGGAGCTCTGGTTTCTGCGCTGACATTGCCGAACATATCGTTGTCAATACGATTGAATACACTCACCTTTGGGAAGGGCTGGCTGCTGCTAATCGTCAGCTCCAGGCGGTCGGGATCAAAGGCTACCTGCAAGTCGCCCAAAGCTCCGTTTTTGTCCCAGCCGCGCGCCTCGCGCCAAGCCGGCAAGTCGAGGTACTGCTTCGAGTCGGATGTGAAAAACCCCAGAAACTGGTTCGGCATGGAGGCATAGAGATTCCCGTCGGCCTCGTTGTGCGGGTTGAGGAACACGATGGCCGACTTGCCGCAACGGGTGAAGATGTTGTTATAGATCTTGTTCTCCTGGGCGGTTCCGCTGCCTGCACGATCCTCGCGCACGATGGCAAAAACGCCGGAGTTGTCGCAGCCGCCGATTAGATTTTGGGCGATGATCAGACGATCGCTGGCATTGATGAAAACGCCGGATCCCGCGCATCCTCTCTGGCCGGGCGTGCCCGGCTCGGCGTTGCGGACATCCCAAATGACATTGTTGTCGATCTGGTCCGGTTTGAGGTTCATTTCCATATGTACGGCGGCGCTGACGGTGAGGACGTCGGCGAACACGTTGCCGGTGATACGGCAGTTGACGTTGCCGCTGTCGAGCCAGACCGCGTTGGCATGGCGGATATGGCGGACCACGTTGCGGCGGAAGAGCAGGTTGCGGGCACTGTGGAACTTGGCTCCGGCGGCTTCCCATGCGCGTTCGGCATCCGCCCAGCCGCACCACTCGATGAGATTGTCCTCGATGACGGTATCCTGGGTTCCCATGCCGGCCAGACCTTCGACGCCGCAGTAGCGAATGGTGTTGCCGCGGACGATCTGAGATGCCCCTGCTTGCGGCGTGAAACCGCCATTCCAGTCGCCGTTGCCGATATCGAGGCCGACGCCGTTGGCCCATTCGATGGTGTTGCCCTCAATGATCCAGTGATTGCCGCCGGCAGTGGATACCAGGCCGCGCTGCGGAACCGGATAACCGTTGCCAGCGTGCTGGAAAGTGATGCCCTTGACGCGGATGAAGGCAAGACCCTTTTGCAAAGGGACGAAGGCCTGCTCGCGAGTGGTGATTTCGATCGTGTGCTCGGCGGGAGAGCCAGCGGGCATACGGATGTGAATGGTCACTCCCGGGTTATCGACCCAGAACCTGGCATCCGGCGAGCCGCCGATTTCCTGCATAATCGGACCCCCGCGCGTGCGAGGAGGCAGGCCGGTGAGAGGCACCGGTGTACCTGGAGGCGGGGGGCCGGGCAGGCGCGCGCTTGCCAGCTCGCGAAGCTGCTCCATCGGCTCCAGCGGTTTGGCATCCACAAAAACCAATCCACGCCGGCGGAAATACGGACCCATGTCGACCGATTTGGTGTCCAGCCAGGACCGATCCCCCGGCGCGCTGGCCAGGCCGAAGGGGTTGTAGGCATCGGGGAACATGGAGCCCGTGAGGTCGTGTTGCCACGCCACCTGGCTTTCAGGCTGGCCGGCCTGGCCTGGAGGGCCGAAGCGGCGAATCGCGACGGATTCCTGCTGCCAGCCGTCTTTCAGCACTTCAGAGCCTTTAATGAATACTTTTGCCCCTGGGGCGGCCTCGTAGCTGATCATCTGCGCCGGACCCGTGCCGCCGCGCACCGGGCGGACGCACTCGCGATAAGTGCCGGATGCGATAACCACGCGTTCGCCGGGCTTGAGGACCTGGGCGGCCTTGTTGATGGTGCGGAAGGGCCTTTGGCGGGTCCCCGGTCCGTTGTCGTCGGCCCTGGCGGAGTTGTTGTCCACGTAGTAGGTCTTCGAAAATGTCAGCGGCTGTTCCCAGGAGACAAACTCGGCGCCGTCGGGCAGGCGCGAGTCCGTCGACGCAGCCCTGTGATTGGGTTGGGCTGCATCCGTGGCGACATCTTGCCGAGCTTGGCCGAAGGCGCTTCCACCGAGACCCATCATCGCCCCCACGCCTGCCGCATACTGCAGAAAGCGCCGGCGATCCATGGATTGGCTGGGGGGTTGGCTGGGAACTCCATCCTTTGACGCATCCGGATGTGAGAGGAATTGCTCTTGCCCTGATTTCATACCAGTCACATTAAGTCAGGGTGCTTGCGCAAGTAAAGAAATCAAGGCTGAATCATTCTTATTCGCACGCCCCTTACCTGCCACGGAAGCTGACCGGCTTTGCCCCACTCCCCCGTAAGCATTCGATGGACAAACTACCCCGTACACGATCGCAATCGATACGCGCCCGAAGGCGCTTGGCTGACGCAATATCTACAATCTCGAAGATCATGATCGAAAAATTCCGCTTTTCTGTCTCATGCTTTGTGGATACTATGCTCTTGTTCTAAAAAAGCGATTTACTTCTGTCTGCATAGTCGATTTCCGGAAGTCAGCGGGGAAAGTCCTCTTTTGCGGATAGATCCCTTCATCGCTTGCATGCAATCGCGGGTGTCCAGCGGATAAGCATTGACCGTTTTCCGGTGACCGGTACGGTGCAGTAAGGCGATTCGGGTCCGCGCCCAAAATCCACGCACGTGGAAAAGATCGGGAGGCGGAGCGACATGAGAAATGACCGGCACGAAGGATGAGGATGGGGATACGATGAACGCGAAGATGATGAACGCGAAGATGTTGATGCTCGCCGCAGCCGTATTGTGGTTTGGGACTGCTGTCGCTATCACCGCCCAACAAGCCGGGCCGGCTGTTCCCGGCCAGTTGAAAGTAACCATCGACACACAACAAACTTCGGCGCCGGTCTCGAAGTATATATACGGCCAGTTCATCGAGCACATTGGCAGCACGATGTACAGCAGTGTGTGGGCGGAAATGCTCGACGACCGGAAATTCTACTTCCCGATCAAAGCCAAGGAAGCCGAAGCCACGCCTCAGTCGGAGCGCGGCCCGTTCAGGATGAGGGCCCGCAAATGGTATCCCATCGGTCCCGACGGAGTGGTGGTAATGGACAAGGAAAAGCCGTTTGTGGGCGACCAAAGCCCGCGCATCGAGCTCGACTCCGCCACGCCGCATGGCATCCGGCAATCGGGCCTGGCCCTGGTGAAGGGCAAGCAGTACACGGGGCGGATCTATCTTCGCGGCACTCCGGGCAGCAAGGTGAAGGTCTCGCTGGTCTGGGGCGCGGGAGAAAGCGACCGGCAGAGCGTTTCGTTTGCCGCGCTGACCAATGAGTACAGGAAACTACCGTTCAGCTTCACCGCGAAGGCCGATACCACGGATGGCGCCATCGCGATCACGGGCACGGGCAAAGGCGACTTCCATATCGGCACGCTCTCACTGATGCCGGCCGACAACATTCAGGGATTCCGGCCCGACACGACGGCTCTGCTGAGCAAGATCAAGATGGGCTTCTGGCGGTATGGCGGCAACTACACTTCCGGGCTGATCTGGTACCACACTGTCGGCGATATCGACAAACGTCCGCCGGACTTCGACTACGCGTGGAACGCCATGCAAACCAACGACCTGGGGCTGGACGAGTTCATGACGTTGTGCAAGCTGATCGGCGTGGAGCCATACATCAGCGTCAACGCGGGATTCGGCGATTCGCACTCGGCGGCCGAAGAGGTCGAGTACATGAACGGAGCGGCCGACACGCATATGGGCGCGCAGCGCGCGAAGAACGGCCATCCGGAACCGTATCACGTGAAGTTCTGGAACATCGGCAACGAGCCCTGGGGAAGGTGGCAGCTGGGCCGCACGGATACCAAGTACTTCATGCTCAAGCACAATGAATTCGCGAAGGCGATGCGACAAGCGGACCCGTCGATCGTTCTGATTGCCTCGGGGTTGATGCTCGAGAACACTAACGTGCCACGCGAGCAGCGCGCCAAGTACGTGGGGAACCTCGAAAGCCTGTACGGAACCGAAGCTGACTGGACGGGAAGTTTCCTGAAGGACTGCTGGGGCAACTTCGATATCATCGCCGAGCACTGGTACGCGAGCGGCG